>Ga0265797_10000547_pt1 | contig 68255 bp, 69 predicted proteins | sample P2T30metagenome_FD_192433 | JGI IMG/M metagenome (GOLD analysis project Ga0265797, IMG submission 192433) | Plant litter microbial communities from East Loma Ridge, Irvine, California - P2 T30 | ecosystem: Environmental > Terrestrial > Plant litter > Unclassified | place: USA: California...
CCTGCGCGAGGTCGCCAAGCTGATGCGTCCGCTGGGCTCCAAGGCCATGTTCTACCTCGCCGCCGCCGTCTCCGACTTCTTCGTGCCCCAGGACCGCATGGTCGAGCACAAGATCCAGTCCAACGAGGAGTTCCTGGGCGCAGAGGGCGGCGGCACCACGAAGCCCCCGGCCGCGCGCACCGAGGGCAAGAGCCTGATCATCGACCTGGAGCCCGTGCCCAAGTTCCTCAAGTCGCTGGTCGACGGCTGGGCGCCCGATGCCATGATCGTGAGCTTCAAGCTCGAGACCGACCCTGCGCTGCTGGTCAAGAAGGCCCAGTACTCGCTCGACAAGTACTCCCACCACCTCGTCATTGGCAATTTGCTGATGACGCGCAAGTGGGAGGTCGTTTTCGTGTCTGAGATGGACGGTGAGAAGTGGATACGGATCCCGCGCGACCGCAGGACGAAGAGCATCTCCGGCGTACAGTCGCTGGTGGGTGCTGCTGACCAGCTAGGGACCAACGATGCGTTCAAGGCGGAAGAGTCTATGACTGCAGACGGGGGAGTTCCTCGGGGAGAGCCGGCCCTCGAAATTGAATCGGTCATCATCCCTGAGATCGAGGTGATGCACACAAAGCTCATAGACAAGGCACTCGCAAGAGGTGGATCATCATAGCATCTACATGAGCCGTAATACGATACCCGTTCACAGCACCTACTCGAGAATGATCCTCCACTGGGCAGATGCGTGCCGTACGCGTGCTCCATACACGATGAGAAGCACTGCACCTGCCCCAACGATTGCAACGAAAATACCTGCCATCGTCCCAAAGCAATCTACATACCCTACCTCAGATACCCACGGTACGATCCCGTAGAGAAATCCAAAGGCCACTAGCTAATTGTTAGTGCAGGCCTTGCATGTAGGGCATGCGCACTCACCAATGTTCTTGAGGCCGTTCACCAGCAAAAGTGCATCGCTGTTGACGGGTAGCGCGCAATCGCTTACGTATGCCAAAGTGATGGTGGGAGTCTACACCTTCATCAGCGCAAATATCCTCATAGTCACCATGTTGGCAGCGTACCGCAGTCAGGGCAACAGCAATCAGGCCATAGCCAAAGAACAGCGACACCCACGACAGTGAGTCCTGCACTCCATATCCGAACACCACACACCCAATTGACGTGAGCAGGAACGGAATGATGATCATGTACAAGCGATTCTCAGGCTCGTACAGCCCGTGGTTCTTCTTCGTGTGCCATTTGCACCACCAGTCGACCAGGTTGCCTACAGTGCGTTAGCTTACACCACCTCGCAAAGTTGGGTTGCTCACATACCTCCAGCCCATGCTCCAAACACATTGCCGAGTAGTCCAGGGATGTTGATGAGGCCATTGATCTGCGGACTCCAGCTGTACGGTGGCGCCTGCAATACGAATGGATTCAGGATGTTGACTGCGACCACGATGACGAGCGAGATGGAGTAGCAGAGGAAAGCGTAGATCACTCCTGGGTACAAGATCATAGGAAATGGCCGGATGAACATCTTGGCCAAATTCGTGGCTGGTGTACCAGACCACAGACTCAGCTCTTGCACAAACGTCTTTTTGAGTACCTGTGGAACGCTTTCATCGGATGCGCGTCGCAGACATTTGGTATCTCCAAGTGCAATCTTCTCGTGCAGAGAGTCTACTCCATCTGGTGTCTGACCGGCCGGTTGGTCGCGGTGATATCGCGTCTCCGGCACAAACAACACGATAGCGACGAAATTGAGTGCCGTCAAGATGACAGCGATCCACTTATGCCATCGCCAGCTCAAATGCGACACAATAAATCCGCAAATCAATGGCCCTAGCGTGTTGCCACCAGCAATCGCGTTCCTCCAAAGAATGTCAGCAATACACTTGAAAGAAGTACACCCATCAAACTCACATATAAATTCCCATCTTCGCCCCCCGCTCATGCAAAAAGTAAACATCATTCACGACCGCCGCACCCAACGCCTCCGTCGCGCTCCCCGCAAACGCAGCCACAATATTACTCCACAACAAGCTCTCGAAGCTGCGCGCCACCGCGCCCCACACATAGCACGAACACAGCAGCCCGCTCGCAAGCACAAACACCGGCCGCTTACCAAAGTAATTCGCCAGCGGCACCCAGAAGAAATTGAACGCGCCGAGCACGAGGATGGGCCAGAGAAGCAGATGCGACGTCTCGGCCATGCTCTTGTCGAACTCGATGCTGAGGATGTAGAACGCGGGTGCGAGGCCGCCGATCGCGTAGTTGGTTAGGAAGGTGAAGGCGCATATTGAGGCGAAGGCGATGTGCTTTTTGGGGGTGGGCCAGCGGAGGGGGTCGTTGGGGTCTGTTGGGGAGGGCGTCGGGACGAGGATTAGGGTGGTGGATGAAGGATCGGCGGCCTCTGGGTGGTGATTAGGGCGAGGGTGCGGATGCGTGGGCGTGGAGGTTACCTCGTTGCAGCTGTACGGTTCCGTCTGTTGCGTCTAGGTCTCGCAGGCTTCGGAATTGCAGTCCGGTCTTCATGTTTAGCTTTTGTTGTAGCAATTGGTGCTTCGTTCCGGTGAGCTGATTCGCTGGGGCGTTATTGCCAGGCAGAAGGAAAGGGTCAAATAAAATAGAATCAATGCATGCGTGCTCGGAGACTAGGAGAGATAAAAACGTGTGCCTTTTTATTGTCTTCTCGTGGGCTAATTAGCCGGGCAAGTGTAATTGGGCGATGCGCTGTTGTGCGTGAGAAGCAATGTTCCTAGTTGGAGAGGTTGTGGCGCGTCGGGCGTACTTGATGGGGGGCCGAGATGTAAGATTTTGACTTTGAAGGGGATGGTTGTGAGTCATTGGGCTGAGGATCGAGGGCAGATGGAAAGTATAGGGTGCATATGTTGGGCTTCTAACGAATCTGATCCTGGCGCTTGGTTTTGGTTGGGGATTGATCAATGTTTGGGTTCGTGTATGGGCCAGGTACGTTCTGTACTATGGTTTGGTACCCGACATGAGTCAATCAGACAAACGACGGAGCAAACATAGTAATGAACGGCGTGAGCATACATTGAAACTGTTCTTATGATGAGAGAGAGAAATATCAAGAAAGAAGATTGTGGCGTATGCACCTTGTACATGCTGACGCTGTCAGCAAAGGGTAAAGCCAGGTGTGTAGAGCTACGGAGCCCGAGAGAAGTTGCCGACAAAATACGTAGAAGCAAAAAGCGTTTGATCCGTGGGTGAGATAAATACACCTTGATCTTGGACTTTGAAGAGACACACCCGACGTCTTGATGGTCTGCAATGTAGCCCTAGAAAGAGCAAAGCAACGCTTCGGCGTGGCGTCTGGAAATCCTCTTGGTGGATCATGAAGTCGCATGCCGAGCGTTCGACAAGGAGAAAGAAAGGTGTTTGTAACAGCAGATGATGCGACCCCGTTGATACGGTACATGTGCATCGATTTGCAAAATGTTGCACATGTTTGTTCGGTCCAAGCGAAAGCTTGACGAGGGTTGGAAGGACGAACACTCACCGAGTACAAGCACTACGAAGCTATACAGAACCATCATTCATGCGGCATTACTACATTTTAAGAACTCTTCTACGTCCAAATGTTTAAACTGTCGCTCTTATCGTGTGATTGACCGTGGGCAGCTCGTCGGGAAAGAGCGCCTGCCAAGCTTTCGGCGTGGACAGCGCGGCCGATCTCGCGCAGGAGCATCTCACTGACACCCACGCACGACTTGTTCCTCAGCAAGCCAACGCAAATGCCAACTTTTATTTCAGCTGCTATCGATGCGTTCTTTGGAGCGTGGCGATGAAGGCGCTCAGCTCGTGATCCGTGGCTGAGACGCCCGACAGAGGCGAGAATACGAGTCGTGATTCCGAATGCAACGTCGGACGATGAATACCCACCTGTACTCTTAGGGCCTGTAGACCTGGACAATGGCCATTACGTGGCGAGGGTATGTACGCAAGGTATGCAATGCTTTTCCGTAGAGTTTGTTTTCTCCCCATATTTTAGCAGCTGCGACTTCTCGTCTCCCACACGTCATTACGAACTCAATCCGACTACTCAATCGAAGAGCTGCCTGTGTGCCATTGTCAGAGAATCAGAGAAGCAGTATCAGACATGTCCCAATCTCACTGTTGTGTCTGATGGATGAGCTTCTCTATGGCCGGACTTGATTGGGGTCGTTACATTCCTACCTGTCGTGCCACCGGTACGCTCACCAATCCAATACCTCACGCGCTGCACAAATGAGTTTGAGCAACAACGGCTTTTCGCTAGTTGCATCTGGCGGCTGTACTGCACTTCTTCCGACCGTCGATGGCGTCCGGCACTCATTGCAAGCATCCTGACGACACTTTGTATCTGCTGCAAAGCATGCTGCATGACCGGACAAGGCGCATAGCATCAAGTTTGAGAGCGTTGCCCGACAGGCGCCATCGCGCAAAGGCATGTTGACAAGTCGGCCCTCCCTTGCTTGCTATCTGCTCGCCTGCCTTCCCCTGTACTTTTCTGGACCACACATGACGCCTTGTCATCGCGTTGCGCAAAAATCATTGGCTAGTAGCCACACGACGCATCGCAGACCAGCAGCCATCGACACACCGAGATCTCGCTGCGGCTGCAGCACATCTGCGAAGATCAATACAGCTGGCGCCGCTCCGGGGAGGCGGTCCAACGTAACGCCTTACTCTGTCATCCCTTGACCCCAGCAATTCCAGATATCTCTTCTCCTACCCCAGCCACCGCCCGTTGGCTGCTGAATCTAGCGAGTGTGAAGGGATTGATAAACAGTGTCTTGCCCCTTGAGTCCGGTGTTGTGGCCTTGTGCGTGTATATATCGTGTGAACTGCCGAGATTTGTTATCACTCTTTATCGTACTCATTCAAACCTGGGATCTCCCTTCCTCCACGATCGATTGCCTTTATCTTCTCCAGTACTAGATCTGGTAGAACTTCGCAATGGCAACAAGCGCGTCAGCAGCGACGTTCGCGCCTCATCAGCCATCACCGCTAGCAAGAACAAACTCACCGTTTAAAGACCCTCGAACACCACCTTGCACACCGGGAAAGACAGCAAAACTGTGGGACGAGTACGAGAGGCGAGCCGTTGAGAATGCAAGGAAGAGAGAAGGAAATCACGGAACGTCGAGGCCGCAGCGCACCTCAGCTTCCGACACGCAACGCACATCGGCGACCCTTATTGCTTCGGCAAGATCAAGCTTTGACTTCAAGTTCAGAAGCAGAACAACAAGGTCTTCCATTCCGATGGCTATATGTAAGACTTGCAAGCAGCCGATATCGTACTCTTCCGGAATTTGCGAACCTTGCAAGAAGACATTCATCATCTCAACGTCTCCAGCAACTACAACAACCACAACAACATCTCACAGTCCTGTGTCTCGGTATCGTGCGATTATAGACCCCCAGGAGAAAGATCCCGAACCATGTCGCCCAGACACTGCTTCGCCAAAAGCCTCTTCACCAAGGCGCAGATCATTCTGTCCAATGCCAACACAAGTTCTTGAGCCGCCAATTCGCCTTTCCTGCCTTCGGCCGCCACCAACCCAAGAAGCTCATTCAGAGGCCACTCGCAGTCGCAAGGCTTCCCTGACGGATCCCAATGAACCATTCCTGCGTCTCCAGATCGCACCCACCACGGGTCATCCCCGGACAACGTCGATCCCCTCCACACCCACATACCCCCCGACAACACCGCCATCAACATCACACTCACGGACTTCTACCCGGCCTTCAAGTTTCGCAAACACAACCTCGCCTCTGAGTCCTGTTGGGCACCTACCTACGCATCCCTATGGTCGGCACAACAGTGCCGCGCCTTCGGATGGTAGCACACTGTACCCTCACATGTCTCGAACAGCAAGTGTCAACACCACGGGGTACAGTCTGAACCATGCGACCAGCGCATGGGACGACTGGGACAGCGATGAAGAGAAAGCCGGGTTCTTGTGGAGTATGGGCAAGCACAGCAAGGAGAAGGCCAGGAAGAAAGAGCGGAGCGATAGTAAGACAAGTCTGGAAAGTGTATCGGCAAAGTTGAGCTTCGCGAGAGAGGAAGAGAGAAAGAAGAGTCGGGAGCAGAGGAGAAGTGAGAAGCTTGTAGAAAATGGTAAGAAGGGCAGGGCAAAGAGGCCACGAGGCTTCGTGAGAGTCTTCAGCTGTGGGGGTTGCGGTGATGAGTGATCTCACTGCGCATCGTGGACAGTTGGCATGGCGTTATGGGTAGGCTTTATGATTGTGGATTTGGACAGGCACGGCATCAAAAGGTTGGAGTGCATCGGCGACGCATCAAAGGCACTGAGCATCTTACGATTATCGTTATTGGTTATAGCTAAGCAAAGACTTCGACAAGTTCTTCTTCTGGTTTTCGTCGATTGCAAACACCATCTGCTCGACCGTATGCAAGTGACCTTCACCTTACGAGTCTACCAACATGCTCTCTGACAACAGATGTGGCATTGAGCATGGTTTCAGCGAGTCATGTGCTTGCCGCAACACCCGCGTAATCCCAACGCTCCTTGACGACATTTTTCTACCAGATACGCGAAGCCGCGCGCTTCCACTCGATTTCTCACCGACGCATCAGCAGACCCCTCTATGCAGACTCGCTTTACCATCCCAAGCCCTACCCGCAGGTTCCCGCAAACCACCCTGCCACAAGCGGGTAGATTTTCCGCACTGATGCGCGCATCCGTTACGCCATGCATGTAGCCGTCTGGTGTTCCGGCGCCTGGATCCCATAGGGCAGTGGTGCCCGGCGCGTGATGAGCAAGAGAAGTCTGCACGTGAATTCACCAGGGAAAGGGTAGGTGCGGGCAATCGATATAAATGAGTAAGTTGGATTTGCGCTGTCTACGATGGCGATTGCACTCGATCAGACCTCTGATTGTTTGCTTTTGCAGTTCATCATTGCGGCAAATGCACCCACATATCATGCACATACCGTGTACCCGTCTCACGGTCGGTCACGTCGCATCAGAGGCCAGCGCTTCCTGCGCATGACCAACCCCGTCGAACGTGAGATCAATTTCGCGAAGCACTGGAGATCGTTTGGAAGGCGTTTGAGATCGCTCACGTGTGTGCCCTAGGCGTGCGCCGCAGGTGGTACGCGAATGTCGCACAAGGATCGGTTGTCGTGTCGTCTATGTTGAGAGCACCGTTTTTGGAATGGTGTGCGAAAGCCTTGTGGGTTAGATTGCGTTGTTTGATCGATGCACGGGGCAGTATGATTGACGTTTGGAGTCGTCGAAGGATACACGGCAGACCGCTTGGTGATGTCGTTGGCGGAGCGGAGCGAAGTGTAGCGAGTGGCGGTGTGGAGGTGCAGCTGACGATGTCCCTGTCTCGTTTATGATGTGGAGGTTTTGAATGCCAGGTTCTCGTGAACATGGGCTTGTCTGTTGACATGTCATCTGTCATGCAAGCAAGCAAGCCATGATGTTTCGAATAAGTCGTCGACAGGACGTGTACCAAAGTACGTTCGCATCGCAACAATAGTGAAGGTACTCCGGGATACTCACGAGAATTCGTTTTGGAACATCTTGGAGACAGGAGGGCCGAAGACGTTTCCCAGATGTAGCGTAAACGGTGATAATCTCGCTTGTTCAACATGTCGTATTTGCACTCACCGCTTACCCCCCGCGGAGCGCTTGTTCATACACTACATAAAGTCATTGATACTGGCATGCATATCGATATGCTGGACGGCAGCCAGCATGTGCCTCTGCATATTCAAAGACAGAGCAGGAAGCGGTGAAGTTGAGTATCGAGGTAGAAAAGAGCGCAAGGACGAGATGGACGATGAAGATAGCATCAACGCCACAGACAAGGACTCAGTTTTCGTTGCCTGCAATGTGTCATTGGGTCCTGCGGGTCGTAAGTCGATTCTGTTCGTCAGTTGAGTGACCCAGACTAACTTGTGAAAGTGGCGATGCGGAGACAGCTTTTTCACGAAAAGTTCGTCATGTAGCTTCGATCGCGCCAACAGCATGCTGAGTCCATTGCATCCTTCTATCACTCCATACGGACAGCAGCCCAATATTTGTACGACCAATACCGAGTGGGAAGAGAATTCGACTTCGAAGACAAGGGGGAGAAGCGTGCCAGATGACCACTTGGTGAAAGTCAGTTGCATATCAGGATCCATCGTCGCAAGCTGTACAAGCCCAGGGCGCCATGAGACACACGACTGTCGGTCGAAGGTACACACTGGTGGTGATCAGTTTGGTTCAAGTTCAAGTTCAGCGCAGGCTGAGCGAATTCGAGACGGGAAGACGAGCGAAATCGCGCCAACGCTGTCGGACGTCGGTAAAGCTTCACGATTCGGCGACCCGACATTGAATGGCAGCAGTAGATGCACTGTTTTTGAGGTGGTCTTGCAATCTCAAGAGACAACGGCGTGTCCACAATGCGTCAGGAGTCCAAGGAGAGCCAGACTGCCAGCTTGTAGGTGTGCTCCAAAGTCTCCACAAGGTGCTTTACTGACATCATATCTTCATTTCCAGATGCTCGAGGTTGCTTCGCTCCGAGTTGATGCTTTCGTAGCGGCGTTGTGTAGTCGGGCATGTAGCGTTCTAGCTTCGGTGCAATCTCGTCCATTCGAAATGGATTTCATATTGTGGCGTGGTGTCTTGAGCCATGACCCCAAGCGCCGTGGTATGCCCATGGTGTTTCAAGCCATGTCGCCTCTGTCAGCTACGGTATCACAACAATCTCAATACGAAAGATCAGGTCACAATCAAGCGAAGCTAGATCCCGTCACTCTTCAACCTGGGTAGCGCTTACGGGTCGTAATGCCATGTCGAACGATGCCAATACGACTCGTCGCATCGCACATCCTGGGAGCCAGCTCCGGTTGTGCGGCGGCAGCTGGTGGATGAGTGAGAATAGGCTTGTCTAGGGATACGAGAAGCGTAAGGAGCTCGCCAGTTGTCGCCCTGGCTACTGAACTTGATGTCAATATTTCCATGTGCGCCTCGTGTCCAGCTGGAGAAGCTGCGGCGAGTAGCGGTAGAGGGTTCCCCTTTCCTTCGATCCACTAAGCCTGTTCGAGCCAATTCTGTGGGGAGATCCCCTGACTTGCGCCCATACGTGGCTAGAGGCGTTTTCTCTCCGCTGGGACCCTTGCAGCCCAGACTTGATCTCCTCAACCAAAATGCTTGAGTATGTCAAGCTTCTGTCAGCCTTCGCCAACAGGACGATCCCAGCGAGCTACGATCAACGCCCCAAAATCTGTTTGCTCACTTCGATAGCGTACCTCAAGGTTGCCTTGTTTGTAGCCTGAACAGCCGTCTTTTCGTATTGCTCTAGGCGTCCTTGCTTGAGACACAAAACATGCCGTTTGCCGGTGACCGATGCCATGGGCCAGTCCTTGCGCACAGAAATAGACGGGCGACAAGGGCGGCCCCATGAAGATCCTTTTCCACGCAAGGTTAGCACTGGCCGTGCTTCAGAAGAGATTGCCGCCCGCGCCTTGTTAGTCTACTACAGTAGCGCTGCCATTGGACAGACTTCTCGAAACGTCTTTGGTGTTTTCTGTTCCACATCATGAAACTAGTAAGGAGGGCTAGGAAGGCCCTCGAGGTTGGCATACTTGAGCAGCCGTGTATCCCGTCTGTGTGCACTTCACTTTTTGCCGTGGTAGGCACAGTACTATTGCCTTTAGGACAGTCTTTCACTCAGTCTCTCGTTAAAGTGCTTTGATGGACATGCATAGTCGCCGCTCCTTCCAACTACATCATCTTTTTTCATTTTCTTTGGCACATACGACCACAACATCGAACACAGGGTTTGATCTTAATTATCCTCGATCATTGAATTGAGTCTTGAAGTGACAAAGGTCGAGAGCAGTAATCAACGAACGTGGTACGTACTTTCCACGAGCATTTGCTGGTGAGAACCCACACGCGCCTTCTACATGCGGAACGTCGGCAACACCGCACATGTATTGCTCTGACACCCGCTATTCCGACACCAGTCTTCCTCTTCCTCATGTCAAGTGCGCTTACCTTTCGCTTCACCTTGCGTCACCCCTAATTCATTCTTCCTAGCTGCGTGTATCGCACGTGTAAATCCTGTTCCTACAATTGACTCACAAGAAGGTCATCAGCGTCAAGTCAAGATGAGAGCAACACTACTGGGCCTGGGCGCATATGCCGCTATCGCATCGGCAAACATCAACTTCGAATGGGTCCAGCCGACTTGCGACTTCACCTCATTGAAAGCGAGCCGCTGCCTTACTGGACAACACTGCAACGAAGAGAACAAATGTGCCGCGAACTCCCATAGCGAGCACTCCAAGATCGTCTCCCGGTCCCGATCGTTTTCCTGGTTCCCAGCAGAGAGGAGACAAACATCCAAATACTCACAGGATGGAAAGTGCGGCCCGGCGAATGGCAACCTCCTCTGTGATCCCAAGAGCACTGTTTACACAGGGACATGCTGCAGTCAATATGGATGGTGCGGGAACTCGCCTGCGCACTGTGGCGACGGTTGTCTCTCCGGTTGCAGCAATGGTGCTGAGCCAGCGCCTATTTATACTCCTACGCCCGGGACGGGCGCGGATGCCCCTCGAGGCGATGGCAGATGCGGTACGGAGTTCGGCGGAGCCACATGTGACGCGGAAGGAGCTTATGGCGGATGTTGCTCCTCGTACGGCTGTAAGTCCAACAACAACCATGGGAGCGATAGGTACTGACGTTTCAGACTGCGGTACTACCGAAGGTCATTGTCTGGTTGCCAATGGATGTCAGAACGGCTGCAAAGACAGCGCCCCTACCAGCCAGGCACCTATACCTTCATCGGCTATTACTAGGCCCCCATCAGCAACCACATCTGGCGAGCCCGTTCTTGGTAAGCCCTCGAGCGTCGTGAGTGCACGCCCATCGCCTACCGGAGTGGCTACGACCGATGGCAGCTGCGGTGCGAAGTTCGGAAATACTGTCTGTGGTGATTGGGCTCAAGGAAGCTGTTGCAGCATGTACGGATATTGTGGTAACACCACGTCTCATTGCGGCGAAGGTTGTCAGAATGGTCCTTGCGCGAAAGCCCCTAGCCAGCCTGCCCCTGCGGCCAGTCCTGCTCCAGCAGCCCAAAAACCAGGAACCATCCAGATCAAGGGCCGCTCTGGTGTTCCCGCAATGCATGCTGGTTTGATGCAGAATGGTCGCGTGGTGTTCCTCGACAAGGTCGAGAATTACACGGAGCTGAAGCTGCCGAACGGTCAATATGCGTACTCTTCTGAATACGACCCGTCAACCCAGAAGCTAGTACCTCTATCCTATAAGACCAACGCCTTCTGCTCTGGAGGCATATTCCTCGCCGATGGGCGATTCGTTTCGCTGGGCGGCAACGCTCCACTTGACTTCATCGATCCAACTGTCGGCGATGGTTTCAAGGGGATTCGGTTCCTTGAGCGATCTGATGACGGCTCAAGAAACGGACAGTCGTGGAACGAGCCAGGTGCACTGCTCGACACTCCCCGCTGGTACGCTTCCGTCCAGATCATGCCCGACAATACTATATTTGTCGCCTCCGGCAGTTTGAACGGCCTCGATCCCAGTAAGCCCGAAAACAACAACCCTACCTACGAAATTCTCAATGCCGACGGTAGTCCACAAGGCGTCAGCAAAAACATGGAAATCTTGAAAAAGAACCAACCCTACTATATGTATCCCTTCATGCATCTCATGAAGGACGGAAACCTCTTTGTTCAGGTTGCTAAGTCTGCCGAGATCTTCAACGTCGCAACTGGCAATGCCGTTCGCCAATTACCTGATCTAGCTGGCTCCTACCGAACCTATCCCAACACCGGAGGTTCAGTCATGATGCCGCTGTCCAGCAAGAACGACTGGAACCCGGACATCATGATTTGCGGAGGCGGTCCGTACCAAGATATCACTGCGCCTGGAGACCCATCTTGCGGTCGGATCCGACCGCTTGATGCTGATCCTGAGTGGGAGATGGATTCCATGAGTGAAGGAAGGGGCATGGTAGAAGGTACTTTACTTCCCGACGGTACCAGTGTCTGGGTCAATGGCGCCCAGTTGGGAGCGCAAGGCTTTGGTGTTGCCAAAGACCCATCTCTAGAGGTTCTGCTCTATGACCCAGACCAGCCCAAGGGTAAACGCTGGACCACCGGACCAAGATCTGCCATTGCCCGCCTATACCACAGCGTTGCTCTGCTCCTTCTCGATGGCACGCTACTAATTTCTGGTTCAAATCCTGTTGAGCAGCCCATACTCATGCCGGATGCGAGGAACCCATTCGTCACGGAGTTTCGCAACGAAATCTACACACCTCCTTACCTACAAGGAAACCCTACACGGCCTTCCAACGTCCAAATATCGAGCAAGAAGTTAGTCGCTAACGGTTCTACCTTTACCATCAAGTTCAATGCCTCAGCCAGTTCAAAGGCAGTGAAGGTCTCGCTCTACTATGGTGGCTTTGTAACACACTCTGTTCACATGGGCCATCGCATGGCCTTCCTTGATACAAATGGCTTCAAGGCTGGCAGCACCACACAATCCATCAAGGTCACAATGCCGCCAAACAGAAGTGTTGCACCCGCTGGACCCTATGTGGTCTATGTCCTTGTTGACGGCGTGCCAGCAATCGGCCAATTCGTCAATGTCTCCTAGGTTCTTGGCTCAGGATGAGTTCTAGGTCGCATCGTGCATATACGGTATACACCTTGTGCATGGTGAGGGTATTGCAGCTGTTTGTATCACCTGTGCCGGCAAATTCTGGTACCTACATAGTAATGAACACCTCACTATTGTTGAAAGACCCCAAATTCTGGTGACTAATAATGTAGATCAAATTTGCTTGCCGCTTAGACTTAATGGGTGCAGTATCGTTGGCTCACCGGCGAGCTTGCCGATCGTCATGCGTCATAATGACTTTCGGATCCGGCAACATACTGACTACTCCGTACTTCAGAACTGAAGCTTGAAAGTTCGCATACTCAGGCTCAACTCACCAGGTATACAACAACAACAATATGTCTCAACCCAACATCGAGCTGCTCACTGCGGCAACGCCCAATGGACAGAAGATCAGCGTCTTCCTCGAGGAACTCGGTATTCCTTACTCTACTACCGCAATCGACCTTGGTAAAGACGAGCAAAAAGCTTCCTCGTTCCTCAAGATCAATCCTAATGGTCGCATACCCGCCATCGTGGACCACTCACGCAACTCGTTCCCAGTCTTTGAGTCGGGCGCTATCTTTTTGTACCTTGCGGAACACTATGATAAGGAGTTCAAGTTCAGTTTCGAGGATGCCGATGAGAGGAGCGAGCTGATGCAGTGGCTTTATTTCATGAACGCTGGTATCGGACCAATCCAAGGCCAGGCAAATCATTTCTTTCGCTACGCGCCTGAGAAGATTCAATACGGCATCAATCGCTATCAAAACGAGACTAAGCGCCTATACTCAGTGCTGGAAGCGCGTCTGCAGGACCGGCAGTATCTCGTTGGGAAGAACGGCGGAAAGTACAGTATCGCAGATATGAGTACCTTTACATGGGTGAGATGGGCACCCTGGGCTGGTATTGAGTTGGACCAGTTTCCCAATGTGAAGAAATGGGCTGAGAGGATCGAGAGTAGGAAGGCCGTACAGCAAGGGTTGAAAGTGCCGGGTGGAGAAGACCAGATTGATCGCTTGAGGAGGGATCCAAACGTCGAGGATCCGTTTCAGAAATGGGTCATGAAGGGACAAGACGAGCTTGCTGAAAAGCATGGAAAGTAGAGAGCGGATACTTCTGTGGAAATTTGTAAATCTAAGCGGAGAGTTCTACAGGCTGGAGCATGCGAGCGAAAATGCCGGGTGTCTATGAAACGAAAGTAGCGAATGTTGGCTACCAGATCAAGCAGATCAACCATTATAATTCGATAACTTAGCGCACTCCTCGAACACATTTTGATTTTCGCTTGTATGCTCCAAACTGCAGTAGCAATATTTGAACCCAAGCAGTATCTACCAATAACGTGGGTGGATGGGAACCTCGCATACGCGCAATGGATAATTAAGTCGTCGAGAGCTTTTTCGACGTGTTTGAATCACACCGTGAAGGGCCGACGTGCACTGATGGGATGGAAGGCCCGAAAATTTCGTTGCACCGGCAGCGAGTCCGGAATCACACCACTCTCCTGCTCTTTCTATTTTCATCATCGGCTCTCTTTTCATATGTGCTCGAAGTATTGCTCTGCACGTCTAGACTCCAAGTGCTCGTCGTCATCCGCCTTATCGAGCAGATGACGTGCCATCAGTCGAAATGACCCGCGTCATGCCGGCAGCGTTGCAGGAAGCGGGGGACTTACAGACGATAACGCGACACCTCTATGCGGCTCGGGGGTTCCACTTTTTCTGCACTGAGGACCTTCCTCATGAGGTTTGGGCACAGCGAACATGCAAGAACGAGCCTTGCAGTTCTTCCGTCGCCTTTGCAGCCTCAACCGCAGCCACAACAGGACCGTGTTCGCGTGGGCTACCTATGGTACTTCGACGCAAACTTCCTTTTGGTAGCCAGAAAACGCCGAAGCACCGCAGTGGATGCGTTGTTGCGTTGCAGAATTGTGTTCGCAGCATAACAATAATAGGCGAGGTACCTAGCGAGATCCACGATCCTGCCTAAGTACATTCAAGCCTTTATCAACCAGGTCCAAGCCTACTCTCCAACTTCCTCTTTGAGCGACCGGCAGCCGTGTCAACCATGGCTGCTATCAAGGTGTCTGTCGCTCATTCGCTGCGCGAGGTTGAACTGCTGCAGCATGATGTCCATCGTTCGAAGCTTGTAGGGAAGTGCGATTTTGACAGCTTCCCAGGTCCGCGGTAGATCGTCGAATTCAATGTATAAAATGCACGCAAAGACCTTCGTAATGTTTTGAAATCAGTTGATTTTGCTATTTAATCACCAGAACGACTACATTGAAGTATCTCGTGCTGCGAGAATGCCTCACTTTCTCAAAGCCATTGCATGGCTGTCTCTTGCTACAGCTGCATATTCTTCGCCCCTTCAAGCACGTCAATACGGTGCTAGTCCAGTGAGTAGGAAATACACACTCGATCCAAGACAAACACTGACTGAGGATCAAGTGTGCTGCCGTGAGCGCCAGTGTTGCCGCACAAAAAGGTGTGCCTACGCCCACGGTGCCGGCGCAATTGGCCTACGATTGCATCACGTCTGCTCCATTCAACCAATCGGCTGCGCTAGCTTTGGTCGATGGCGTTGTGCCATACTTCAGATGGCAGAGTAACACAGTGTGGTTGAAGGATCCGCCTGCGGAGTACGCTGAGGTAAGAGCTACATCTTCGATTTGAAAGTGAGACAAACGCTAACTTCGTATTTACACCTCTGCAGAAAGTCCAGAACGGTGTCGATATCTGGGGCGAGCTGCAGAAGATTCGAGAGAAAGTGGTTGGTGCAGAGTATAAGAACGAGTATTCTTTCGGGCTGGATTTATATCTTGTCCTACAAAGCACACACGATGGACACTTCGTATATGTGGTGAGTGTGATGTACGATCTGCATTGGAGACGCACGCTGACTTGATGCCTCTAGCCGGATGTGATCGGGAACGTCTTCAACTTTGCACGGCCAGTGCCTCTTGTATCGGTCTCCGCCGATGGCAAAGAGCTACCCAAAGCATACGTGTATGCGGATGTCCTCGCCGAATCTTTTGGCAACTCGACTTTCACCTCATCTGCGATCAGCATGATCAACGGTCAGAGCGCCAAAGACTACCTGGAGCATTGGGCTCAGTATGGCTCGCTTCAAGACCGTGATGCGCTGTACAACAACGTCTTCTACGAGCTCGCTACCGTTTCACTGGGACCAGTAGGCTCTGGTATTGGTACTTTTGCCGGAAGTGGACGTGGTCGATGGATCTATCCAAATGCTACTACCGACTTCGTTTTTGAAAATGGTACCACCAGGACCTACCAAAACTACGCAAAGGTCTTGGTGAACTTCACTGGTGTGACAGACGGCTACCAACTATACCAACGGTATCTTACCGGGCCGCCACCTACATCTGCCCCGAGTGCATCTCCTAGTGCAAACAGTACGATGGCGACACCTTCAGCGACACCCACTCCAAGCGCGACACCCACTCCGATACCCGCTCCTGGATATCCGCCACCAGTCTTTCGAGAGATTCACAATTTAATCGGCGGCTACTACCTAGACGACTACTCAGACGTTGCCGTCCTTTCCGTACCATCTTTCGTCGGCATCAATGTTCAAGAGGAGTTTGCGTCTACTGCCGCCAAATTTCTGGCCGCTGCCAAAGCAGCTGGCAAGAAGAAGCTGATAGTCGATGTGTCGGCAAACGGTGGTGGAACGATCCTCCTCGGCTACGACCTGTACAAGCTCCTCTTTCCCACTAAAGTCGACCACGCAGCTGCGGATCGCTTCAGGGCATTCGAGAGTACAGATCTAATCGGCCAGAAGTTCTCAGAAGTAGCAGGTACATTCCCAAGGGTACTCGAGACAGACAACGAGACATTGTCCGACCTTGTCGACAGCGTTGGCTCATCAGTCTTCAACTACCGTACCGACATCGATGTCAACCTCGAGAACTTTGAGAGCTGGGCGGACAAATTTGGCCCTGGCATTGAGCAGAAAGGCGACAACTTTACCAATCTGTTTCGATGGAACTTGTCCGATGTGTTAATTCCTCTCAACAGCGGTGGCGTGTACATCCACGGCTACGGCCCATTGGCCAACTACACCCAGCAGCCCTTTGCAGCGGAAGACGTTGTCGTCGTGACCGACGGCTACTGCGCGTCCACCTGTACTATCTTCTCGGAACTTATGCGCCAGCGTGCGGGTGTCAAGTATATCTCTCTCGGTGGCAGACCACGCGAGGGTATTACACAGGCGGTTGGTGGTGTGAAGGGAACCAACAACTTCCCGTGGTCGTACATCCAGAGTCTGGCCCAGTACACTGTGACCGAGCTCAATTCAACGGTCGAAGAGAGTGCCGCGCTCAATGCGACCGAACTCGGCGAGTATTTCGACGACACTGTTTTCCGTCGCGCCACCGTTGGAAATGCAATCAACGTCAACTTCCGCGACGGCATTCGCGATGGCGACGAGTCCGAGGTCCCTCTTCAGTTTGTCTACGAGCCAAGCGATTGTCGCATTCTTTACACCAAAGCGATGACTGTAGATGTGACGGCTATCTGGAAGGCTGTTGCTGACTCAACCTGGGGTGGGAAGAGCCACTGCATTGCTGGCGATCTCGGTAGTTACAAGACGTTAAAGAAGAGGGAGCTTTCGGTACATGATAAGGCGCTCGATAGGAGAACGAGTGCTTGGAGGAGGGATTTGAGTGCGAAGGACTACCCCATGGACGTGTTCACAGTTAGTAGCATGATGGATGGAAATGGCCTGATGCCCGTTTAAATAGGTCCAACGTATGGTCTTTGATATGTAGAATCCCAGTTTATTCACACACTCTGTACGTCTACCCGAGCCGCCTACTCCTCAAATCGACCGTTGGCGTCAGATAGTACTTGCTTCCGTCGATAGCTTTTCTCCAACCAAGCCTTAGTGTGAAGACATCGTCCTGATCGCAGGGTGCTAAGGGAGAACGTTGCGTAGGTCAGTGTTCGAGTACGCGCTCGAAATTGAAAAGTACGAGACCGTAAGAAGGCCATGTCGTCACACCTTTCATGGGCATGGTTGCTTTGCACTTTTTCGCCATTAGTCTGTCTCCTCGTAATTCATCGTGACATCCTCAAGTCCGCGTGTCACGATTCACATTCATGACTCTCAATGACAGAACACAGTCTGAGCGTCTTAGTCACTCCTCTCTAATCAAGACTTACGCAATCGACCAACGTGGTCAAGCGTCGTATATGACCAATACTGTGACTTCATCCACAGTTCTACTGTCCAGCCTGTTGCTAGGAGTAGTAAGAGGGCTCTGCTCTGCTGCTAAATCGCAATATCCGGCCGGGGTGTTCCGACACTGTGGTTCGCACTCTCAACGGCCGGACGGCCGTGCTTGTAATGTGTGATCGTCATGTAGGACCGGCGGTACCGGCGGGTCGGTTGCGCACTTAATTCTCCGATGTGGTGTGAAAGTGACGTGCGGTGCGCGGCGCGCGCATAAGCTCATGGTGGGCGGGATACGAGAGACTATTGCTGACGTGTTGGGATGGTCTTGTGGTCTTGCTGTTGTGGTATTGCGGTCGATTGTGCGGTTGTATCACTTTCTGCTGGATACCTTGTCATGCTTGAGAAGAATGTAATGCGTAGGCTGAGAAAATAGGATGCTGGAACTGGTTGGCGTTGAGTTTCATGTATGCAGATACGCCTCTTACCTCGATGGTTCGAGATGTCTATGTTCGGGGAACGATACAAAACGGTTATTGGAGACGTGGTATCGCTATGTTGGGTTCAGTACATAAGCCAGGTCGTGATGTGGAAGAAGAATGACGAGGTTGTGGGCGCTTGCAGTGAAGGAGAGACAGTCTTGGAGCCAGAAGCGATATCAGAGGACAACGCAATCTATCCGAACATGCTATGTGTAACAGTGATGGCGAGATTACACTCCAGCAATGCAACTTCGTCTAGGGCGGCGAATACGCTGATGTACCCAGCCCTCCGACAACCGACTTCCCCGGCCGCAAACTCCAATGCAGACAAAACGGTGGGTGATCAGCATTGTCGATTGCCATTCAACGCCCACGGCCAGCCCGATGGCTTTCTTGAGCCAGTGGCTGCGTCAGGCGTATATTGCGCTGATCCACGGCTTTTGACTGAGGCGAGTGCGCCAATGTCTTGCATTGTCAGGGGTGAGGCAGCGTCCCAGCTTCGTATTTACACGTCTTATGTATGACTGATCACTCCGCTGCAAGTGCTACATCCCTGCATTACTTCATGGCGTGTCGGAGATAGCTCGTCTGCTCCACTCGAATGCGAGTGTTCGCCCTCGTCTGACCGTGAAGGCTACAGTGCGGCACATGGCGGTCTTTTCAACCCCTTATGACACACGCTGGCCATGTAAGTGGCGACAGTGTCCGTCATCGTGTTGACGAGCCATCCCTTCCTCACTCCGATTCGCGATGGCGGCACGCATCAGCACCAAACTGCGCACATAGCGCTGGATGACGGGTTGCCTGTTTCTCTTCGTGACAGGGACTCAAGGCCGTTGTACCTTCGGAGCGTGCGGAAGGTGCAGCATCTCTTCACCGATCCAGCCCCGGTCAGTGCAGGATGCAATTCGGACATGAGCGTATGGTACAGTTCGCGCTTGTATTCGTTCGGCTGAACGGGCGGAAAAGCGTATGCAGTGTCTCGCTGAGTGATCATGCATGAGATGGAATTGCTTTTCCCCGACGAGAAGACGGTAGTATAGTTGGCACACTCGCGCCGCATTAGGTGGTGGCTAGGCGATGGTGCATAGAGTTGTGCAGTCGAGCGGCTAGCCATATCGCTAGCTACAGTTCGAGGGCCAGTGTGATCAACATATTTCTCATCCACAAGACTAAGTTGTCTCTTTCTCACTTCGGGAAGCTCCCGATGCTCCGATTCATTCAGGTTCAGTCAAAGGGGGCACTAAGACGGTTGGTGGTCAACATCGCGAGACTTCACAGCCACACCCTGGGTAGATTTAGGACTGAGTTGCCGAAGCGCGTAGATTTCTTGCTCTGAGCGACAGTAGCCCACAGAGACAGGTAGCCCGCCATCTATATGCGCTGCTACCCGTAAACGCATGCTAAGCGAAGGTTCTCCACACACGGGACGACGGCATATGGGCAAGAAACCGGATAATTTTACTGTGATGGTGACTGTGAGTGCGTCATTTCCGCATGTGCCACTTGCCTATCAAGATGAAGGGGTGGTAAAGCAGATGTCCAAGATGACGGCCGAGACCTGACGCGAGCTGGTCCACCGCCATGCACGTGGATCACCGTGGTACAACGTCAGTTCAGATATATGACTAGTGCACCTTCCCCTAGCAATGTGTAGCGACAGTGTGTCGATCCGCACATCTCCTAGACTGATACAAGTAAGCGACGAAGCCGAGCTCAATCATCAGCACAAATACGAAAGCTCATCTTAGCATGTCGTACCAGCAAATACGACCGCTTGAGCAGCTAGAGGCCCAACATGTAGATTCAGCTTAAATCGATTGTGTTGAATGTCTTTGATTTAGCAACGCAGATGTAATATGGTATCAGGGCTAGATCTATGTATTTCCGGATGTAGACTTTTGGCGGAAGCAAAAGCCGAAGGCAAGTGTTTCGAGACCAACGCTAGAATGGTTGATGAATAACACAATAATGCTTGTAATTTGGTGACACAACGTCGTAGCTGAAGTTGTGAGATGCTGGTGGGCCCACGACGGCAAGATGGCTTGTGTGCTTGATGACGAGGATGTGTTAGAAAACATATGCAATAAAGAGGTATGAGTAATCGGAATGCCGCACGCAAGACAAAGCGAGTCGGTAGCCGATTGACGGGTATGTTATGAACTTGTGATCAGTGGACTCTCGTCATCGGAGGCTTCTGCTGAGTTGGGTGTGGAAACCCTCGTGATGTCCTTAATTATATTCAACCTGAAGTGTCTGGTGCTTGAAGCATCGCCTTCGGGTCTGGCTTTTGCGAAACGCCAGAAGCGGCCAGGATCTTTCAAGATCTGTATTCTGGCCCACAAGCACACCTTATTATACCAGAGTTGTGTTATATGTGTGATGTCAGACCGTGCTGACTGGTATTCCACAAGCGCTCTTTGGAACTTCCATGGGAAGGATATGGTGTAGGCGCGCATCAGTTGTCTCCAGAAGTGACGTGGCGATGCGATAAGGTATCAAAAATATTATTTGGTGGTATGAGGCCGATGTGTTGCCCAAGGGTCTCATCCGTCATTCCCCCCGCCGCCAGCCGCGACGCTTTCGAGTCGTGCGCCGGATTCGACAAGCTGCTTTGCTGCTGCTTGAATGGAGATGCTTTCTCGGCGCATACTTTGAAGTGCCGCTTCCAGAGTCTGGGTTCGGGAGCGCAGTCGACTGACTTCTACCCGTAGCACATTGATGGTTTCGAACTGAGATGCACTAGAAGTGCTTGGGTTGTGCGAAAGGGCCTTTGAAGAGGGCATCGGGCTATCACTGGAAGATGCCTCTGCCTCAGACGGAGTGTGTTCGGTACCGGTGACCATGGCCTCTTCGAGAACGCGGATTCTGGTCTCTAGCTCGGTTCTCTCTGCTTCCCATTTCTTCTTGTCTTCGGCGCCTTGTCCTTGGAGCCTATTTGCCATCTCCATAATGCGCATGTATTGCGCACCGTTTGCGACTAGCTGACGCCGAGCTTCATCTCTGCTTTGTTGTAATTCTTCCACTTGGCTCTCCAGCGTGGATATCTGCATTTGCATCCTCTCCTTCTCGTCGGTCAGGCTGTTAATCTCCACGTCGCTAACCTCAAATTTCTTCTCTAGAGTGGCGCACTTCGTTCTCTGACGTTCAAGTTTCTGTAGTAGGCTATCGTATTCTCGCTGCAGTGTTTGGAAGGCAAGGGTCTTAACACTGATCTGATGCTGAAGGTCCTGAAAATGGGCGTTTTGAGCCGAGCTCTGTCCTGTGGCAGAAGGTGGGGAGATGGAAGGAAGCGTTGGAGCGTTTGGGAAATTCAGTGAGGATGGTGACGGTAGTATAGCCGAACGCATGGGCTGTGGAGCTTGCATAGGGGACTGTGGTGGCATGAAAGATGATGTAGACGGCGACAAAGTGTTATGCGGCGAATTCCCCATTGAGTGCATCTCACCGTGATAGGGGAGCCTTCTGGTATCGTCCGGTGTCATACTGGATTGTGCAAAGCCGGGGTAACCATGGTGAGGATTAGGATACTGTCGTGATGGAGGTGACTGTTCCTCCCGTTCCTCGAGGTGGTGCTGGTTCCTTCGCATGTTCGGTGAAGTGTCAGACTGAGACAGTCTATCTGGGCTCTTTGTGATCTGTTGATCTATATGCCCTTGAAGGTTCAGGTTAGACGATCGTACTAGGTCAAGCGCGCGTTGTAATGCTTGTTTGAGGCCGAAGTGCTTGGGCCCAGGCAGCTATAAGACCAGATCAGCGCTATAAGAACTACCAATGTTCGGCCACGACTCTACTGAAACAACCAAAAAGTGACGATCAGCGACAACTTACTTGGTTCGATGCGTTATGCTCAGTCTGTGTGATTTTCTCTACCTTATATCCTAGTAGCGTGATTTCAGAGGCAAGATCGCACATCAGAGTGCGGGTGTGCGAGCATTCTTGGCCTTGACAGGTGGGTGGACAACAAACCAGCGCCCCTGCAACATACGGCGCCGGGTCAGTGCCGAATCGGGGCCGGTGCGCTTCGGCACCACTGGGTGGAGAGGGTGATTCCAATTCAGGAGTCCGAAAAGGTGCTATTGGGTGTTCTGCATTTGGTTCAACTCATTAGTACAGCGTGGAGTAAGGAGAAGGTTGAGCACTTGCGACACGTTGGGCAAAGGGCGTCCTGCGCTAATGCCTCATGGGAACCGCGTTACGCTTTCGTACGCTAATATACTCGTGGCTTGAAAAAGATATTCTTACCTGTATAAGTTCCATTGGCCTGCCAATGGGGATACTGCAATACGTTGAAGAGAGACTGGGATCTAGGTCTAGGGTACTCCAATGGCGCAGGCGCCCGCGCATCAGCGGGAAGCTGTGCTGAACCAGACGAATTTGTTCCTGCTGATGCGTTCCAGGATGCGATATGTAGTGGTGGTAATTTCCGCTGCTTCAGTGCTCGATTGTCACGAGAATAGTAACCGGCTCGTTGCGGGAGCGGGGACGGTTGCCGAGAAGCAGAGGCAGAAGCAGTTATTGTCGAGTCTCGGCGCTTTGTGTGCATATCGAATGGTTTGTCGTCTTCCCATGGCCGCTTCCTGCCCTTCCAAGGCTCCATGAGTAAAGTCCGATCTTGAGGAACTGGATCAGCGTCTTCGTCGCGCCATACGTTTTGGTAAAGCGAGTCCTAGGCGGCACTAGCCTTCTTAGACCAAGCTGCACATGTTGAATCCACGAGACATATCTTGAGGTTGCGGGATTACTAAGGCCGACCGGAGTGGTCTCAACAGGCGAGTAGAAGCCGAACCGTGTGTGAGCTTGGCAAAACAAACAAGTGTTTCCGAGATGGATGGCTCGGGCCCAGGGGCAATGTAGTGGATGGACGAACACCTAATTGGCAATTGCTGCAGCACTGTTGACTCCCAGGCAGGGTACTGGTTCGGGGAGGGTGGCAGTACGACAAGTTCCCAAGAGTGTCGAATGTCAGTGCTCAAGACGCTCCCCAATATCCACCAACAATCGGTCAGCGCCACGGCCGCGTCAAATACCAATGGAAGTAACGTAAGTAAGTTTGTGTCTTGTGTAGGAGGAGCGTTAAAGGCCAGGGTGAACGAGGCGATCACGGGAATTGCAGGTCTGCAGATTTCAAACACAACATCAAAGATGCAAATGTGCCGAGGAACAACATAACGACAAAGCGCTAAGGGCGACACTGGCGGAGAAGGTGTGGATAGGGAGTGTACAACCAGGCCCCAGAGGCCTATGGAGGAAGTAGGATGATGACTGATGGGCCACTAGCGCGTTGGTCAGCATCACGCTTTAGTCATAGTCATCTACCTTGCCTATGTTGGGACAAGGAACTGTGTCGTTGCATGGCATTTCAATACAGCAAAGCGAAACGCTTGTGTCGAGGATATTGTGTAGAAGAAGTCGATAGCAAATGGGCGTAGCGGCACATCCCGGGAAAAGCGGACAGGCGTTCTTCGTGCCGCCCCATCGAACCCTATTCGTGTGTGAATTATGCTGCAGCACCACCTGCATACGCACGCATGCAATTGGCTCACATGCTTGCTCGAGACGTATGACGCAAAGGCGCCAAACAAAGTACGCGTGTCGATCTAGGTCCTTGCAACCTCGTGGCTCGATAATCTACGATGCGAAGGAAACTTCTGTATGAGATGACAACAGTATCTTTCGAGCCACTGAATCTGGCGTTTAGTAGCTCCTGAAGATTCACACTGGATACGAGCACCTCCATAAAGTGCACGATTTGTTGGTAAGCCTCAAGTCCGCCACGCTGCAGTTGCAATGTCCGTCGATTGACGCCCGGCCTTTCGAGCGATTGTATGAAGGCGACTTTCTACCCATGCCTTCTCTTGCAACACCACATCATCCTCGATCGTCTGCATGATGCGCAACTCACCAGAGACTCCCATTAGCAATGTTGTGCAAAACCCCACAATGCTGGCTATGCTTGTACCTGGGGATGGTTGGCGCAAGCAGTCCAAGTCGCGGGCGAATGAGACCACCTTCCGTGTCAGTGCCGCACTTTCGTTCTTCCACGATTGTCCTAGGCCTTCAATGATTTTGTCGTCATCATTGCCTCTTGTGGAGCGGCGTCGGGCGGACCAGATGTATTCCACCTCTACCATCCAGCTTTCGAAATCGCTCACCAAACGGTGATACCGACCCGTCGGTTCCACCAACGACGGGAGCTCGTGCAGGGGCCCTGAGAGGGTCTGTATACACTGTATTAGTCCCAAGGATGGCGTTTCGGCGGACCACGCAAGCAGCGACTGTATGCTCTTCTGTTCTCGGTCCACTTTGTCGGATTTCAGCATCGCCTGTTGGAGGTTCGCGACTTCTTCAAATTTCGTGTGAAAGCTTTCTGTTGCGCTACTGTGCCATCGCTCGCTAATCTCTGCTGACGACACGTGGAGGAGGTGGAGCTGGAGCAGTTCCGACTGGAGATTGATTACATCGGGCGGTAAAGAAGCGGCTCCAGATGCAGGGGCCGGTTGCAGGAACACAGAAGTCGGAGCTTTGCCAGTCTTTCGTGGTGTAAAATGTTGTTGCAATGTGGTGAAGGCAGGCTTCGCGGTCCTTGGTGGGTCACCTCTTGGTATCTCTCGACGGCGTAGCTGGCCTCCCGCAGGATCATCGGGCCTCGAAACCGGATGACTAGACAGAGCACTTGCAGACGTCTCGGGCCTCTCCTTGACACCAGCTGTGCGGCTCATCCGTTGCAACTTGGCGGAGGCTCTCGGTAACTCAGATGTTGAGTTTGCGGAAACGCTATGGGGTCTCAACCTGCTGGAGGGCGCCACCATTAGTGACTTCGGCCTTTCAACAAAGACCCTGGTACTCTCGACTTCGCTTTGGGAGCCCGACATGCTGCTAGTGGATTGGGTCCGGCCGTGTGGAGCGTTTGTCGTCGGTTGGGCTGTTTGTGTTGAGGCAATGGGCTTGCGCAACGACCGCGACCGGGTTAGGCTGGTATTTTGAGGCTCTGCAAGCTTGCTTGTTGAGTTAAGGGGGCGGGTAGAGCGAATTGTTGCTGTTTCGGGCTCAGTTCGATCATGAAAGGGCTGTGTAGCTGCGGCTTGGTACATGGATCTGGGCCGGAGTCGCGCTGTTCTTTCAGCATTATTGCTGTCCGGTTCTGTGGTTGTGGCGTAGCGCTGCTGTGAATTTTGCCGTGGCTGCCCAGGTTGAGGAAGCAGGCTCCGCCTTTTTGTCACTTCCGAGTCATTTGTATGAGTTGACGGTTGCTTGATGGACTTGCTCAAAGCGGGTATAGGCATCGCTGACTTGAGGACGTTGCGGGTTTGTGCAGCATGAAAGATCGTAAACACGAGTAAACACGCTACGGCAGCACACAGGTGGCTGAAGTTCTGTCGACGATGACCAGAATATCTTTAATTGGGATTAACTTGTGATACCTGGCTCCGTTCGTTCGAGATGTGATGGCGATTGGTACTGATGCGTGCGGTGCATTCTGTGCATGCTTTCGTTGTGGTGGAGACAGCCTGTTAGCCAAGCCAAGGCGCTAATTTAGGCTAGCTCCGTGGGCATTGTGCCACCCTTCAGGGCATGCTGCTGAACGCGAAAACGGTGATCCAAGAATAAAGATACGTCTGTATGCTACTTATGTTCAATTGTGCTGCGATTTCGACACGTTCTCGTATCGAAAAACCTGGCGTGCGTGTCTAAATTTTTCAGCCTTAGACATGACAGTATTGAGCTGAAAGTAACCACTAACAGCAGTAGAATCAATGTAACGCGACCTTGTTCGAAGCCATGTAAGACGCACCACTGGGACTCGCAATGACCCTGCCTTTTCTTCATGGGTTAAGCATCTAGGAAGCCGATTGAACCTGCTCGAATACCTGTAACAAATCTGACTTGTGTTTGATGGAATCACATCATATTCAGAGCTGGATCAATAGGAGGACTCGAAGAAGCACAAGACCTCGTGCTTGATGTCCTAGGCACACGCCTGTTGGCTGAAATGCAACACCTTCCGTACAACGAGATCTGGCAGGGCATGATTCATTGCATTCGTTATCTATTCATAACCATCTCGTGGGCAGACCACTATGCCTGCTCGTCAGTAGCCTCCCCCTCAGCACCGGTGGTTCCGCCTACAGACTTCCACGACGAGCTGGGTATGACACGCCCTCAATCGCCGGGTAGTCAACAAACCAGCTGACTCGCTCTTGCGCATTCTCGTTGACCAACCCGCACGGTAGTTGCCGTCCCTCTTCCGTATCAAAGATCTGCTTCAACACATCCTTCTTGCCCGCACCAGTGGCCACGAAGCCGATCTTCAGACCGTGAGACGCCACAGGAAGCGAGAGCGTTATGCGCTTGGGCGGCGGCTTCGGCGAGTCTGAGATGGGCAGGATCCAGGCATCGCTTTCGCGCAGGAGGGGCGAGCCAGGGAACAGGCTGCATGTGTGCCCGTCCGGCCCGCAGCCCAGCAGAATCAGATCGAAGATGGGAATGCGCACGCTGTCCTTGGCGGCGAAGCGGCTCACGAGGGTCTGCTCGTACTGGTCGGCCAGCTCCTGTATATCGTCGAGGTACTTGACGTCGATGGGGAAGACCTGCGGCTTGCCCATGTCGCTGGGGATCTTATTCAGTAGCTCTTCCTGCACAAGCCGGTGGTTGCTGTCTTCGTGGTCGAGGGGCACAGCGCGCTCGTCGGCGTAGTATATCTCCCACTTGTCGAACTGCACCTTGCAGTCGTCATTGGACTGCTCCAGCAGTGCCTGGCCGAGCACTTTGGGCAGCGAGCCGCCCGAAACGGCGACGCGGAAGACGTTGTGGCGGTCGACGGAACTGTTTTGCGCGTCGAGCACGTATGTCCGGAGGCTTGCGGCAAGCTGGCTAGCGCCCTCGAAGGCGTACAGATTCGGTGGCTTGGGCATGTTGACAGTGGCGTGTAGACTGTGTATGAGTGTCGTGGTAAGTCGCAACAGGTGGTGTGGTGATGTATGTAGAGGCGATGGCGGGGCTGCGCCGTATCAATTTGCGGGCGGGACGTTGTGACGAAAGTGACGTACCCCGGCTACTGAACTTTGTTTTGCTATTTCAACGGACGGCGCAGGGTGAAGTACAAAATAGGCAGGCTTTGACTCGTCCTACTTACCTCTTATACGGCGCTCCGGCGCTCTTTGCCGGTCCGCCGCTTTGGGTGAGGGATGCAGCATCTCTGCGGCAGTCAGATTACCCACGCAGCCTTATGCGCCATGCGCCATTGTCGATAAACGGTCGAGATATCTTTGAGAAGGTGACATCGGACTACCATGAGCTGCACATTGGTGGCAGCAGGTTGTACTTAAAGTTCCATGCTGTGCGCATGATCTACTTCCCACGTGCGGCTGAAATGGAACTAGAGGCCATCAACCAAGTGCAACCACGTGCATCCATTCCTCCTAAGTTGCGCTGACCAACGTTGAAGGTCATAGGGGCCAGACTATGCTAGCCCATTGCCATTTTATACTGTGCCTGAACAAGGCCAGCAACTGCTATTCCTGGTGTTGTAAGCAATAGGACAGGAAATCTTTACTACAAATTCTTGCAGTGAGAAATATGAGTAACTTAATCCATTTTTAAGGTACACGTATGTTATTTGTGTCAACTCCCCAGATACTAAAGCTAAGAGTTGCTGAGGAGAAAGTGTCATAATCTGGAACAACGTATTGTTTTGTAAGAATGATTTTGTTCTCCGGGAGTTGTGCGCCGCAGAGACTCCAGGTAGCAACGTGTGTTCGATCACCGATCGTGAGTCAACGATCGAGGCTTCGAGTTCTAGAATGGAGCTCATCTAAAGGTCTGCAAGGCGTTGGGCAAGCATGTTCGTCACGATGTGGCCAGTCACTCCGTCACGTTCCATAGCACTCCGTACCAATTGAGGTGTGGCTATATGGAGAAGAGTTTGGGACCTTGATATCTATCTGGTGCTGGGATCTGTTGCCCTGTGGCAGCGATGGGGTAGACGTAGTCCAGCGGTCTATTTGGCACTCCAGAAATGAAGCGAGCCACAGTCATCTTGAGCTCCTCGGCCAGAAGGGGCTCTTAAAATGCGACCATAGCAGAGTAACACATCGATGTATTACTGATCACTTGCACTCTGGAAGCTGGAACCATGGCACCTGTTGATTTTGGTCAGGACCGAGCTGTTCACGATGCACGTTGCTGCCTCATTTGCATAGACGCCCCTGTCGGCTAGAGTCCAGGCCACGAGCGCCCTCTGTATCGAACTCGTGACATGTCATCTTTTCCTTCCTGCATGGTTCGATGGCTGCGCGTAGAGCATGCGGGCTTACTGCTACCACGGTTCGATCGCGCAGTATCAGTCACACATGCCTTGATCAGCCCGGCAAGTCCCGTATCTCAAAGGTTGTATTGCGGATGTTCCGCGGGCGCCGTACAGTAGCACATTGATACGAGAATCCTAATGGATATTGAAGCGTGTATAGCGATAGCGTCTAGGTTTCCGGGTCTTGCGCCTGCCGAACGCTTTCAGCTTGCAGCATGGCCAGATCGTGAACCTGGGAAGTAGTCACGCAGCCCAATCCACGAGTGTAGAGCGCGCCAGAGTGACGGGGCATGTTTGGCTTGATGCAGGCGGTACATGGTCCTTTATAGATTGCTCGGGGTAGGCGTCTGGCCTCTGAATGAATGAGAATGCGGGGTTTCGAGGCATGTTTGCGCTTGTGTCTTCCTTTCTTGAAAGGGGACTGGCTGTTTTTGCTGTTTTCGCGACGTGGTTCGAGGAAGGGCCTGGCCACTGGCGAATCTAGACTTGGTGCGGTACGGGCCGTGACAGCAGCAATCGTGAGGATTTAGGGTGCCAAACGCAAGACATGTCGTGAAGTTCGGGGCAGTAAAAAGCGCTAGCTGATAGGCATTAGGTGCGATGGCCTTTTCCGGGTAGTGTCTGAGGGGTATTGTGAAAGAACGTCGTCTGCTGAGCCGGAACCGGGAACAGACGGGACGGGAACATGGTTCGAATAATGAGCGACATTGAAAAGTTTGTGCAGCCTGTGGTGCGTTGCGAAACTACAGAATGCGCAAGCGCAACCTTCTGAGGCTGTGTGTCAGCGACCGGCGCCGTGTGTGGTGTGGTCAAATCAAACTTTGCAACTGCTGGGCCACGACTGCTTTACGTGGCCTCTGAATGTGACCGGCCCGCCGTGGAAACCCGTGGCCGACAAGGACATGCCAATGTCGCAGGCTGCGGCCAAACTGCCCGTGGTTGTTTGCATTTTCGATCGAGATGGCAGGTAGAGTGCGCGGGGCTTTTGATTGGCGGAGAGTAGGCCGGAGAGCATGTGAAATGGGCCGAGCATCGAGAACACCATGTCAATCGCAGGCTTTGGGCGATCGTTTCTCCACGCAAAGACTGGCATGCGCAGACCCGGCACACTGGGCAAATCATGCCCCCAAGCGTCGCAGTCTTTTTCCCAAACCCAATCACGCATCCGCAGCGTCCGCAGAGGATCGACCGATCGCGGGGGCCCTTTGCTAAGCATATGTATATGTGCCACAGCCCACGATGCTCTACTGAGGCGTGATTCAGCAACCCTCGTCATCCTCCATACGACAAAGTACCCACACTACCATGTACGCAGATCACCCAGACGACTACTCAAACGTCGTGCCCTCTTGCTACTTCAGTATCGTCGTGCCTTCTTCTTCCTCGCACTTTAGCATCAAAACTCCCGATATAACTCCAGTATCCGAGTACTCTCCACACACATTCGCCGAGCCTACCAATCCGCTGCTAGCTATCCGCCCAGTACCTGCTTCACCTCTCGAGCTGATGTCGAAGTCTGGCGACGCTTCGCGTCTGCTCCAGCTGCAAACTGCCGCAGCCCATCAAGTCCACCGTCCTGCCGCGGAACCATTACAGCCTCGTGGCAGTAGTGGCTCGTCATCCTCTTCTTCTACCTCCTCGAACTCCTCGTCACGGAGTAGCAGTGCAACCTCCCCATCGACTATCTGCTGCTGTCGCTGTCGCCGCGAGTCCCTCATTGGGATGATTCAATTCGGCACAAATATCCACTATTGTAGCCACTGCGCCCGCATGGTCGGTTACAGCGCTGGTTGAACTGAGTTGACCTGATCACTCTTACATTATTGGTTCAACATACCGAAACCGAAGCCGTCAGCCTTCCTGACTAGGCCTGTGCGTTACCCTTACATGTCAAAGACCAGTATACGACGGTCACAGTCGCACGACGCTTCACCAACCATGGAGTTCAACACGCCAGTTGAAGGATTGCATGGGGTGTGTCGCTGGTACGCGAACGCTCATAGCGCCTGGAAGCATTCACAGAACGAGCGTTGAGAGTGGCCGGTCACAAAGAGCTGGGCTCAGAATACCCCGGTGCAATGCGAATGGCCACGAGAAAGAAGCTGGGCTTCATCTAAGTGCCAACACAAAGACAGCTGGCCTGCTATTGATACGACATTTGATACCCCGTCACGGCCGAAGTTTGTTCATGTAGTCTGCTTGATTTGTGGATAATGCACATACGATTTTTTCTTCTTCAAATTCCATTCCAAATTCAGTCTTGTGATACTGGGCAAGCTCGCTTCTTAATCAATCTGTTCACCCTGCACACGCTTCACACTACTTTTGAAAGTGCTGGCGTATTAGATTGATACAAAAGCACCATGAGTTGACCCTGCGGCGAGAACATTCAGATTGTGTACCCAAAACTCGGCCCAAATTGTGTTCGGCCCTGCATCCAATGAGACATGTATGCGCCATGTTCCACGACTGATCACGCAGGGCAGCTGCCTGTGTACATCATGCTCCACAAGACGCGTGCCTGCCACCCAGATGATCCTGTCGTACCACCATAAGCGCGTCTCCACAGGCATCGAAATTCTACTTTTCGATGAACAGAAATCGATCCCCGATGTCATACATGTCGATCCCTGCGTCCGGATCATGGGTGTCAGAGTTGCAGCCAATCTTAGCACGGGTAGGACGATCGTCGATGACGACCTCTGCGGGAACTCAAACGATCAACGGTGATTAGGAAAGATGGCACTCTCGCGATGCAGAAGTATTTGTTTGATGCTCGCGGGTTGTCCCCCAGTTCCGAGACAAGTGCGCATGAGTTGCGCTACCAGATCGCTCGACTTCTCGATGTTCCGTCCGGTGAGCGAAGGAGCAAGCTCTGGTTTTGATCTTATCGACACCGTCGTGAAGCTCCACCAGGTTTGCCAGCAGGTAAGAGAAAACCATCAGCACTTTCCCCATCTCCTGTGTCTGATCTTTGACACGAAAATCCACGCACTGGCATATCTTGGGTTGCTTCAGTTCTGCTGTGCTCGCCTACAAATCCTTCGAGTCCCACGCATCAGTTAAGTTAGCTTTGTTCTGCCATTTGCTCTTCTTATAAGCATGCGATCTAATTGGCAGCGCTCTAAATACAATCCAACATCGACGATGCACGTTTTGACATCGAAGATTCTCCGTCGGATAAGTGGACCTCGGTTTCTGGAAGCCCACTTCAACCACGGTGCAGGAAATGCATTCTAGAACACCATCCTTTCTACAGTACGATGTTCGCATGGAAGCATGTTCCTGTCTACTCTTTAGGAATTTGGAGATGACGTAGCCATCAACAATTAGAGACTTCCCGTCTCCACACTATCAGACGCTGAACATGTTTATGCTGGACCGCGGCCTAGAGCTCTATCCGAGAGCCTCCGCATCGACCGATGCACAGATGTGACTTGACATGAGCCGCATGTACATCGTGTTGGTCTACTGTCCGCACTATCGGAAATCTACCTATAGATCCTAAGGTCAGCGCTTCTTTTTGCAAGTCAATTCTACATCGCAAACTCTGCTCATGATCAAGCACGCTTGTGATCGCTCTCGCCCAGAATAGCAGGCGCCGTGAAAAAATCTGGCCGCTCCATCCGGCTCACGCGTACAATCTGTCCTCAAGCGCATGTCTGTAAGCGTCAGTTTATGGTGGCCTTGCAACTCTCATCATCGATGAACAGACACAGATCGGTGGCATCGAGTTCACGATGCCAAACAAGCACAAATCTCGCCATTGCTTTGGAAGGGGTTCACTCCGGCGCCATCGTACCTCGTCAGCGCTATGATACTATCCTTAGAAACAGGTTTCCATGTGCTTTCCAGATGGCTTCCGGTAGTGCATGTGGTCGCAGGACACAATTGCTGGTGCTGTAAGCCACTATCCGCGTAGTCCTTCGGGTGTGGAAAAGCAACCGAGATGGCGTCGCTTTCTGCTGCCTCACCGGCCACTGCGCCTTTACCTGTTTCAATAAACCGAGCTTTCTTCTGCTGCGTATTACGTGGCCGGTTGCTCGATATCAAGGCATTGCCAAGGCCCATTACTGCAATGTTATCGACTCACTTAAAGTGGGAGTGGGCATGATGCAGCCTCAGCCTAACACGAGCCATATAATCACTCTGCATCTCACTCTCCAGCCTTTTCTAGCTCCAGGCAAAGTACGCATGCAATCTATGCGAGGAGGTCCAATCTCTCAGTCGGGGCATTGAAATGTACATGCAAACCCGCACGCAAGCAATGAGATCTGGGCTATGGCGTCTGAACATCGTCGACGGACGATCAATACATTCGACAATGTCGTGTATCCTCACTACACCGTATCTCAAGACGCGGGACTCGGCGGTAGTTCTCCTGTCGCCCAAGCTGTCGGGTTATCCCCAAGCACATACTCCAGCGTCCCTCCTTGAGCAAAGACGTCGTCCCAGGCTAACCATTGTTTGTTCCACGGTTGACTATTGACTTTCAAACTCTGAACATAATACGCCGACTCTCTGTTACCGCCGGCCGATGTAATGTGCAGTGTTTTGTTCTCGCCCAGACTGATGCTCATGGCATCGAACCACGGAGCAACGATCAAGAACGTTGTTTGACCTGTCAACGGCCAGAGGCCAATCATCTGCCACTGTATTTGCACGTCAGTCACGTCTAGACTAGATTGATTCGAGATGACTTACCAGCAAATTACTCTCCATGGCCCCCGCATCGCTGTTACCAGGCAACCCGGTCTCACTTTCGTTGTATAAGTTGCCAATGTACCTACTCCTCTCCACGCTCTTCCACTGCATTCCCCTGACGAAGTTGTACAAGAACGGACTCGTGAATCCAGGTTCGTTGCCGGCATCGAAAATGTCAAGCTCGAATAACTTGTCCAGGCGATCTACGAAACGCTCGTCACCACCCACCCTCCTCTTCAACTCGGCGGTGTCGTGTATACCATTCATGCTGTAGATCCACGCGTTGTCCTCATAGTACGCATCGCCCCAGTAACATCCTCCGCAATCTTGCGGATCTTGTGGCACAAACGAGCCGTTTGCGTTGCGAGGTACCATGAAGCCGGCGTGGCCCTCAGAAGTGGCGTTAGGATTCCAGTGGTTGCGCCAGTTACGCGAGCGATCGAGGTATGTGTGTGCTTCAGCCGTCTTACCTAACCCTCTAGCAACCTGATACAGTCCGAAGTCGTTCGTCGAGTACTCAACAGCTCTCGAGACAGCGCGTGTGAAGTGTGGTGTGATGTACCCATACTCCAACCAATCCGGTAACGCACCCCTACCCTCCTTTGTTGAAGATTCTGGGGCCTTTGGATCAAAGTTGTTCGGTGGTACAACTTCTGCGTCAGTCTGCATAGCAGCGAAGCCATCGGTCCAGTTCACAGCGCCTCGCACGCCTTTCACATAAGCGTCGGCCAAAACGTTATCGGCGTTTGAACCACCCTGCACACGTCCGTTGAAGTTCGACGACCGTGCATCCGGCATGAAGCCATCGAAGCGCCATATGTCGATTAGAGATCGAATAAATTCCTCGTACGCCGTGGGCTGGACAATCTGGAAGAGCGGGGTGTAACAGCGGTGCGTATCCCAAAAGGTGAACACATCATCGAAATGCGGCTCGGTGGCATTCCAGTGTGGATTCTCTCCAGTGCGGTTGGATGGAATGAGGAACATGCCATACATCGAGCTGTAGAGGAGCTGGAGGTCCCTCGTATTGGTCGAAGAGATTTGGAGTTTACTAAGGACTTCAGTATTCCATCTATCTTGTGCTTTTGAGACTAGCGCGTCAAGTGAGGTCTCGGACGTGATCTCATTGTCGAGGTTGGCGCATGCTTTGGCTGTAGAGATGAACGAGATGCCCACTCGAGATCGCACGCTCGTACTAGCGAAGGTAAAGACGCCTCCGAGTCTTTCAGAACCAGAGATAGAAGAGGCTCCATTTTTGGAGTTTGTTGTGTTTTCTTTCGAAATGAAAGTATATGAATGCGCTGCTGGCTGATCGAACTTTCCGCAAAAGAATATGGTCCAATCTGGCGACAAGTTCCAACCGTTGTCGTAGGTGCCGGAGCCCGTGTAGTGTCCGTCATCGAACAGCTCAAAGCTTCCTCCGGAGTAATGCTGTTCCCATCCTAACCCTCTGAAGCTTGATAAGACATGTGACACATCTACCACGACTGATGCACTTTTCTTCGCCGGAAATGAATATTGATACAAACCAGCATGCTCGGTTGCAGCAAGCTCCACAAGAATGCCGTTCGCTAATGAGGATTTGTAGTAGCCAACTGTTCCCTGATCTGGCGACGCTCGAGGTTGCGAGAAGTTGGCTGTTGGATCTGTGATGTTGCCCAGCACAGGCATTTGAGAAACCACTCCATACTTCGGCGCTCCGCCTGTTCCTGATTCATGCATCATCGAGAAGCCCCAGATGCTACCATCCGCAAGATATCCCGAGTACGCGTCTGTTCTTCCGTACTCGACATCCGGACCGAGTTTGACCATTGCGAATGGAGTCGCGACCACACCAGGGAATCTGTTCCCGCCGGCCTTTGTGCCTTGGCTTTCATAGGTGAGCTCAGGTGTTTGGTAGTAATGCGAGGTTGATGCTTACAAGACGTTGACATAGTCACTGTTCTTTATGGCACAATCTGCTACAACCTTTCCCAGACACAAAGCCGTTGCAGTCAACTCGAGGGAACGCATGTTGTGCACGGATTGTATATATAGTCCGTGAATACTGTAAATGGGATTGCCTGCTCTCAACTCGCTGGAGGTGATCAGTCCGGCCTAAACGTAGAGTTAGTAATACAACTGTTGGCTCGTTGCAAGCAAGTATAAAGATGTCGTCTTGTAATCTGAAAAGCAATCAGGTATGAAGTGACGCTGTAACGCTTCGGCAGCTGCATGTTGTACGCTAGCGTGCCGTACATTTGACCAATTAAAACTTCAACTTTAACATGTTAGTGGCTGCTTCTACAGCGAGGCGCTCAAGTGCTATGACGTGAGCCTTGCCCATGCGGCATGTGTTTCCCCAGTGTGACAATTGAAAGACACAGTCTGTATTAATTCGTAACCAACCACTCGACGAGTGTCAGCTCACCTTTGGCGTGCATTATGAAGACCTCTCCTAGATAAATCTCTAAATCCACTTGGACCGTTCACGGTCTTGGATTACTTCACACCGGTGTGCCATCAGCAAGTATTCTGTTCCGCCGCCGCTATTGGGATTTACCCCAGTCCTCAAGATTGTGAACAACTGGGCTCCGCCCACCCCGTCTGATTATCCAGCGCACATCCTCGTCACTATCGTTGACTTCTTGGTGCTCTGCATACGCTGGAATGAGGGCAAAGTCGCCTGGCGCAAGCTCTTGTCGCATCGAGCTGTTTGGCCCGCTCACGATGGCACCATAACCGCCCGCTGCGTATACGATTGTGTCTGGACATGCATCAGATCTGGACTCGTGGTACTTTGTGGTACTTTGTGGTACTTCGTGGTAGAAGGTTGGGAAGGTGGAAGGGTGCAAGGGTCAAGCCGTACCCTCTTCGCCATGGTGATGAACTGCTGACGCGGAATGAGGCTTTGCGATCATCAATGCTGATTAACAGCAGCAGAACTCGAAGTCGTGATTATTAACGCTACTCTGACCTGTGGCACAAATCTGGTCGGACTGTAGGATCTGATCTACCGAACCAACACGGACTTTCCAACTATAGCTGGCATGCGCATCATGCCTTCGGTCTGAGGCCCGTTTGGCGCCTTGATGTCGGAAGCCTTCTTTATCTGAACTTCGCCTGGCATCGTGTGTTTCGATAAGTGGCTTGCGAAGCTCTAGATACAGATATTGGCGTATCTGTTACATATGTATTTACACGCTTGCTTAGACACTCATCCGTCATGGTGGGCTGAAGCGGAGGAGCTCCGCCCGGCATTTTAGCCAAAGAGACGACCTCATGTATAGCTCCAGCTTCATTAATTCTTGTGCGAGGTGTCAAGATCGGCAACATATGCTTGTTGATCGTAGGTGTTGTTTGCGAGGCTGTTTATGTATCTTGTGAAGCGTTTGGCTCGTGAAAAGATTATTTGGCACCATCCCCAGGTTCGCAGACCACGTGAGCAAATGCCTCGGTACTTTGTCAGTGACGTCTTCAACATACCAACCTCAAAACAGTCCACGTCAGCCGGTGTTTGTCTAGCAGCCAATTGCAGCAAATACATTTCACTCACGAGATCACAAGCCAGCGGCCGCTGCACCCCGAGATGCGCTACCTGCGGCTCTGTGGGCCCTTTTTAGCAGCATCCCCAGACTCTTGGCTCTGACATGTGAAAGGTATGAAACTGACTACGACAAACCGCCGAGTGCGTTATAACGTCCTGTGGGCCCCCTTTGTCTTGTGATCATCCTGTACTCTACCTCTTGCATAACCACATCTTCCTCACATTCCTTGTTACTATGTCGAAGCGCTTTTCAGCTGCAGACGTCGCGTCGCACAAGACGGCGAAAGACCTGTACATCATCGTGGACGAAGACGTTTACGACCTCACCGACTTCCAGGAAGAGCACCCCGGTGGAAAGAAGAGTATGTATAACGCGGGATCCTTCAGTTCACCATCTGACGTGCCTCAGTCCTCTCGCGCGTAGCTGGCAAAGATGCTTCCAAGCAGTTTTGGAAGTATCACAATGACAGCATCCTCAAGAAGTACCAAAATCTTAAGGTTGGCTCGCTAGACACAAAAGCCGCGCCGCCGGCTACCCCGAAGACTGATGCGAAGGAGGACAAGAAGGAGACCAAGGACGTGGTCAAGCCGGAGGCGGTTTCTGGCGCAATCGCGCCTATGCCTACGCCCGCAGCGGCCGAAGAGTCCGAACCATTCGACTCTTTTGGCGACATCGTCCCCTACGCAGACCCGTCGTGGTACCAGACATACCACTCGCCCTACTACAACGAAACGCACGTGGCTCTCCGCGAAGAGGTCAGACAATGGGTTGAAGACAAGCTCATGCCTTATGTTACTGAATGGGACGAGGCAAAGAGTGTCCCTGACGAGATTTTTAAGGATCTGGGCGAGCGTGGATGTACGTAACATCTCCGTACGAAGTATCTGATCTGAGACAAGCACTGACTTCGTACATCTACCTTAAGACCTTGCCGGTCTGCTCGGCATGCACTTCCCAACAGAATACACAGACAAGAGGGTCAAGAGCGTACCGCCGGAGAAATGGGATCACTTCCACGAGCTTATTGTCACTGACGAGCTCTCTCGTACTGCCAGCGGTGGTCTCGTTTGGAACTTGCTCGGTGGTTACGGCATTGGCGCACCGCCCGTCTTCAAATTTGGCAAGCCTGAATTGGTCAAGCGCATTGCCCCAGGTCTCCTCAGTGGAGAGACACGTATCTGCTTAGCGATCACAGAGCCAGGTAAGCTTCTGACAGTTCGAGTTCACAAGATATCAAACTAATCTCTCTTTAGATGCGGGAAGTGACGTTGCCAATCTGACGTGCGAAGCGAAGCTGTCCGAAGATGGCAAGCACTACATTGTCAATGGAGAGAAAAAGTGGATCACCAACGGCATCTGGTCAGATTACTTCACCACCGCCGTACGAACTGGCGGAGAGGGCATGAACGGCGTTTCCGTCCTTCTCATCGAGCGCTCTGCCGGCGGCGTGTCCACCCGCCGCATGGACTGCCAGGTAAACATATCATGTGACAGGAGTCTTAACCCAAACTAACAACTGTCAGGGTGTGTGGTCGTCAGGCACCACTTATATCACCTTTGAGGATGTCAAGGTTCCGGTAGAAAACCTCATTGGAAAAGAGAATCAGGGCTTCAAGGTCGTTATGACGAACTTCAACCACGAGCGCATCGGCATCATCATTCAGAGTGTGCGCTTCGCCCGTGTTTGTTACGAGGAGAGCGTGAAGTACGCACACAAGCGCAAGACGTTCGGCAAGCGTCTCATTGACCACCCCGTCATTCGTCTCAAGCTCGCACACATGGCGCGCCAGATCGAAGCCTCGTACAACTGGCTCGAGAACCTCGTCTACCAAGCACAGAAGATGGACGACATGGAGGCCATGCTCAAACTTGGTGGCGCCATCGCCGGCTTGAAGGCGCAGAGTACTACAACCTTCGAGTTCTGCGCGCGCGAGGCGAGCCAGATCTTTGGTGGGCTAAGCTACAGCCGTGGTGGTCAGGGTGCGAAGGTCGAGAGGCTGTACAGGGACGTCAGAGCATATGCTATCCCAGGTGGAAGCGAGGAGATCATGCTTGATCTGAGCATTCGGCAGGCGCTGCGCGTGCACAAGGTACTAGGAATGAAGCTATGAGAGTGAGGTAATATACGCATATAATAGTACTATTGAGTTGAGTTGAGAAGACAATGATCAACAAATTACCAGACAAATCAGCAGGGACTCTTGTGTCTACCCCTCACATGACAACTTATGGTCATGTCTGGGGCTCTCCAATAACGTATTGGTTATGAGTAGTCGTTCAATGGGCAAGCCGGTCATGTCACTGCACCTGCGTACCCAACGCAATAAGGTTGCCGTCTATGGGGGCAGTGCAAACCTTCTTGAGCGAGGTGGCTTCTCGGATGGCTACATCCTACGTTCACACACTTCAACATCATCGTCCATAGTACCTATGCTAGGTAGCGCTTGGAAGGACTTATATTGGTAGGGTTGGCCGCGCCAGTCCGGAGGTCGCTTCTCCGCGAGTCAAGACCCGAAGATTAAAGCTCCTGCCGCACGCCGCGTGCCGCGGACGCTAAGGTCAAATCACCCGGACAGATGGTTCCTTTCTTTCTTTTCAGTACAACTCTTCAAGCCCACAATTCCTCTTCGTTAAAATTGATAACAACGTGACACGTGCCGTCGTCCACTCGCAGCAATGAACGTGGGATCGAAAACTGCGCCGATGCGGTTGCGCCGATGCTTCCTGTTGCCGTGTGATAACATGATCTTTGGGTTACCAAAGTCCGGGTTGTAAGTTTGCCTGCCCGTGCAGCCTGACGGAGTGTACTCCGGCGCCTCAGTGACGATGTTACCTGTCCCTTTATCGCCGCAGGCACATCTCTTACCGGAGCCTCCTGCCACCTCTCTCAATATGATCTTGAACACTTGCGGCGGCGGCATATCTGGTGCTTTCTCAACCCGTCTGGAGACCTCATCCGATCCAGCCTGAAGGTGCCGTCCTCTCAGAAAATGTCGGAACGCCGGGCCAAAGCAGACTCGTCAGCGCCTCGCAAAAGAGCACTGGTCAGCTGTGATCGTTGCAAACTTCGAAGAGCACGATGCATCCGCGATAGTCCCAACGAGCCATGTACGGATTGCAGGATGAGTGGGGTTCAATGCGAATCAAAGCTCCCTCGAAAGCAGCGTGTCTACGGCAGTGTAGAGACACTGAGCCTGCGGTATCGAGCGCTTGAAGCCTTGGTCAAAGGGCTGTTTCCCCAGGAGAATATCCAGGACCTGAACACTATCTTCCGACTAGCTGCCGCACGAGACATTCCAATGCCAGCAACTGACGACTATACGCCCGCCGACATATTCAACGACGGTAGCCAGGCTGCACAATACCCACAGTATCAAGATCTGCCTGAGTCGTCTATGCGTACCCATCAAACCCCACGCCAACCTTCAATGACGGGCTATCATCCAAGTCCGTCGACTCATACCACCTCAACTGGGTCCACTACGAGTCAGCAACAGCGCAATCCGTTTTCGGAAATACACGAACCTCCCAAACATTCCAAGGACCTGGTGGCGACCCGGCATGGAACGTCGCATTACTTTGGTCCCTCCAGTAGCTTCCGAATTGCAATCACAATTCGGGCGTTGGTGGCACGCTGTCAGTCTGCTGGCGCAGTGGAAGGCCAGGCAGCGCTGGGATCGATATCGCCTGATTCGGAGATACCACATAGAGCACATCCTTCTCTGCGCCCAAGAAGTACCAATCCGTCAGACGAAGAGTATTTGATTCCGTCGGATGCTTCTAGGCCTCGGTCACGGTCTGGGGCAGGGAAGAAGCGATCAGCTTCACAAATGGAGGGTACTGACGATCGATGGGAATCGGAACATGGCCGTTTCCACACAATAGCAGACCTATTACCATCTCGACCGCTCACAGATGCCCTCGTATCCGCATACTTCGACCAAGTTCACATTCACATTCCGTTATTCCACAGGAGCATGTTTCAATTGAAGTTGGAAGCAATGTACTCGCGACAGAAGGGGAAACTAAAAGACTCCGCAGACGTGGGATGGCTGATCTGTCTAGCGATGATCTTCTACTTTGGGTGCCATGAGCTGCACGAGCACGACCCCGAGCAAGCTCATATACTACAGCTCAAGTACCTCAGTTTCGTCAAAACCTATTTCCGGCGGCTCATCGTGACTACGTCACTACCAAATGTCCAAGCCTTGGTGTTGATCAGTTCGTACCATCGTGTAATTGGGCAGAAGAGCACCTCGTGGCTGCTCATTGGTCTCGGGGCTCGCATGGTCAGTGAACCTCACTGAGCATATCCTGCACGCACTGACGGTGACCTGAAAGGCAATTACGATGGGCATACACAGAGATAACACCAACATGGAGTTCGACCCGATTGAGCGAAACACGCGCCGACAAGTGTGGTACTCGATATACATATTCGAAAAGACCTTGTGCAGTATCCTTGGGCGACCGACTATGTGAGAGAGGTCCATGTACGAACTGCATGTGAGACATTCACTGACTTCGTACATACCCCTCTAGCATCGACGACAATGAGATCCTCATGCGTGTTCCAGATGCGAATATGCTTGAGCAGAAGATCCCGTCCGCCGAATACATGGACTGCGCTTATCAGATGATCAAGCTGTCTCACACAATGCGTCAGAGAGCGTACTTCGACACAAGGACTGGCGAAGAACGATCACCAACTGTGGTTATAGCCTCCACACTACTGCGAGAGTGCGACGAGTTCATCATGACTATTCCCCGAAACCTTTCAGTCGACCACTTGCCTTCTGCATCCGACCAAAAGGTAAGGATTCTACTGTTGCACATGTACTATTTCTATACGCGATGCATCATTACACGCGACTTCCTCGTCGCGAAAGTCGAGAGGAACATCTCCTACCTAGAAAACCGACACCCACCGCCATCAGAAGACTGGCAGACGACCCTGGCACTGGCCGAAGACTGCGTGCAATCGGCTCATCGTAGTATACAATGCATGGTGGACGCTTCCAACCTTAATGTCATCGGCGGGGCCCTCGATCTGTTCTACGTCTTTCACATGGTCCTCATCGCAAGTGCCGACTTCCTTGCCCGGCCCAAGCAGCAACAAGATTCTGCATACGACATGGACAGGAAAGCCACAGTACGATCGATACTGGACAAAATCCGCGGACTGAAGGAGCTGGCGCCGACCTACAGCATCCTCAGCCGCATCGCCATGCAATTTGCCAGCATGACAGGTGTGTGCGACAAGCCTGTCGTTCCCGGGCAACCACTCGATCCTACATTGGAGCCACAATCGGTAGCGGACGAAGACAATATCGGCATCACTGATATCGAGGACGACTGGTTTGCAAACGCCACTACGAATCTGGGGTTGGACTTCTTCGACCTCAATCAGGCTGTGGGCGGGTTGCCGACTCCAGGGCCCGCGTCGGACCCTGTGTACAGCGGGTACTTCAATCCTGTTGCCAACGAGGTTGATGATTGGACAGCAAGGACGTTGAGTGGGATGCACAATATATGACAGAGTCGGTGTTCAGGCATCAATTGCGATTAGCAATTGCGCATATCTTCAGATCTTGTTAGCGGGGCCTTCATCTTCAATTGATTAGCGTCATTCAGATCCTAGCCGCTACCTTCGTGCCTCTCGTCAGTCACGAACACCAACATGTATATGATTCTGGTAGTCGTGATGTACAGTATAATGAACACACGATTGCTTCGTGCAAATCAGACGGTTATCTACTTGATCAAGCTGTCATGCAAGCTCAAAGAAAGTCGATGACGCAGCATCCGCGCCGATTAGCGAGCGCCGCTCGATCGGTTCACTCCGCATGCACGACCTCGCGCAACGCCTTAAACCGCCTTTGGATTTTCATGACGCATGTGTTGTAGCTATCATGTCGCATCTGGTGGAATGAAATACCGAGCTCGCGCGTGGTCGTGAGCTTCGCACGTCTCAAACACTGGTCCTCGTCTTTTCCATGCGCCTTTCACGCGACACTGATCCCATCTTGCCCACCACCAACATGGCGGCTACGAATGGACAGAGCAAGGATGGGAGGAAAAAGGTTCTGGTAGTTGGTGCCGGAGCTGCTGGTCTGTTACGCTTTTGCTGCGAGGGCTGGCATTGAGCTGACTTGATTGCAGGCATGTCGTGTGCTCACCACCTTTCGGAACATCCAGACAAGTTTGACGTTACGCTTATCGATGCGGTGGATTACTGTGGTGGTCAGGCGTACTCGATTCCGATTGATAAAGAGCGGCATGGAGCTTCGTGGTTGAATCAGGGTGTGCAGGGTGGGAGCTACATTTTTCATCATACTATGACGATGTTTGCGAGGCAGAATCACCATGCGGATCCTGTGAATCTCCAGGTATCCTTCGGCAAAGACGACACCTTCTGGACCAACGTTTTCCCCACCGAGCTCCTCGCCCGCCACCAGAAGGAAATCAAAAAGTTCAACCGCATGCTCAAGATCGTCCGCTGGTTCGAGCTGTTCTTCGCACTCATCCCCATCAAGATTCTCTTCAAGATGTTCTGGTTCTCCGAGGAATTCACCAACACCGTCGCCATGCCCATGATCGCCCTTTTCCTCGGAACCGGCAACGAAACGCCAAATGTACCGAGCATCATTCTCGAGCGACTCTGCACGAGTCCGACGTACGGCATGTGGTACCCACCGGATCCAGTCAGCATCGCAAGTAACCTTCCGCCCATGGTCGTGTTCCCCAAGTTCAGCGAGTTCTACGGACGCTGGAAGGAAGATCTCAAGTCTCGTGGTGTCAACGTCAGACTCTCAACCGAAATAACCCGCGTGGTCAAACGAGACAACACAGGCATCACCGTCAAACTAATCAAGCGCACACCCGTTGAAGACAACCACAACCCAAACAGCGCATGGGTCCCTTCCAACCGCGACCGCGGCGCCGACGCCGGCGCCGAAGAAACCGAAGAGCACTATGACGAGCTCGTCCTCTGCGTCCTGTAAGTCCACCCCCATACTCCCCAAAGCCGTCTTCCTAACTCCTTTCCAGCGCCGACACCGCCAAACGCATCCTGTCCCCGACCTCCACCTTCCGCGAGCGCCACGTCCTCGGCAGCGCTAAATTCTCCGACGACATCACCGTCACGCACTGGGATAGCACGTACATGAAAAACCACTACGAGAACTTCTACAACCCCACGCAAGCCGTAACAAAACTCTCATCCCACGACCAGACGGCGCGCAACGAAATGGGCAAGAAATCCTTCAAGCCAATGTACTACATCAAAATGTACCCACAAGACCGCTCCAAGCTAGAAATGTGCTTCGACTGCACAAACTACCAATCCCAGTTCCCGCCGGACGTCGCCTTCGACGCGCACGTGTTCCAAACGATATATCTGAACAAAGACCGCGACGGGCACCTGTGGAGCATCGACGAGATTGACGAGAGCAAGATTATCAGAAAGGACTGGTGGCACCAGCTCTGCCACTCGTGGACTCACTACGTCTTCGTCGTGCCGCTCATGATGTTCCTGCAGGGTAAAAAGCACACGCGCTTCGCGGCCGCGTGGACGCTGATTAATGCGCATGAGGTGGCGGTTATGTCGGGTATTGCTGCGGCGGTGGATTTGGGCGCGCGGTATCCCGAGGACTTGGAGCGCGATAAGTTTGCGTTTTTGAGCTTCAGGTTATATTATCTTTTGGCGTATGGGAAGTGGTATAAGAGGAGGGCGACGAGGGTGAGTAGGGAGGGGGTGGGGGCGGATTGGGCGAGTGGGTTGTATGGGAGTGTGTATAAGGGGCCGGGGGTTAGTGATGTTGATCGGAGTCAGTGGAGGGAGGAGAATGGGATTAAGGACGAGCCTGTCCGGCATGCGTTTCCGACGAATTCTGGGAAGAGAGAGGATGCGCATCTGGAGTAGGGAAGTGGGAGCAAGGAATGGTCGATGAGCCGTAATGTCGCAGCTTACCTAATTCATGACGTACATTTTGCGATTGGCATATACAACTATCCTCTTACAACTCACAATGACCCAATGCAGATTAAGATTTGGAGCCATCGTGTCTGCTTTCTCACCAACCCGTCGTGAATATCACTTGCATCGATAGAGTCAACCACAGACGTCTTTGTGGAAAACGTCTCGTGTGAAGAAATTATGTGTGAAGAAAACAATATTCTGTTGATATACCTTCCACTGACTGCCAGAACAAGATGACATTCTACCGAGCCTGCAAGCCTCCAGTATCCCCAGCAAAATGATCGTATCATGTAAATTTGTCGAGAATGATAGACGATAGGAAATGTAAGAACAAAATTTGTGCCATAGCGCACTTACAACCGCATCTCCTTCGTATATGGAGCCACTCGCCATACATATGACGTAGTGACATGAACCTTTGCAGCTGCAAGTGACACCAGAGCAGCTACTGTCGGCCCTAGGATTATGTCCGGGTGGTAGGTCTGTACCGTTCCGGTCGCCTTTGCCTCTTTCTGTTCTTGCGTTTCTCAGGTGTGTCCATGGACTCTGTAGGAAGTGCAAGTTCAGTTGGAGGTTCATCATCCGTTACCGATCGAGTTGTACGGTTCTCTTCAGACAATGAGATAGACGTTGTTGTGAGTCTTTCTTGCTCGCATCGTGGCGAACACACTCTACCGGGCAACTAGTTCGGTTCCCATAGCTTGCGTCCATGGCCGCCACGCGCTCTGTTGGCTTGGGGGGAAGGGCGCGTGAACGAGTTCGGATCGAGAGGCTGGTTCGGATCGTGGCGAGGGACAGGCGGAGCACGGAAGGCTGGGCCGGGAGCTACGTAGGCTCCACGAGGCGCAAAGTTGCCGCGGCCACGGAAGACTGGTGGACCGCCACGTCCGCGAACTGGCACGTGGCCACCACGTCCACCACGCGGAGAGGGGTGCTGATTGGTACGGGCGAAGTCGTTGGGGTCGAGGACTTGCTGGGTCTTCTGAGCCGCTGCAGGGCCACGAGGGGCGCGCTGGAAGAGGACAACGTCTTCGTCGTCCGAGTTGTCCACGGGCTTCGTCTCGGCGACGTAGCTGGACTTGGGGCGGTCGGCGGCTTTGGGTGCGGTCGGGGCGGTGGTCTGGTTCTCGAGCTCGTATATGGTCATGTGGTTCCTATATTCGCGGTCCTCGCGAGCCACGGCATCGCGCAACTGCTCTAGGCGCTTAGCCCGGACGCCGAACTTCTGTGCGAGGGCTTGCTTCGCAGGGTCATTTGTGAGCAGGATGAACGATTCCAGAGCCGCATCCGGGTTCTCCTCGGTGTTGATGCGCCATAGGATGTGGTTGAACAACGGTCGAAGATGGGCAGGGACATCACCCTTGGGCGATTTCTCCGTGCGAGGCAGCTCGCTGCTGTCACGTGCAGTGCGGACTGGCGGCTCTATGACCATGGTGGCAGCCTTCTCCTTGTGCTCGGTCTCGTCGGCAGACTTGATGCTGCGGCTCAGGCACGAGCGGGGCGACTCTGGCGTCTTGGGGGCGCTCACCATGCTGTGGGTGGAGCTCATGGACGTCTCGTCGGACACATCAAGGGCGTTGAACGAGCTCTCGAGGTCCTCGTGGTAGTCTTCCTCGTCCTCGTCCGACTCGCTCTCCTCCATGGACAGCAGCGTCTCGGGCAGCATGTACTTCCCGACCTCGGCCCAGGTGGCATACTCCTCCTCGCCGCCCTGCAGCTTCACGCGGTTGGCAACGTCACCGGGGACAGATGTGATCTCGTCGAGCCACTTCATGGCCTCGCGGCTCTCGGCGTGGGCGCGGTCGGTGCCCATCTTGAGGCGCTGCAGCTGGGCGAGGGTGTGCAGCGGCACATAGAGGCATATGGCGCCCTGGGCCACCCACTTGCGGATGCCGTCGCGGGTACTCTTTTTGACGCCGGCCATCAGGGCCGTGTCGTCGGCGATGCAGTGGAACACCTTGCGCTTGGGCGGCTCGGGCGCGCGCACGGCGGCAACGGCTTCGGCCTTTGCAGTCCGCGGCGGGAAGGTGCTGCGGCGCATCTTGGGCGAGCGAGGGTGAGGGGTAGTGTGGGCAGTGGCAGTGAGTGCGTTGTGGGTAGTAGGTGACGTCTGACTGCGGGCTGCGGGTTGTGGTTGTGGGTTTGTTGGGCGCCAGAACAATCCACGGGCGGGCGGGCAGCGGCTGTCTCAAGGCGTGACCATTACGGCTGCACTCATGCCGGGTCGGGGTCGCGGTGCGGGAGCGAGTGAGTCAGTATTGTCGGTGCTGGTTTGCATGGCATGGGGAGCGCTCATAGTCGGCGGCGTCGTGGTGAGGTGCAAAGGTGAATCTCCACGCCTCGCTACCAGTCAGACTCACTGAGGTGCCCGCGCTAAGCGTCTCAGCCACACGAGCCACACAGGATCTTCACACATGACATGAAGATAGATGTGAATGCTCGTTTGTATTCATTTCATAGTTGTATTTATGAGCCTTATTGGCGTTTGTCGGCCCGTGGCAAACGTCAGTAGCTCTCCACTTCAGCTGGCCTTCCGCCTCCCATGTCCGGCATCCACCCCTTCGGCCTCTCAGACCCCCTCACAGTAAGCCCATACAGCGCCTTCTCCACCTTGTCGACACACTCACGCATCACCGGCATCTTCTTCGTCTCCAGCTCGTGGGCAAACTTGGACCCGCCCGGCGCCTCGAACATCTCGAGCTGCAGCCGAATCGCTCGCAGGTCGTCGAGCACGGTCCTTGGCTTCGGTGACTCTTGTGCATGTGAAGTCTCCTCGTCAATGTCCATCTTGTCACCGGCATCTTCTGAGTCAGCATCCTGCTTGACGCGCTTGTTTGATGACGTTAGTTTCCCTGCCGGTAGCTGGCCGTTCGTAGCCATAGATGTGACCGAGAATCTCATCAACTCGCCCGTCATGTCACAGATCCCAAGGATGTAGTCATCAGGCGTGAGTAACACAGTGCCAGCCTCACCACACATAGCAGCAATCTTCGACTGTGCTTCTTCTGCAGGGATGACGGACTGCGTCTCCAGGTAGTGTTGAAAGCTCAGCGCCTCCATGAATTCCTGGTTGCCGCCCGTGATGTTGTACGCATAGCGGTATGCATTCAGTCCTTGGAGGTCGGCACCTATGCTCTTGTACTGGTCTTCGATAATCTTCCAGTATTGTGCATTGCTCTTGTTGGCGAAAGCAGGGACTGGCTGGCCGACAGTGCGTACTCTGGTTCAATCAGCATAGTCGCCGAAAATCTGAGCTTGTCGTCCTGACCTTTGCAGAGTAAAGATGCTGCACTCGTTAGTGTCTACGTTTTCAAACTAGAATTGATTCACTACATCTTCTTACTCGCCGCAGTGATGTCGCGCGACGCTTTGATGGTCCTCTCACGTCGATCGTGATGCTCATCCAGCTCTGCCCTGAATCCCTCAAACATCGACGCAAAGCGCGATGGGGGCTGCTCTGGCTTTCCGTCCGCCATGGCTTCGTCTCGTGATCTTTTCCCGCCCATGAGTCTGCGAAAGTGTTGTACTTGGGAAAGTCGTCGAGCAAGCGGCTAACGCAGAAGCTACAGGGGTGCCTTCCTTCTTTGAGCCTAGTGAGCATCGGCTGTTCTTTCCCCTGGTCGAAGAACACCGTTGCCATCGATTACACTGCATGGCTTCGCATCTCATTTGTACACTGTTTGTATGATCTCATCTGCGCTTGTTGGATCTCTGGGTGCTTCCTCTTGTCGGCCTCGTCTTGGATCTACTGTTTCACTGTCATGGCTTTATCATCCTTCTTCCGGTCACCACAGCAGGTCTTCACGGCATCAGTCGCGCTGCGGGCAGCCTTTCTCCTATATGGCCTCTGGCAAGATGCAAACTCGCCCATGAAGTACACAGACATAGACTACTACGTCTTCACCTCAGCAGCTCGCTTCATCTCAAGAGGTCAATCGCCATACGCCCGTGACACATACCGCTACACGCCCTTACTCGCATGGATGATCTATCCTACCGTCTGGCCTGGTCAAGCTTGGTTCTCTTTCGGCAAGGTTCTGTTTGCTGTTGGCGATGTAGCAGCTGGCTGGATGATGTATCGCATCTTGAAAGAGTACAGGAAGATGGATGACGAAAGAGCATTGAAATTTGCGAGCATTTGGCTGTTGAATCCAATGGTCGCAACGATCAGTACTAGAGGAAGTTCCGAGGGACTACTAGGCGTCTTCGTGACGGCCTTACTTTGGGCAGTACTGGCGAAGAAAATAGCCATCGCAGGGTTCTTGCTGGGCTTCGCGGTGCATTTCAAGATCTACCCCTTCATTTACGCCACGTCAATCGTGTGGTGGCTAGACGATAGGGGAAGTCAACGGCAAAAGACCAGCGAACCGGATTCTCTGCTCGAACAGGTCCTGGCCTTCCTCACTCCCCAGCGGATCGCCCTCGCCATCTACAGCCTCGTCACCTTCGCGGCACTCAACATCGTCATGTACATCATGTACGGCTACCCGTTCCTGGAGCACAGCTACTTCTACCATCTCATTCGGATCGACCACCGACATAACTTCTCGCCATACAACACGCTTTTGTACCTGAACTCGTCTCCACACGCCACCTCGTCGTCTTTCGAGCTCGAGCGTCTGGCTTTCGTACCGCAATTGCTGCTCAGTGCAGTCTTCATCCCACTTGCACTGGCGAAGAAAGATCTTCCAAGTACGATGCTTGCTCAGACTTTTGCGTTTGTCACGTTCAATAAGGTCTGCACAAGCCAGGTAAGAACTCCCATCCCACCGTTGATCGCCATGCTGACGAACTCAACAGTACTTCCTCTGGTACATGATGTTCCTCCCATACTACCTGCCCGACTCAACACTCCTCCAATCCCCACGTATTGGCATCTCAGCACTAGCTCTCTGGATCATAGGCCAATTCGCCTGGCTGCAACAAGGCTTCCAGCTCGAGTTCAACGGGCACTCGACCTTCGTCCCAGGCCTGTGGATCTCCAGCATCATGTTCTTCCTCGTCAACGCAGGTATACTGAGCATCATCATCAGCGACACGAAGAGCAAGCCACAGCACCCTGTACTTGCCGTGAAAAAGAATTCATAACAATTAACAATTACTACACAATGCAAAAGTCACAATCACACACACCACTACTCTCCACGCACCTCCTCCCTCTCCCCCCTCAACAACCGCCCAAAAGCCCCACCTTTCTTCCTCTTCAACTCGCCAAACCTCCCCTGCTCCACCACACTCCCCCTCTCCAGCATAATCACATGCTCCGCAATCGCCATCATATCCCTCGCATGCGTAATGATAATAACAGTCATGTCGCGCCGCGCCTCCGTGCCCTTACCCATACCCTTACCCGCCACACCACCCGTAGATCGCACAAGACTGCGAATCGTATCCCGCACGATACCCGCGGACGCAACGTCCAGCGCGCTCGTCGCCTCGTCGAGAATCAGGATATCCGGGTCGCGCACGAGTGCGCGTGCGATAGCGAGGCGCTGCGCCTGGCCGCCGGATAGACCTGTTCCGCCCTCGCCGATGAGAGTGCGGTACCCGTTGGACAGGCTGTCGATGAAGTCGCTTACGCCTGCTGCGTGGGCGGCTGCGCGGACGCTGTCGATGCTGGCGAGTGGCGAGGAGGGCGCGAGGCCGTAGGCGATGTTTTCTGCGATGGTGCCGGGGAAGATGGTGGCTGTTTGGGAGACGATTGCCATGCGGGCGCGGAGGGAGGTTGTGTTTTGGGCTGTGATGTCTGTGCCTGAGATGAGGAGGGAGGGGGGCGATGGGGACTCGAGGGTGTTGGTGTCTGTTTGGTAGAGCTTGAGGAGGAGGGAAGCGATTGTTGATTTTCCGGAGCCCGAGGAGCCGACGATGGCGGTGCAGCTTCCGTGGGGGATGTTGAAGGAGACGTCGTGTAGGACTTGGACGTCTTTTCTCGTAGGGTACGTGAAGTTTACTTTGTTGAAGGTTATGTCGCCCGCTTCTTGGACTTGTACTGTGCCGTCTAGTTCGTGGGATGTGATGGGCATGCGTGCGAGGCGGATGAGGCGAGATCCGGCGTCGCGCGACATGTTGACCTGTGTGATGTAGTGGCCCATGTATGCGATTTGATTGACGCTCAACATGAGAATCAAGAACGTCTCTGTGATGTCGCCGACCGCGTACTGGTTCCTCGATACCAGTATTGCGCCATACCAGAAGAGCAGTATGGCCACGAAGAGCACACCGGAGAAGTTGAGACCGAATATCGAACCCGAATACAGTGCGCGCTTGATGCCGACGTTGACAGCATTTTTGGTAGCCGCCTTGTACTTCCGCCGAAAGTGCTCTTCAAGATTGAGGCATCGCACCGTCCGTATATTAACAAAAGTCTCGTGCAAGATCTGCCCAACCACATCATCCGCTTCGTTCGCCAGTCTCTCCCACCGGCCGCTAATCATATTATAACACTTCGCGATCATGAACAGCGCAGGTCCACACGCAAGCGCTACAAGAGCGAGCTGCCACGACGTGACCAAACTCCAAGTAATCGAAATGCCAATCATGAGGAAAATAACCAGGAACAAGCCCGCAAAGCGTCCCGGCAGATTGCGAGCTTCTTCAGCGAAATGGTCGAGTGTCTCGGCGAGGCGCGACATGCTGTTTTCTTCCCGGTCGAAGAACTCCCTGGGTTGCATGAGGATGCGCCGCATGGCCTCGACCTTGAGCGTGTGTGTCCACGCTTGGGCGACGGCGTCGAAAATGAAGGAAAACATGTAGACGGCGAGACCGTCTATGATGGCGATTGCTAGGATGGCCATGGCGTAAATGAGCGACTTCTTGGACTGGTTTTCCGTCGTGTAGAAGGTCGTTAAGAGCTGCGCAAAGACCCACGCGAACGTTGGTGTACCGGCTGCATGTATCGCTGCGAAGGAGACGGCAGTCACGAGCTGCATTCGTGAACGCCAGTTTAGCATGGGCCATACTGATTTCAAGATTTGCATGATCGAAAGCGAGTCTTCCGAAGTACTGCCCTTATTGAGGTGCCTCATCTTTAGCTTGTTTCGAAACCTTTCACGTCTTGACAGCTTTCGCTCTTGAACAGAATGCCTTGGGGAGTTACTGATTCTGGTGAGATGTTGTGGATCTGAGTTTGAACGCGAGTTGCGACGTGATGCAGGATAAGAGTTCGGATGAGAGCTCCTTCGCGAGTTTGGGTACGAATTCCGGGGTGATGCTTGTTTTGAAGTAGAAAGTCGCTGTGAGCCATATTCTTTCGACATGGGCATTGGACGACTGTATGAGACTACGCCAGAAAATCGTTTATTCTTCGAAGCTACCGAAGACGCTCTCGACGGGTGATCACGGAGCTGGAGAGTACGAAGCTCCGATATATTGCCCGGTGGCATCTTCATGGCTGTGGGGATAACCTCGTCTGTAACGGCCCCTGAGTCTGGAACTGTGGTCATCTCAATGGGTTCCTGCTTGCTGAACCTCTTCTCTATGCCGGCTATGACGTTTCCGGCGAACGAATCACGGCCACTGTTCAGGAAAGAAGACAGGACGTTTTCACCAAACAGGACGGCAGACATCGGTCGATGCATGGGGTCATTTTGTTGGTGCCAAGCTCCTTCATCATAGAGTGAGAGGATGTCGTCCGTGTCTTCATCGTCGCTGGAATAATCGTCGTCGGTGTCGCTCGCTACATCCTCAGCTGCTTCGTGGGCAGCGAGTACGTCGTGAAACGCTCCCGGTAGCGCTTCAAGCTCTTTGCGATACCCTTCTTGTACCACTTCAGAGTTCTTCATCAGGTAGAGAAACTCATCCGCGTGAATCTGAGATATGTCATGTGTGATGACGATCGTGGTCTTTCCTTTCCGCCATTCTCTGATAGACTGCAGAATGGCAGCTCGGGTGACATAGTCCAAAGAACTCGTCGACTCGTCCAGGATTAGCACAGGAGGATCTCGCACTTTCGTTCGGGCCAGCGCCATCCTTTGCCTTTGACCTCCACTCAATGAGCTACCTTTCATGCCAAGGTCCGTATCTACGCCCTCGGGGAGAGCCTGAACCGCAGGCTCTAGCATAGCGAATTTGATGGCTTCCTCGACTTCCTGCAGGCTAAGACTATCGCCAGGGCTGCCGAGCGCTATATTCTCTCGAATGGTGTCGTCGAAGAGAACGCTATGCTGCTCGACGAGTGTGACGTTTTGTCGGAGCCAGCGGACATCCAGTTCGTCGAGAGCGTGACCATCCAGAAAGATCTTTCCCGATGCGGGCTGATAGAAGCGTACTAGTAGCTGACCCAAGGTACTCTTCCCAGATCCACTTGTACCAATGACGAAAGTTGTTTCTCCTGCTGGGAAGAATAAAGAAACGTCACGAATTGCAATCTCATCCATCCTTGTGGGGTAAGAGAATGTGACCTATGTCGTTAGATTCGCTTTCTTCCGGTGGTGAAGAGAACTCTTACCTCGCGAAACTCAATGTCTCCCGGACACCTTAAGGGCATCAAGTCACCCTCAGCCTCCTGAGACTGATCATTCGTGGAGATCTGCTTCAAGAGCATTTGCAGACGCGCACCGGCACCCTTGCCCTTCTGCATTACGATGAATTGCGGCAAGAACCCTGTGATACCTTGGATAGCCAACAAAGCTGCCCAGAAGGTTGTGATGACTTGACCGACATTTCTGTCTCCTGATCTAATAATGTGAGACCCGTACCAGAAACCCTGCACAAAGACACTGAGCGTGAAGAACTGCATGGCGCCGATCTGGATAGATCGGAGATTCGCAACGTCGAGATAGACCCTTGCCGCAAGAGCCGTCATGCTGGTGAACATTTGTAGCTCGTACTGCTCGCCGTTGAAACATTTGACTGTCTCGATGCTTAGTATCGCAGTCGTGAGGCATTTGAGGGCCACTTGTAGCTTTTTCGCTTGCTCGTTGGCTCGGATCAAAAGCCTGTGCGAGACGATCGACTCGATGAGATATATGAGTGGCATGGTACAGAGAATGACGAATGTGAGGTTCCAGCAGTAGTAAAAAGCGACGCCGAGAGACGCGATGCCTAGGATGACGCTCTGAGTACCTTCGCCAAAAGGTGCAGAGAGCGATAGCTGAAGATCGCGGATATGCCTATTGGTATTAGCTCAATCCCACGAAAACATATGACAAGCATGAATGGCTTACATCTGTATTGCTGGCAGGAAAGCAGCAATCCCAGTCTCTCGAGTATCATACCACGCCATGTCTTTGCGTATCAACGCATCGAATATCTTGTTGCGTGCGCTTCTTGCTTGCAGCTCGCCAAATGTGAGGAAAAAGAAGAAGTAAAAGCTGTTCGCGATCCAGCTGAGAGAAGCGACGCCCGTGAGAATGAGGCAAAACCTCGTCACACGGTCACGAAGCTCACTACTCTCGATCTTGCCGGCACCATAGTCGGTGTAATTGCGAAATATGAGCCCGTATATGATGGCGAAGACTGGTATGGCGGCGGCGGAGATGAAGGCGCCGATTAGTCCACAAGTAAGGATTGGCACATGCTGTCTTGTCGTGAAACCGAATAACGCACGCCATCCGGCTTTCGATAGATACTGCTGCTCTTCTTTGGCCTGTGGCCCCACTTCTTCCTTCTCGTTGGAGGGAGGCGATTGTGTCATATTGGCAAAAGGCGTATTCGTGCTCCTCAAACGAGTGGAAGGAGTTGAACGCGCAGATTATTGTAAGAACGCAGACCTGATGCAGAACTTGTAGGAAAAAACCTGGAATTTTCTTCCGAGGACTAGTGCGTATTGCGAATGTTGATGTTCCTGGGATTGCTTTCGGCGCCCACTTTGTTCGACCTTAATATTGTTCTCGTCGTCCAATTGCGTATGCGAACTTGGCAACCAACCGCATTTTTCAATCAACGCCCCTCGAACAAACGTCAATTAACAATTACCGTGAGCGAATGTACCAGGGTCTGAGGTGGAATGCCAAATGTTCAATTCTGATCCCAGAAGACCTGTACGCTGGAATGATTGAGCTTTGCCTGTCGCAATGCACTCAAGCAATTCCCTACTTCTACCTAGTCCTATGAATCGATAGCCGAGGCGTATGTTATCACTGTGACCAAGCATGAGCCGTGACGACGTGGGTGCTGCGCCGCCAAGAGGCTCGCGCTTGTAGGTTGACGAGGAACAAAGCAATGTGCAATTGACGCACATCTTCGACGAATGGAGGCTTTTGCGGCCGTGAGTACCGTGCATGAGGCGCGACGTGTTTATTTGCTCTCTGATTTGGCCTTCTCGTGTATCCAGTCGTTGAGCCCTTCGCGATTACTGCTGCTGTTAGACGTGCTCTTTTGGATGTGCTAGATGGAACTCACCGAACGATCTCGATAGCATAGAACTGCATGCGCACCGCGAAGATGGTCTCGTCCTGGCCGTACTCAAACTTGGGGTTGGTGCGAATGACGGTGCCGTAGTTGAAGTCTTCGATCTTTTTGTCGTAGGCGTTGATGAAGGTGCGCCACCGCTCCTTGCCCTCCTTGCTCTTCATCTCCTCCTCGTCTATTGTGGCCTTGGCGTCGAACTCGGGGAAGTCCTTTTTGAAGTGCTCGTAGATCTCATCGTCCATCTTGGTGAGGCGCAGCTTCGAGCCGGGCATCTTCTCTAATATCTTCCAGTACGTCTCGATGTGCTGGACGACTGTGCGGGGTCTTGTCAGCGGCGATTATGGAGATAACGATCGCGAGCCTACCTTTGACGGCGAAGGCCTGCTCGATCTGCGATGCACGTCAGCGATGAAGATGGAGGAGCGCATGCGCGAGAGACTGTACCTGCTCGGAATTGTCTGTCTCATCGGGGTTGACTCCGTTGAGCGACATTTTGCGATTTCGGGTGACTGTATGTGAGGGAGAATTTGAGTGAGAGCAGTGTACAGGTCATTCGATCGTGGGAAGATTAATGCGAAGTACAATTTTCTTGAGAGGTCGAACGCGCCGTCATGCCCCGCCCCACTTCTGGCAGGCGCAAAAGGTGGGGTGATCAACGCCTTCGACTGGATAAATTCCCAGCATGTGCTCCAGAATTCCACGAGATGCCACCAACACTACATGTAAGTTATGGGCAGTCCTTTTTGAGCCATGTCTAATCTTGACATCGCAGCATGAATGTACTCGCATACCCGTGACGGCAATAGTCTCGTGTGGCGCTCTGCTTGTCGCTGCAGAAGGACCATATCTGCGATTCTATCACGCCAAAGACTCGCGTTATATCGCGTCAAAGCGCGTCTTCAAAGCCCAGGCTGTGCACGGCATTTCCGTGTACTCAGAAGAGCACGATGATCTGATCAAACTCGTAGTATGGGGTGGCTCACTGATCCGGGCTCTCGAAATCAGTCTTGCTTCAGGGGTCGCCGGCTCAGAGTTGGCTTTTGGTGAGTCTGAAGTGCTAAAAACTTCGGACTGGATTCTTGATCTAGCCCCTCGGTTGAGCAGCCTAGAAGATGAGGGCGAATATCAAGAAGGCACTTGTGTCGCTGTTACAGCACACAATGCTCTCCTGGAAATCACAATCAGTCGGCCTAAGGCGAACGCTGGCCGTCCTTTGTATGTTATGAGCATCTTGCCACCATTGGCAGACTATCTACTGAACTGTGTTCTAGTGAATTGGTGCTGTCTTCTCTAGAGTTGACTTCGAGCTCTCGATCTATCCTTTACTCTGCCCACGTATTCTGGGAATCCCAGGATTGCGTACTGGTCGCTGCGGGTACAGCATTTGGCGAGATCATGTACTGGTCATGGAGGCGCCAACCGGGAACCGATGCCACCTCCGGCATCCATCGAGTTTTCCTTGGACATGAGGGCTCCGTCTTTGGTGTCTGTATCTCCAAGGAGCTCCCTTCAGGATGTTGCCAGAACCTGAAGCGCATCATCGCAAGCTGCAGCGACGATCGCACAATTCGCATATGGGATGTCTCCGATGTTTCTACCCAGGACAGCCACATAGCGCCACCGAGTCAAGATGTTGAGCGGCAGACCCACACAGGATTCAGCAATGCAGCTTTCGATCTTCCGTCAAGTTCCAGCTCCGATTGTCTGGCGATCGGTTGGGGCCACATGTCGCGGATCTGGACAGTACAGTTTTCAGAAGCTACACCGTGCGAAGGAGCACTTGCGCTCTTGTCTACTGGAGAAGATGCAACTTCCAGGTCGTGGAGGTTGAGTCCAACTGATGAAAGCGACGCAACAATGCCCTACAAGTTAACACAACGGGATTGTGCTGCACATCACAGCGGTAAGAACATCTGGTCCAGCGCTGTTCACATAGATGAGATCGGTCGACAGCGAGTCTTTTGCGGTGCCGCAGACTCCAAGATTACATCTTACCCACTCGCTCGCAATTCCCAACGAAGTCAAAGCAGCATAGTCTCCGACTACACTGTACAAGATATCATGTCGCTCGCGCAGACTTCCGACCACTTCTCTGGTGACGAGATACCACACCATCCTCACAAGTCCTCGAAGCAAGCCGAGTTCTTTCGCAGCTATTGCTTCCCTGATCAACAATCACTCTTAGTCACTACCAACTCGGGCAAAGTCTTCATTACCTCACTGCAGACCGAATCATCCTCTGAGAATCTTCGTACTCTTGCAGCCTCCACTCTCATAGCCCAGTCAGAAGATCTTTCCGGATACTCGGTCTGTACCAGCGAGACTAAGTATGGTGTAGCATTTGTCGCCGGATCGACCGGCACCATATACACGTACTCTAGATCGCTTCAACTCTGGTCACAGCTGGGATCTATGGACACAAAGATCGGAGATATGTTCGCCACGGAAGTTTTCCCGTCGTGTGGGCGCAACATGGTAGCCTTACTCGCTACATTTGTTGGGAAGAACCAAGCACGGCTCCTGTTCGTGGATATCCCGGCAGATACTGGGCCGTGTGTCATCCGCAGTGTACCCGTCCCAGCACCCAAGTTCATGGCAGGCTCAATCGTGACAAGCATGTCGCTTGCTACGAGCGATGGAGCTCACTCCCTTTTCCTTGGATTTCGGCGTGGCGCAGTAGCGGTGTACAGGATTCCAAGGGAGGAGGCAGACTCCAGCGAGAGTACAACTGTGCTTCGAGTAGTTGATGGGGTCCATGGTGATGAGACTGTCACCGCACTTACATGGGCCCCTTCAACTACGCATGGCTCGATGGGGCATCTCACGTCTGTCGGCAGGAATGGATGTATTGCTGTTCACCACATCGACTTAGTGGAAAACTGCCTCGAGCTTGTCCACCACTTGACGCTGCCAATCGGACCAAATATCGAAGGGTGCTACATGCACCAAGGTCATCTCTTAGTACATGGCTTTTCGAGCAAAAGATGGATACTTTACGATGTGACAACAGAAGAAGAGGTTACGGGCGTCGAGACAGGAGGCGCGCACAGAAGCTGGGCTTTCCTACCTGGCACATCTACTCAGAATGGCGGGACACTGGTGTGGACGAGAGCTTCAAGCATGCACATAAGCAGTCAAGCGCAAGCAACTCACAGTGTGGTAAGATCTGGTGGACACGGTCGCGAACTAAAGGCTGTGGCTGTGACAGATCAGCCTGCTCATCGCCTGATTGCTACCGGGGCAGAGGACACTGACATCAAGCTATTCGAGTACACCGATGGCGAGATGGTCTGTCGACGGACTCTTCGAAAGCACACGACTGGCATTCAGCATCTTCAATGGTCGGCTGATGGGAAGTACCTGTTCAGCAGCGGAGGATGCGAAGAGTTCTACATCTGGAAAGTCCGGCAATTGGCGTCCGTCATCAGCATCGGCGTTGTATGCGAGTTCTCTTACACGCCAGAGAGCGAGCATGCCGACTTGCGAATCATGTCATTCGATGTGACAAAGCAAGGTGCCGCATATGACATTGCTATGGTCTTTTCGGATTCCAGCCTGAAGGTATGATTGTGCTAGCATTGAGCTGCATGCATGTACTGACAGATGCGAAGGTGTACCAATTCAACCCAGCAGCTGCGATCAAATGGCAACCGCTTGCTTCGGGGCTCTACTTCACGTCTTGTTTGACACAGTGCTTTTTTCTCTCAACGGAAAGCATCTTGACCGCAGGTACTGACGGCCATACCGCCGTCTGGCCCCTTAACCTGGACAACAATGAACTTTCGGTCGGGTCATCAAACCCTGCCTCGGTCTTGAAGTGGGAACAGCCGCTTCGCATTCATCAAAGTTCGTCCAAAGTCATGGCCTCACATGCCATAGATGCTTCAGCCCAGCTCATGGTATCTGGTGGCGATGACGGCAGCATAGCGGTATTGCTCATGAGGCGTACCACAGGGGCGCTCGATACAGAGAACGTATATGCCGCATGGCCAGTCCTCTTGCAACGCACTCATGCTTCGGCTGTCACTGCGTGCGCCATCGTCCAGCACGAGGGTCGGATCTTCATCCTAACAACAGGCAACGATCAGTGGCTGAGGCTATGGGAGGTCACAATTCACAAGGCGGATAGTATGACACCACAAACAGCATCCGCTCACGGCAACGATACGTTGGATATTTCACGACTTGGGAAGATCAAGACGAATGTAGCGGATGCATCTAGCATGGCTGTGGTAGAAACAAAGGAGGCAGACGCAAGAGTTTTGATCTGTGGAGTTGGTATGGAAGTGGTACGGGTGGAGTGGGACTGTGCAGCATAAAAATCCAGGAAGAGCAATTCCAGCTCTAACGAAATCCAAGAGCCGAAATGCATCATGAGAACGCTTCCAGGTTGTGATGATCGTCTGATTCGTGGAGGGCTGGGAGCTAGTCTCGCTTCGAGCGCATGTTGCTGTGGCGACGGCTTATGTACGCAGAGTTCGCGCATTGACAACAAGAGGCACGCACGACCAACATCTCCACCTCATCTTCAACACCACACTTTTACATCACGACCCACACCAAACACAGCGAACATCAGTCCAACAACATGGTCGCCACACGTCGCGGTGCGAAGAAGGCCGCAGAGCCTGCGCCTGCTGCAAGCAACACGCTCAGCGCGCCTCCCAAACGCGGCAGGAAGCAGGCTGTTGTTGAGGAAGCCGCCGCCGAGGAAGCCGCCGCCCCAGCCGCGCCTGCACCTGCAGTCACCAAGACCACCAAGAAGACGTCCACTGCGGTGAAGCGCAAGGCCGAGGCTGAGCCTGAGGACGTCGAGCTGCCTCCCAAGAAGAAGCCCACGGCCGCCAACACCAAGGCCACCCGTGCCGCCAAAGTCCAGACGAAAGCCAAAGCCGCGCACGCACCCAAGCGCGCAACGCGTGGCCAGAAGGCCGCAGCTGAGCCCGCCCTCGCCCAAGAGCCCGTCATCGTCATCGAGGAGGAGCCCGCAGTCGAGGAGGCGCCCAAGCGTCGCGGTCGCAAGGCCGCCATCAAGCAGGCGCCTGCCCCCAAGGTCGAGCAGCCCGTCGCCGACGATGAGGACGAGCTCATGATGGACCTCGCTGAGGCGCCCAAGCCAGCGCCTCGCGGCCGCAAAGCTGCTGCTAAGAAGCCTGCCACCAAGACTGTCAAGAAGGCTACCACCGCCGTCGAGAAGCCTGCTGCCGCTGAGCTAGTCAAGCCAGCTTCGCGCGCACGCAAGGCCGCCGCTCCCAAGCCCTCACTGCCAGCACCTGTCGCGTCCTCCAGGCCTACGCGCGGTCGCAATGCCGCGGTCGCCGTCGCACAGGACTCGCCGCTCAAGAAGCCTGCGCGCAAGCCTGCCACCAAGAAGAAGGCTGCCGTCGCAAAGGCCGAGCCTGAGCCTGAGCCCACACCAGCTGAGCCTGTTGAGGAGGTCGTCGAGGACGAGTTCGCAGAGTACCCCAACTACCCAACCACACCTGCACACATCAAGGCACCTATCCTGGAACACGTTGTCGACAAGGCTGCGTTTGATCAGCTACCTGGCTATCCCAAGACACCGTCTCACATCAAGGCACCTGTCCTGCCCATGGTCGCCGACACCGAGGAGGTCAAGGAGGACCTGGCCGTGTATGTCAACACTCCAGCACAGCAGGCCAATGAAGTCGGCACTGCGGTCCAGCTCATTGAGTCACAATCCAGCGCGGCCAACACTCCCGTTCGTAAGGCTGTGAGCTCCGACAAGGTCAACTTTCCCGAGCAGGTCGAGGAGGCAGATGTCAGCATGGAAGAGGCCATCTCTTCCGAGCAGGCCGAGCAGACCAACATCATCATGGAAGAGGCCATCGCTCCCGAGCATATCGAGAAGGAAACCGTCACCGTCGAAGACGCTGTTATGTCTGAGGATGTTGAGGAGGCCGTCATCTCTGAGGATGTCGAGCATGCAACCATCAACACCGAAGAGGTCATCTCGCCCGAGCATGTTGAAGACGCACCCCTCACCATTAAAGAGGCGAGCACTCCTGTTCAGATCGATGCGATAAATACCACCGACGTCGATGTCACCATGGATGATGTGCCAAACCATTCTGCGACTCTAGCACGCATCGCGACACCGAAGAGCTCAAGGAAGGCCCTAGCTGAGTTGTCGGTCGAGCAGTTGAACACTCCAGCACCTCTCTCAGTCGCGACACCCACCACCATTGGCCTTAGTGCCCTCGGCCCCGACTGCTTTGGCACACCCCTCTACGTCTCGTCACCTGCCTTTGCTGAGGGAGTATCTGGCGAACTCGCAGTCGGTGATCAGACTCATGAACAGCTCGTGTGGGGTATTACCAACCAGGAGGCGTTCGAAGAGCTACCATCGTACCCGAAGACCCCAACCCACATTGCTAACAAGGCCATGCTCGCTGAGCTGCCTAGCTACGCCAACACCCCAGCACACGCGCTCGAGGCTGCTTTGCAAGAAGAGATCACCGCTTCCGTCAAGAAGCAGACACCGTCACCTCAGCACTTCAACATGTCGTTTGGGTCAGTAGATCTCAATGCATTCTATGAAGAGGACTCGATGGAAGTCGACTCAGAGTTGCCTACCTCCGCGCCTGCTGAGGTCTCCGTCACTGAGCCAGTCGCTAAGCTGCAGTTCGCACCGGTCGACCTGAGTGCCACTGTCGCGGTTCCCGACCTCGCTTCCCCCAAGAAGTCTGCCCTGCGCTCGCCTCAGAAGATGGAGGTCAAGACCCCTAAGAAGGCTGTGACTTGGCACGACGAGGAGGAAGAAGAAGAGAACGACCACACCGATCTCTTCGGCTACAACAACCCTCTGCGCGGTCTGACGTTCTTTGTCGATGTCACCTCCAACGGCAAGCAGCACAACTACGTCTTTGCTAGTCTGATCCAGGATCTCGGTGCGAAAACCGTCAACAACTGGGAAGATGGTGTCACACACGTTCTGTTCAAGGAAGGCAACGTTTCCACCTTGGAGAAGGTCCTTGCGACCAACGGAGCCGTCAAGTGCATCAACGTCGGTTGGGTTTTGGAGTGCGAGAGCAACAAGGCGCGCGTTGACGAGTCACCCTACCTCGTCGACCTCACTCCCGCCATGCCCGCGTCTCCTCTCCCAGTCGCTACCATGAACCCGTACACTCCAGCACGTACACCCTCCAAGTACGCTTTGCCTCCCTCGACTGGCTGCAGGAGCATCCCGTCCACTCCCACCAGCTCCGAGTTTGATCGCTCACTCACCATGGAGGACAACAAGGAGAACGAGAACATCAGCTTCCACTACACCTCAAGGGTCCCTAAGACATGCCCAACCAAGAAGACGTCGTCCTTCCTCTTCAGCAGGTCAGCCATGAAGACACCCACACGTCCCAACTTCCTCGGTGGCAGCACTCCTCGCCAGCCTCTCTTCGCCGGCCCTCAGACCACGGGCAAGAAGCGATCCCTGGAGTCCTCCTCTCTCGGCTTGAACCTGTCGGCGACCCCTGCCAAGAAGTTCCGTCTTTTCTAGAGCGGGCTCTCTTTGTTGCATTGCGTTGGAGTTGGCGGTTACGGTGGTGTTTTGATGCTTTGGAGTTCACACAGCATGCATGGAATGGCGCGACGGTCAAGGAGTCTTTGGTGTCTGGATTGTTTCTTTTCTTATCTTTCAAGCGGTTAGCGTACGCCATCCCCTTCCCTTCACCGACGCGTCTCCCACTGGTTGCAGTCCCTAGCAAGGGCGGACTCCTAGTGGTATGAGCTATTGCCCGGTGAAGGGTTGGGTTGAAGGCGCGGCTTCCTGCTTCTTTTTATGATTGCGCTTCTTTTTTTTAACTACTGTAACATACACGGTGGTTGGATGGCTGGCTGGATACCATGGAGACACGAATGACTGTGCATGATCACGGTTGGATAATGGCGTTTTGTGGATACATGGAAGGATGATGATGATGATGATGGACACAATTGATTTCTGTCACATAGCACATTGGTTCGAGAATAACTACTTCAAAAACACGTGTGCAATTTGCTTGTGATGTGTGGTGCTAAATTGACATTGAACCCGCTACGTAAAAGACTTGCATTCTGCATCAACTTCTTGCTCCTCCTCCTGCAGCTCGTAGTACTTACCATGTCGAACAAATATCACCACAGTCGCTCTCGAGCAAGCAGTAATACCGGCGCAGCAACACGCTACGACGACTCCTCCGCAGCACCAAAGTCCTTCGATACATACACCGATTTCGCCCTCTACATCTCTCAACGCAAGTGCCCGAAATGCAACAAGACACTCATCCTGAGCTCCAGCCAAGTCGAGTCCCTCTTCCAGTCCTGGCTCTCCAACAAAGGTATCACCAACATCCAAACCAGACTCTACATGAACAGACACTAACATCAATCCAGCGTCCATCAATTCTTAAGTAAAATGCCGCTCCTGTGCACACAAAACATGCATCGCATGCTTCGACAAAGAAGCCCAAAAAAGCAAAGGCACGCCATCGAAGGCGCGAAACTAAATTGGTGCTGCAGTCGCGGGCGTCTCTTCGTGATATGGATTTTACTCTGCGGCTTCGACACAAAGTACTGCCGCGCCAATCAACGCGACGCAGCGACGACGAGTTCCGTGCGTTCGCACACGCAAGCACCAAATAAAGACACTGGGTACGACAGCGGCGGCCTCGAAGACTGGGGCGGCATGTTTGGCGGGTATATACACATGCACGCGACGCCGCGAGCCAACAACGACGACGTCGGAGAAAAGATGCGCGCCGATGGAGCTGAGAAAGCAGCTGATCAATTCCACAAGCTGATCTTTTCTTTCCTGACGACGCTACTCCCAAGTCCGGACGCGCGTGCGAGTGATACCAGTTTCGACGACGCGCCACCTGTCGCGCTGGTCAGTATCCTGCTAAACAGCAAGATCCTCGACAAAGCAGCCGAGTTATTCCGGAACGATAGTCTAGATGACGCAACGGGCAGGAAAGGTTTGTACATGGCACTTATAGGCTTCTTGCGTGTTGGCGGTACGCATGGGGCGCTGAAGAAGAAGATTGTATACGGCGAGCGAGTGGTCTGGCATGATAGCATTAATCTACTCGTGCTATCATTCCAAGGACCCGGTAAATATCGGAGTCAAACAGGTTCGTCCCTCGCATCTGGCCTACGAAACCTGAATATCCAAAGCGAGATCATGCTGCGCGGCGCACTGGCATCAAGGCACGAGTTCACGGACACGCATGGCACGGATATGCTGTGGTTGTGCCGCATGATTTCAGACTTGAGCAGTCACTTGCGCATCGAGAGCCAGGATGCGCGGGCGGGGAAAACGCATGGTATTGTGGAGGTTGCGGACGATGCGGTGTGGTCGATCAATCGTCCCACGCCATCTCTTTACAAAACCTACTGACACCAACACAGTGTGTCTTTCTCTTCTCAGTACATGGCCCAGGCCAAAATGGTATGTGTACCGTCTACAGCGCGTCACCAAAACATCACTAAGGCTTACGTAGGATCCCAGGAGAATCCACCGTCCTCCAAATCCTCATCAGCATCCAAGCCATGATCTTCTGCGACACCCCACTGGACAACGAACCAGGAATGGCACTAGTCTTAAACCCCGGAGATCCCAATCCAGGAAAATCATATACCACCGGCGTCCGTCCACTAACAGCCAAGTACGCCATCCTAGACTGGGCGACTAACCCACATGCACTGTGGAAAGGTGAAGTAGAGTCTCACATGAAGAAGAATGGGGATAAGATCCTCCGAACAGTGGAGGCGTAGGCGCGAGATGCACGCAACGGGCCCACGGCGCTTGAAAGGACTATGCAGCAGATGCTTTGTGGACCGTACGGCGGGGCTGCGGGTCGTGATTTTGATGTGGCTGTTGTTCTGAGAGAGTTGCAGAAGGCGCTGCAGAGATATGGGGCTACGTATTCGCCTGCGCACATTGCGTCGGTGAGTAGACAGCAGGACTCGTATGGTGGGGGCTATGGCGGTTCATGTAGTGGAGGCTACGGTGGTTCATATGGTAGGGGCTATGGTTCATATGGAGGAGGGTATGGCGATCCATACAGTGGAGGTTATGGTGGTTCGTCTGGTATTTGGTAAAGAGGGTTGTCAGAAGATAGTCATGAATACAGTACTGTTGAGAGGTTAAAAGTCATTCACCGCATTCGAACCACGGTGAGTCCTGAAATGGACAAAAGAAACACGAGCACCGTCGTGTCATGAAGATGGTGTAAACGGTGAGGCTCCTCGGGCACTGGTTTGGCCTACAAAAAATGTCCGTGCCCCCATGCGGCGGTAGGCGTGAATCTCGACATCGACATGACCGCGCAACACACGACCAAACAACCTCCACGCCTCAACTCCCACCACTCCACCACTCCACCACTATCGACCCCTCCTTCTCTCACCTCATAGCCCTGCGAAGCTTTAGATAGCTTGTCAATCCACGCAGCCCGCACACGACGACCCCGCCACCATGTCGAGCGGAGAGATAGTCAAGGCGGACAAGGACTTCTCCAAGGAGACGAATGCCGCCATTCCAGAGGCGGAGAAGCTGGGCGCAGTATGTTGGGCGCTCTCAGAAGCTGGGTGAAGCTAATGTGCATGCACAGAGCAACCCACAAGCCGGTATTGACCAGCTGCTCGCGCTCGAGAAGAAGACCCGCCAGGTACACAACCCACCAACATCGACATCGCCTGGTCAAGACTAACAAGTTCAAGGCCTCCGATCTCCCGTCAACGTCCCGCATCATCATCGCCATCGTCACAATAGCCAAGAACGCGAATGACTGGAATTTGATGAACGAGCAGGTGCTGCTGCTCTCGAAGAAGCATGGACAGCTCAAGCAGGCCACCACCAAGATGGTGCAGACCGTCATGGGCTTCCTGGACGAGACACCCAATATGGAGACGAAGTTGTCGGTCATCGAGACACTGCGCACAGTGACTGAGGGCAAGGTGAGACCACTCAGCCATAACAATCGTCCGCATGTTGCTTACAAGCATAGATCTTCGTCGAAGTCGAGCGCGCTCGCATCACGCGGATACTCTCAAACATCAAGAAGGAGCAGGGCGACATTGCCGCTGCAACAGACATCCTCTGCGAGCTGCAGGTCGAGACGTTCGGTTCCATGACGCGCCGCGAGAAGACCGAGTTCATCCTACAGCAAGTCTCGCTGTGCATACAAAAGGGCGAGTGGACACAGGCCGGCATTCTGAGCAGGAAGATCGGCACAAAGTACTTCGCCCGGCGGCCGAAGAAGACGCCCGAGCAGCTCGAGAAGGACCGGAAGGAGCGGGAGGAGGCAGAGAAGAACCGGAGCATCGACGACCCGCCAATCGAGCCCGAAGACGACGTGACGGACCTGAAGCTCAAGTACTACGAGCAGCAGATCACCCTCGCCAAGCACGACGACAAGTACCTCGACGTCTGCAAGCACTACCGCCAGGTGCTGGACACGGAGGCCGTTGAGGAGGATCCCAAGAAGCTCCGAGCGGTATGTCTACGTGCGCTCATAGTAAATCTCACCCACTAACACATCGCACAGATTCTGCAGCGCGTCGTCTACTTCATCATCCTCGCGCCTTACGACAACGAGCAGTCCGACCTGATCCACCGCATCCAGCGCGACGCGCGCAACACCCAGATCCCCCAAGACGCGCAACTCGTCAAGCTGTTCACCATACCCGAGCTCATGCGCTGGCCCATGGTCGCAAAGCAGTTCGGCCCACATCTGACAGAGACGGATGTCTTCGACGCCGAGCAGGAAGACTCAGACGACGACAAGGCGCACAAGAGGTGGCAGGACCTGCGGAAGCGTGTCATCGAGCACAACGTTCGCGTCGTTGCCAAGTACTACACACGCATCCAGATCCCGCGGTTGACAGAGCTGCTGGATCTCACCGAAGACGAGACGGAGAAGAACATCAGCGAGCTGGTGACGGCAAAGACCATCTACGCCAAAATCGACCGGCCCGCGCGCGTAGTCACATTCTCGAAGCCGAGAGACGCAGACGACGTACTGAACGAGTGGAGCGGCAACATGAAGAGCCTGTTGGGTCTGTTGGAGCGCATTGATCATCTCATCACCAAGGAGGAGATGATGGCTCGCATCCAGCCCACCAAGGTCGACAAGAGCAAGGTAGCCAAGGGCAAGGCGAAATAAGGAATGGGAAAGGTTGGACGACTTGAAGACAATCATGATCAGTCTACATTCTACACCGCCTTCTATAACAGGGCCAGCGCATGCCAAAGCAAAGCGCTTGTAATATAGAAATTCAAAAGCACTGATGCTGTACCCATATCTTGTCTCATCTACCGTGACATAACGCCTCGCTGAAAATGCTACAACACCGCCCCATTTCAAAACGGCACATCCATATCCGCCGCACTCTCCTCCTCCTCTCCCTTGCCCCCCTCCTTCTCCACCTCCTGCATCACCTCCTTGATAAACCCCACCAAAGCATTCACACTTGCCTTCTGCGTACTCGGCAAAAAGTGCCCACCCGGATGATACACCACAAACCTCTCCTCCCTCCTCTCACACGCCTCCACAAGCGCCAAACTCCTCGCCTCCTCAACCACCACATCCTGCGTGCCCAGAAAATGCAGCACGGGTGTCGCTATCTTGGGCTCGTAAAACGCGTCGTACGCATTCGTCCCGCGCGCCGCGAAGCCAGAGTAACTGACTGCGAATCTGAGCGGGGGGTGGTTTATGTGCGTGAAGGAAGCTGGGAAAGGCATGCCGCCCGTGTTTTCTTGGGCGGTGAAGGCGGCGCGTCGGTTGGGTTCGAGGAGGGATGCGAGCATTGCTGCGCAGGCGGCGCCTTGGGAGAAGCCGATTACGCCGTCGAAGGGACCTTGCGTGTTTAAGACATGTGCGATGTGTCCTAGACCTTGCTCTATGCCCTCGTACACATATCTATCAGTACCAGCACTCTTCCTACGCCACCACGCCCACGCATCAATCTCCACCTCTTCCTTCCCCTCCTTCCCCTCCGCATCCCCACTCGTACTTCCCGCCAGAAACGACTCGTCAGCCGGCGAAA
>Ga0265797_10000548_pt1 | contig 68244 bp, 63 predicted proteins | sample P2T30metagenome_FD_192433 | JGI IMG/M metagenome (GOLD analysis project Ga0265797, IMG submission 192433) | Plant litter microbial communities from East Loma Ridge, Irvine, California - P2 T30 | ecosystem: Environmental > Terrestrial > Plant litter > Unclassified | place: USA: California...
CGCGATCGCAAATCCATCGACAACGGCTTACCCATCCATGCCGGCCTCCATCCAGCCAGCACCGTGAATCAGATCAGCACGCCCGTGTGAATCCCCTTCGACTCAGGTCGGCCGGAAAACGCTCTAATATGCGGCATCATTTCTCAAAATAAGGAACTCAGGTTCCACGCACCCTAATATCGTTTGATAGCGGCAGCATCGCCGCGGCGTGTTCGATCGCGGCTGTCACTCCATCCGCGGTTGTGTCCCAGCGGAAACGACGGGCGCAGGCAATATTATGTCCGGCAATTATCTCTAGATCGACCGTCCCGGTATCAATCATTGCACAGATGCTCTCGATGGCGTGGGTCCATCCAACCCGGTCCGTTCCGTTCACAAATTGAACAAAGGCTCCCTCTGCCACTTCAACCATTGCTCCTGCGTTCGAACTGACGCACAGCGCACCGGCCAGCATGCCTTCCAGCAGCGGCAATCCGAAACCTTCGTACAGCGACGGCATCAACAGTACGGCGCTGTCCGCATAGAGGGCGGCCAGCGCTTCATTCGATACGCCGCGCCGGATTTCGACCCGAGCGCCTTGGCCCATGCCATCCAAATCGACTGAAGAGCGCATGAACGAACCGGGTGAAATGACAGTCAGCGTCCAGTGCGACGCTACTTGAGCAGCCTGCCAAGCGGTAAACAACAGGTCAAAATTCTTATGCTGTTTAGCGGCAGCTACCACCAGCAGACGCCGGCTGCGCGCCCGGACAGGAAGAAGCGGGCCATATTCGAGATGATCGCCACCCAGCTGGACGGTAACGCCATGGCGCGGGCGACCGACTAGGCGAGTAAACGCCTCCTCAGTAAAGCGGCTGACAAACATGATCGCGCGCGCGTCACGCCTGATCTTAGAGAACGTCCGCCTCGACAGTAATCGCTTTGCTACCGAAGTGGGAAACAGATCGGGAATCAGATGCAGCATGTCATGCACGGTGACAACGAACGCACCGGACCAGCCAAGCGGCACCCAGTAGTTGGTGAACCATGTCAGGGTGTAGCCGCGGGCGTATCGAGACAGGCGGGTCTGCTCGCCTAGAGAGAAGGGTTCGATGTCGCATTCAACGACCGCCAAGTTGGTGACGCCACCAAAGGCATCCCGCGCGGCGGCCTGGTCTTTCGGCAGTACCAAGACATCAACCTGCCAAGTCGGTTGCGACCGCGCAACCCGGGGGATGGTATTGACAATGAGCCGCCCGATGCCATGCCCCCAGCCAGTCCTTGCGTCGACAAGCAGCTTCACGTTCGTCCTTTGATCAACCCGGTTTGGCGATGCGCGTACCAAAAGCCCATTCCGGCAACCATCCAGAATATCATCATGACCGGGATTAGGCTGTAGGCGGCATCCGCCGCGGCGAGCACCATATAGAGAAGCATTCCCTGCTGGCATGCGGCGGCACGCGATACCGACAGTAATCGAACGCCTTCAAGCCGCAGCAGGAGTGGCGGCAAGAGCAGGTGGGCGATAAAGAACAACAGGCCCGGAACACCGAATTGAACAAGGATTCCGGTGTAAACTATTTCTGGCAACATGCCGATGGAACCTTGCGGTATAAACTCAATGTGATCCAGCACAGCCAGCTGCTTTGTGCGACCGCCAAGGTTGGAATCAAAAACGAACGACAGGTCGGTTCCAAGCAAGTTGAGTAGGAGGGCGATCATCGCGCTCACGAGCAATAGGCCGGTGCTCAGGTACAACAATGTTAGCGGGCGGATGCCTTGAGAAATAGCCCGAAAAAGCAGTATCAATATTGCGCCAATCCACACGGTGCGTGACAGTGTGAGGAACAATGCAATATAAAGAGCGAATCGCAGCAGCTTTTTTGACTCCAACCGAAGATAGATCGGTGCCATGATCGCAACGGCAACCCCAAAAATGTTTCCATTGTTATAGGTTGAGATCAGCTTAAAGATACCGCCCCGGTTAATGTGCTTATCGTCAAGTTGCCCGACATCGGCGGCGTTGACCGTGACATAGGGTACCTCGATCCAATGACCCGTCGCCTGCCGAAACAGGAACAAGAAAATACCGTAGACAACTATGAAACGTACTGCCCAAACAAGCGCGCGTTCGATCCGACCATGATGTTCGTCAAGGATCAACGACGAAAAGAAGGTTAGCCCGAAAATCGGAAGATAGAGAGCCGAAACAAAGTAGGATACGGTAAAACCGACCGATTGCGTGCCGTTCACCGCCACGACGAACGCACTCCACAGCCCCAGAAATATACAGGGTAGGAACGCGAGCAACCTGTCAAAAGGTAGCGACAACCGACTGCCGCGCAGCAATGCCAGTACGAGCAGGACGCCCGTCAGCACATAACCAATGGTGAGGGGAACGTCGCCAGCCTTGATCCCGCCCTTCGGGAAGGCGATGGTATAAAAGAACAGGACCGACAGGATCGATCCCAGCAACGAAACTGCCTGGCGTTCCCGGAAAGCCGCGGCCCCCGGCGTAATCATCATACCCATTGTCTTTTCCGGATTCCGCGTTCGTCGTCGATGCGACGGTTGCCGGCTGCGTATGTCGCAAATTATGCTAAGGTGGGCAAGCTTTCGTGACATCATGTCTGGACTAGAGCCCAAACCCGTTTATCAGCGCTCTCGCGATGCACACCATCATGCTAAACACCGGACGGACGTTTGCGGCCGATCCTGCGGTATCGATCTTGGATGCGGCGCGTAGCCAAGGGATTGCACTCGAATACAGTTGCCGGACAGGACGTTGTGGGGTTTGTAAGGCACCGGTGCAGTCGGGCACGACCCGGCTGCTGCGTACGGAAAGCGAAAGCCTGACCCCAGAGGAAGCATCGCTGGGGATTGTTTTGACCTGTTGCCGTGCGGCGGACAGCGACGTGTCGCTTGATGTCGAGCCACTCGAACGGCTATCCGATATGGAAATTAGGACGATGCCGAGCCGCATCGTCTCGATCGAGCGCCTAGCACCCGCAATCATACATGTTGTCCTCAAAACGCCGCCTGCGTCGCGGATGCGCTTTGTGCCCGGGCAATATGTCGATGTACTAGTCGATGGGGTGCGGCGCAGCTATTCACTTGCCAATGCGTCGCGTGACGACGGGCTGCTCGAATTGATTGTCAAGCGCTACCCGGGGGGGAAGCTGAGCGAATATTGGTTCGAGCGGGCCAAGCCCAACGATCTGATCCGTATCGAAGGGCCTTTTGGTACCTTTTTCCTGCGCGACCAAGCGCCGACCAACATCGTATTCTTGGCGACGGGGACGGGTATTGCACCCGTCAAAGCGCTGCTGGAGGAACTGGCCCGCGATCCTCAGCGTGCGGCGCGTCACCGGCTGAGCGTATTCTGGGGCAATCGCGAAGCCGAGAATTTCTGCTGGGATCCGGTAAGCCTCGGACTCGACATAGCGTTCCACCACCTTTTGTCTGACGAGCGCGCGGATTGGAACGGAGCGCGGGGATATGTGCAGGATGCCGCAGTGCGACACGGAATTGATGCGCAAGATACCGTCGTTTACGCGTGTGGCTCGAACGCTATGATCACTTCTGCACGGGAAAAGCTTCAAGCTGTCGGACTTCCTGGCAAACGTTTCTTTTCCGATGCATTCGTCAGCTCAAACTAAGGTGAAATGATGAAGGCAGTAATCCTAGCTGGCGGCCTCGGTACACGTTTTGCCGAAGAGACCAGCCTCCGTCCCAAACCAATGATCGAAATAGGCGGACGCCCAATATTGTGGCATATTCTTAAGATATATGCCGCGCATGGTGTAAATGATTTCGTCATCTGCTGCGGTTATAAAGGGTATGTTATAAAGGAGTATTTTGCTAACTATTTTCTTCATATGTCTGATGTTACTTTCGACATGCGCGAGAATAAAATGGTTGTGCACGAAAAGCGCGCGGAACCGTGGAAAGTCACGTTGATCGACACCGGTGACGAGTCGATGACGGGCGGACGCCTCAAGCGCGTCGGCGACTACGTTAAGGACGAAGAATTCTTCTTGTTCACCTATGGTGACGGCGTCGGCGACATCGACATCACCAAGTCGATTGAGTTTCACCGTAGCCATGGCAAGGCAGCGACGTTGACTGCGACCTATCCACCGGGCCGGTTTGGCGCGTTGCAGATGGAAGACGGCAAGATCACCGAGTTTCTCGAAAAGCCGCAGGGCGACGGAGGCATGATCAATGGCGGCTATTTCGTGCTGTCGCCAAAGGTACTCGACTATCTAGAAGATGATTCAACCACCTGGGAGCAGGAGCCGCTGCGCACGCTGGCCACCGACGGCGAACTGATGGCCTATGAGCATCACGGTTTCTGGCAGCCTATGGATACGTTGCGTGACAAGCATCACCTCGAGAACTTGTGGCAGAGCGGCAAGGCCCCGTGGCGGATCTGGTGACGCCCCCCTTCATGACTGCCACGGTTGTGACCAAGGGCATAGTCGACCCCGCCTTCTGGGCGGGCAAGCGCGTCTTTCTGACCGGCCATACCGGGTTCAAGGGCAGCTGGATGTCGCTCTGGCTCCAGCAGATGGGTGCCAAACTGACCGGGTTTGCGCTGATGCCTCCGACCAGCCCGGCGTTGTTCGAGGTCGCCGGCGTCGCGGCCGGCATGACGTCGATCATTGGCGACATCCGCGATCGCGAAGCCTTGGAAACCGCGTTAGTCGCGGCCGATCCCGAGATCGTCATCCACATGGCGGCACAGCCTCTGGTGCGTGCATCCTACGACGATCCTGTCGGCACCTATGCCACCAACGTCATGGGAACCGTCCACTTGCTTGAGGCTGTCCGCAAGGCAGCTTCGGTCCGCGCCGTCTGCGTGGTAACGACTGACAAATGCTATGAGAACCGCGAATGGGTCTGGGGCTATCGTGAAGACGAGGCGATGGGCGGTTATGATCCGTACAGCAACTCGAAGGGGTGCTCGGAACTGGTCACATCGGCGTATCGCCGGTCGTTCTTCACCGGTGCCGGCAAGCCTGCGCTTGCGTCGGGTCGTGCTGGTAACGTCATCGGCGGAGGCGACTGGGCGGCCGATCGGCTGATCCCAGACATCCTGCGTGCAGTCGCCGACGGTGATCCGGTGCTGATCCGCAATCCACTAGCCACCCGGCCATGGCAGCACGTGCTAGAACCGGTGTCGGGTTATCTTGTGCTGTGCCAAACGCTCTGGGCCGATCCCGCTGCAGCCGAGGCATGGAACTTCGGTCCGTGCGACGAGGATGCGCAGCCCGTGCAGTGGATCGTCGAGCGCATGTGCGCGCGTTGGGGCGAGGGCGCTGCTTGGACGCGCGACGAGTCTATTCAGCCGCACGAAGCCAATTACCTCAAGCTCGACATCTCCAAGGCGCGCTTCGGGCTTGGCTGGCAACCACGCTGGTCGCTGTCTGACGCCCTCGACCGGATCGTTGCTTGGCATCGCGCTTGGCTGTCGGGCGCTGATATGCATGCTTATTCACTTGAAGAGCTGGACCGCTTCGCTAGCGCCAGCCACGACCTTTCCGCATAGGATTTACTACCCATGACCGCTGACGAACTCCGCAAGCAGATTCGCACGCTGGTCGGCCAATATGCCGAACAGCAATTCGCACCCAAGCCATTCGTGCCTGGCGAAACCGTGATCCCGCCTGCGGGCAAGGTAATCGGCGCACCCGAGATCGAGATGATGGTCGAGGCGTCGCTTGATGGCTGGCTGACCACCGGCCGCTTCAACACCGAGTTCGAGACGCGGCTGGCCAAGATGGTCAATGCGCCGTTCCTGCTGACGACCACCTCGGGCTCGTCGGCCAACCTGCTTGCGCTGTCGTGCCTGACCAGCCACAAGCTGGGTGATCGCCGGCTGAAACCCGGCGACGAGGTCATCACCGTCGCGGCCGGCTTCCCGACCACGGTCAACCCGTCGATCCAGCACGGCCTTATCCCCGTCTTCGTCGACGTCCACGTTCCCACCTACAATATCGATGCCAGCCTGATTGAGGCGGCGATCACCGAGAAGACCGGCGCGATCATGATCGCCCACACGCTGGGCAACCCGTTTAACCTCGCCGAGGTCCGCCGCATCTGCGACGAACATGATCTGTGGCTGGTTGAGGATTGCTGCGACGCGCTAGGCGCCACCTATGACGGCAAGCTGGTGGGCACTTGGGGCGATGTCGCGACGCTCAGCTTCTACCCGGCGCACCACATGACGATGGGTGAGGGCGGCGCGGTGTTCACCAAGTCGGCAGAGCTGAAGCCGATCATCGAGAGCATCCGCGACTGGGGCCGCGACTGTTACTGCGCACCCGGCTGCGACAACACCTGCGGCTCGCGCTTCGGCCAACAGCACGGCACGCTGCCGTTCGGCTACGACCACAAGTACGTCTATTCGCATCTCGGCTACAATCTGAAGATCACTGACATGCAGGCGGCCTGTGGGCTGGCACAGCTGGATCGCGCGGAAGGCTTCATTGCCGCACGCCGGCGCAACTTCGCGCTCCTGACCGAGCGGCTGAAGAGCCTGGAGGAGATCTTCATCATGCCGGAGGCGACGCCAAATTCGGACCCGTCTTGGTTCGGTTTCCCGCTGATGCTGCGTGACGGCGTCGATGCGAAGCGCGTCGACGTGACCCGATTCCTCGACCAGAACAAGATCGGCACCCGCCTGCTGTTCGCCGGCAACCTGACCCGCCAGCCCTATTTTCAGCATGTCGACTACCGCGTGGTGGGTGACCTGACCCAGACTGATCGGGTGATGAACAACACCTTCTGGATAGGCCTGTATCCGGCGCTGGGGGCAGAGCATTTTGATTATGTCGGCGAAAAGCTCGAAGAGTTCTTTGGCTTAAATTTTTGATCTGGCGATGAATATCGAACCTACCGACATCCCGGGATGCTACCTGCTGCAGGCGCGGGTCATGCACGATACCCGGGGTAGTTTCGTCAAGACATTCCATACGCCTCGATCCGAGGAACTGGGGCTGAGAACTGATTGGCGTGAGGAGTATTTTTCGATCTCAGCTCCAGGCGTCATACGCGGCATGCACTTCCAACTGCCGCCGGCGGACCATGCCAAGATGGTGTTTTGCCTGACCGGTGAAGTACTTGACGTCGTGGTCGACCTGCGGCGCGGATCGCCGGCCTTCGGCAAGGCGCAAGGCTTCACGCTGAGCGCGGCCAACGGCCGTGGCCTGTACCTGCCAACGGGCTGTGCGCACGGTTTCTTGTCCGTGAGCGGACCCAGCGGCATGTATTACAAAGTGACCAGCGTCCATTCTCCCGCGCATGACGCCGGCATTGCGTGGGATTCTCTGGGGTTCGACTGGCCAGTCGATGCACCGGTACTGTCCGATCGCGACCGGCAGCATCCCGCGCTTGTGGATTTCGATACGCCTTTCCTCTATGATGGAGAAGCAGGATGATGCGTTCTGCCATGGTGACAGGTGCAACCGGGTTTATCGGGAGCAAGCTGACTGCGCGTCTGCTCGAAAACGGTTGGCGGGTGCATGCGATCGTGCGCCCCGAAAGTGAGACGATGGGTCTTCCCGTCCACCCTAACTTCGTGCTCCATCGCCATGACGGAACGACGCAGAACCTGACGGCAATCATGGCATCGGCGCAGCCGGATGCGGTGTTCCACTTGGCCAGTCTGTTTCTTGCCGATCACCGCGCTGACCAGATCGAACCGCTGGTGCAGTCGAACGTGGTGTTTCCTACCCAATTATTCGAAGCGATGACGGCGGCGGGCGTCCGCATGCTAGTCAACACTGGTACTGCCTGGCAGCATCACGAAGGCGAAGCTTATCGACCGGTAAACCTGTACGCCGCTACGAAGCAGGCGCTGCAGGACATACTGGCGTATTACACTGACGCACGAGCCATATCGGCGATAACCCTAAAGTTATTCGACACTTATGGCACCGGTGACCCGAGGCGCAAGCTGATCCGAATTCTGGGGGACGCGGTGCGTTCGGGGGAAACGCTGAACATGTCACCGGGTGCGCAGATCGTCGATCTCACCCATGTTGACGATGTGGTGGATGCCTTTCTGATCGCGGTCGAACAATTGTTCGTCGTACCGGCAGGAACAAATAAGGTGTATTTCGTTTCTGGGGAGCGGCATGATCTGCGAGCGTTGGTGACGCTGGTGCGCGAAGTGACGGGCGCGCCGCTAGCAGTGAATTTTGGCGGCCGTCCTTATCGCGAACGCGAGGTAATGGAACCGGTCGTTCCGCGGCACGATACCCGCTTGCCAGGCTGGACCGCCACCCGGTCGCTACGCGACACACTGCCCAACCTGCTTCACCTAGCATAGAAGACGACGAGGCGATCGGGTGGTGCAGCCTACCATGTCTGTCGCCCCCTTCCCGGCTTGCCGGTGCTACGCTTTTGCAATTTGCTCCGGACACCGTCATGTTGCTACAAAATCTGCCTGCATGGTTCCGGCTTTCCAAGATTCCTCGGGTCTGGCTTGTGGCCGGCGGGGGCTGGATGGGACGTGGATTGCAGATCGTCGCGCAACTGGCAGCGGTGCGTATCATAACGGACAATCTGGGCATATCAGGCTATAGCGCCTTTGCAGTGCTGGTCAGTCTTAACGGATGGCTGGTCCTCAGCGACCTGTCGATTGCAACCGGGCTGCAGAATTTTGTCTCGGAGGCGCGCGTATCGGGTGCGCGTATCGAAGACACGATCGTTACCGGGACCGTTTTGTCATTCCTTGCCACGGCCGCCAGCATCATCATGTTGCTAATCTCGGGACCGGCTCTGTCGACTGCGCTGCTCGGCTTTGCCAGTCTGACACCTAATGAAGCATTGTTTTCATTCTGGGCGGTGTGCTTGTGCCTGGGAGCTTCGACGTTCGGCAGCATTGCCTACCGCATTTGGTTTGCCGAGCATCGGGGGTATTTGGCAAACCTGTTTCCCGCGCTGGCAACTGCCGGTGGCACCGCGCTGCTCTGGCTGACCACTCGGCAGGAAATGTCTTACCCGCTTACCGTAGCGATCATCGGCTATTATCTTCCTGTCGCGGTCGTGCCGCTGGTCGCGTTGGGAGTGAGGATTGCTAGGGTGCGCCGTTCGGGATGCTTCGATCGCCAGCTGGTGCGCCCGATCCTCAAGCGCGGCTTTCATTTCTGGATATTTGGAATTTTGGCGGCCTGCGTGCTGCAAATCGACTACATCATCATATCGCAGGTTCTAGGCGAGCGGGACGTGGCGTTGTACAGTATCGTGGCACGGTTGTTCGCATTAGTGCTGTTCATTTATGCTGCGCTGCTCGCGGCATTGTGGCCGGTCTGTGCGGAGATGACAAGTCGGCAGGAATGGGACAGGCTACAACGGATCGTCCTGCGCTACATGATGATCGGCGCCGGAATCGTGATGATTAGCGGGGCGGTCTTTTTCATAGCGCGTACATATATCGTTGAATTACTTGGCCCAACGCTGAACGTCTCGATCACCAACACGCTACTAGGATTGATGATATGCTATACCCTCATCAGGGTGTGGACCGATACTTTCGCGATGATTCTGCAAAGCATGAATGACTTAAAGATATTATGGATCGTAGTTCCCGTTCAAGCAGTATCGAGTGCAATGTTCCAGTATATTGGCGCGACATATTATGGTATTAATGGTCTCGTTTTTGGTTTAATACTGTGTTTTTTGACGACGACAGTATGGGCCCTACCCTATCGCTTTTACTGGCATGTCAAGGGCAGTGCCATTTCCCAAAAAAATGGATGAGCAATGCGTCTTTCCGTGTGTATTCCTGCTTATAATCGTGCAGTAGAACTAGTCCAGCTACTCGACAGTATCGTACAACAAAATGGATTTACGTTTGATTTGGAGGTGGTTGTCAGTGACAATGCGTCCAACGACAACACATATGACGTTGTAAAACTTTACCAAGATTTAATACCTGGCTTGGTCTATAGTGCTACGTCGAGCAACATTGGTGCAGATCGAAATTTCTTGCGTGCGGTAGAACTGGCAAGCGGGGACTATTGCTGGCTCATCGGTAGCGACGACAAATACGAGCCAGGTGCATTTGCACGTATCGAGGCCGTCTTGGACAGATATGGTGCAGATGGCATGTTGAGCGGCGTCAGTGTGGCAGCGCGCGGCTACGACTCTGACTTGCGGGAGGTGTCGCAAGCCCCAGACCCATTAACAAAAAAATTGCATGACGTCGTTTTACTAGAGAGTAAAGCCAATATTCTGTCAACGGTCGGCGTAGGATTTGGCTTTCTGTCAAGTTTGGTAGTCAATCGTAGCCGATGGAATAATGTCGTTGCCAACTATCCGGTAAGTGATCATTTCAACGTCTATGTTCATGTCTATGTAGTTTTGAATATGATCGATGCGCATCCGCGCTGGGTATGTGTGCCGGAACGATTGGTAGGGTACCGGGGCGGGAACGATTCTTTTTTGGGGAATGGTCGCTTCCACCGCATGCGTATTGACGTGATAGGATATCTGTCGGTGTTCAGGTCAGTGCTGAAGCCCCATGAACCTAGCTACCGCGTGATCGTCGACGAGTTGCTCAGGCTGCATGTTTACAATCATGTGAAGTCAGCCAAGCTGGCAGGTGAGGGTTCTAGATTCTGGAAACAATCATTCGTGTTGCTGCTGCCGCGCTTTCGAGGTCACTTGGCGTTCTGGTGGAAAGTGATGCCGATCATGCTAACGCCTGTGCCGTTGGTGCGTGGCGCCTATCGTCTTATTCGTTCTGTTCGCGATCGGCAGCCTACTGCAGTTGTTAAGCAGGCAAGGAACCAAAAATGAGCCCGACTAAATTCGTCGGTGAGACATCGAATACCCGCCCACTCCTCTCGATATGCATACCTACCTATAATCGCGCAGCATTTCTGCCCGCGCTACTTGACAGCATCCTGTCCGAAATCGACGGATTGACGCAAGGACTGTCTGGGAGGGATGTTGAAGTTGTCATCAGTGACAATAATTCCACCGATGATACCGATCGGGTAGTAGCGTCCTATCGGGAATTGCTACCCCGCCTCGTCTATCTAAAACAGACTGAGAATATTGGGGCAGACCGCAATTATATCGCAACCATTGCCGGCAGCAGTGGAACCTTCAGCTGGCTGATGGGGAGCGACGACCGCATTGAATTAGGTGGCCTAGTCCATGTCTTGTCATGTACGCGGCGTTTTCATGATGCCGCCGGTTTCACCATCGGAGTAAAGGGTTATGACAGCCAGTTCCTAGCAGAAATGACTATCGCTGATTCCGTCGACCTTGACAGGGCGGTGTTGATCGAGGGTGCAGAGGAAGCCTATGAAATTTTTGTCGAACAATTCGGGTTCATATCAGCTCAGATTGTACGGCAAGAATTATGGCAGGCAACATGCGCGAACTACAATCTTACCCCGTACCTTAACGCCTATATTCATCTTTTTATCATTGGAAAAATGCTGAAGGATTGCCCGCGCTGGGGCTATACTCCGCAAGCCTGCGTAGGCTGGCGATCAGGGAATGATTCGTTCTTACAGGACGGCTGGTTGAAACGAATGAACCTCGATGTAGTGGGGTACGCCAATGCTACAGCAGGCGTTTTTGGAAATGATAGCCTAATTTCTAGTAAAGTTCGCAACAGGATTGCTGGTTCACACATTTACCGACATTATATATTTGCGAAATCCCATGACGCATCGTCGTCGAGCCTGAGGCAAGCTGCTCAGATAATTTGGGCCAACTACGGAGATACAAGAGTTTATTGGATAAAGTTATTGCCGCTGATCGTAATTCCTACTCCAATTATACGGCTATTACGATACCTGTATCGTCAAATACGGTCATGGATCAACTAGCGCTGAGGTTTAGTGATTATATATAAAAACCCCTAACAACGACAGGTCGTCTTTCATGCATATTGCAATCGACGCACGTGCTATCAAATCCTCGACCGGTACCGTCCTGCAGATGCTGTTACCACATCTGCAGCGACTCGATACTACGCGTCTTTATACGGTTATCATGAGGGAGCGGGACCGCGGGTTTTGGACGCCAAACGCGCCAAATTTCACTACCGTGTTTGTTGATGTTGAAGATTATTCGATTGGTGTGCAGACGCGGTATCTGGCGCTGCTACGTGCGCTGAAACCCGATCTTACTTGGTTCTTTATGCCAGAACAGCCGTTACTGTACCGCGGCCGGGTGGTAACGATGTTTCATGACTTCACCATGCAGAAGACCCCGCCGGCAGGAACTAAGCGGCGCTGGCGATCCTATCTTAAGATGCCGGTCGGCAAATTCGCTTTTTGGGCGGCAGCACGCAAAAGCGTGCTGATCAACTGTCCGTCCGAATATACCCGCCGCGAGCTGCTAGCACGATACGGCACCGACCCTACCAAAGTACGGACGATCTACAACGGTGCCGAAGTGGAAGTTCCGGACCCCACTCCATACCCACATCCGTTTGCGAAATTTCTGCTGTATGTAGGCCAGCATGGCTGGCATAAGAACATCCCCCGGTTATGCGAAGCCCATCAAAAACTGTTGGATCAGCATCCGGACCTTGGCCTGATCCTGGTCGGCAAGACCGATCCATGGGTACAGCGCACCAAGGATTGGTGCGAGGCAAAAGGCATGCGCAACATTCATTTCACTGGATTTCTTGCCGATGCTCAGCGAGATTGGCTGTACGGGCAAACTGCAGCTTATGTCTTTCCGTCACTAGCTGAAGGGTTCGGACTACCGGGTATTGAAGCAATGATGCATGGCGCACCTGTCATCAGCAGCAACGCAACTTGTCTTCCCGAAGTATATGGTAGTGCGGCGCGCTATTTTCACCCTGAAAACGTCGAAGATATGGCACAAGCCATTGATGCGGTACTATCGGATGGCACCCTGCGCGAGATGATGGTCCAACGTGGATTTGTACAAGCTAAACAATATTCTTATAAGCGTATGGCAATAGAAATGTTGAATTTATTTGATGAGGCGGTCGAACGCTGCCAATAACTACCGGCACCAAAATAATATAAAATATTTATGTTAACGCTAATCTCTTACGATCAAGTAAAATGATTAATACAAAATATTGGTATTCCATAAATATTCAGATGGTGAGGTAATGCGGTCAATTTTCCATCTCTTCAAGAGGAATTAATCATATCTTGGTGCACTAAGGCAGTTTGTTGTGCCGTCATCAGTATCTGATATATAATACATTGAAAACGTTATTTTATTTGTATTTATAAAACTTAAGACGGTATCATAAGATATATTATCCGAAATCTGTATTGCCAAATACCAAGAGGTACTATAACTAGATATATCTTCACCTATCGCTTGGCTTACTAGCGCCAATCAAATATGCTATTGCCATAGTAAAGATCGTTGCCAGATCAACGCCGGATACTCACCCTCAGCCGGAATGGGATACCGGGGGCCCCTCAAGACGATAATGCACTAACACTCAGCCCGGACTACCCAATGGGTGCTAATTACTTACGACACATACAAGCATGGGCGAAGGCGGGTCGCCTCATACGGGCAGGTTCATCCGCAATATTTCGGCGTCGGTATCCGTGTGCTTTCAGTCACGTTCCGGTGCGGACCATGACCAGTTCGCGTAGCGCAGCGCATCGCCAATCTAGAGTGTTTTCGGCCGGGCTGAATCATCGGGGATTTCCACGGCGAGCGTTTTCTGATTCACACTTCGTGCTGACGAAGGAGGCTGGCATGAATGGATCGAGCTTTATCGCGTGATCTGCGGGACCGTGTCGTTGCTGCTGTCGAAGGCGGGCTGTCGTGCCGACAGGCAGCCCGGCGGTTCGGGGTCAGCGCAGCAAGCGCGATCCGCTGGCGGCAACTGGTGCTCGCACATGGCACGCCAGCGGCGAAGATCAGAGGTGGTGATCGCCGAACGGCGAAGATCGAGGATCATGCTGCTTTCATCCTGAAGGCGATCGAGCAGCAACCCGATCCGACGCTGGCCGAGTTGCGGGAGATGCTGGCGATACGCGGCGCAAGCGTCAGCATCGCCACACTGTGGCGCTTCTTCGCGCGCCACGGGATCACGCGTAAAAACGTATGGCCCACCCCGTCTGCAAGAGTGAATTTGGACGACGTGCTGGTCTGCATCAACGTATCCGGTCTCAGGGCTTCAGCCCTGGCCAAGATGGATCTCGCGCGTCACGGGCCTCATAAAGACGGCGGTGTCGAGCACCACATTTTTGCCCAGGCTTCGCGACGCGGGGTCAACCTTTACGCCATCTGTCCTTCACCTCCACAGACATCGTGAGCGGCGTTGGCGCTTAGCCTGCCGCTGTTCCTGATCAGGCAGCCACGGGCACCTGACTATCAAAGCTGCGTCCATGCCGGAGCACGGCCCACGCGGTCCGTGCCAGCTTCGCGGCGAGCGCCACCACCACGACGTTGGGGTGAGCACGCGCGGCCAACCGACGCACCCACTCGCCCGTCGGCGTGGCCTGCTTGACGAAGTGCGCCATGGCCGCACGCGCTCCATGGATCAGCTGTACGCGAATGTACTTGTTGCCTCGCTTGCTGATGCCAAGCAGCCTTATCTTGCCGCCAGTGGAGTGCTGGCGTGGCGTCAGGCCAAGCCAGGCTGCCAGATCTCTTCCCCTGGCGAAGGCCGAGCCGTCTCCCACAGCGGCGAGCAGCGCGGTAGCGTTGATGACGCCGATGCCCGGGATGGTGGCGAGCGCACGAGCCTGAGCGTCGTCGCGGGTGAGTGCCGCAAGTTCGTCGTCATAGCTCTTGATCAGCCGGTCGAGGCTCGCCCACTCGTCGCGCAGGTCCCCGATCAGTCGGATCGCCCGAGCGCTGATCGGGAGTTCACCGTTCATGAGCTCATCCAGCCGTTGTACCAGGGATGTACGACGCTTGGGCAATATGATGCCGCGTTCGAGCAGCACCGCGCGGAGCTGGTTGGTCAGGCGGGTCCGCGATGTCACCAGCCGCTGCCGAGCCCGGTGCAGCACCTGCAAGTCGAGCTGCGCCTCGCTCTTCAGTGTCACCAGCCGCATGGTCGGCCGGGTTGCCGCCTCGGCAATTGCCTCCGCGTCACGATCGTCGGTCTTCTGCGCCTTCACGTAGGGCTGGACATACTCCGGCGACATCAAACGTACGTCGTGACCCTGACCCACGAAAAGCCGTCCAAGGAAATGCGCACCGCAGCAAGCCTCCATCGCCACGACGCAGCGCGGCAGTTCGGAAACGAACGCGATCAACCGCTCGCGCGTCATCCGCCGTCGCAGCACCACAGCGCCACTGGCGTCCTGGCCAGCGAGGCTGCAGCTATTCTTGCCAAGGTCGATACCCAGCACGGCAACAGGCGTCTTGGTCATGTTCCTCTCCTCTGATCCGGCGCCAATCTGCGCCGTTGGTGAGGGGTGGGCCATCCATAAAGACCGGCCACGCGAGCGAGCAGGACCGCCCCGACGTCCTGAAGCGTCGCGAGGAATGGTTCGAGGGACAACTCGACCTCGATCCCGACAAGCTGGTCTTCATCGACGAAACTTGGGCCTCGACCAATATGGCCCGCCGCCATGGACGATGTCGACGCGGCCAGCGATTGCGGGCCGGCATTCCCTTCGGCCACTGGAAGACCACCACCTTCACAGCCGGCCTGCGCCGCACCCGCACGGTCGCGCCATGGGTGCTCGACGGGCCGATGAACGCCGATGCGTTCCTCACCTATGTGATCCGTGTCCTCATGCCCGAACTCTCGCCCGGCGACGTCGTCATCATGGACAACCTGTCGAGCCATAAGACACCAGCCGTTCGCACCGCTATCGAGAGCATTGGCGCAACGCTCCTGTTCCTCCCGCCATACAGTCCCGATTTCAACCCGATCGAGCAGGCCTTCTCAAAGCTGAAGGCGCATCTGCGAAAAGCCGCCGAACGGACCATCCATGGCCTGTGGAACGCCATCGGCCGTATCCTCGACCTCTACTCGCCACAGGAATGCGCCAACTACTTCGCCGCATGCGGATATGATGCAGACCGATCGAAAACCGCTCTATAGCGGGATGACTTGGTCTGACCCAATCCGTCATTGCGAGCGTAGCGAAGCAATCCAGCGCCGGACCAAGACGCCCTGGATTGCTTCGCGCCGCTTGCAACGACGAACATCCGGTTCAACCTGATGTCATCCGGCTCTAGTCGGCGACTTCGTCTGACACGCCGCTGGCATACCATTCGAGATAAATCCCGTCCTCGCGTACCCAGGCAATGACATCGCCCGCAGCGATGCGAGTAAAATACCGTCTCAACCCACCGGTTGTGCCATTCGACGCCGGCCAGCGCACACCAGAAGCCGACACCGAAAGCACCATCAGCCTAGCCTCGACTTGTTGGCTAAAAAGCCGGTCGAAGGTAGCTTTGAATTGCTTGGCGGGCCGGTAAACGCGGGTGCTGGCACCACCAAAAAATCGCTTCGCGTTAAAAACAGAGTGTCCGGCTCCATCGCACTACATGTCCATGTCGTAGCTGATCTCGGGCTCCAGGTTCTTGCGCGCAAGCTCGAGCCGTTCATGATGGGTGAGCCGCGCCGGAGCGGTCCGCTGGTCGCTCACCACGGCGGCGAGCGCATCCGGCTGCTCCAATTGGGGCTGCCGCAAATTCTCTCCGATCGCAGTCAGCGCGGCACTCATGACGTCAAGCAACGCCGCATCCCGGTCAACAGCCTGCTCGGGCCGCGGCAGTTCGTCCGTCACGGCATCGAGCCGTTCACCGCTGGGCGGGGTACGTTCCGGTGCCAGATCGAGCGCATGCGGCACATCGCCACGATGCGTCTCGATCGCCTCGACGAGTGCTGCCCGGTCGTTGGTGTACAGCACCATGTCTTCGCGCGCACGGGTCTGGAGGACATAGTAAAGGCTCTGACTGTTGAGCAGCCGGTCGTGGCTGTCCATCACCGTGATCGCGCGGTCGACGGTGATGCCTTGCACACGGTGCATGTTGAGCACCGCACCGTGTCCAAGCCGCTCGCGCATCGGATCACCGGGGTCGATCACGTGATCGCGTGCCCGCCCGGACAGATGCAGGCTGTCGCCCTCGATCCGCTCGACCGTGACCGCGGTGCCGTTGACGATCCCGCGCGACGTATCCCTCCCAGTGAAAATCAGGCGATCGCCCTCACGAACTTCGATGGTGTCCGGCACCGACAATGCCGCGCCCTGCCCGGCATGATGGAACCGGCCTGGCGCGAACAGGCGTGTCGCGCCGTCGCGTGCCAGCTCGACCGTACCGCGCGCGGCGTCCACGCTGGCAACCGCATAGGAGCCAGGCACGAGGCCTGCCTGATGCCGGTAGATGTCGAGTTGCATACCCGGCGCCCAATGCCGCGTCTGCCGTAGCTCCTCACGTGTCAGGTTGAGGTTGTCCCAGACCTTCAGCGTAACCGCATCCGGACCCAGCGCGCCTTCCTCCAGCAGTCCGTCGCGCACCGCGCCCAGCACCGCTTCACGCAAGGCATGACCTGAGGTGAGAAGCGCGATGCGGTCGCGCTCGTCGGGCGCGAGCGCTAGATAGTGGGCCACTGCGGCCGCGGCCGGATCGGTGTTCTCGCACACGCGGTCACCCAGCAGGGCAAAGGCGTCACCGACCCGCCCCTCCCGCGCCAGCATTGCCGCCTCGCACAGCGTATCAGTCTGCTGGCGACGGTTCTCCGACAGACGCGCGGTCGGCATGCCGGCGCCTTGCAGCAACGCGAACGGTCGCCCGGCACCAGGTGCTGAAATCTGCTTCATGTCGCCGACCGGCACCAGCTTGGCAGCGTTTCCCGCCGCCATGATCCCGGTGAGCGCGGCGAACTGCCGTGACGACACCATTGAGGCTTCTTCCAACACGACGAGCTTGCCCTGCACCAGCGCTGACAGCGCTTCATTGCCACGTACCCGGTCGCCACGGTCGCCGTGCGCCTGCAACACCGAGGCCAGCGAGCGCATCTCGAACCCTCGCCCGCCCATCTCTTCCATCAGCTTGTTCTGCGGCACCAATACCAGCATCCCGACACCCGCCTCCGCGCACACCGCCGCGACGATCTCGAATAGGAACGACTTGCCGCTGCCCGCATCGCCCTGCACGAGCTGGATGCGGTTGTCGCCCGCCAGCATGGCAAGACCGGCGTGGCGCTGCTCATCGGCCAGCGTCACGCCACGGGCCTCCGCGGCTCGGGTCAGCGCGTCTTCTGCGGCCGCGCCGTCCAGGGTCGGCGTGGCGCTCCCGACTCCGTCACGTACGGCTTTCAGGATTCCCTTCTCGGTGGCCAGCATGTCGCGCGTCGTCAGCCGGTCGGCATGCATGCCGCCGCGCGGTCCCGCGATCAGGATGCCGGCAGCCTGAAGCGCATTAATCTGCGCCTCGATCCCGCGTACGGTCGCCCCCTTCTCCGCCATGCCGAGGCTCGCGGTCATCAGGTCGTTGTGTCGGAAGCTTGCGGCACGTTCGCCGAGATGGCGCACGCCCGCTGCCACGGCATAGGCGCTGGCGAGGTCGCAGCCCCGGCGGACATCGTCGAGGCCGCGCAGCAAGGGTTCGGGTCGGGGCCCGAACGCCTGCGTCACCCGCTCGATGAGTGCCGTACCCCATTCACGCACCGCGCCCAGCACCGAACGCGGCAGAGCCATGTCCCGGGCAGCATCGACCACCGCGCGTACCCGGTCTCCATGCACCAGCGCCTTCTCCGCCCACAGCGCCCGCGCCGCCTCGGCGTCGCCCGCCTGCTTGGCGTCACGCGAGCGCACCGCAATCGCCTCCATCGCGCGCGGTGACGACAGTCCCAATTCGTCGGCCTTGCGTAGAATCTCCTCGCGCCTGGCACTGAACGCCTCGATCACGCCGCGCGGGATGCCGACGATGTCGAACTGGCCGTGCTTGCCGTTGATCTCGGTGCGGTAGCCGAGCTTGCCCAGCTCGGCGCGCAGCTCGGCATGGTAGGCCGCGCCGATCAGCGAGGACTGCTTCCAGAGCGCCGGGTTATGCAGCGCCACCCAGGTGCCGTCACGGCGCTGCGCGGCGTTCGCGATGACGACGTGGGTGTGCAGGTGCGGGTCGAGCTTGCGGCTGAGGTCGTGCTGGAAGCCAGCGTAGACCAGTCGTCCGGGTTCGATGACCGCGCCGGCCTTGCCCACGCGTGCCTGGCCTAAGCGGGCCTCCGCCCACGCCATGGTTGCCGACACCGCCCTAGCGTGTGCGGCAACGACCCGCGCATCGCCTCCGATCAGCGCGACCAGCGACACCGATTTGGGCGCATTGAAGGTGAGTTCGAAGCCCTTGCTGCGCGTGCCGTTTCCGCCTGCCGCGATCGTCACGTCGCCCGGCAGTCGGCCTTCCAGCACGGCGGTGAAAACGCCAGCCTCAACATGGCCCGACAAGCCCAGCGCTGCGGCACCCTCCCCGCCCCACACGGACGGTCCCTCCTGCTCGCCGGTGTAGTAGTTGTCGGCCGCATAGTAGGACGCCGGATCGCCCCCGCCCGCAAGCTTTGCCGGGCGAACCGTCACGGCGTGATCTGCTCGAGCGGTGGCACCCAAAGCCGGCAGGGAAAATGCTTCGTGACCTCGCGCGCATGGATCACGCAGCGGCTGTAATCGCTGCGGAAATTCGGGTTGTCGAGCAACGCTCTCGTCTCGGCCATCAATACCCCCGTCGCACGACCGTCACCGGCAAGCGTGAATGCTGCGTCCATCGCCCGCGTGTTCCCCGTCAGACGAACCGAAAGCCATCGCGTCGGCGCGGTATCGGCCAGCAGCAGACCTAGCGCGACGAGCAGCAGCAGCGTACCGCCAGAACCCGCCGCAGCCGCCCATCGACGTTTCTTGTGCCAGGCGCGCAGCGTCTCCACTTCTGACTTCAAGGCATCGATCTTTTTGACGAGAACGTCCTCAAGATTCTTGAACGCTTTGGCTTGCTCCGTGCCTGCGGTTTTCCATGCCGTTTTACTGACCGTTTCCATGGCATCGAGCCGCGCCGTATGTGCGGTATCATGCTCGGTCAGCATGATCCGGAGATGACCGGTCCCACCCGTTTTTGTGATGGTATCCTTGATCCCCTCGAAGCCTTTCGAGATCGACGTCGGCAGCTCATCGGCGAGCCGTACGACCAATGAATCGAACCGCTTGAACAGCTCCTTCATCTGCGTCATCAGCGACCCTGTCGCGGCACCTTGCACGACCTTGTCCACGTGCCCGTTCGCACCCTGTCCGGACCCTTCGCGTCCGGCCTGTTCCTGAACGATCCGCTCGACCAGATCGCGAACCAGCAGGCCACGTCGGCGCGCCTCGGCATCGAGCCAGGCGTGGGTCTCGGCGGACACGTCGATGCGCCGGCGCACTGGCTCACTCATCGCCGCAGCCGTTCGCGCGCTTCAGCCTGCATCCGCGCCGCCAGTTCGCGCCCGCGTTGCCGCATGTCGGCGAGCCTTGCCTTGGCGTCCGGGCCACGTCCGGCCTGCGCCTCGACCATTGTCTCCAGTCCGGCGCGCAGCTTGGTCAGCTGGTCAAGCAGGATCTCGTCGAGCGGCAGCAGCTCGTCATCGAGCGCCCGCACCAGCGTATCCGCCACCCAGGCGCTACGCTGCTTGCCGACCTGCGCGGCGCGGCGTTCAATGCCTGCTAGCTGCTCCGGTAGCAGATAGACCGTGATCGGTACGCGCGCCATCGAATGCTCCCTTTTCCCGCTCAGGAGTGTGCATGGGACCATTCCCGGGCGCAAGCATCCGGGCAGAGCAGGCAAACGGAAAATGGCTGAAAACTTGGGGTAGCGGCTCTGTGCTAACGCTTGGTCCACGTGGTCCACGCACAGAGCGACGTATGGACCATTCACCCGTAGCCCTTGTTTTCTGCCGTTTTTTCGCACCCGTCAGGGTGCATCGGGTGTGCTCACCTACCCCTTGCCTGTCCTGATGGCGTCAATGGTCGATCGATGACCTCGGCATCATTCCGGCATTCCGTGGGGCATCAGGCCGGCGTGACAGCCGGCCAGCAGAGCATATTTGCCCGGAAAACCCGGGCAGTGCCTGATCGCCGCGCTATCTAGTCTGTCGACCGATCAATCGAACGTAGCGGGACAGGGATGGCTGGGCGATCGTTCGAACGCGATATCGATCTCGCCGACACCCGCCATATCGAGGGCATCGAGGATGCTTCTGCGGGGCGGCTCTACATCCTGCGGTAACGGCGTCTCAGGCATGCGGTTACCGCGATCGTCGGTCATACGTGTATCCTGTTCGTCAGCGGTTCGGATCGTTGCCCGAAGTGGCCGATCGTGCGTCCAGCCATGCCGCTGCTAGTGCGGCGAACTGTACATTATCCAACATGTCCAGCGACAGCACCTGGCAATCGCGCGCAGCCCGCCGGTTGAGCGTGATCAGGTGAATAAATTCAGGTCTTGAAGAGGTCGTTGATCGCAAGCTTGCGGATTCGGTTTCCGGCCGTGATAGCGAGATGAGAGATACGGTCGGGTGGTCCCGCTGGCGCCGGTTCGGAGCGTCGGGAAAAGTCGATCGCGTCGGCATGATCGAGCAGCGCTGACCAGTCCGCCGGCGCGATCTGCGACACCGACCGGACATCTTGGCGGTATCGCACACTGTGGGGGGGGTAAAACATCCCGAAACGCCGCAGACGATCCCGTCCCCGGATTGCTCGTTTTGCCGATCGGCGACCAGCTCTACCTCGTAGTTGAACGTGGCACTTTTGAGTGGTGCCCGCGAGGCCGCGACCGCATCGCGAAGCGTGTGAGACACGTCCTCAATCCCCATCGTGTGGCGCGCAGAAAGGCAGTCGCGGGCCAGCCTGATCAACACTGCGAGCGCAGGGTCCGGGACCGGTTCCATAAAGGCCAGCAGGCGCGCTCTGCCCCCATGGCATAGCCGCACATGCCAGGTCCGGACATCCGGCTCTGTAGACCCGCTGCGAAGCTCCTCTCGCGTGAAGAACGCAGCAGCATCGGCTGCGCGAAGCATCGTCACGACCCGGTGCGGATCAAGCGAACCGAACGAGACTGTCTGCTTGGTCGCAAGGTCAGGAAATTCACTGCTCCCGCCGGACACCCTGATACCAACGAGGTCGCCGAAACGGTCCGATCGCGACACCGTCACGCCTGCCTCGCGGCATCGTCGAGACCGACGCCTTCGGCCCGCTGCCGTCCCTCCCGCCTTACGTCCCACACCACCTGCACAGCATTGGCCAGATGGGTGCGTTCAATGCGGTAGCCGGGGTCATCACCGTGCAGGATGGTAAGGTGCGTCAGCGCTTCCTCGAACACCGCTTCACCGACCGCGGCACGGACACCGCGCAGCCAGCGCGCCGAGGCATGGGGATGACGACAAAGCCACCAGCCGCGTGCCTGATCGAGCCCGACCGGTACCAGCAAAATGATCAAAAGTACTGCTGCAACGATCTCGGAACGCCTGCCGCCGAACAGCATTAGCGACAGGATCAGCCAGCTGATCGGAGCGGCGAACAGCGAGATGCTGAACGGCACCACCGCCAGCCGGCTGACTTCCCAGCGCGCGAGCAGCCTATCGAACCACGGCACCGCGTTAGTCGCGCCAGGGGTCATGCCCGCCTCCCATGCCGGTCGGGAACGGATCATGCCAAGTGGTGTGATGATCGCCGAACGTCGATCCAGAGCGATGCGGATCGTGATGCCAGCTATCGTGACCGTGGTTCGACAGGTCGGTGCCGAACGGGTTGCCGGCGACGTCGACCCCACCGGTGATCGGCAGCCCTGTGGCGGGGTTGATCGTCGGTATATCATTCATCGGCGATGCGGTGGTGGGCGTGTGCCAGTCATCGAAGAACGATGCGATGCGATTGAACAGTCCCATGAGGTCCGGCCTCCTTGTGACGATGACTAGGAAATATACGCTTTCCGCATTTCTATCAAGCCGCGCTAGTGCCCTGCCATGCCGGTATCCCCCGCCCTGCCCGAGCTTCACGCCCGCATTGTAGCCGCGCTGACCGAGGCGCGGCATGATGCAAAGCTGCGTCAGGTCGATCTGGCAAAGCGGCTCGGCTGGCAGCAGGCCTATGTGTCGCGCTACGAAACCGGCGAGCGGATGCTGGCGGTCGATGAATATGTCGCGGTCGCGTACGCGATCGGGATCGATCCGGTCGCGCTGCTCGCCCGGATACTGGTCCATGAGGAAAACGGATCAAAGTAGAACGGAACCCCGCTCCTGTCCTCTGGACGCGTTTTCCGAAGCTTGCCATAGCCCCCGTGCGGCTGGGGGAGCCGCACGGGGGGATGACGGATGACGGTTCATGGTTCGGTGCGGGTGCGCCGGTGGTCACTAGCGCTCGGTGCGAGTGTGGTGGCGATGGGGACCGTCGCGGTGTCACCGGCACAGGCGCAATGCTCACCCGATCCCACGGTTGCGAACGGCATCACCAACTGCACCGGCACCGACAATAACGGGCTGACCGTCAACACCTCCTCGACGCGCGTCATCGTCGCACAGGGGGCGACGGTGCTGTCCGGCAGTGCTGCCGCGGCGATCACCGGGTCAGCGCCGGGCGTCAGGATTTCGGTCGACGGGCGCATCGACGGCGCCGGCAAGACCGGTATCTTCGTCACCACCGACCCCGCCTATTTCGGGCGTTGTCCCAACGATCCCTATGCCGGCGCGTCGGTGCCCTTCCCCTTCTGCCCGCCGGGCAGTTTCCAGTCATTCTATCCGTCGTCCAGCGCCTCGGTCGAGGTCGCGGCCGGGGCGATTGTCACGGGCGCGCAGGCGCTGTTGATGCGGCGCAATCCGAACAACGCCAGCGGCGCGCTCAGCGCGATCCTCAGCAATGCCGGCACAATGACCGGCACCGCCGGTCCGGCGATCGTGGTCGACCTGACCAACAACTTCGGCGCCCTGTCGGTGACCAATCTGGCGACCGGCACGATCGCCGGGATGCGCGGCTCGATCCATTGGCTGGCCAATGCCGGCACGGTCGACGGCGGCAGCGATGCGGCGTTCGGCTCGACCGTGCAATATGCGACGATCACCAACACTGGTCGGATCGCCAGCACGGGTGGCACCGCGATCGATGCGGAGGGTGCGCTGGCGCTCACCAACAGCGGTACCATCACAGGCTCGGTCACGTCGCGCGCGCGCATCGGCCAGAACAGCACGATCGATACGCTGGCGGGCACGATCACCGGCAATGTGACGCTGGGCGCGGGCGACGACACGTTGCTCGCGCGGTATGACGGCGGCCGGCTGGTTACCGGGATTACCGGCACCATCGATGGCGGCACCGGCATCGACACGCTGCGGCTGCGCATCGCCGGCGACGCGACGCTCGGCGCGCTCGCCTTGCCGACCGGGTTCGAGCGGCTCGGCATCGGCACCGTGACCGGTGCGACGGTGACGCTGGGCACGGCGTTCGGCGGGGTCGGCGGGCTGGTGCAGATCGAGGGCGGCGGCACCGTGGTGAACCGCGGCACGCTCACCGGCACCGCGCCGGTGGTATCGGACGGCTTCAGCGTCGACGGATCGCCCGTTTTCACCAATGCCGGCACGATCCGTACCACCAGCGGGGCGGCAGGAAGCTTCGCGGTGCAGTTGAGCAGCGTCCGCCGTTTCCAGAACGACGGCACGGTCGACGCCAGCGGTAACGGCGTATCGCTCGGCGGACAGGGCAGTTTCGTCAACACCGGCACGATCACCGCGACGGGCACGGCTGCGTCGGTGTCGGGCAACGGGTTCGACAATGGCGGCACGATCCGCTCCACCGCCGGTACAGGTGCGATCCTGTCGGCGGGGTGGGGCACGAACTGGACCAACCGCGGCACGATCGACGGCGCCGTGACGGGCGTGCTGCTGACCGGCACGCTGGTCAACACCGGCACCATCACCTCGCCCGTCACCGGCGTAATACTGGGATCGAGCGGTTTCCTCGACAATCGTGCCGGCGGGCGGGTCGATGGCGGCGTCGCGCCCCAGACATTCACGTTCGGATCGGTGTCGGGCACCGGCATCGTCAATGCCGGCACGATCAACGGCAATGTGCGGCTGGGCGGATCGTCGACTGCGACCTTCAACAGCAACAGTTACTATGCGCTGCCGGGCGGCGTGCTGAACGGCAACCTGACGCTTGGCGGTGGCGAGTTGCTGGTCACCGAACTGGCCAACACCGGCACGGGTAGCTTTGCCGGCATCACCGGCACGGTCACCGCGACGAACGCGCTGCTGCGCTACCGCGTGCGCGCCGACGCAACTGCCACGGGGGCGGCACCGGCGGGCTTCGCCGCAACCGGTTACGACCTGTACGACAATGCCGCGTTGACGCTGACCGGAGCAACGCAGCCGCTGAGCTTCGCCGGCAGCGGCAGCGTCGACCTGACCGGTACCATCACCGCATCGTCGCAGCCCGCCATCCAGATCACCAGCCTGGCGCTGGCACGGACCGAAGCTGCCCCCGCCACCACCGGCACCATCGCGATCACCAGCCGCGGCACGCTGACGCTGGAGCGCGGCACCGGTTCGCAGGTTTTCGCCTCCAGCGTGGTATCCCTGGGTGGGAGCAACCGCTTCACCAATGTCGGGACAATCGTGGTGCGCGACCGCACCACGACGGGTTTCAGCCAGATCGCCGCGATTTCGGGCGGCACCATCGTCAACGACGGCACGATCAGCCTCGACAATGCGGTCGGCATCAGCGGCGCGCAGCGCGTCACCAACAACGGCACGATCGCGCAAGCCGCGGGCGGGCGCAGCGCCCGCGGCATTCTCTCATCCTACAGCAACCTGACCCTGCTCAACACCGGCATGATCGATGTCGCCGGCGATGCGGTGACGGGCGGATACGGCCTGACGGTCGACAACAGCGGCCGGATCGCCAGTACCGGCGGCTTTGCGATCGGCATGGATTCCTACGGCACCGCCACCATCACCAACCGCGCCGGCGCCACGATCGCCGGTCGCGGAACCGCGATCCGCACCAGCGGCGGGACGCTGACCAATGCCGGCACCATCACCGGTTCGGTCGACCTCGGCTATTCGCCCTTCGGCCAGTCGTTCGCGGGCGCGACCTATATCGCCGATGGCGGTACGATCGCGGGCGACCTGCGGTTCGGCAGCGCCAGCGACACGTTCGTCTCCTACGGCGCCACCGGTGTCAGCGGCACGATCGACGGGGGCGAGGGCACCGACACCTTCGTCCACGCCCGCACCGCAAGCGAGACGGTGACGCTGGCCGGTGCGCTGCCCAGGGGGTTCGAACGCGAAGGAATCCGTGCGCTGGGCACGGCGACGGTGCTGACGCTGCGCGCCGCGGCACCGATCACGGGCGATCTGACCGCATCGGGCGACGGCGCGATCGTCAACACCGTCGATATCGGCGGATCGGTGTCGCTTGGCGGACGCTTCGACTCCTCGTTCGACAGTGAGACGGGTGTGCTCGCCGCCTTCACCAATCAGGCGCGAGTGGATGGCGGCGTCAGCGGCGAGGTGCGGCGCTTCGTCAACACTGGCACGATCAATGCGCCTCCCTTCGTGTCCGACCCCTCGATGCCGTGGCTCTATCCGTCGTCAGCGGTGTTCATCAACAGCAGCGGCGACCTGTCGTTCGCGAACGACGGCCTCATCACCGGCAACACCGGCACCCCGGCGGTATCGGCCTATGCGCTCGACAGCAGCGTCACCGCCGCCAATACCGGCCGCATCACCGCCGGCATGAGCGCGGGCGCGTATAACTGGGCCATGATGCTGCCCGCCACGCCTGCGGTGCCCCTGGCGGTCACGGTCACCAATAGCGGCACCGTCACCGCCGCGGACGGGGGGACCGCGCTGTCAGCCAGCATTCTCGACGATCGCGGGGCGGACGGCACCCTCAGCCTCGACAACAGCGGCACGATCGAGGCGACCGGCGCCGACGCCGATGGCGTCTATCTGGAAATGTCCCGGCGCAGCTGGGATGGGGCCCCCGCCGGTATGCAGCGCCTGTCGGTGACCAACACGGGCACGATCCGCGCCAATGACGGCGGAACGCGCCAGACCTATACTCATCCCTTCACCGGCGAGCAGTTCGCCGATCTGAACATCGCCACCGCACTGACGGTGAGCGCCTATCCTGGCATCACCGCGACGATCGCCAACACCGCGACCGGCACGATCGAGGCAACCGGCGCACTGTCGACCGCGATCGATGTCTATGGCGCCGCACTGGACCTGACCAATGCCGGCACGATCCGCGGCGGGGCGGGCACCCGCGAGGGCGAGCGTTACTATGCCGGTGCGATCGATAGCGGCAGCGGCGACGATCGCATCGTCAACACCGGCACGATCATCGGCTCGATCGCGCTGGGCGACGGCAACGACCGGATCGAGAATACCGGCCGGATCGAAGGCGACGTGTTCCTGGGCGCGGGCGACGACAGCTTCCTGCACCGGGCGTCGGCCACGCTGATCGGTACGGTCGATGCGGGCATCGGCGACGACGGCCTCGTCATCGACGCGACCGGGGGCGGCACGGTCCGTGCGGCGCAGTTCATCAACTTCGAACGGTTCAGCCAGATCGGCGCGGGCGCGGTGCAATATGTCGGCGCCTTCCGCGCCGAAACGCTGGGCGTCAGTGGCGGCACGGTCACCGTCGCGGCGGGCGAGACGCTGGCCAGCGACGGTGCGGTCACCATCACCGGTGACGATGCGACGGAAAGCGTGCTGAACGACGGCACGATCGCGGGCGCCGTGGCGCTGGCTGCGGGCAACGACCGCGTTGTCAACGCGGGCACGATCAATGGCGCGGTACTGCTGGGCGACGGCGACGACGGCTTCGTCGAGCGCGCGGGCAGCCGCGTCGCGGGCGGCGTCGATGGCGGTGCCGGCACCGACCGCTACACCGTCGCGCTTGCCGGCGACCGCAGCGGCATCGGTGCGCGCAGCGGTTTCGAACTGCTCGGGGTCGAGGGCAACGGTACGCTGACGCTGGCACTCGACCAGGGCTTCGACGCGGTGACGCTGGCCGGCACCGGCCTGGCGCTCACGCTGGGCGGCAACCGCATCGGCGCGGTCACCGGATCGGACGCGCGCGAGACGCTGTCGGTCGATGGCGATGTCGCGCAGATATCACTCGGCGCGGGCGACGACATGCTGGCGCTCGGCGCGACGACCGCGGCCGGCCGTTACACCGGGGGCGGGGGCACCGACATGCTGCGCTTCACCGCGGTCGGCGCCACCACGCTGGCCAGCATCGCCACCGGGTTCGAGCAGGTCGCGCTCACCGGCCCGCTGCTGGTCACGGGCACGCTGGGCAGCACCGGCGCACCGCTCTCGTTCGGCGTCGGCGATCAGCAACTGGCGATCGCCGATGGCGGCACGCTGGCCGGCACGATCGATCTGGGCGCGGGCAACGACAGCTTCCGCCTCGCCGCCAACGCCACGCTCGACGGCAGTGTCGCCGGCGGGGCGGGCGACGACAGCGCGACGCTGGTGCTGGCCGGCGCCCGCACGCTGGCGGCCACCACGCTGGCCGGGTTCGAGACGCTGGCGACCGAGGGCGCTGGTACGCTGACGCTGGCCGGCAGCCACGGCTACGACCGGGTGTTGGCGAGCGGCAACCTGACCGTCGCCACCGACGCGGGGCTGACTGCGCGCGAGCTGCGCTTCTCCGGCGTCGACAACCGCCTGACGATCGCGGGCGGCTTTACCGGTGCGGTCGATGGCGGCGCGGGCAACGACACGATCGCGGTATCGGGCGGCAGCGCGACCGCGCCGGTCGCCTTCTCGACCATCGCCAATGTCGAGACGCTGGCGATGTCGGGCGGCTTCGCCACGATCGCGGGCAACGCCGCGCTCGGCAATGTCGACCTCACCGGCGGGCGGCTGGTCGGGCTGGCGGGGTCGTCGCTGCGCGCGGACCGGATCGCGGTGGCACAAGGCGCGACCTTCGGGTCGGCCGGCACCGTCACCGGCAACCTGACCGTCGCCGGTATCCTCAGCCCCGGCGCCTCACCCGGCACGATGACGGTCAATGGCAACGTCGCGCTGGCCAGCGGCTCGCGCACGCTGTTCGAGCTGACCCCGACCGTGTCGGACAAGCTGGTCGTGAATGGCGCGCTGGCGATCGCCGGCGGCAGCACGCTGGAGATCGTGTCCAGCGGCGGCTTACGTCCCGGCACCAGCTACGACCTGATCACCGCCAGCGGCGGGATCACCGGCGGTTTCACCACCGTCATCAAGCCCGCCGACCTGTTCGGCTTCGTCGTGCAGCGCGCCGACCGCATCCAGTTGCTCGGCCAGTTCCTGGGGGATGCCCGCTTCGCGCCGCAGGTGACGCGCAGCATCGCCTATGCGAACGCGACGCTGGCGGTGCAGCCGGCGACCAGCACGCTGTTCGCCGCCCTGCCCGCGCTGGTCGATGCGTCGGGCACGTCCAACGCCCGCGCCTTCGCGCAGCTGACGCCGGAAGCCTATGCCACCGCCACCCAACTGGGCGTCGACCATGCGCTGACCCTCGGCCAGACCGCGCGTGGCCCGGCCTTCGCCACCACGCGGGAGGAGGCGGGCCTGTTCACCATCGCGCAGACGGTCGGCCAGTGGCACCGGCTGGCGGGCGACGCCGCACAGGGCAGCGCGGCCGCACGGTCGCAGAGCTACGGCTTCCTCGGCGGGCTGGGCTTCGGCGACCGCGACTGGTCGATCGGCGGGTTCGCCGGCTACCTGAACGGCCGCCAGCACATCGAGGCGCTGGGCGCGCGGACGCGGGCGGACGGCATGGTGGCGGGCGTGCATGGCCGCTACACCGCGCCGCAGGGCTGGGGCTTCACCGCCTCGGTCCTGTACGATGGCGGCGAGGCGCGCACCGATCGCGCCCTGCCCGGCACGCGCGGCGCAACCGCCCGGTACGACCTGCGCAGCTGGGTCAGCGACGTGTCGGCGCATTACGCGCTCGACATGGCCGGGGGCTGGACGCTGCAACCGCGGGTCGGCCTCACCTATGTCCGCACCACGCGCGACGGCGTGGCGGAGGGTGGCACCAGCCCCTTCGCGCTGCGGGTCGCGCGCGACCGTCACGTTGCCGGTTTCGCCGATGCGGGGCTGTCGTTCGCGCGCAGCGACGCTTCCGACGCGGCGTTCCGGCCGTTCGTGTCGCTCGGCGCGCGCTACCAGATCGAGGGACGGGGGGTCGATGCGCTGGCGGGCTATGCCGGGGGTGGTCTCGGCCTGACCGGGGTCGGCGCGTCGCGGGCGCAACTGGTCGGCACCGCAGCGGGCGGGATCGGCTATCGCCTGTCGAGCGGGCTTGACCTGTTCACCACCGCTTCCGCCCAGACCGGGCGCGACGATCATCAGGAGACGATCAGCACCGGCGTGCGGCTGCGCTTCTGACGATGGCACGGGCCATCCCGGTCATCGGGATGGCCCGCCGCGCTCAATCCCCGATCGGGCTCTCGCCATATTTGCGCAGCGCGTCGTTGAACGCCTCGGCCATCAGCGCTTGGAGGCTGCGGCCCTGACGGCGCGCCAGCATGTGCATCGCCAGCGACATGTCGGGGGAAAAGAAACCGGCGATCTGCTTGCGGCCCTCGCGGCTGTTCGGGCGCGGCGCGGTCCCGGCGCCGGCCGGGTCGGCGGGGACGGCATCGACCGCGGGGGCCGGCGCCGGTGCAGGCGCGTTGCGGTCGCGCAGGTTGGCGAAGCTGGGCTTGCGGCTCATGCCGTGATCCTTCCGGATGGGGAGGCGGCCATGTCGATCTGTCGACATGTCCACTGGTATAGCTGTCTGATCTCGTCCGCCGCCTTGCCGGCGGGTTCCAGCTCCATCACCGTCCGCCCCTCGGCCGAGGCGTGGCGATAGGCGGCGCGATCGGGGATGATGATCGGGCAGGACGGGGTGCCATAACCCGCCACCAGCTCGCCCGCCTCGGCATAGATGCGCGGCGCGTTGGGGCTGCCCGCGGTGAAGACGACGAAGGCGGGCTTGCGCAGCAACTGCACCAGCTTGGCGCTGGTCTGGATCGCGGCGAGGTCGAACGCGCTCGGCCGGCACGGGATCAGGACGAGGTCGGCGATCTCCACCGCGGCGCGCGCGGCGCTGTCGGCATGGGGGGGCGTGTCGATCACGATCGTGTCGGCCCCCTGCCCGCGCGCCGCGGCGACCTTGGCGGCGAGGCGGGGCGGCGGGCTGTCGATCACCTCGGGCGGCGCATCCTGCCGCCACGATGCCCATTGGCTGGCGGTCGCCTGCGGATCGGTGTCGATGACCAGCGCGACCCGACCCGCCTCCTGCGCGGCAGCGGCGAGGTGGAGCGCGAGCGTGGTCTTCCCCGCCCCGCCCTTCTGACTGATGATCGCGATCGTCGGCATGTCGGCTTCCATACATGTCGACATGTCGAATCGGCAAGGCCGGGGCGACGCTTCGGTTACATGGCGCCCCCGAACACCGAATAGGCGGTGACGACCGTCGCACCGAGGACGAGGACCTGCAGCACCGCCACCACAGCGACGATGCGCCCGAACAGCCGCGCTCGCGCCGCATCGGGCGGCAGCCGCACCAGCAAGGTGCAGGCGACCAGCAGCAACGGCAGCAGCGGCAGGAAGTAACGGCCCTGCACTCCCAGGATGGCGGCGCTGCCGACCGTGTTCCAGGTGAGGTACAGCGCCAGCGCGACCAGCGCGATGCCCCCCGCCACCAGCAGCAACTGCCACACACCCACGAGGCGCGGCAGCACCGGCTCGTCCGGCCGGCGGATGCAGACCGTCAGGACCATGCCGAACAGCGCCAGCATATAGGCGGTGGTCGGCAGCGGCACCACCAGCCAGCCGATCGCACCGACCATCCCGAAATAATAGAGCATCGCATAGCTCTGCAGGCTGGCCCACAGGATCGCGGGGAACGCCATCGGCCGCCCGATCAGGAACGCCGCCTGTGCATGGACGTTGGTATCCGGCAACCGCGTCAGGGCCAGCCCGCTGTTCAGCGCGAACCAGCCGATCGCCACGCCCAGCGCGAACAGGGCGACGACGACGCTCAACCCGATCGTGCGGAGGCGCGCCCGCCCGCCCGCCATCGCCGGCACCAGCCCGATCAGCAGGACCGGCGCATAGACCAGCTTGTGCGAACAGAAGATGGCACCCAGCAAGGCTGCGGCCGCCACGCTCCGCCCGGTCCAGCCCCGCACGATCGCCCGTATCGCGAGGGCGGTGAATAGCAACGCCGTCGCGATCGTCACCGCATCGGGGGAGGCGGAGGCATATTGATAGAGCGCCATCGGCATCAGCCCGGCGAACGCGAACGCCTCACGCGCGACCGGCGCGGTCCGTACCGCGAGCGCGAGCAGGACGACCGCCGCCAGCGCATTGGCGAGCCGCGCGGCATAGAGCAGCGCCAGCGGCCCCATGCCGAACGATCGCCCGATCGCGATCGCGATCGCCTGCGGCACATAGGGCAGCGGCGAATAGGGCGCGGCGCCGGTGAAGGCGGTGAAGGCGACCCGATCGGGATCGAGCGGCCGGCCCAGCCCGGCCAGACTGGCCGACAGCGGCCGGGGGGTGATCGGCCGGTCGGCATCGATCGCGTCTGTCCCCAGCAGGTCGCGCGCCATCGCCGACAGCGAGACGGGCAGCACCGCCCCGGCCTCGCGGCCATGCACATGGCCGATCAGGTCGAGCCGGCTGATCTGATAGGCGCGTTCGAAATGCTGCGGCTCGTCCGCGACCTGGAACGGCGGGGTCAGCAGCACCAGCGGCATGGCCCCCAGCAACCCGACCAGCAACGCCCAGCGGGTGACGGTGTCGGGAAGCAATGCCGACCACCATGCGCGCCACGACCGGATGCGGTTCACGCGGCGTCGACCACCCGCAGCTCCGGCTCCGCCTTCGGCCCCGCGGTCGACCTGGCCCGCAGGCGCGGCGTCAGCAGCGGATGGAGCGCGCGGTTCGGCATCGCGGCGATGTCGAAGGCGAGGAACGACAACAGCAGCTGCATCCCCACGATCACCGGCAACCCGGCCAGCATCACCGTCCCCGTGCTTGCCGGGGTGCCGGTGTCGACGCTGGCGATCCAGCCGTGCAGCCCGAAGGCGAGCGCGAAGACCAGCGCGGCAATCCCGATCAGCAGCTGGACCGAGGCGATGCTGAAATCGCGCAGGAAGTAATTGTAGACCACGCGCTTGCCGACATTGACCAGATTGCCCTTCAGGAACGAGCCGAGCACGCGCCCGATCTTCAGGCCGCTTTCCTCGTCGCCGTAGATGGCGGCCATCGGGATATCGATCACGCAGGCCCGCACCGTGCCCAGCCGGAACAGCATGTCGGATTCGAAGAAGTAACGCTGGCGGATCTTGTCCAGCGGCAGCCGCGCCAGCACCGCGGCGTGGATCGCGGTATAGCCGTTGGTGGGGTCGAACAGCGTCCAGTAGCCCGATGACGCCTTGGTCACGAACGACAGCACGGCATTGCCGAACAGCCGGGCGGCGGGCATCGCGCGCACATCCTCGATATTGGTGAAGCGGTTGCCCTTGGTATAATCCGCCTGTCCGTCGAGGATCGGCGCGACAAACTGCGGGATGAGGGCGGGGTCCATCTGCCCGTCGCCGTCCAGCTTCACGACGATGTCCGCCCCCAGCGCCAGCGCGTGGCGATAGCCGGTCATCACCGCGCCCCCGACCCCCAGATTGTCGGCATGGGTGATGACGGTGATGCGTGGATCGCGGCACAGCGCGGTGACCAGCTCGCCGCTCCGGTCGGGGCAGCAATCGTCGACGACGATGATGTGGCGCACCTCGCGCCCGATGCCGTTCAGCAGCGACAGGATGTGGCGGGTCACCCGGTGACAGGGGATGACGACGGCGATCGACGGGTCCGCCGGCATGGTCATGGTCATGGCCATGTTCATGGGATCGCCTCCCGCCGGGCCGGCCGCGCGAAGACCAGCCGGCGCCCCGCGACATAACCCGCCGCGATCACCGCGCCGTCGCTCGCCAGCTTGGCGACCAGCGGGCCGAACAGCGGCAGCAGCGCCATCAGCAGCAGCGCGGCCAGCGCCATGTTCACGATCACGATCAGCGCATAGCGCACCCCGTCGCGGGGACGGAGGTCGGCCAGACCGAAGGAGAAGCGCGAATGTCCCACGAAACCGGCGGCCCCGGCGACGACGCGCGCCAGCAGATGCGCCGGCAGCACCGCCTGCGGCCACAGATGGACGATGGGGATGTAGAGGGCATATTCGATGACGACGAGGCCGACGCCCACCGCCCCGTACCGGGCCAGTTCGCGAATCCGGGCGTGGCGCCCCTGGCTTGGCGTGTTCGGCATCGCTACCCGTCATAAGTGACGGATTTAAAAGAGACGTTAAGCACGCAGCACGGGATCGGGGACCAACGGCCTACCGATCGACAATCATACCTGTCGTCATGTCGACAGGTATGATTGTCGGATCAGGCCGCCACCCGTATCGGCACCGGCGCCGCCACCGGCATCAGCAGCGTCTCGTCCTCGACCGCGAACAGCGCCGACGGGCGCAGCCCCCAGCGGGCAAGGCGATAGGCGATCGCGGTGCCCAGCACGCCCAGCCCATAGGTGCAGCTACGGCGGAAATCGATGCTCGACGCCTCGGCGAAATAGCGGGTCGGGCACGATATCTCACCGATCCGGAACCCGAACCACGCGGTCTGCGCGACCATCTGGTTGTCGAACACGAAGTCGTCCGAACAGGTCCGGAGCGGCAACCGCTCCAGCACCGTCCGGCTCCAGGCACGGTAGCCGGTATGATATTCGGACAGCTTCTGCCCCATCACCAGATTCTGGAACGCGGTCAGCATCCGGTTGGCGACGTATTTGTACAGCGGCATCCCCCCCGCCAGCGCACCCTGCCCCAGGATGCGCGACGCGAACACCGCGTCGTAATGGCCGCTGGCGATCATCGCCGCCATCGCCCGCACCAGCCGCGGCGAATATTGATAGTCGGGGTGCAGCATCACCACGATATCCGCGCCCCGGGTCAGCGCCGCCTCGTAACAGGATTTCTGGTTGCCGCCGTAACCGCGGTTCGCGGGGTGGCAGACGATGTGCAGCCCCAGTTCGCGCGCGACCGCGATCGTGTCGTCGCGGCTGCAATCGTCGATCAGGATCACATCGTCGACGATATCGCGCGGGATCTCGGCGACGGTGCGGCGCAGGGTCAGGGCGGCGTTATAGGCAGGCAACACCACCGCGACCTTGCGCCCGTCGATCATCGCCCGTCACGTCCCTGCAAGGGGGCATCCGCCCCTGTCCGCCACCGCTATCGGGCGGAAGCGTTAAAAACCCGGTAAACGGGGACCGGGAGGGAATGCTCGGATCGTACGCCAAGCCACATCCCCTTACGCCGCATGGACCGGGTGGCGGGTCGGGTGACATCGATCACCTGCGATCGGGCAGAAGCGGGAATCGTCACGCAAACCCCCGTTTGCGGAGCGCCCCATTTTCCCACGTAAAACAGGCAGTTCTGAGAAAATCCGTTCGGGAACACGTTTTGGGAAGGCCGGTCCACCACTACGGTCACGATCCGCCGGTTACGTGATGGGCAGATGCCGCACGGGCGCTCCGTCACCATCGCCAATCGCCTGAAGCTGCCATATGTTGGAAGGCTCGCCAATGCGTCCGCTGCGATCAAGCGCATGGACCAACGGTTCCCAGTCCAGATCGTCTTGGGCAAATTCGATCGCCTCTCCATTCGTAAAGCCAAGCGCCAGGATGATCGCGTCGTACGCATAGACATCGCGATGGTGGAGCGTTGCCGTCGTCAGATCGGCGAAAATTAGTCGATAGTCGCGCCCGTCCGGATGCGTTACGCGAACCGCGTCCGTCTCCACAGCGTACCTTGGCAACCGCGCACGGAGGCGGCGAAAAAAGGTCCTGTTCACCCGATCGACCAAACCCATCACAGCCACTCCATCCTCGTGGCGTAGTCATAGTCGGCCGTTCCTGCACGATCACCCAACCAAGCGCCTGCCGCGCCACCGCCAAGTCCACTGGGAATCCCTATACAGGGGGCTATGCCAGCCAAGATTTTCCCAAAACTCGATCACGATCAGGATGGTCACGGCGCTTGGCATAGAATTTCAGACCTCCTTCCGCCGGAAACACCGTTAGCGCGGCGCTAACCATCCCTGCCTACAGGATCGGGGGATGACCGATCTGTTCAGCCCGCCGGATGCCGATGCGCGCGGACCCGATCCGCGGGCACGGGTGGCGCTGTTCGCCGCGTGGCTGGTGCTGGCCGGCTATTTCATCGCGACGCACGTGATGTGGCGCGACGAGGTGCGCGCGTTCACGCTCGCCCTGAGCGGTGCCGACATGGTCGCGATGCTGCGCACCCTCCATGGCGAGGGGCACCCGGCGATCTGGTACATCCTGCTGCGCGCCGCGCACATGATCGTGCCGGTCCGCGAGGTGTTGCCGGCGATGGCGGCGATCATCGGGATCGGCGCGGCCGCGATGCTGGCGTTCCGCGCGCCGTTCCGGGGGCTGGTCGTCGCGCTGGCGCTGTTCGGCGAATGGATGGTGTTCGAATATACCGCGGTCGCCCGCAATTACGGGATGAGCGCGCTGCTGCTGTTCCTGTTCGCCGACCGCTACGATCCACGGCAGGTTCGGGGCCAGGGCAGTAGCTGGTGGCCGGGGGCGCTGCTGTTCCTGCTCTGCAACACCAACGTCCCCTCGGTGCTGCTCGCGGGCGGGCTGCTGCTGTTCTGGCTGGTCGAACTGCTGACGGTCGATGGCTGGCGGCGGGCCCCTGCGCTGCGCGCCTGGGCCGTGGCGGCGGGGTGCGCGGGGCTGGGCGCGCTGCTGTGCTTCGCGACCGTCTATCCCCCCTATCAGGACGCGGCGGTATCCCCGCACCTGCACGAGATCGGCCCCGGCGCGGTGCTGCTCGCCTGTACCCAGGTGGCGGACTATTACTTCAGCCTGCTGCCGATGTTCATGTGGCAATGGCGGCCGGCGGCCGACGTCCTGCTGATCGTGCTGGTCGTCGCCCTGCCGCTCGGCCTGGCCCGGACGCCCGGCGGGCTGGCGGGCGGGCTGGTCGTGACGCTGGCGCTGCTGCTGTTCTTCCATTTCGTCTATCGCGGTGCGTACCGCCATGTCGCGCTGCTCCTTCCCTTCATGCTGTCGTTGCACTGGATGGTCGCGCGCGGGCACGGGGGCCGCTGGTCCGGGCCGGCGGAGGCGCTCGCCCGCCGGATCGCCGCGCCGGCCTCCCTGCTGCTGGCGCTGCTGCTGGCGATCCAGGTCGGCCATGCCGTCGTCCAGCTCGGCTATCAGGCCGGCGGAGGCGTCTATGGCCGCGCCGCGGAACTCGGGCGGCTGCTGCACCGGCCCGACCTGCGCCGCGCCATCGTCATGAGCAATCCCGACGTGATGGTCGAGGCGCTCGGCTATTACGCCCCCAACCCGGTCTGGCTGCTGCGCCAGCGCACCCCCGGGCGGGTCGTCCACTTCACCTTCTTCGACGACGAGGACCTCAGCCTGGGCGAGATGCTCGCCACCGCCCGGCAATTGCGACAGCGCACCGGCCGGCCGGTCGTCATCATGCTGCGCCGGGCGCCCGACCCGGCCGCGCCGGCGAAGGTAGAGAGCGAGGGCTACCGGATCACCTTCTCCGTCACGCCGCGACAGACCCGGGATTTCCTCGCGGCGACGACGCGCCTCGCCTCCTACGCCCCCGCGCAGACCGACGAGAATTACGCCGTGTATCTGCTGCGCTGAGGCGCGACGGCACCGGGTCGACCCAGCCCCTCATTGCTTCGCTACGCTCGCAACGATGACAGGGTAGGGTTTACGTCGTCATGTCCCGGCCTCCGGCATGCATCGGACCGATCCGACCTGTCGGATGATCGACGTGTCGACATGTCGGCAGTTTGATTGCCGGCGGTGACAGCCGCCCCACGCGGCGCTAACCCTATGCGGTGCAAGCCTTTCGCCGCCTCGTCATGATCGACCGACGATGGTGGCTGCCGTTCTGCCTCGCGGTGCTGGCGATGCGGCTGCTGATCCCGGCGGGCCATATGCCGGTCGTCGATGCCGGCCGGTTTTCGGTCGTCGTCTGCCCCGATGCGACCGACGCCGCGCCCATGGCCGACATGGCGGATGGCGACCACGCGAGCGCATCCCCGCACCCGGACGGGCATGGCAAGCGATCGCACGGCGACAATCAGGGCGGCGGGCAGGCCTGCGCCTTTGCCGGCCTGTCGGCACCGCTGCTCGGCGGGGTCGATCCGGTGCTGCTGGTGGCGGCGCTCGCATGGGTCGCAGCGGTCGCGCTGGCGACACCGCCCCCGCAGGCCGGGCGGCGCGTGCCGTATCTGCGGCCCCCCTCGCAGGCACCGCCCGCCCCGGCCCCGATCCGACGATAGCCGGCCCCGCCGCCCTGCCGGGTGGCGATGGCCCCTGCCCTCGCATCCTGTCCGGTGGCCATGACCTTCCCGTTTCCGATCTCCCCGTTCCCGGGGGTGCCGCGTGTCGGCACCTTCGCCATGCCTATTCTCCTTCGATCCGGAGGCGCGCGGCGATGACGCTGCGCATCGTTGCCCGGCGCGTGCATCTGTGGCTCGGCCTGTCGCTGGGGCTGTTGTTCGTGGTGTCGGGCCTCACCGGCAGCATCCTCGCCTTCTATCCCGAGCTGGACCGGGCGCTGGTGCCCGCGTTGCGCGCGGTGCCGGCGGGGAGCCGCCCGTCGTCGTGGCAGGCGGTGTACGACGCGCTGCGCCGCGATCATCCCGATCGTACCGGCGCCTGGCGGATCGAGGTGACGCCAGCGGGCGGCCCGGTTCCGGTGCGCTATTATCGTCCGGTCGAAACCGCGGACCGGGATTTCGCGCCGCTGATGCTGTGGCTCGACCCGCGTGACCTGCGCACGGTCCGCGCCGGCTTCTGGGGGGAATATCCGACCAGCTGGATCTATGCGCTGCACTGGCAATTGCTCGCCGGGCGGACGGGGGAGACGGTGATGGGGCTGGCCGGCATCGCGCTGGCGTTCCTGCTGCTGACCGGGCTGGTCGCCTGGTGGCCGCGCCCGGGCCAGTGGCGGCGTGCGCTGCATCTGAAGCGCCGCGCGGCGCCGGTCCGGCGGCTCTACGATCTCCACAAGCTGATCGGGCTGGCCGGCGCGCCCCTGTTGCTTGTGGTGGTGGTGACCGGGGTGCTGCTGGCCTTTCCCGATCAGTTGCGCCCCGCCTTGGCCCGGCTGGGGCCGTTGTTCCGTGCCCCCGCCCTCGTCACCCTGCCCCGGCCCGGCCCTTCGGTCGCGCTCGACCGGCTGGTGGCGCGTGCGACCGGGCGTTTCCCCGATGCCGTGCCGGCCTGGATCGAGACCCCGTCCACGCCCGACGGGGTGGTCCGGATCAACCTCGCCCGGCCGGCCGAACCCAGCCGGCGTTTTCCGCGCACCAATGTCTGGCTGGACCCGTGGACGGGGGCGATCCTGGCGGTGCGCGACGGGGAAAACGAGCGCGGTGGCGATATCCTGCTCGACTGGCTGCATCCACTCCATGGCGGCGAGGCGCTGGGCATGGCCGGCCGCATCCTGGTGTTGCTGTCCGGGCTGATGGCGACGGGGCTGGCCGCGACCGGATGGTTGCGCTGGGCCAGCCGTCGATGATCGCTGCCGTTCTTCCGACAGGATGTCGGTCGCCGTCCCCCCTGATGGCCGCATCGCCAGCCGCTTGCTCCTCCTAGGGAGCATGTGACGGCGCAGCCGGCACTCCGCGCTCGGTTTCTCTGCAATGGATCGGTTGGGTCTCCTTCAATGTGGTGCCGGCCGTCTAGGCCGGCTCATTTTGCCCAGTTAAATTGAATTAGTCAGGGGTTAAGGCTCTTGATGAGACTCGCACGCCCGGCGATCGATGCGGGCCCCCAGCCGCGCCAGCATCCGTCCCAGCGGCCCGCCCAGCGTCGCCCGCGCCAAGTCGCGGCACGACAGGGTGGCCAGCATCGCCTGCGTCTCCCCCTGCCGGTCCGCCTCGCGCTGGATCTCGTCGTCGGGCAGCGGCGCGGGCTGCATCCAGCGGGGCAGATGCGCCAGGATGCGCGCGGGCAGGCCGGCGGGCGGGGTCGGGCGATAGACGTTGGAGGTCTGGGCATAGCGTGGCCCCGGTCCGGCGCCCTCGACCCGGCGGAACCGGCGCTGGCGGACGAGCAGCCCGATCGCCTCCAGCTGCGCCAGCCCGCGCGCGACGGTGGCGCGGCCCAGCCCGGTGCGCTCCGCCAGCCGGTCGTAGCTGGGATAGACGCGGCCGCGGTTGAGCCGGGCGAGCGTCAGCAGTTCCTCGTAAATCCGCACCGCGCCCGCGCCCAGCGCGGCGACCAGCCGTTCGCTGCGGGTGAGGCTACGTCCCTCGGCCCGCGCGGCGCGTTTCAGCTTGCGCCCCGCGTCCAGCATCACCCGCGCGATCCGCAGCAGCCGGTCGCACTCGCCCTTGGCGGGCACGGCGAAGAACATATCCTCGAACGTCCCCGCCTCGATGCTGTCGCGGCGCACCGGTGCCCCGGTGATGTGAGTGCGCGGTGCGGCTGTCGCGCGCGTGGACATACGCCCGCTGCCGCGCGCACGCATGCCGCCAAGCGCCAGCGTCGCCGCCTGGCCGAGGGTAATCGCCGTCATCGTCCGTCCCTTCGCGAGGGCCGGGACCAGACAAGAAGGGGGCGTGGCGCGAAACGCGCATCCTTGATCCGGAGGGCGGACAGGGGTAGATGGAGGGAGCCTTGGAGAATGGCCCGGATCGACGTTTGGCGACGTCGCTCTATCGATACCCTGGGATGCCCGGCCTTCGTGCCGGGCTTTCCTTTATGTGGTCACGGTCGTTCGCTTGTCCCTGAGCCGCGGCGGGCATCGCCGCGGTGCCGACGACCTTCGCAGCAAAAATCCAACATCGGAAGCGTTCACGGTTCGTGCTTTCGCGGATGAATGCCGAAAATCGTTCGTGCTATCGCGGATAAATACCCCGTCGATTCGTGCTATCGCGGATAAAAGGCCCCCGAACCGGGGTCCGGATTCGTGCTATCGCGGATAAATGCCACGGTGCCGGGCGACGCGGGGCCGCCCGATTCGAATCAGGCGATCGCCCCCATTCGCGTCACGCGATCGCCCCCATTCGCGTCACGCGATCGCCCCCATTCGCGTCACGCGATCGCCAGCGCCTTGGCCGAGATCACCACGCGGGCGAGGCCGGCGGGCCGGCCGCGACGCCCGCCCTTGCCGGTGACGACGGGCACCGCATCCTCCTCCGGCTCCGAAAAGGCGAAGCTGTAGTCGGGGATCGCATCCGCCTCGATCACCGCCTTCAGGATGTGGCGGAAATGCGCGAGCGTGTTCTGGTAGCCCAGTTGCAGCCGCAGATCGTCCAGCCCCAGTTCGTACGGCCCGTCGACGCAGCCCGACCGCGCGATCTCGTACAGGCGTCGCTCGACGGGGCCGAGCTGGAAATAGGCGGGGGCATAGTCCAGCACCTGCCGGTCGCGCAGGATCGCGCGGAACAGCCAGTCGCACAGGCGGACCCGCACCGCCTTCAGCCGGCGCTCGCCGGGCTTCTCCTTGGACTTGCTGTAGAACAGCCGCGCCTCGGACAGCCACGAGAAATAGCCTTCCTCGCCTTCGCCCCCGGTTTCGATGTCGGTCTTGATCTGCGTGCCCTGCAACCGCTCCAGCGCCTGCGACAGCCGTGCATAGGAGCGCGCCGACGGGTTGTTGCCGGTGACGCAGAACAGGTCGTGCGCGGTGAAGTAGAAATCCTGGCTCACTTCCTCGCCCGCCTCCAGCTTCCTGACCATCAGGCTGGCGATGTAGAGGACGATCTCCTTGTCGTAGATCGTCGCCACCCCCTTGGCGGTCGGCACGATCTCGATCGAGACGGTGTCGGTCTTGTAGGCCAGCGGCCGGGTCCACTTGCCCTTGGACAGCGCGAAGAAGGGAAACGCCATCAGCGACCGCTCGCCGCGCACCTCGGTCATCAGCGGGCTGTCGAGCGCGAACAGGTCGCGCTGGTCGAGCGGTGTCGGCTTGGGGTCCTTCATGGCGCGTTCTACCCCGAACCCCCATTCATCCGCAAAAGCACGAATACCGGCGGGGTCATTCATCCGCGAAAGCACGAAGCGATGCCCCCGCCCCTAGGGAAACACCCCCAACGCCCCCCGAAACCCCCCGCCATTCGTGCTTTCGCGGATAAATTGCCGGATGATTTTTCGGACGGGGCGGAGGGAGTGCGGAATATCCCGGTCGATGCCGGACAAGACCGATGTCGACACGAAGACATGTCTTCGTGTCGATCACACGACACGCATCGTCATCCGCACGAGACAGCGCCTCGCACCATGTGTAGGAACGGGCGCAACGGGCCGCCCCGGCGACAAGCGAGGTGAGAAGTGCTGCAGCGTATGTCGATGACCTGTCCTCCCGACTGGCAGGACAAGTCGATGCTGATCCTGAGCGCCCCCGGACCGGGTGCCTCCGGCGTCACCGCCAACATGGTGGTGACCCAGGCAACGCCATCCGCCGATCTGCCCACCGATCCCCAGGCGCGGCTGAACACGATGCTCGACCGTCAGGTCGCGCAGATGGCCGAGCAGCTCGCCGGCTTTCAGGAGATCGAACGCCGCGTCGATGCCAAGGGCGACCATGCGCTGGCCGAACTGCGGGTCGACTGGCACAACGCGCAGGCGCGGCTCACCCAGAAGCTGACCTTCGTCGGGGATGCGCAGGGCGGCTTCATCGTCGCCACCGCGACCACGGGCCAAGGCGAGTTCGACGCGGCGGAACCGCTGTTCCGCGACATGCTGAAAAGCTTCCGGATCGACTGATGGCCTCCGCCGCCCCCGCTGCCCGGGTCGAGGACCCGTTCGGTCACAGCTCCGCCATGAACGGCGTACTGATCGGACTGGCGGTGGGCGCGCTGATCGGCACCGCGATCCTGACCGGGGGCGTCAGCCTGATCGCGGTCGGGGCTGCGGTCGCAATCACCGGCGGGGCAGGCATGGCGGGGCAGGCGATCGGCCAGACGATCCCGGGACTGGACACCGGCGTCATCACCATCGGCTCCCCCAATGTGGCAATCGACCGGCGGCCTGCGGCGATGACGGTGCTGGCGACCGGCCCGTGCAGTAAGGACTCGGGACCGCCCGTCCCCGTCGCGACCGGAGCGAAGACGGTCCGCATCAACAATCAATTCGCCGCGCGGGTCGGCGAGACGATGGCCTGTTCGGCGGTGATCCGGCGCGGCTCTGCCGGCGTCTTCATCGGCGGTCCCAGCGAAACGGTCATCAAGCCGACCCCGGAAGTCCCAGTCTGGCTGGAGAACACGATGCTGGCGATGGCGATCGGCGGCACCGCGATCGGCACATGGGGCGTCGGCCTGACCTACGGCGCGGGCGCAGCGGTGGGCAGCCTGGTGGGGGGCGTCGGCGGCAGCTATCTGGGAGGCGAAGGCGCCACTGCGCTGGCAGCACACGCGGGCTATGGTGCCACCGGTCAGGCGATCGCCGGCGTGGCGGGCGGCTTTGTCGGTGGGGCCATCGGCGGCGGGTTCGGCTTCAAGGGCGGAAAGCTCGCCGAGTACAAGATTGCCGAAAGCAGGAACTGGACCAATCTGAAAGGTGAAACCTGGTGGCCGGTCAACCGGGGTTTTGACGGCGCATCGAAAACTCAGCCACTCGGCGTCGGTACGAAGATTGATCGCTTCGGCTATGACGGTGGTACGTTTGTTGCACCGAAAGGAACACCGATAACGATGCGGGCGCTCGCCCCCGGTACCACCTCCAAGCCATATTCGGCTTTCGAAGTCGTCAAGCCGATGGAAGTCCAGGGCGGCAAGGCAGCCCCGTGGTTCGGGGAAACCGGAAAGGGCGTGCAATATGAATTACCCATGTCGGTCGAAAAGGCTTTGGCCGAAGGCTATCTGAGGCGTTTGTAGGCGATGGACAGATCGACATTCCTGCAACAGGCCGAAAACAGGGGCATACGCCCCGACGCCTATTCGCTGGGCCGCCGTGTTGACGAGGCTTATGTCATGGAGGAATCGTTGCTCGGATGGTCGACCTTCTATTTCGAACGCGGCCTCAAGACCGATAGCAGGAGATTCCTTCATCAATCCGATGCCCTGTCGGACCTGATGGAGCGCCTCGAGCGCGATGGATCGACCAGAAGGTGATGGCATGACCGAATTGCCCCGGCCGGAACCGGTGACCGCCCGTCCGCACGTCATCATCATCGCGGAAACGCCGGATGGCGATGCGACCTCGATCCGCATCCAGAATTTCGAGCGGGACGGGAAATCGTTCATCCCGGTCTTCACCAGCCAGCCGGCATTCGATGCCCTGGCCGGGAAAAGCCCCTATGCGAAAAAGGGCCTGTCCATCGATCTGGAGATGCTGCTCGCCATGCTGAACGGCGATGAGGAGCTGGTATTCAATCCCGGAAGCGACAAACCATGGCGGCTTACCGCGGGAGCGTGATCGATCGTCCCGGCATAGCTGCGGTGCCAGCGACCGGTACGGGAGCAGCCTGAACGTTATCCCATCGAGTGTACCTTGATGCTGACTTCGATTTCTCCACTGGCCGCTTCGTGCCCGATGATGTCACCATCGGACGCGGAACGCGGGAGCAGGATGTGGACGGCCGTATCGCCGGCCAGTTCTCCGATGTTCCCGGCCAGCCCGGTTACCGCAATTTCGACGGTCGCTCGGGCAACCTGAACGTCGCCTTGGGCTTTCGCGACGGGTTGCTGGAAAGCGGCTATCTCTTCGCGGCATTGCCCCGACCCGGCCAATGGGAGCAGCTTGAGGAGAACGAGGCGTGGCGCCGCACGCAGCATGAAGCCATCATGCAGTCGCTGTTCGGCGCGATGTGCTACGAGACGCGCGATCTGGTCGTCGATCTCATCCGCGAACCCCGCAACCGCACCGGGCAGTTGCGCTTCGCCGTACCGCGATGACCGTGTAAAGGCTCGTAAATGCCCGACGCGATGGATGAGCCATGATCCAGAACGGTGATCGCCTGCCCGCTCATGAACAGAAGCATCTCGCTCGACTGCTGCGCTACCTCGATCTGCACGGCGTCGATCCGGCGTCCTGGTGGATCGGCCCCGCGGATGGCCAGCCCCCCGTCGGCGACTTGCCCCGCGCGTGCTTCTCAGCGAAGCAGGATGAGCAGGGAGATAGCATCGCCTCGCTCGACCTGCCCTTCGTGCCCCCGCAGCCGCCCTTGTTCACCGGCCTGCCGCGGGCGGTCCGTTACATCGTGCATCTGGTAGGCGAAGGAGGTGCCCGCGAGCGGCTACGCGCACTGGCGGCAGACGCGACCGACGAGCAGGTGCTGGCGCAGCTCGGCATCGATCCGGGTGAGGCGTGCCATGCCGCCGTCAAGCCCTGGGCGCCCGGCAACTTCATCGCCCCCGACGATGGCGGCTTCACCTATTTCATGGTCGAGGATCGCGGCGAACTGGTCCGGCTGGCGCAGGCGCGGACACTGGCACCGGTCGCCTGGGCGTTCGCTGCAGATGTCGACATGCAGCGCACCGACCTGTCGGGCCGGATCGGCAGGACCATCTCCGCCGCGGCCGGCGCCACCCCCCCGTCGTGACGGCCATGGCGGAGAAGGGCAGCACCCATCGCCGCACCTTGTCCGCGCCGAGCCATGCCGCGCTCGACCGGCGGACCCGATCGACCGGCGATCTGCTGGAGACGCTCGACGCGGTGGCGGCGGGCGCCGATCCCGACACGGTAGATGGATGGGCCGCGGTCGCCGACAATGTCCGTCGCTATCTGGCGCTGCTGATCGAGGGCCGCACGGCCGATGATGCCGGCATCGCGCTGCGTGGTGCCAATCTGCTGACCACCGTCAACAAGGGGGTAGGCGATGCCGAAATAACCAGCGAGGAAAGGGTGATCGCTGAGCGCGCATTCACCGTCACCAAGGATGCGATCGACGCTGCCCGACATCTGCGCGCCGATGCCGGCATGGCGTTCTGATGGCACAGGCTCCCGCCATGACGATGGAGCACCGCACCCCGCCCGCCGATCCCGCTCTGCACGACGCCGCCCGCCACCATCCGGGGGAATGGGTCTACGACATCGACTGGCCCTATCCCGCCACCCAGCGCACCCCGCCGGAAGCCATCCGGGGCGGCTGGGAAGTGGCGCCGGACGGGCGGCTGACCGGCTTGTTCACACCCAACGCCCGCTACCGCCCCATCGAACAATGCAGCCGTATCCTCAAACCCTATGTCCACGCTGCCGCCGACACCAATCGAGACCAATGGATCGTGGAGATCGATCCGCGCGGCGAAGATCGCTTTCCCGACATTTCAGAGGCCCTGATCCGGGGATGGTGGTACGTCGATGTTCATGGAAAGGTCACCGATCGCTTCCGACCCAACGCGCGCTGGATCGACGACCCCGCAGCCGGAAGCGAAACCTGACATGTCGACACGACTACGTGTCGACATTCCAACACCTGTCTCTACCGGCGCCACCGCGTCGTCAGATAGCCCGACGATGCGCTGACCCGTTCGGTCGTCTCGGTATAGCCGCGCGCCGACAGCATATCCGCCGTCACGGTGCGCAGCGCCAGCCCGGCGACCGGGTACAGCAACAGCATCGCCAGCACGATCGCGATGACGATCGCGCCGGGATCGCGCTCGCGGCCGCGCCGGGTCCGGATCGGACGCAGCCCGCTATTGTCCGCCTTGCGCGGCAGCCAGCCCAGCAATCCTGCCGCCATGATGCCGATGCCGAGCGGCGGAAAGGCGCTCATCGCGGTGTTGACCGTGATCGTCGGCGGCAGGGTCCTGAGGGCGTCCACCAGCGCCACGCACTCCCGCACCCCGACAACGAGCATCGTCGCCCCCATGAGGAAGGCGAGCAGGAACGGCCAGCGATACCATGACTTCCACTGGGGTATGCCGGTATCACTCACAAAAAACCCCTCTGCCAAGTGACGCCGGATGCCCGTTTGACGATCCAGTCCGACCATTCTCCCGCTTCCTGTGACAGGTCGCGAACGACCTCGGATGTCTCGATCCGTTGCCAGACCCGCTTGCCTTCATCCGCGAGGTGCGCGGCACTGGCGCTGATCCTCGCCAACCCCTTATCGCACAGCTCGCCCAGCTTCTTGGTCAAACCCAGGCGATTGTCGATCGCATCGAGCAAAAGCGACGCGCCGACCCCGAAAATTAATCCTACTGCCACCGGCCCGATGGCGACGACGGCGGTCCCCATGGCCACGGCGGTTCCCAAGCCCATGGCGAGGGCCACGCCGGTGCCGATCAGGCATTTAGCGATATCCATCCCGACCGCACCGAAAAGCTGACCCAACGTCGCACGATCATTGCTGACATAGTCGACCACGTCGATTGCCGTACAGAACAGGATTCCGAATATCAGCCCGCCCTTAGCCGCCGACTTCATGCCAGCGGACGTCATCTTCAAGGATACGATCTTGTGATGAAGGATGCCATATCGTGTACCCGTCAGGAACTGGCGTGCACCCGCATGCCCCTTGAAAACTATGTGCAGGCGACCGCGATATTCCTTGATATGGTATCGCCCGAATATGCCAAGTTCGCTGATGATCACTCGCAGCGTCGCAAGACCTTCCTTCACATCCTTACCAATAGGGAAGTAGCTTTTTATCTTTTCGAGATAATTGCTACCATGTTTTTGCCAAAAATCGTTAGCCTTGATAGCCGAAATTTTGCCGGCCTTGACCTGCTGGTCCGACCATGTTCGCACCACATGGTAAAGATCGACGACCGACATGCGTGGTGAACCTTGTACGTTCGGCCGGGCACGTACGTTGGCGGGCTGTGCAGGCATAGCAATCCCAGTTGGTGGCGTTACAGTCGCTCCTTGCTGAATGCGCGAGCATAGCTTTCGCTCCCTCGTTACGCATCCGTTTCGGACTGCAAATGTCATCCTGCGTGGCCTTCATGGCATCTGACGGACTAGGATGCCGTCACCCCCCCCCCCTGTCCTACATCCCCGTTCCGCGCCATAACCCCTTCGTCCGCCCGCGATCCCGAAGGTCACGGTTTCCCCAAGAGGGCCGTACCATGCGACTTTCGTGACTTTCCGATCGCGGCCAGCCCGACGGTGCTTGCAACATTTGTCGGAGTTATTAGGGTGCCGGCAAAGCCTGCTTCGCGCAGTCGCGGGCGATATCGGGGGGAGAGAAGGTGAAGACGATTATCGCATGGGCGGCCGTCGCGCTGGGGTTCGGCACCATGGCGCCCGCCGCCCCGCCCCAGACCCAGCCGCAACCCCAGACACAGCCCCCGGCGCAGGCGCAGGCGGAGAACGCCGCGCCGCGACAACTGGCGATCGTCCCGACCATCGCCGCCCCGCCCGCGCCGAAGGCGGGCAAGGCGGAAGCCCGGTCGGCCTATCTGCTCGCCTATTTCAAGGACGAGACGCACTCGCTCCATTTCGCCACCTCGGCGGACGGCTACAGCTTCACCGACGTGAACGGGGGCGAGCCGGTGCTGCGGGGCAGGGCGATCGCCGACCAGCAGGGCATCCGCGATCCGCACATCATGCGCGGGCCGGACGGCGCCTTCTACATGTCGATGACCGACCTCCACATCTTCGCCCAACGCGAAGGGCTGCGGACGACCCAGTGGGAGCGGCCGGAAAAGGACTATGGCTGGGGCAACAACCGCAACATGCTGTTCATGAAGAGCCATGACATGCTGCACTGGACGCTGGCGAAGGTCGATATCGCCGCGCTGTTCCCGGCCTATCGCAACGCCGGCAACGCCTGGGCGCCGGAGACGATCTACGATCCCGCGAAGCAGCGGATGATGGTCTATTTCACCACCCGGATGGGCAATGGCCCCAACTACATGGTCTATTCCTATGCCGATCCCGCCTTCACCACGCTGACGACGGTGCCCAAGCAGATCCTCTATTATCCCCGGCCCGCGGTGAACACGATCGACGCCGACATCACGCAGATCGGCGGCAAGTACCGCATGTTCTACGTCGCGCACGAACAGCCCGGCAGCATCCGTCAGGCGGTGTCGAGCCGCATCGACGGCGGCTATGTCCACGATCCGCGCAAGGTCGATCCGGAGAACGTCGCGGCGGAGGCGCCCAATCTGTGGCGGCGCCACGGCACCGATACATATGTGCTGATGTACGACGTGTTCGGCGTGAAGCCCAACAATATGGGCTTTGCCGAGACGACCGATTTTCAGACGTTCCGCGACATCGGCCGCTTCAACGATCCGGGTTCGCGGATGAAGGCGACCAATTTCTCCCAGCCCAAGCATGGCACGGTGATGGCGATCACCCCGGCGGAGGCGGATCGCCTGCGCGGCTGGTTCGCGCGCTGACGGGGCCGGCGCGATGATCCGTCCGCTTCGTTCGCGCTGGCTGGCGCTGCTGGCCTTCGCCGCGGCCGTACCTGCGCAGGTACAGGCCCAAGCCCAAGTGCAGGCACAGCCACAGGCCCCGTCGCCCGCGACTACGCTGCTGGTCCATGCCGACCGGCCCGGCCCACGCATCGCCCCGGAGATCTACGGCCAGTTCGTCGAGCATCTCGGCCGCGGCGTGTACGAGGGCATCTGGGTCGGTGAGGATTCGCCCATCCCCAACACGCGCGGCATCCGCCGCGACGTGGTGGCCGCGCTCAGGCAGGTGAAGGTGCCGGTCATCCGCTGGCCGGGCGGGTGCTTCGCGGACAGCTATCACTGGCGGGGCGGCATCGGCCCGCGCGCGAAGCGCGCGCAGGAGATCAACGCGTCGTGGGGCGGCAAGCCCGATACCAACGCGTTCGGCACGCACGAATTCATGGACTTCATCGGCCAGATCGGCGCCGCGCCGTTCGTGTCGGTCAATGTCGGGTCGGGCAGCGTGCAGGAGGCGGACGACTGGATGCGGTACATGACCGCGCCCACCGACAGCGATCCCGGCCGCGCCCGCGCCGCCAACGGCCATGCCGCGCCGTGGGCCGTGCCGTTCGTCGGGGTCGGCAACGAGACCTGGGGCTGTGGCGGCAACATGACCGCGGAGACCTATGCCGCGTCGTTCCGCCATTATGCCGCGTTCCTGCGCAGCTATTCGGGTCCGCGCGCCAATCTGATCGCCGTCGGCGCGGATACCGACGACTATGCCTGGACCGAGACGATGATGGCGCGCGCGATGACGTGGCGCCCCGATCCGACGCCGCTCGCCTATGTCGATCCCAGGCCGCTGATGTGGGGCCTGTCGCTCCACTTCTACACCTTCGCGGGCAACGACTGGGGCGACAAGGGCCGCAATGTCGGCTTCGACCGGACGGGCTGGGCGAAGGCGCTGGCGCGCGCCACGCTGACCGACGATCTGATCGCGCGCCACGCCGCGATCATGGACCGCTACGACCCGCAGAAGAAGGTCGCGCTGGCGGTCGACGAATGGGGGGCATGGTTCGCCAGCGAGCCGGGTGCGTCGAGCCTGTATCTGGAAAGCACGCTGCGCGACGCGGTGATCGCGGGCCTCAGCCTCAACATCTTCAACCGTCATGCCGACCGGGTGCGCATGGCCAATCTGGCGCAGATGGTGAACGTCATCCAGTCGCTGGTCCTGACGCGCGGGGCCGAAATGGTGGTGACGCCGACCTGGCACGTGTTCGACCTGTACAAGGTGCATCAGGGCGCGGACTTGATCCCCGTCGACATCGGCACCCCCGATTATGTCGAGGGCGACAGCCGGATGCCGCAGGTCAGCGTCTCGGCCAGCCGCGATGCGGGCGGCGTGCTGCACCTGTCGATCGTCAACCTCCACCCCGACCGGCCCGCCCCCGTCGCCGCCACGCTGGCGGGGGTGGCCGGGCGCACCGCCACGGCGGAGACGCTGACCGCCGGCCGGATCGACACGCGCATCGAATTCGGCAAGGCGGACCCGTTCGTGCCCGTGCCGCTGGACGGGGTGCGGCTGGCGGACGGACGGCTGGCGCTGACCGTGCCGGCGCGGTCGGTGACGATGGTCACGATCCGCTGACGCGGGCCGGGTCACGATCCGCTGACGCGGGCCGGGTCACGATCCGGTGACGGCGGTCCCTTCGGTCCACGACCGCTGATCGCGGGGCAGGCGGCCGCCCGGATCGAACACCGTCGCGCGGGTCGGCAGGTCCGGTCCCCAGCGCCACAGGATCAGGTTGTCGTCGCCCGCCCCCGCGCCGGGGGCGAAGCTGGGCACGAGCATCCCGGCATGGCCGCCCGCCTTCAGCGCGTCGACCACCGCCCAGGAGGGCGCGTCGCGCCCGGCGCGCAGACAGGTCAGCCAGCCACAGGCGAGGTCGGCCAGCGCCACGCCCGTTGCCGCCCGGTCCGCCTCGGTCCGCAGGTCGGCGACGGGGGTACAGTCGATATCATATTCGCACATCGTCAGCGGGTGCAGGCGCCGGCCGAACCCTTGCGTGCATTCGTTGACGGCGGTCATGATCGACAGCGACAGATACAGCGTCGGCTCGCCCCGCCGATTGAAGCGCCCCCCGGTCTTCGCCGCGCCCGTGCCCGACAGAGGGGAGAAGGACCACATCGGGTCATGGCCCCGGTAGCAGCGACCGACGAACCTCATCGTTCGCCCGAAGACGCGAAGGGAAGAAAGTCTGGTTCGCGCGGAGGCGCGGAGGACGCGGAGATGCCGCGCACATGGGCGATCATGGCGTGCATCATCGGCCGGGCCAGATGGTCGGACCGTGGAGCCGGTGAGGATACGTCATACGCGACTCTCCGCGTCTCCGCGCCTCCGCGCGAACCAACCTTCCTCGCGGCACCGCGTGACAGCCCGCTCAGGCGAAACCGCCCAGCGCCAGATGGTCGAGATAGTCGCGGACCGCGCCGGCTTCCCCGGCCTTCACCAGCGCCTCGGGCGTCCGCCCATCGAGCGCGGGGATGGGTTGCGATCGATACCAGGCCATCGCCTGCGTCTCGCCACCCGCCCAGTCGCGGATGCGCGCGACGATCTCCAGCATCTCGCGGACGCGGGACTGGGTGCGCGGCGCCGTCCGCCGTTCCGCCTTGCCGATCGTGGCGGCGCCCAGTCCGACCGTCTCGGCCAGCTGGCCCTTGGTCATGCGGAACATGTCGGCGACCCGCTCCATATCGACGATGCCGCCCTGATCGAGGAAATGCGTCACGAACCCCTGACCCGCCAGCGCGATGGCGGGCGGCATGGTGGCCGCTGCCCGTTTCCGGCCGATACCCTTGGCTTCGATGCTCATGTCCGTTCTTTCGTCCAGTACAGGTCGATAATATGGGACATTACCGTCACCGGATCAAGTCGCGCCCGTTGAACGGAGCATGGCGACACGCGTTCTCCGCCCATGACATATGTTAGAGCGCGGCCGATGGCATGATGGCGGCCAGCACCGCCCCGGCGCCACTGACCCCGATGCCCTCGATCGTCGTCATCAGCGACCGGGTCGACTGGCATCCCGATGACGGCATCGCCGATCCCCCCGCGCCGTGGCAGGCGGTGACCGACGCACCCTTCGCGGTCACGGGCGGCTATCTGGAGCGGCTGCCGCTCGCCTGCATCGCGGCCGGGATCGTCGAGCGGGCGGAAATCTGGCACCACCGGGCGGGGCAGGGGCGATCGTCCTACACCCCCGCCGGCCCCCGGCTTGGCTATCGCGGGTTTCCGATCGCCGATCCCGTGCCCCCGTTCGACAATCGCGCGATGCTGGAATTCGTGGCGACGCACGGCGCGCCGCATATCCTGATCGTCTACGGGCTGGGGGTCGCGCCGGCGCTGCTGGCGGCGTGCGCCAACAGCATCATCCTGTACAACTCGATCGACGCGCCGGCGCTGCGCGTCCCCCCGGAGGTCAGCGCCCATTTCGATCTGGTGCTGACCGGCGCGCCATGGCAGTCCGACGAGGTCGAGGCGCGCCATCCCGGCATGGCGACCGCGATCATGCCGGTCGGCCCCGAATTCGCCGCGATCGACCAGTTCCGGCCGCTGGACGGCCCCCGGGACTATGACCTGATCTACGTCGCCGCGGCGCAGGGGTACAAGCAGCACGACCTGCTGCTGGATGCGCTGGAGACGCTGCCGCGCGACGTGCGCGGGCTGTTCGTCTTCGGGTACGGCGAGGAGGCGGATCGGCTGCGCGCCCGGATCGCCGATGCCGGGCTGTCGGTCGACTGTATCGGCCCGCCGGGGGTGGGGTTCGACGCGGTCAACCGGCTGATGAACCGCGCGCGGTTCGGCATGGTGTGCGGGCGCGACGACGGCGCCCCCGCGATCCTGACCGAATATATGCTCGCCGGCCTGCCGGTGCTCTGCAATGCCGAGCTGGTGTGCGGGCGGCAGTATATCCTGCCGGAGACGGGGCGGTTCTTCGACCCCGCCGATCTGGCCGCCGCGATCATGGCGATGCGCGCGGAGACCGGCGAAAGTTTCCCGCGGGAAACGTCGCTGGCGCGGTGGACATGGCCGCACACCATCGCGCGGCTGCGACCCTTGCTGGCGCGGGTTGCCGAGAAAAAATCCTTTGATTTGATTTGCATTAATTGAGTTCCCCGATGCCGCGGCCCACACCCGTCGGATCAGATGGAGAACGATGTGCATGGTCCGGCCCGGTCTGTCGATGAAGCCCCGCTCCACGCCGTTCCCGCCTCGCTGATCTGTTTCTCGCACCTGCGCTGGGATTTCGTGACCCAGCGGCCACAGCATCTGATGAAGCGGTTCGCGGCCGAACGCCGCGTGTTCTTCTGGGAGGAACCGATCGGCTGCGATCATCCGCTGCCCTATCTGGAACATCATCCCTTTCCCGCCGATGGCGTCATCGCGCTGCGCCCGCGCGTGCCGCACTGGTGGAACCGCGACCAGGTGGAGGAGGGGCTGCGTGGCCTGCTCGACATGCTGGTCGCGACGGCCATGCCGGCGGACCCGGTGCTGTGGTTCTACACGCCGATGATGCTGGGGTTCGCGGGGCATCTGCGATCATCGCTGGTCGTCTATGACTGTATGGACGAGCTGTCCGCCTTCGCCTTCGCCGATCCGCTGCTGGTCGAGCGCGAGGCGGAGTTGATCGCGCGGGCCGACGTGATGTTCACCGGCGGGTACAGCCTGTACGAGGCGAAGCGCGACCGCCACGATGCGATCACGCCCTTCCCCTCGGCGGTCGACGTCGCGCATTTCGCCGCGGCGCGGGGGGACGTGGCGGAGGCGGCGGACCAGCGCGGGATCATGGGGCCGAAACTGGGCTTCTACGGCGTGATCGACGAGCGGATCGATCTGGCGCTGGTCGATGCCTTGGCCGCGTCACGGCCCGACTGGCAGGTCGTGATGGTCGGCCCGGTGGTGAAGATCGATCCCGCCACGCTGCCGCAGCGGCCCAATCTCCACTGGCTCGGCAACCGCCATTACGACGAACTGCCCGCCTACCTGACCGGCTGGTCGGTCGCGCTGATGCCGTTCGCGATCAACGCCGCGACCCGCTTCATCAGCCCGACCAAGACCCCCGAATATCTCGCGGCGGGCAAGCCGGTGGTATCGACCCCGATCGTCGACGTGATCCGCCATTATGGCGACCTGACCGGCGTGAGCATCGCGGCCGATGCCCCGGCGTTCGTCGCGGGTTGCGAGGCGGCGCTGGCACTGGCGCCGGACGGCGCGTGGCGGGACGAGGCGGATGCGCTGCTCGCCGCCACCTCATGGGACCGCACGTTCGCGGGCATGAAGGCGAGGATGGTGCCGAAGCGCCCTCCCGCCGCATCCCCCCCCGCATCCCTGGCCGCCCCCGCGATCCACCCCGCCGGGCGCCGCCCGCATTACGACGCGCTGGTGGTCGGCGCGGGCTTCGCCGGGTCGGTACTGGCCGAACGGCTGGCGGCCGGATCGGGCAAGCGCGTGCTGGTGATCGACAAGCGCCCGCACATCGCCGGCAACGCGTTCGACCATCACGACGCGGCGGGCATCATGGTCCATCGCTACGGCCCCCACATCTTCCACACCAACAGCGACGAGGTGTTCGCCTACCTGTCGCGCTTCACCAGATGGCGGCCCTACGAGCACCGCGTGCTGGCGAGCGTCGCGGACAAGCTGGTGCCGATCCCGATCAACCGCACCACGCTCAATACGCTCTACGGCCTCGACCTGCACGACGAGGCCGCGGCGGCCGCGTTCCTCGCCGCGCGCGCCGAACCGCGCGAGATCCGCACCTCGGAGGATGTGGTCGTCGCGGCGGTGGGACAGGAACTCTACGAGACGTTCTTCCGCGGCTACACGCGCAAGCAATGGGGCCTCGACCCGTCCGAACTGGACAAGGCGGTGACCGCGCGGGTGCCGACCCGCACCGATACCGACGACCGCTATTTCACCGACCGGCATCAGGCGATGCCGCTGCACGGCTATACCGCGATGTTCGAGGCGATGCTCGATCACCCGAACATCACCGTGCAGACCGGGGTGGATTTTGCCGATTGCGACGTGCGTGCGGATCACACCGTGTTCACCGGCCCGGTCGACGAATATTTCGGCCATCGCTTCGGCCCGCTGCCCTATCGCAGCCTCGAATTCCGGCACGAGACGCATGACGTGGCCCGGTATCAGCCGGTCGCGGTCGTCAACTATCCGTCCCCCGATACGCCGTTCACGCGGATCACGGAGTACAAGCACCTGACCGGCCAGCAATCCCCGCGCACCAGCATCAGCCATGAGATTCCGCGCGGCGAGGGCGATCCCTATTACCCGGTCCCGCGCCCGGAAAACCAGGCGCTGTACCGGCGCTATGCCGCGCTCGCCGATGCGCTGCCCGATGTCAGTTTCGTCGGCCGGCTGGCGACGTACCGCTATTACAACATGGACCAGGTGGTCGGGCAGGCGCTGGCGACCTATCGCCGCCTCGCATCCCGCATCGAACCGGCATCCGTCGCCGCATGACCATCCGATCAAGGCTGTTTCTCGTCACCGAGAGCCCGGCGCCGTCCGGCGTCGGCGCGCATATGCTGACGCTGGCGGAGGGGCTGCGCGGCGACCATGACGTCGTGATCGCCGCGACCCCCGCGTCGGGCCTGCTGCCCCGCGCCCGCGCGCGTGGCCTGACGGTGAAGGCGATCGACCCCGGCGACGTCGCCGACCTGTCGCGTTGGTTCGCCCGCACGCGGCCGGATATTGTCCACGTCCATGCCGGCATCGGCTGGGAAGGCCATGCCAGCGCGCAGGCCGCGCATGATGCCGGCGCCCGCGTGGTCCGTACCGAACATCTCCCCTATCTGCTGACCGATGCGGACCAGCGCGCCGCGCATCGCGCCGGCCTGAGCCATGTCGACCGGCTGATCGCGGTGTCCGGTGCGGTCGCCGACAGCCACGCCCGTGCCGAATTCGGCAACCGGCTGGTGACGATCCTCAACGGCGTCGTTCCGCCGACCGCCCCGACCAAACCGCGCGCGACCCTGCGGCGCTATGGGGCACTGGACGACGGCCCGGTGTTGCTGATGGCGGCGCGCTTCGCCGAGCAGAAGGACCATCGCCTGATCCTCGACGCGATGCCCGCGATCCGCGCCGCGCATCCGCGCGTCACGCTGCTGCTGGCGGGCGAGGGACCGTTGCACTGGACGATCGCGCGCCAGATCGCGGCGTGCGGCCTTGCCGGTTCGGTGCGGATGCTGGGCCAGCGGGATGACCTGCCCGACCTGATGGCCGCGGCCGACCTGCTGGTGCTGCCCTCGCGGTTCGAGGGGCTGTCGCTGGTCGCGCTGGAGGCGATGGCGGCCGGCCTGCCCGTCGTCGCCAGCGACGCGCCGGGCAATGCCGGGATGCTGGACCATGGCCGTTCCGGCTGGCTCGCCCCCGCCGGCGATGCGGCCGCGTTCGCCGCGACGGTGATCGACGCGCTGTCCGACCGCGACCGGCTGCGCACCGTCGCCGCGACCGCGAGCGACCACCAGCGCACCCATTACGACGCCGACCGTATGATCCGCGACACCGCGGCGATCTATGCCCAGGAAACCAGCGGCGCACCGCGCCCGGACGGGACACGCATGACCAGAATCGGCTTCATCGGCGCGGGCGGCATCGCCCATCGCCATTTCGGCGTGCTCGAACAGTTCGAGGACGTGGCGATCGTCGCGATCGCCGATGTCGACGGCGCCCGCGCCGACGAGGCGGCCGCGCGGTTCGGCGCGCAGGCCTTCACCGATATCGACGCGATGCTCGATACGGTCGAGGTCGACGCGCTCTACATCTGCGTGCCGCCCTTCGCGCACGGCGCCCCCGAACGCGCCGCGATCGCGCGGGGCCTGCCCTTCTTCGTCGAGAAGCCCGTCGCGCTCGATATCGCCACCGCAGACGCCATCGCGGCGGAGGTCGCCGCGGCGGACCTCGTCACCGCGGTCGGCTATCACTGGCGCTATCTCGATACGGTGGACGAGGTGCGCGGGCTGCTGGCGCATAATCCGGCGCGGCTGATGTCGGGCTACTGGCTCGATTCCACGCCGCCCCCGCAATGGTGGTGGCATGAGAACCAGTCGGGCGGCCAGATGGTCGAACAGACCACGCACCTGATCGATCTGGCGCGGTATCTGGCGGGCGACGTGACCCGCGTGTTCGGCCTCGCCGGCCATACGGACCGCGCCGACTTCCCCGGCCTCGACGTACCGACCGTCAGCACCGCCAGCCTGCAATTCGCCAGCGGCGCGATCGCCAATTTCGCCTCGACCTGCCTGCTCGGCTGGAACCACCGCGTCGGCCTGCACCTGTTCGGCGACCGGCTGGCGGTGGAGATCACCGACCGCGAGCTGATGGTCGATGTCGGGCACGGCCGGCCGGTGCGCGGCGCGCAGGGCGACCCCGTCTGGCACGAGGACCGCGACTTCATCGACGCGGTACAGGGCAAGGAGAACCGTATCCGCTGCCCCTATGCCGATGCGGTCGAAACCCACCGCGTCGCGCTGGCGATCGGGGAATCCGCGCGCACGGGCGCTGCGATCATGCTGGAGGAACTGATATGAGCGAGTGGCGCCATATCCGCTCGCTGGGCGTCGAACGACCCGGCGAGGCGTATCTGCACGGCTATGACGAGGGGCCGCCCGGCGATGGGCAGGTCCGGCTCGACATGCTCTACACGGGCTTCTCCGCCGGCACCGAGCTGACCTTCGTCAAGAACACCAACCCCTATCTCCACGCGCGCTGGGACGCCGGGCGCGGCGTGTTCGTCCACGGCGAGCCGCAGCAGCATTATCCGGTGCCGTTTCTCGGTTACATGGAATCCGCGCGCGTCGTGGAATCGCGAGCGTGGGACTATGCCCCCGGCGACACGATCGGCGCCGTCTTCGGGCACAAGACCGGCCATACCGCCGATCCCTTCCACGACGTGCTGACCAAGCTGCCGCCCGCGATCGACCCGATCCTGGGCATCTATGTCGGCCAGATGGGGCCGATCGCCGCCAACGGCATCCTCCATGCCGATGCCGAGATGCTGGGACCGACCGCGCCCTTCTTCGGCGCCGGGGTGAAGGATCGGCCGGTGCTGGTGATCGGTGCAGGGGTGGTCGGGCTGTTCGTGGCGCTGTTCGCGCAGCGCGCGGGCGCCAGCGAGGTGGTGATCGCCGACCCTTCCGAATTCCGCCGCACCCGCGCCGCCTGTCTCGGGCTGGTGCCGATGGTCGAGGCGGATGCCTGGGCCTATGCCAAGTCGCGCTGGCATCATGGCGGCGACGATCGCGGGGCCGATCTCGTCTTCCAGACCCGCGCCGACAGCGCCTCGCTCCACGCCGCGATGCAGGCGCTGCGCCCGCAGGGCACGGTGATCGACCTCGCCTTCTATCAGGGCGGCGCCGACCGGTTGCGGCTGGGCGAGGAGTTCCATCACAACGGCCTCAACCTCCGCTGCGCGCAGATCAACCGCGTCCCGCGCGGCATGGCGACGGCATGGGACAAGCGCCGGCTGGCGAACGAGACGGTCGCCTTGCTGGCGGAACGTGGTGACGCGATCCGCGCGCAGCTCATCACCCATGTCGTGCCGATCGAGGACGCGCCTGACTTCCTGCGCCACCTGATCGCGGACCGGCCGGAATTCCTCCAGATCGTGTTCAAGGGCGTCGATTGATCCGGCGTCGATTGATCCGGCGTCATTTGTCCCGTCGTTCGAGGCGGGACCCGGGCAAGACCCGCTCCACCACCCCGGCGGAGGCCGGGGTCCAGTTGGGCGAACGGTGGTGATGACTCACGATGGCTATCCCAACTGGACCCCGGCCTCCGCCGGGGTGGCGGTGTGGGGTGGCGATACGAACTTTTGTAAAGGCCCCGCTCAGGGCCGGGGCTACCACGACAGGCTGGCAGGAAACGTCGATTGATCCCTGATACCGCCCCCCCGATGCGCATCCTGTTCGTCTTCGCCTGGCTGGTCGTGGGCGGCGAGGAAACCGAGGTGCGGCTGCTCGCGCAATCGCTCGACCCCGCGCGCCACACGATCGATGTCGTCGCCTGCTTCCACAAACCGGGGATGCCCGACCAGAGCCATACGCAACTGGCCGCGATCGGGGTGCGGGTCGACACCATCCCCTATCACCTGTCGTTTGACGAAACGGTCGCGTACCTCGCCAGCATCGTCCCCGGCTATGACGCGGTGGTGTCGTGCCAGAACGTCGCCGACATCTACCCTGCGCTCGAACGCCTGCACCTGCGCCCGCCCCTGATCGAGCATGGCGGGCTGGTGGCGGAGGCCCTGGCCGGCCCCAAGCATTTCACCAGCCGCTATGTCGGCGTCTGCGCGTCGATCCGCGATGCCGCGGCGTCGCGGATGCCGGGGCGGGAGGGGGATGCGATCGAAATCCCCTCGATGGTGGACATGTCGGCCTATCGACCTGTCGACAGGTCGACGACACGAATGGCACTGGGTATCAGCGACGCCGTGCCGCTGATCGGCTGGGTCGGCCGGCTGGATGCCAAGAAGCGGGTCGAGGACTTCATCGCCGCAGCTGCGCTCGTCCATGCCGTCCGCCCCGATGCGCGTTTCCTCGTCATCGGCGGGGCGGATGCCTTCATGCCCGACTATGCCGACCGCTTGCGCAAACAGGCGCAGGCGGCGGGACTGGCCGGCGCGCTGACCTTCCTCGGCGACCGCAGCGACATCCCGGCGCTGCTCGCGGGGCTCGACATCTTCGTCTGGCTGTCACGCGGGGAGGGGATGCCCCACGTCATCGCCGAGGCGGGCGCGGCCTCGCTGTCGGTGATCGCCACCCCCGACAATGGCACGCTCCAGCAGATCGAGGACGGCACCAGCGGCCTGTTCGTGCCGCATGAGGACCCGCCGGCCGTCGCCGCGGCGATGCTGCGCCTGATCGACGATGCGCCCCTGCGCCGCCAGCTGGGCACGGCGCTCCATGCGAAGGTCGCCCGCGACTATGCGGTCGAGGTGGTGGTGCCGCAGTGGCAGCGCCTGTTCGATGCGGTCCGCCGTCCGGTGCTGCCTGCGCCCGAGGCGCTGTTCCGCAGCTTCTGGCAGGGCGGGTTCGAATGCTCGACGCATCGCCGCGCGCATGATCGCCGGCGGGTCGACGTGATCGCCGCCACCCGCCACGACGTACAGGCGGAGCATGATTACCGCAGCCTCCACCCGCACGGCATCCGCACCGTCCGCGACGGCCTGCGCTGGCACCTGATCGAGCGCGAGCCGGGGGTATACGACTGGTCGAGCCTCGACCATCAACTCGCCGGCGCAACCGCCAGCGGGACGGAGGTGATCTGGGACCTGCTCCATTATGGCTGGCCCGACGATGTCGATGTGTGGAGCCCCGCCTTCGTCACCCGCTTCGCCGCTTTCGCCACCGCGGCCGCACAGGTGATCGCCGCGCGGACGACGGGCACGCGCTTCTACTGCCCGGTCAACGAAATCTCGTTCCTGTCATGGGGCGGGGGCGATGCGGCGTACCTCAATCCCTTCGCGCGCGGCCGCGGCTACGAACTGAAGGTGCAACTGGCCCGCGCCGCGATCGCCGCGATGGACGCCATCCGCCGCATCGATCCGGCCGCGCGCTTCGTCCATGTCGACCCGGTCATCAACGTCATCACCGATCCCGCCCGGCCATGGGATGCCCCCCATGCGGAGGGGCACCGGCAGGCGCAGTTCCAGGGGTGGGACCTGATTTCGGGCCGCATCTGGCCGCAGATCGGCGGGCGGCCCGACCTGCTCGATATCGTCGGCGTCAATTACTACCACAACAACCAGTGGATCCATGGCGGCCCGCCGATCGACCGCCACCATCCGCTGGCCAGGCCGTTCCACCGCATCCTCGCCGACACCTATGCCCGTTACGGCCGCCCGATCTTCGTGGCGGAAACGGGGATCGAGGGCGACGAACGCCCGATCTGGCTGGTGCATATCGCCGGCGAGGTCGAACGGGCGCAGGCGCTGGGCGTGCCGGTGGCGGGCATCTGCCTTTATCCGATCCTCGACCATCCCGGCTGGGACGACGAGCGGCCCTGCCCCAACGGCCTGCTCCACACCGCCCCGGACGGCACCCGCCGCCCCGACCCCGGCTTTGCCGCGGCGCTGGCGGCGATCACCCGGTCTGCATGACCATGACCGCGTTGCGCTGGCGGCATGGCACGGGCACGCTATACCGGCGTTTCCGGAGCAACGCCCGAAGGCCGGATGGCCGATCGCCGCATCGGTCGTAGGGAAGATGGTGTTCAACGACAGGGGCAGGCAGTCATGACCGACACTCTGGAAGACGCGATCATCCTCGCCTGCACCGCGCATCGCGGGCAGTTCGACAAGGGCGGAGCCCCCTATATCCTCCACCCGCTGCGCGTCATGCTGGGGGTATCGGGGGACGAGCGGCGCATCGCCGCGGTGCTGCACGACGTGGTGGAGGATAGCGGGATCGATCCGACGGTCATCGCGGCCCGGTTCGGCGATGACGTGGCGCAGGCGGTGGTCGCGCTCAGCCGGCGCGACGACGAGGATTACGACGCCTTTATCGAACGCTGTGCCCGCAATTTGATCGCCCGCGACGTGAAACGCGCCGATATCGAGGACAATCTCGATCTTTCGCGCCTTACCCGGATCACCGCATCTGACCGTGAACGGGGGGCGAAATATCGTCGCGCCCTCGACCGGCTGGAAGCGATCGATGACGGGACCGGATGATCCGCCGCTCCGCTTCCAGGTCAGGAGTATCCGAATGCCGATGTCGTCGATCGAGACATTGCGCCGCGAATATCCGGGGGAGCCGGCATGGGCGCACTTCGCTGCCGTCTTCAGCGCCGATGCCATGAACGGCCCGCAGGGTGGGACCCAGTCCCTGCTTCCGGACGATCCCGGGCTGGCTGAAACCCTGATCGGCATGTTCGGTCAGGACGGGGCTGCGGGCTGGCTCAATCGGCCAATCGATGTGCTGGACGGTCAGTCGCCTGCCCATATACTCTCGACCCATCCCGTCGGCTGCAGGATCGTTCGTCACGCCCTGATGCGTACGCCGGTGTAAGGGGATGACCCGATGCTCGCGTTCGATCACGTGCGGTCATGCTTTCTTCTCGACGGGATTGCCATCGGCCCCGGCGTGACGGCTTCGCAGCTGGCAGGATCGCTGTCGGTCGGGATCGAACCCATGGCAGACAATCCCGCGTGGAGCTTCATCCGGGTCGATGATCGCCTTGTGAATGCATCCGTCACGTTTTTCGAGGGCAGGGTGCATAGCGGCTGTTTCTGGATGTGCAGGCCAGGCGACGGATGGGAGGATTACGAGCATGCCGAACACGAACGTCGTGCCGGGCACGACCGTCTGATGAAGGCGATGTTCGGGGCCGTCCGGTTCGCGGATCACGCCATACGCGTGGAGCTGGTGCGCGATCCCCGATCGGGTCTGGAACAGATCGGTTTCAAGGTTCGGTAGACCCGTGAGATTTCAGGATGAACAGGTATCGCACGAACGACGTTTCTCGATCGGCACCGATCGCCAGACGGGTGATCCCTATCTGTCGATCCCGGTCGGGAACAGGCTGGTCGATTACGAGGAATATTACCGTCTGACGCCCGACGAGCATCGATGCTTCGTCACCGACATCGCCGCGGCGACCGCGTTTGCTGGGGAATGCCGGCAGCGGCTGCGCGACGACCAATTGATCCTGCCCCCCGGCCGCGACCGCGGCGAGCCGTGGTGGGCGTCTGCCGGGCGATCACCCCCGCTTCGTCTCCGGCATCGCGACCAGATAGAGGACGAAGCCGGTCGCGGCGATCACCGCGAGCGTCAGGAAACCGACGCTGTAGCCCGCCCAGACGATGATCGATCCCGCCAGCGTCGCCGACAGCGCCGCGCCCAGCCCCTGTGCGGTCGCGACCGCGCCCTGGCTGACGTTGAACCGCCCCGATCCCCTGGTCAGGTCGGCGATGACGACGGGGAACAGCGCGCCGAAGATGCCCGCGCCGATCCCGTCCAGCGCCTGCACGCCGACCAGCCACCACGGATCGTTCGACACGGTGTAGAGCGCCCCGCGCACGGCGAGGAAGCCGAACGCGACGAGGAAGATCGGCTTGGTCCCCCAGCGTTCGGTGTTGCGCCCGACGACGATCGCCACGGGCACCATCACCAGTTGCGCCGCGACGATGCACGCCGCGGTCAGCGAGGTGGCCTGATCCTTGCCCACCGTCTTCGCCAGCAACTGCCCGACCGAGGTAAGCATCGCCGCATTGGCGAGGTGGAAGGTGAAGGCGACGCCCGCGAAGATCATCAGCGGCCGGTTCTCGATCAGGCAGCGCCATGCGCCCGGCTGCGCGCAATCCTCGCCCCCGTCCCCGTCGGGCTCGCAGTCGAGGCCACGGGCGACGGCATTGTCGATGTCGCCGTTCCTGATCCGCATCGCGACCGCGATGCTCGCCACGGTCAGCGCGGCCATCAGCCAGAACACCACCACCGGGCCGAACGACCAGGCCAGCACCCCCGCCAGCCCGGCCGATACCGCGTTGCCGGCATGGTTGAACGCCTCGTTCCGGCCCACCCGGCGGGCGAACAGTTTTGGCCCGACCAGCCCGAGCGTGACCGCCGAGATGGCGGGCGCGAAGACCGCCCCGGCCGCGGCCGCGACCGACTGGGTGATCGCGACCATTGTGTAGCCGGACACGACCGGCAGCGACACGCTGCTGATCGTCACCAGCAGCGCGGCGATCATGATGATCCGCGGCTTGTTGCGCGCCCGGTCGATCAGCACCCCCGCCGGGGTCTGCGACAACAGGCCGACGATGCCCGCGATGGTCAGCACGACGCCGACCGTCGCCTCGTTCCAGCCATGGGCCGGCCCGCGCACCGCGATCAGATAGATGGCGAGATAGGGGCCGAGCCCGTCGCGCACGTCCGCCAGGAAAAAGTTGAGCGCATCGAGCGTGCGGGTCGGCACCCGTCTGTCCGCCCCGTCGCGCCCGTCCGGGTGCGTCGCCATCGTCATCGTCATTTCCCCTCAGCCCAGCATCAGCCGCGTACCCAGCGCGGCAATCAGCGCGGGCACCATCGTCACCGCACCGACCTTCAGGAATTGCCGGAAGCCGACATCCTCCCCCTCGCGCCGGATCGCCTGCAGCCACAGGATGGTGGCGAGCGATCCGGTGATCGACAGATTGGGGCCGAGATCGACGCCGATCAGCAGCGCGTCCGTCACGATCCGGGGCGGCTGCGCCTGTGCCACCGCCATGCTGGCCAGCAGCCCCGCCGGCAGGTTGTTCATCGCATTCGATCCGAAGGCCAGCACCGTCCCCGCGATCGTCGCGCCGCGCGCCGGGTCGGCCGACACCGCCCGCAGCAGCGCCGCGATCTGGCCGGTCACCCCGGTCAGCGTCAGCGCCTCGACCAGCACGAACAGCCCCGCCACGAGCGGCAGCACGCTCCACGACACCGACCGGACCGGCACCAGCGGCGAGCCTCGCACCAGCGCGCAGACGCCCAGCGTCGTCGCGATCCCGGCCAGCGCGGTGGGCAGGCCGAGGGCGATGTCGAACGCGGATACGATCAGCAGCAGCCCGGCAGTGCCGACGATCCCGGCCAGCGCCGCCCGGCCGCCGGCGGACAGGGGCATGCGCGCGATATCCGTGGCGCACGTCCCCGCGATCCGGCGTCGTTCGATCCAGCGCAACGCCAGGAACGTCACCACGATCGACGCGACCGAGGGCAGGGCGAACGACCCCAGCCATTCCCCCAGGGGCGGCATCGTGCCGCCATAGAGAACGATATTGGCGGGGTTGGAGATCGGCAGCACGAAACTGGCGGCATTGGCGATCAGCGCGCAGGCGAACAACAGCGGCATGGGTTCCGCCCTGGCCTTGCGCGCCGCGGCATAGACGGCGGGCGTCAGCACGACGGCGGTGGCATCGTTGGACAGGAAGGTGGTGGTAACGATACCGGCCGCGTAGATCAGCAGGAACAGGCGGGGCGACGATCCGCGCGCATGGATCGCCGCGGTGGCCGCGATCCAGTCGAACAGGCCATGCTCGCGCGCGGTCTCGCTCAGCAGCATCATGCCGATCAGGAACAGATAGACGTCGAGGCCGCGCCCCACCGCCGTCCACGCCGCCCCCGGCGCGATCAGGCCGGCCAGCAGCAGGACCGATGCCCCCGCGATCGCCCATACCGCCTCCGGCCAGCGGAACGGGCGCGCGACGACACCGCCGATCGCCGCGGCACAAACGGACCAAGTGGCGACGACGGCAAGGCTCAACGGGATACTCCAGCCGCCGGCACTTCGGGCGGAGGACGCGCCGATAGCCGGGCAGGCCAAACTCAATCTGAACGGGGTGGGACAGCCGTCGCGGTCAGGACCGGGTGAGGACGCTGCCTGATCCGCGATAATAGGCGAAACCGAACCGCAGCGCGTGTCCCTCCGCCATCTTCCGGCTGCCGACCTCGAAGCTTTGCCCCGCCTTCATCCGCATCCACACCTCCTCCTGGCTGTTCTTGTGCAGTTCCCATTTGTCGACATAGCTGGGGGTCAGCCGCGTCTTGACGAAGGCGAACAGCTGGCTGCCCGACTGGACGATCGACAGCAGGAACGGGGTCATCAGGATCAGCACCCCCATGTCGGCACCGCTCTGCGGCACCCCCGTCGCCCCGCCGTTCGCCTTGTCATAGGGGTGCGTGTGGAACGTACCGACGACCCGGTAATGGGCGGCATCGCGCAGCTTGATGTCGGGCAGGAACAGGTGATGGTTGCTGTGCAGCACGCCGCGCTGCCCGCCGATGTTCTGGATCGACAGGGCGCCGTGGCGATCCGCGACGATCGTCCCGCCCTGTTCGTGCTGGTGCCCGCCCGGAAAGCTGGCCCGCCACTGCGCCGCCATCGTCGCGACCATCGCCGGCGACAGCCGCAGCGTGTGCGGCGCCTGCGACGGCGTTTCCAGCGTCGCTATATCGGCCAGTAGCGTAGGGCCGGGATGGGTGGAAGGCGATGCCGTCACGTCAACTCCTTCGCTGGATCACCCCGCCGCAACGCATCGCGACGGATTTGGCTACACAAGCCGATGGCTGGATCCGCGTTCAGGCCGGGACCATCACCGACAGGATGTCGTCGACCTGGCCGACCGCGAACGCGCTGAACTCGTCGCCGATCGCATAGGGCAGCAGGATGCGCCGGTCGTGCAGCATCCCGCCGCAGCTATAGGTGACGTTGGGGACATAGCCGCCACGCTGCTCGGCGCTGGGGAACAACAAGGGGGAGGGGGTGCGCGCCAGCACCTTCGACGGATCGTCCTTGTCGAGCAGGCAGGCGCCGACGCAATAGCCCCGGACCATGCCAACGCCGTGGGTGAACACCAGCCAGCCCTCGTCGATCTCGATCGGCGAGCCGCAATTGCCCAGCTGCACGAATTCCCACGGGTATTTCGGCGCCATGATCGGCGTGCCGGTTTCCCAGGTGTAGAGATCGTCGGAGCGCAGCAGCCAGATATTCTCGTTATCCTGCCGCCCCAGCATCACGAACTGGCCGTCGATCCGGCGGGGGAACAGCGCCATGCCCTTGTAGCCGGTCATCGCCCCGGTCAGCGGCCGCATCTCGACCCTGCGCAGGTCGACGCCGCGCAGCATCTCCTGCCGCGCATCCTTGCCGTCATAGGCGGTATAGGTACCGATCACGCTGCGCACGCCGTCATGATCGGTGAAGTTGACGAGGCGGAGATCCTCCACGCCCTGTCGCTGGCTGGGCAGGATCGGGAAGATGATCGTCTCGGACGCATCCTCGCTGTCGTCGCACACCAGCCGCACCCAGCCATTATCCTGCCGTTCGATCCGGGGGGGCACGGCCTCCGGGCTGGGCGGATCGATCACCAGCCGGTCGCCCGGCCCCCATTCGCCGGTACGGAACGTGATCGACGAGATATGTCCCTCCCCGATGCCGCGAAGCGACAGCAGGAAGGGTACGGCACCCGGCATCGAGGGGGTCAACTCGGGCAGCATCACCACGCTGGGGTTGAACAAGGCGGCGGATTCGAACGCATATTCCTGGCTGAAATAGGCGCCGATCAGCAGGCGTTCGTCACGATCGAACTCACCATCGCCGATGTCCGGGCGCACCTCCTCGAACCGGCGCAGCAGCACCTGCTCGGCATTGCGATGCCGATCGTTCATCGCGGCGAGCAGCAGGTCGCGCATCCGCGCCCGCATCGGCGCATCGAGCGCCTGAATCCGATCGACCACCGCTTCGGGCCGCGGCGGATGGCCATCGGCGAAGGCGGCGGGATAGCCGAAGCTGAACGGCCGGATCACGGTACGCGAGGGATCGGGCTTCAGTTCGATATCGAGCGTCGTGAAGACATCGGCAGCGTTCATGGGCATCGGCCTTTCGGGACAGCGGCGCGACCAGACAAGGTGCGCTGTCACCGTAACGATCCCGATCCGGCCACGATCCCCCAAGGGTTTAAATCGGGTTTCGGCGGAACGGCAGGCCGGCGGTCTGTGATGCGAGGATCACCCGAGTTGCCGTCATCCTCGCCGGTTCGTTCATCGGCGAAGACCTGTTCCAGTGCCAGTGCCGGTGCCAGTGCCAGTGCCGCTGTCCTGCCGGGAGAAATATCAGCATAAACGCAGCAAGCCCCGGAGCGTGTAGCTGCCGGGGCGGTGGTGTGTGGTGTATCGGGGGGATATGGTTGCGGGGACAGGATTTGAACCTGTGACCTTCAGGTTATGAGCCTGACGAGCTACCGGGCTGCTCCACCCCGCGGTGGCCGGCTTGTGTGTGCCGGCGAGTACCTGCCCCGTTGTGATGCGGGGGAGGTGTTTTGTGAATGGGTTCTGGTGCACATGTCCCATCGCCACGGGCTTCAATGCCTGGCGACGACCTACTCTTCCATCGCTTGAGCGATAGTACCATTG
>Ga0265797_10000549_pt1 | contig 68187 bp, 46 predicted proteins | sample P2T30metagenome_FD_192433 | JGI IMG/M metagenome (GOLD analysis project Ga0265797, IMG submission 192433) | Plant litter microbial communities from East Loma Ridge, Irvine, California - P2 T30 | ecosystem: Environmental > Terrestrial > Plant litter > Unclassified | place: USA: California...
GGTATGGATCGAAGCTCTGAAGATCACGAATACCGATGTTGCCCTCGATCCGAACACCAAACAACGCGGAGTGTTCTCCGCTCTGCAACGTCGCGAGAAATCACAGGCGAGACGCGTAGCATTCTCCGTGCTGCATGAATATCCACCACTGTTGTTCCAAGTAGAGATAGGAGTCTTCTCCGACGAACGATACAAGCAGAGTATCTTGGAACTTACTTTACAGCACCAGCGCTATTGCACTGAGCAGTGGTGGGCGACTTCCACGGCGAGTGGAGCACAGAGCGAGATGTAAGAGCCGAAGGACGGCTCCTCATTTACTAACACACTACTGTAAGTACAGTAGTGTCGGGGTGGGGCCTCGTACTGCGCTCCAAGGCGCTACCAGCCAACCAACTACCACATACTGCCACTCCAATTTCTGCTTTGGCACCACAGGATTCGCCCAGCCAATTACTGCCGAACCTCTATGGCGCAGAGCACGCTTTCTTCGCTTCGTTGTCGCGATGCAGAGATAAGGCTAGTGACGAGAGGAGGGTTATATTGCGAGTCGAAATCCTTGCAATCCAATAATGTGTTGCTTCGAAAGTCATTTGGTGTGGAAATCGAGAGCTTGTTCGCGTGGAGAAAAACGAGTCCTTTCTTCACATGGCAGAGCCGCGAAAGCTCTACATATCGCTTGTGAAATCATGCACGTATCTATGGAGTCGGACCATGACCCGGAGCCGTTGGTAGTCTATTGTTTGTATGCTCCGGTAACCGGCGGCGGTATGTAGACTATCGACCACCGAGTCTCAGCCTAGACCCTGACGCCATTTACTTGCAAGCTGTATGGAGGGCGCGACGGGACCATGATGCTCAAGATCGCAGGCCATTAGATATCATTCTATTCGTTTTGAATTGGCTACTGAGCTTGGGACAGGGCAGAGAATAGCGCAGCATCTGCTAAAGAACACTCTGATGATGGTATGAGCCTTCAAGCCAGTTTGTCCTTCTTCTGCCGTGGTGTTCCGGATGCTGTCCGATTGCAGGGACGCAGCCGGTCACTGCAAACTTGGTAGCTATGCCATGCCATCGACCCGAGAGTGATTCTTGCTCTCCTGTCAGCGGCGTTGACGAGCTTGAGACGACAAGGCCTTAGACGAGAAGACGTTCGCACAGTATACTAGTGGTGATAGAAGCAGAGCCGATGCGCGACGAATGACGATCTGGCAGGCGGAGTGAGTCGTCTCCAGGAGCATGTGGATCGCCGATCAAGCAGCCGCCCCAAGCATAATCGAAGCGGATTCCACCTGGTCGACTTCCAGGAAAAGTCGTCCCGTCTGTTATTGAGCAATGTTGCTCAAGCATCTGCTTCTCTCTCAATGAGTGACGAAGGACATATGGATGACGCCGAAAGTGGCCTGCAGACTGAAGGCGACGGTGACACTGGTGCCGACGATGTCGTTTCCAACAGCGACCTTGCCAACCGCCGGAGGCGTCAGCAGGTAAGGCAGGCTTGCCAGCAGTGTCGTCGTAGGAAAATCAAGGTGCATATTCCCTCTCCCTACCTCACACCTCCTTCCCTCCCTCCCGCCGTGAACCAATTTCAGTCTTTCTCTAACCTGCCGTATCAGTGCGATGAGGTCCGACCCGTCTGCAGGCCTTGCCAGAAGGCGAGGCTCGCCTGCGCCTATGAGCTGCCACCTGGACAGACGCGCGCCCAGGCAATGATGGAAAGCCAGCAACGCCTTCGAGACGAACTCCATTCACATACGTCGCTCATCCACTCCCTGCGATGCGCCGATGCGAATTCATCCGTACACATGCTCGGCCGTCTAAGGCACGGTGACTACGACAGTGCTCTCCTGGGCACAGATCACGCAATCAGATCAGCTTCGCCAGGTGACCGCATCTATCCTTGGGAGGAAAGCAACGACGAAGGCCATCATCACCAAAGGGCCCGGGATGGAGGATTACTCCCACCGATTGATGGCTTCACACCTATCCGTCACGATGCCGGCGACGTCTACTCCCATTCCCACTCCCACGACAAGCCCGAACACGCGTACGATAACCGTGCAGCCATGGCCCCGCAAGTCTCATCTTCGAGCTTTGCAAACACTACCCCGATCAATCCTGGCGGTGCTTCCACGATGCATAATTCCGATCCCAGGATGGCCTACCAACGGGCAGAGATGCAATACCAGTCGCGCGGCTACCAGCACAATGACATGCCACTCCATCCAAGTCTACCATCCAAGGACCCGACCCGGAACTTCCCTGGACCCCGGTGATTGTCGAACATCTACGCGTGCGCGTGCGTGTTGTCGCTTTGGTACGGTCATGCGCTTTGTGTCGTCGAATCTCGGTTCTGCGGCAGCGTAGTCTCGAGAACGAGCTTGTTCCAGTTGGGACTGCACACGGCACGTTGAAAACCATACCTTGCCAAAGCATTCCGATCACGAAGTCGCGCGGCGAAGACAGCACATGAGTTTCCAGAGAGCTTAAACACAACAGCGCTTCCCGTACAACCAGTGCGTGCAGAACGACCCTCTGTCTTTTGGAACCGAGGCGCAAAAAATCGATTGGTCCCGGCTGCGACCGCAATCCAGATGGGATCACACTGCCTTGGACGAAAGAACGATCGAAAGAACGACGGAACCGACCGACGACGAAGGAAACGAAGCGACGTCCCCAACATTCGACCAAGGAAAAGTCTTTGCCCGAAACCCAATGCAAATGTTTCACCAAACGATCTGACGAGTTCAAAGCTTCTGTAAACTCTTGGGCGAAGAGAGATAGGTGGAAATGACGATTTCGAGACATGCTACGCGAAGAGGAGATGGAATGGATACGAACCAGCGTCGGAAACCGGCGTGGAAGGCCGAAGACCGGACAGCAAACAGACACCATCGAAGCATCCCAGATCAAGGCGCTCGATGGACCATTGCATCCATACATCGGAGATCGGCTGTTTGTTGCTTCATCGATGTCGTTGCGTTGTCGGACGACAAAAAACTCGGAGTGGACTCCGCAACCGGTTCGAGTCTCGTGTTCGGAAAAAGTCAGTGAACACACCACATCCAATAATGTTACACAAAAGAACAACATGAGGTACTTCGCGGGTGCGTTGCCATAATACTAGTAGAAATATAGTCAGCAAGCATCATATACATACACACAAGATAATATGGCCCATCAGGGAGGCAACGGTACGCAGAGGAAATCGCTTCAATAGTCGTGTGCTACCTTAACTGACTTCTCTCTTAACTTTTATTATTCGAACATCCTCGAAGGAATATGCACCAGCATCTGTCTCATCGATCCTTGTCCTTCTTGCCAAAGAACCGATGCTTTTTCTTCTCCTTCTCGGGTTCTTTGGTCAGCTTCGCCGAGCTGTTTGCCTGCGGCTGCGGCGCGCGACCTGTAGTTCCGCCCAGATTCATCGCACCCATCTGCTGTGTTGGAGGCGCGACTCTTGGCCCTTGCGGCTGGACTTTGGGCTGCTGCGGCTGCTGCGCGGCCGGCGGCGGTGTGGATTGTGCGTCTGGCTCGAACAAGTGCGCTGGCGCCTGTTGTTTAGGCTGCTCGGCAGGGATTCCAAGGCGGCGCTTGTCTGTGGTAAGATCGCCGACTTGGCGGGTGAAGAGCGCTGGAGTAAGCATGTGAGATGTGACGAGGAAGACCTCACGGCCTGTCTTGCGCCCAACTTCATAGCAAGCGCGACTCTCCGAGTAAGTGGCACCGCCCGCTATAAAGACAATGCATCGTTGCTTGTTCTCGTTGGAGACGTTGCTACGGCCGCGAGCCCACGTAGGCTTGGCGGTGCGAAGGGATGTAGCAGATGTTTGACCGGCGTCTCCCATATCGAGTGGAGGCTTCGTGTAAGGGAAGGTTTCGGGAGAAAGAGTATTCGCGGCGGCAGCCTCCAGCATTTCTTGCAATACAGGCTCGTATCTCGAGAGAGCATATTCGTCCTGCATCGTCATGGGCGGAGGCTTCTTAGGGAACATTGGTGTGAAGCCTGGCCTAGGGTCTTTCAGGCCTCTCGATGTGCGGGCGCCCAGGAGCTCCAGATTGCGGATTATCGTCTCATCAGTGGCCGGCAGCTGAGCGTGGGCAAGGAGCTTCTGGGTGTCTGCCTGTAGGATTCCATCACGGTACAAGATGTAAAGGATCAGCAGGCGCAGGCGGTCGGGTGGTGTGATGTCTTCTTCATCGAGCATACGGACCACCTGGTCTGCCAAGCCTTTGGGCTTCTTATAGTCCTCATCAAGACCTGTTGCAAGCATCTGAGGCTGCGTCAGCGGCTGAGGGAAACGATAGATTTCTCGAAAATCTTACCTGCTCAACAGACGCTACATCCGGGAGCTTGAATTTCTGAAATCGGTTCATGCTCTCCTGTGCCATACTCAAGTGCAGCGCATACGCGGCTTTCATCTCTTGGAACTGAGGCATACCCGCTAGCATGTCTTTGATTGCCCCAAGCGATGCCGGATTAGAATCTCCCTGCTTCGTAAAATTGGGATTATCGTCCATGAACCTCTGGAAGTCGCCCATAAGTTTCTCAATGGTGTCTTTCATGTGGCGGTGACGATTCTCGACCCAGATCTTATCTGTTTCTTTGATATCCATGTCCTTCTCCTGCGCACCAGGCTCCGAGTCAACAGCCGTCCTGTACACGACTTTATCGCCATCTTTGATTGGCAGCAGGTCATGCGCCATAGCCTGGTATGTGAATTCATGCAGAAAGGGTGCGAAGAGATCCATCGTTCGGTCAGTGATGAAGAGCATGCCCCTGGGCCTAGAAGTCGGAGGCGGGAAGTCTTCGTGGAATTTTGCGTAGAGGTCCAGTTCGTCCTGCACGAATCTTGCTAGATGTGAACATAGGATACTCGCTTCGTGGGTTGGTGCCCGGGGTCTGTAATAGCGAATTGTGGGATATTCGCCGAGCGCCACACACGCACCAACGATCTAATCAAAGTCAGAAGGGTTCGTCGACCAAAGGAATATTTGCCTCACCTTCTGCGCCACATCCTCCAGGTGTTGCTTGACTAGGTTGTTGCAGGCGGGATGGTACAAAGCGAAGAAGCTCCATGGATCACGGAATGTTACCAGGTGCGATTCCCGCGGGAAGAACTCGACATTCAGCACCTTGAACAGCGCGATCTGCTCGCGCGCGATTGGAGTCTTGTCTATTCGATCCCGCAACGAAGGTTCCAACACTGTACACCAATGTCAACTCTTGCGCCTCTGGCCTACGACAGCGGGTCCACATACGTGATGTCCACACCAAGAACGTCTTCCTATACTTCCTCTTCTGGAGATCGGCCATGACACAGTCCACGATGTGGGACTGCGGTGTGAGGATATAGACGACGTCGACATCGCGTTGACTTGGCCGGCGGTGCTCAATCTGTTCAATGTCTGCGATCAGTCAGGCTGTTGCGCTTCGGCCTGACAGGGATCTAGTTGGCACGGAGTATGTGCGTACTTGTGACGTTCTCATTCAAAATCGCATCTTCCTCGATCACATTGTCAATCAGACGGCGCGATGTACTGTCGAGGACCAGTACTTTCCACTAAGGCACAAGATCAGGATGGGCTCGGAGGATGAAAGGGAGCGAGGGAGGGAACGGACGTCGCCTTGGGTGACCTGTCGGATGGTATTCAGAATAACTGTGCCTTGTCAGTGGATATTCCCTCTGCGCATCCACTCGTGGCTGGCTTACTGTCCCGCTGGGCTTCCAAGATCGAGACCATGACGGCGAGGAGAGTGAGCGGTGGGCTGGCGAACAGGCGACGGGGTTGAATTGACTGAGCGGCAGGGTGGATCGCTCAAACAGAAGGACTCATGGAAGAATCATAGCATGAGCTACACGTGACCAGGAATTGCGCATACGGTGGCTAGGTAAGCTAGTGTAAGTGAATTGTTGGAAGTGTTGTGATGGTATCGAGACTCGCGGGGTCGACTTGCAGCATGAGACCAAGGACGGCCGCGGCCATCATCCGCAAAGGGTCCAACTCGCGAGACTAGGGTACTCAACTTTCGTCGGCATCATTGTTGGAAGGCTAACTCGCTGCAACTTTAACCTTTTGCTTCTTTCCTTCATCCTTCTATCGCTTAACAATAATTCATCTGTTTTTCCTTTCCCGCCATCAAATCCGGTGGCATGCTCTCGCTGGTTCGCAGCAATGCAGCAGGCAGATGCATTCGTTGCGCCATCCGCTCTCAGCGCATCACCCTGCAACAACTCCGTCTAAGATCGAATTCGAGGCCGACGCGGGAACACGGCAATGCATCGAAAATTAGATATACTAATACTCCGCGCGGCGCTGAAAACTCAGGCAGAAATGGCGGCGTGCGGAAGCCGTTCAATGGACCAAACGATCGCTTCAGAGCCGGCGGCAGAAGGCAAAAGGATTTCCCAGAGATGCTGCAGGAGCGCCTGCAGGCAGCAAAGGAGGACCTTCAGGATGCGCCGATTGTGGAACATTATCTGAGAGAGAGGCGGGAGGCAGGCGACGATAAACAAAATTTCGACAGGCTCTGGAAAACGTTCACAAAGGTTCTCAGGGTGGAGGCCGAGAGGCTGGAGACTCCGTACTTTGGCGGCGGCGGTGGTGGTACAAAGGGAAAAAGCCACGATGCGGTGACTGAGGACCTGCGGCTAGCGTTCAACAAAAGAGGACAACGAGGACTGGACGACCGGATCAAGTACGCCTTCTACGCGCAAGTCACCGGAGCGCGCTTCACCGAATCCGACATTAAAAACCAGCAAGGTCTTGCCGATTTGCGGTATCCAACAGAATGGTACCCGGGAACAAGGGCGATGCACAGGACCATTCATTTGCATGTTGGTCCCACCAATTCGGGCAAGACTTACCATGCATTACAACGTTTGGAGCAAGCCGAGAGAGGCGCCTACGCAGGCCCGCTGAGACTCCTTGCCCACGAAGTCTACACAAGAATGGCAGCCAAGGGGAAAAATTGCGCGCTTGTCACAGGGGAGGAACGGCGGTTGCCAGAGTCCACAGACGGGCCGCAGTCCGATTCGTTGGTGACTAGCTGTACGGTCGAAATGATGCCTCTGAATCAAATACTTGACGTGGCGGTCATTGATGAGATCCAAATGATCGGCAACGCTGAGCGTGGCTGGGCGTGGACGCAGGCGCTTCTCGGTGTTCAGGCTAAAGAGGTGCATCTCTGCGGCGAAGAGCGGACAGTGCCTTTAATCAAGGAACTGGCGGCATCCGTGGGAGAGAAGCTTGTCATTCACAAGTACGAGCGCCTCTCTCCGCTGAAGGTCGCAGATGATTCGCTTAACGGCAAGATCAAGGACTTGCGCAAGGGCGATTGTGTCGTTAGTTTCTCGGTCATGGGAATTCACGCATTGAGACAACAGATCGAAAAGGCTACTGGAAGGAAAGTGGCGACAGTTTATGGAAGCTTACCGCCAGAGACGCGAGCTCAACAGGCTAGATTGTTCAATGATCCGGACAACGAGTACGATTTCCTAGTCGCCAGTGATGCTGTCGGCATGGGCCTCAACTTGGCCATCAAGCGTGTCATTTTCGAAGCCAGCAACAAATTCGATGGCGCAGCGCGTCGGACCCTTTCGGTTGCAGATATCAAGCAGATAGGCGGTCGCGCTGGTCGCTACCGCACCGCTGCACAGGCCACAGAGACCACCACGCCGGATGGTGATACAACCACTCAGGACGCGAGTCCAAACAAGGTCCCAAGCGAGGACAGCGTTGGCATAGTCACAACGCTGGAGAAATTCGACTTCCCCGTCGTAAGGGCCGCGATGGAGAGCGAGCCAGAGCCCATCCGCACGGCTGGTATCTTCCCTCCGGACTCGGTACTGGAACGCTTCAGCTCATACTTCCCGCCTGGCACACCTTTCTCTTACATCATGACCCGCCTTCACGAGCTCAGTTTGATGCACAAGCGCTTCCACCTTTGCGGTCTCCGGGATCAGATTTGGGTAGCGGACCTCATCGAACCAGTGCAAGGCCTGACCATCGGGGATCGCAACGTCATCTGCTCCGCGCCCGCGAGTCAATCGGACGGCGAACTCTGGCGCGAGCTCATGCCCGCGTACGCCCGCATCATTGCAGAACAGAGCGGTGGCAACCTGATCGACATTCCTCAGCTACCTCTTGAGGTTCTCGAGGCCGAGACCAGCCCGAGCAGGGAGTATCTGCGCGAGCTCGAGAGGTTGCACAAAGGTATCGTCACGTACCTCTGGCTCAGCTACCGTTTCGCCGGTCTGTTCACGACGCGCGCCCTGGCTTTCCACGTCAAAAATATGGTCGAAGAGAAAATTGAGGAAGTTCTCGACAAATTCTCTTTCACCGAGGCACAGAGGCGCAAAATCGCCGCTAACAGAGAGAAGCAATTGTTGGCAGATATTTCCAGCGGCGCAGTCAACGCTGACGGAATTCCCGTCGCGCAAACTCCGGAGACTGCCGAGCAGGCGCAAACAGATGAAAGCGACGACCACGGTGAGACTCAGGACCTCGCAGTGGATGAGCCCGAACGACACCAGCTCGAAGGACAGACGACTCTCACGAGCGGCGGCGACCGCTTCGGCGGCGAAGAGGATTTCGGCTTCGAAGAGCCCGGGGAGATGGACGCCGTCATCGAGGCGCAGCTCGAAACGCAGCCTGACAAGGCGAAGGAGGAGCTCGAATCCGCGGAACAGACGTTCGCCGCATGGCGCAATCAGCAAACTAAAGGCGAGAGTCAAGGCTCTCACGAGCCTGAAAGTGGAGTTCTTGCGGCCGCTTACGAGGAAGGCGAAGGTGCAGCTCGTGAGGCACTGCAGCAGAGCGAAACGCTGGAACAACTGGGCGAGACTGAGCCAACGGTTGCGGATGCTGCGCTTGACGGAGACTCGGCTGGCAGTATCGTAGGCTTGGATTTGGATCCCGATCAGCGAAGTGATGCTGTGATAGAGGATTCGTCGTCGCCTACTGCTGACCAGCAGCAGGAACAGTCTCGTAAGGATTGAAACGAGAGGGCCGTGTGAAGGCTTGGTATACGCCACATGTGTGAATATTGACTGTACGATTAGCACGAGGTTCGATTGACCCGTACATTTGTGTAAGAAAATCAGAGGGGCACTGTATTGTATTATACTATATTACATCACAGCAGAGTGTAACAACAAAATTACCTAGATTCGATTTGATCTTAACAAAGGGAAAAACGTGTGTTCGAACAAGCCAAACCACTCGCTTAGAATATTGGGCAAGATGATATTAAGTACATGTAATCTATTGGATCGCTACATATTTGTGTATCGTACCCAACACATGACATCGGATAATGTTACACAAGCACAATTTCAGCCCTAAGTTACTCCTCCGCCACCACTGTAGCAATGGATGTTAGTGTTTCATGGAGGAAACATGAAGGTTGATCCTTTGATCCTCCCAGCTTCGTGTTAGTCTCTTCGCATTAGGGACTCAGACGTTCATTTGATGTTTTAAGATTTCAACATTTTGGAAACGTATCAAAGCAATCATCTGAACATTTGTCCGAACATTTATCTCCATCGTATTCACATTCATACCGCTGCTAGATTCTTCGTACCTTTCTTTGTACCATTCTCTCAACCCAAACAGGCCGAAAAGACAGAAGTTCTGTTGAACATGTCCACCTTGAATTCCACCTCACACCTCAAATTCCAATCTCACACCTTACTTTGTCAACGGAATAGGGCATCCCAAATTTTCGAAACCGGATCCGCCCAGCTTCTTGGCTACGAAAGCCAGAGCCTCGACGGTGGGAGTGATCAGACCGTTCAGGGAAGAGGGAAGCTGGCCAGTGGCGAGTTGGTAAAGAAGGCAAGAAGTGTCCTTGGCATCAAGCCCAGCATCGAGCTTGCCGTCCTTGATAGCACCGAAGTTGACGCCGAGGAACTTGCCGTCGTCGGTGTTGCCGCCGAAGAGGACGGGGTTCTCGAGGTACATGGTGAGGATCTCCCTGGTGACGTCGTTGTTGGTGTATGGGGTGACGCGGTTGGTCCAGTTTTCGGGGAGCCTCTCCTTGATGAAGAAGGTGGAGATGGTGTCGTAGTCAGGTGCGTAGTTGTGGGTGCCGGAAGGCATCAACTCGTACAAGAAGCTGGCGGCTCCGTAGAGAAGGAGGGTCAAGGGACCGAACGAGAAGTTGGGGTTCTCGGCCCGGGACTGCTCGTAGCGCTGCAGGCGGTACTTGGACAGGTTCTCACGGTTGTAGTTACCGCCAGTGGTTTCAGTCATCATGTCGAACAAGGTCCTGTTGAAGCTGAAGTTGTCACCTCCGTGGGTGAAGAAGTCGTTACGAGTGAGCGACGAGTCGGCCTCGAACTTGTTGTGGCCGTCAAGACCAGGCTCGCTGCCGGTCAGCGCTGGGCTGAAAGAGGTGCGAGTAGTCGCATCACAGCCAATGCTGAGCTTCTCGGTCACGATGTCGCCATCAGTGAGGGTAAGACCCAGAACGGCGAGCAGAGATGCTAGATCGTATCCAACGTTGTAGATGTTCTGCTGCGCGTCTACCAACTCGTTGAAGGTGGTGACACCATCGCGAGCCAAGAAGCCGTGGTTGGCAGCAACGTTGAGGCCAGGGCATCTGTAATCGATGTTAGAGCCAAAATCTTCTATGTAGAAATTTGTTCGAAACGACTTACGGTCCACGGATATCGTTCTTGGTAGGAGCAATATATTTGTGCGCCTCATCGCCAGGAGCCGGCACTTGGAAACCACCCTTGCCCTTGCCAGGAACGCCGTTCTTCGCACCGTTGTAGGGGTACTTGTCGGTGACGGGAGCAGCAGGTACGTGGTTGGCGTTAAAGGGGCAGTTCGCAGCACCTCCAGCGTTGGTGCCTCCAGGCTGCTGGCGACGGTTGAGTGCGCGCGCGCCGAGCATGGAAGAGTCGACGCCAGGTGCGTCGACCACCCATGGGAAGGCGGAGGCGGAAGAGACAAGCGCTGCGACGAGAGCGTACTTCATGATTGCTGATGATGTAGTAGTGTTGGTTGGGTGATGTGTTTGAAGAGAAGGATTGAGCGTAGCCGAAGGACTACATCGTTATATATCTACTCGCCGTCATGTTTTCTCCGCAAGACCTGGAAGATCCGATTTAGCTCGTACTCTGATCGTGCAAAGGGCAAGTCGAACCCACACTGCAGTGCTTGCAAACCGCGGCTTCCAGGCGATCCCCACCTGGTTACCAGCACCGCCGTTGTGATCAGCGAGAGGTTGTTTGCATACAGACATCGCACTTGCGGTGGTGCCCTTTGATGATGGTCAGCAGGATTGAGATGATTGGTCTGATCATCAGTACGAGATCAACAAGCCTGCGACCTGCAGACAGCCCAGTAGTTCCCCCGGCGCCGTGGGTGGGCCTGAGCGCCACAGCACTGACAAGACAATGTGATCTGCAGTTAAGCACGGGTGAAGTGCCTCGGCGCAGGAACGTCTCCAGGTTTTGGCAAAACCTGGCTAAAAGCTTGTATTGTGGTCGGGGCGGGGTCCCGGCGGCGATCGTCAATCTAATGTCCCAAGATTCGATGAAACCAGACTCCGAACAAGATCTAGGCGATGGGTTGCTTGGATGGTGCGGGACCGACATCGAGATCCGCTAGGGCTGCTGAGGTGCGTGGGTGTTGACGGTGATTGTCTGTCGAACCGCCTGCAAGTTAAGCGCTGGGAGACACTCGATCAACCTTCGATTGTGTGTACAAAATTGCCAATAACAGGAAGTTATGTCATTCATGTGCAGGGGTAAAGTCAAGTCAAGTCAACGATGAAGACTGTCGGAGGATAAAGAGACTAGGACAGACGCGGGCGACGTCGCCAGTGATCCGTCCCAGTTAATTTGTCCCCCGGTAGAATGACCTGTGCAGCCTTGCATTCCTTCCGCCCAAGTGTAGCTTTACAGTTGCGCCACAGACGCAGCGTCAGCGCCCGACCAATCACTCCGATGAAGCCTAACTTCCTACCGAGGCAGGTCTGTGCCTTTTTGTCTTTTTTAGAACAACTGACATAGCGGGTGTGTATGTGGCGCGATAAACGGCCCCTGACTCACTTGACAAATTCAACAGCAACCACTGGCCGAATGACGCGGAGAAGTGGAAACACCACGGTACACCACGATGAGCCCACGAGTTGAAGAAGCATCGTCTGAGCGAGTAGCAACTCAACGCGAATTGAAGGTCGTAGCTGAGCCTATCGCATCGGTTTGTATGTTTCCGCGGTCGTTCATCCGTCTTCTGTCGTCACCCATCCAGTGACTATCACCAAGCCACATACCGCTACCGACAAGACAGGACCGTTCCCCGACAGTGTTGCGGCCATTACCAGTAGCGTGCAGATCTTGCGAGTATCATACCGACGCCTGACAAAATCTAACACCGCTCGAAGACTCGGTATAACCCTTTCAGATTCGCGACCTCGATCGTGCCCTTGAGCAGGTCTTTAGTCGCAACCAACCTCGCCTTGAAAGCGGGGAACAGGACATTTTCGATCGAACGATGTAGCTCGTCTCGCCTCGGTGAATTGCTGAGAGCTGTCTCGTCCTGGCTCACGTGGGGTGGAGGAAGCGCTTCGGGCACGTGGAAGCTCGCAAGCTCGCGCAAGAAGCTTTGGAAACATCCGCCCTCACTCTGCCAGTCCACGTGCGGGCCTAGGCGTAAGAGGAAGTTGGGAAGTTTTGCCATCGAAGGCATGTAGCCCTTGACAAGTAGGGGAATGCTGAGGAGCTCTCCTTCAGTCGATATCTCCAGCGAAAAGTACTCGATCAGCATGTCGCGGCGTGAGATCAGTTGCTCGGCCACAGCAGACGCCACCACTTCCCAGTCGAAGTCTGTTGCGTCTTGTTCTTTTATTTGCAGTTGTTGGACGCCAACATTAAGTAGCTCATGCAAGTTCAACGGAGGGTTGAATCGAATCGACCCAAAGTTACCGAAATCGGTGAGTCCGAGTTGGTAGAAGTATTCCGCGGAAACCATGCCATAGTCGACAAGGAATAGCTTCACGCCTGCCTGGATGGCCGCAATCCGTTTGAGGTCATCCACAACGCCGACGAACGTGTGGTTCGAGAAAACGTCAGTGAGTTCGCTGTGCATCTTATCCCGGACCGAGGCTCGCAATTCTTTGATTGTTGAGAGTCGGCATATCGTCGCCTCTTTATCAGTAAGCTCGTAGTTTACGCCACCTGAGCGAAGATCACCAGAAGGCGATGAGGCTCGTTGAAGCATGGTGGTGATCTTCCTGCTTTTTGCGTCGGTTCTGACCATACTGTTCTCGTTTTGCTTCTGAGCGGTTGTGCGAGAATTAGCTGGACGGTTCGACTCCGTAGGAGTCGAGGCATTGATTTCTGGTATTGAAACATGCCTGCTGATGCTGGGTGTTTTACCTCCACTGAGAAGACTTTGCGTCATGAATGTGCGACTTGTGTCTACCTTGCCGAGTTTGAGTCTGATTTCGTCGCAGACCATCTCGATTATCTCCTCCTCGTTCAAGAAATTGACCTCACGCTTGGTGGGGTGAACATTGACGTCCACTCGTGCCGGGTCGATTTCGAGGCTGAGATATACGAATGGCTTCCCGCCTTTTGGTAGAAAGGCAGAGTACGTGTGCTCCACAGCCTTCTTAATCACCGAAGAGTCGACAGATCTATGGTTGATGAAGAGGAGGAGGGTTGTTCTCTTGCCGCTGTAATTTGCGTTGCTCGCCAGTCCTCTGGTTTTGAAGCCGTACTGCTCGTTAGCCAGCTCGAATTCGATCAGCTCGTTTGCAACGGCACTGTTGTGGACAATTCGAATCCTGTCCTTAGTGCTCGCCGCCATTGGGACTGCGATCCCTGCGCCAGATTCACCGTGCTTCTTGCAGGTGAACGCCACACCTTGACAATGCACAGCGTACTTGCCGACTTGCTCTGCAATCTTCGCATACTCTTCACTGGCAGACCTGAACGCGCGTCGACGCGTAGGTACGTTGTAGAAAAGGTCTTCGACTTGTATCTGCGTGCCCTGCCGACCTGCGCAGGCTTTGGGATCCGCGCTCTGACCTGGTTTGATTGGAGCAAGCTTACCAGCAGCGTAGTGAGCTTTCCAAGCACAGCTCGAATCTGCGGTCTTGGTGGTAATGTTCAAGTGCGCGATGTGGGATATGCTCGCGAGTGCCTCACCCCGGAACCCGTACGTTCCGATCGACTGCAAATCCTCGAAGGCCTTGAGTTTTGACGTGGTGAAACGTTCACACAGGATAGGCATGTCATCTTTGTTGATGCCACATCCATTGTCGGAGATCTGCAGTAGCTTCAGTCCACCATCTTTCACAAGGATTTCCAAGCTGGTCGAGCCCGCGTCCACGGCATTCTCTATCAACTCCTTCAAAGCATGCACGGGCGCGACGATGATCTCGCCAGCTGCGATTTTGTTGACGACATCCTGGTGAAGAGCACGGATACGACGTGGGCCGTCTATCTCGTCCGCCTTTCGCTTCGTTCCGCGAGGTGGCGAGAAGGGTCTAGGACTCTGAGATGTTGAATCCATTTCGTGTAGAGCGATCATGTGCTCTGGATAGGACCTCCAGGAGATGGGTACATTCGTATCGCGCGCACGGTGATGTACTGGGTAGTCGGTATGTACCTACATGTAGCTACACGTGATTGTTACCTAAACGTGAAGTCGGACGCGGCTGAAAGTCAAGTCGCGACATCTCGGCTGATCCCGTCTGCACCCCAGAAACATGGACTTTTTGCAGCGAGCCGCTGAGCGCAGCGCAACACTCACTTCAAGGCTCGCAACGGCAGACCAAGGACCAAACGGCAAGACGACTCGACCACATCAGACCTATTTACACTCGAAGTCTGAACATAAAAAATCACCGCAAAAATGTCCGACGCAACCCTCTACGAAGAGACCTTCAACATCAACTCCACCATCGCCGACAAGTACGACCGCGTTACCCGTGTGCTAGGCGCAACACACGATGCTTCGACCGCCCTCACGCTCGACGTGAACCACGAGCTGTACCCCCTCTCCAGCGGCGAAACCGTGACCATGGTGCTTGCGACGACACTGAACCTCGACGGAACCAAGGACGAGCGCGGATGGAGGGAGAAGAAGGGCGAGTCGACGCTCGCGGACATGTACGACTATGTGTGCTACGGCAAAGTGTACCGATTTGAAGAGGGTGAGGAGGGCAGGAGCATGTGAGTTTTCAGCTTTCGCAAACGCGATCAGAGTATTGCGGTACTGACAATCTGGCAGCAAATGCTACGTCTCTTTCGGTGGACTTCTCATGTGCCTGGACGGACCGCACAAGAAGCTCTCGCCGCTTCGCATCGACAATGTCTACATGTTGCTCAAGAAGTAGTGATTGTTGGGCACCAGGTAGATCAGTCAAGCATCGCCGAAAAACAACTAGAGGAAAGGAAAAGTCAATTTAGCGCGGCGTTGGTGGCATTTAAAATGAGACGCTTGTTTTGAACACGCCTGAATGGGTATCATGACTACACAAAGTTACTACAGACTCAGAGCGCTTTTCTCTCTCACAGTGTAGGGAATTCCAGTCTCCTGTGCAACCTGGCAACAATCTCCAAATAACCCTCGTCCTCGGAAGTGAGGATGCCGTGTCGGACGAAGAAGTCGAGTAGGACGACAGCGCAGTTGGGCTTGAACTCGCCAGCCCGCAAAGCACCCCTAGCCTCCTCGACGGTCATCAGCTCGAACGCTTCGACTTCGTCATCGCTTGGTTTTGGCTCGACGTCTTCAGCAAGCTCTAGATCATAGATATACTGGACTTCGGGCTGGAGCAGTTTAGTCTCCCCGCCGGCGCGATAGTCTCGAATGTGGAAGTATGTCACGGTGCCCACAGCCTTTACGTGCTTGCGAACGAGATTCTCGGGCAACGATGCTTCCTCTCCCGCTTCCCTCACTATACACTCGAACGAGCTTTCGCCTGTTGCGGTTCCTCCTGCAACAGTATTGTCCAGCATGCCGCCATACGTCTGCTTCGTCGCCGCCCTGCGCGGCACCCACAATTTGAGCTCTCCTTCCTTTCTTGTGTATGCCATCATGTGGCAGCCGTACGTGACAACGCCAAATAGTGCACTTGCAGCTCTTTCAATGCTGAAAAGGAGGTCGCGCTGCGGTCCGTATACTGGGTATAGCTCGTTCCTCCACCCTCTGAGGATCTTGAAGTGGTCTGTTGCACGCATGGCTTCTGTGGTAGCTGCCACGATCCTTGATCTCTCCCCCTCTGTCGAACCGGTCGTGAGCGTGAGCGTTCGATCGTCATCGTTCACGAGCCAATCTGGCAATCCACGGAAAGCCTCAGCGACTGAGGGCAAAATGTATCCAAGGTCTGCCTCTGGATATAGGGGCACTTTGAGCGCATAGTAGGTGTTGATGTGAGCGAGAAAGAGCTTCGGATTCGTGTGATAGTAGGGAAAGCTGTCACATTCGCCAATCAGATCGAGGTTACTTTTGGGCCCGTGGTTGCTCGGGTTCGGCTCCGGAAGTGTGATGGTGTTGCTTGATGTCTCATTGCCGTCTGTGGCTGACGAGTCCGGATTGCTGTCTGAACCCTGAGCAGCAGGCCAGGACGGCATTCGGGGGAGCTGCTTGGGGAGGAGCTCGCGCACGCGTGTGAGGTTGAAGGAGTCCATATCTGGATGTCCGGATCTGATCACTCGTCGTTTCGGTTATGACAGAAATCTAAAGTCGAGTTAGGGTGAGGTTGGTGGTTAGCGATTCACGGTAGGCTCGAGAACGTTCGAGTCTGACAGCGACGCAAGCTTCATGGTGGGGGTGTCGATCCTTGCAGACGGACGCATAGAACGCAGCCGACAAATATATTTCTAGAAACGATATCCGACTGTATAGTTGCGCAAACATCGTTATCGGCACAGCAAAGGAAGCGAGAACTTACGGAAAATATTTACCACGACAATCATGTTCGGCCTCATCATCTCCGGCAGACCCGTAGACGCCGCACCACAAGCCATCACGGAGTCACAATTCGCCTTCAGAATCCCTCCCGTCCCATCTTTCAGCCACATTGTTGTGTTCCTTCTACCGGGCACGCAACTACCCGGAGGCACAGCAGCATCAGTCTACGTGCAAATCCCTCCATCCCAGGATTTCAAGTTTCTGGGAGGCATAGGGCCGGGCAAGGAAAGCGCCATTTTCAAAGTCAGTGGACTGAAAAATGGAAATCCGGCCGCAGGACCAAACGAATTGGACGGTGACGCCATGACCGACGACGCGGGACAGGCGCCTGCAAACACCAACATCCCAACTGGAGCAGAGATTGTGGTCGGCGTCTCTATTGAACCCGCTGCGCAGGTCGAGTCACAGATGGTTTCTCTCAGAGCATCTACGAGCAACCCAGCAACCGCACTTGTGCGACAAACCTCCGCAACCGGCGGAAGGGTCACGACCAAAGTTCTCGCACAAAGGATCATCGGCAATGCTTTCAACTTTCTCGCTTCTTTTGGCAGTGACACGGTGCCTCTCAAAGCTTTCCAAGATTGGTGGACTAAATTTGAGAAGAAGGTCGAGCTTGATCCAAGCTTCCTTGAGAGGGAAGATCAGGGATGAAGCATTGTTCCTGCGACTATAATTGACTTCGACGTCACAAGGGTGCACGGTAATGAGTAAACGGTCGTTGAGAACGACGTTCACGGCCAGAACGGCCCGGAAGCAAGTATACCACTACTCCGAAGGACCCAGACGCAAAGCAAAAGTTGTGATGAATCCATCCGCGAACCATGATCTGTTGGGCATCGTAAGGCCCTGATTAGGCGGAAATTTGGCAGGCAGATGGTGACGGTTCATGCAGCCAACGCGTCACATCACATCAAGACAGGCAATGCGAACCGGGCTGATTATAAGGACAGGAAATTGGGTCTCCACGTTGAAGAAGTGATGAAGACGTGTTTGGTAATTTTACATCAATAGAAAAATCTATCGATCACGTTTGTATGAAGGCTGATTGAAAGCATAATTCGCTGGAAGACAACATTTTCGAAGTTGAAGAAATACGTCGATATCAATGTTCAATATGAGATTAGGCTACAAACTTTACACTCCTTCTTTTGGTACTTGAGATACTCTTGTTGAAATCCCCGTGAGGTACTAGACTGTCAATTGCTCGTGACCCTTCACACCTTCGGTAACATCACTTAGCTCCCTTGTAGCCGTTGTAGCTGCACTATTATTAGCACTTGCATCTTGGAACATAGCGGAAAATGGGGCAAACATACGAGTTCTTGTAGCCAGGGTACTTATCGAACTGGCCCTTGTTGATCTTATTCAGTTGCGGGCATCCCAGAGAGTTGGTAAGGCTATTCAACTCCGAACCAAGGGCATCCTGAGAGGGGTCGACGTCGGTGAAGAGACCAGAGAGAATATCAGGAAGCTGGTTGACGAGCAGCTGGGTGGCGTAGCACATGAGGTTGTTTCCTGTAGAGGGGTCAGTATAAATCAGGCGCTTTAGGTCCAAAATTTCATAACAAACCTTCGAAAAGAGTCTGGGCGTTGAAAACACCGTCGGTGAGCATTTCAGGATCAACACCAACGAAAGTGTTAACCTTGCCGGTGTTACCACCGACACTAAGGAATTCGGGGTGTTGAGAGGCCATCGCGAGGTTGTCCAGTGAGAAGTAAGGGATGGTGTACTCGTCGACCACGTTACGCTTGTACCAGTTGTCGGGAATGCGTTCGTGACCCTCAGTGTACTTGAAGTTACCGTCTTCGCCGGTGATGGAGAAGAAGGACTTGAGCACGTCGCCGTTGAGCTTGCCCTGAGGATATTCCTCGGACTTGTTGGCCATGAAGCGGTAGATGAAGGTGTACGCAGCAGGTTGCACTATGCAAGTCAGCCATCTTTCGTTCTATCGAATTTCGGTAGTCACGTTACTCACCCAACACTCCAGTAAACGGTCCGTTCCAGAAGTACGGGTTAGTATCAATGCTCTCCTGGAATTGAGAGGCACGGAAGTCCGTAAGCGTCTGCAAGTTGTAGTCATCGTTGGCTTTGCCTGAGTCGTACAGCTTTTGCCATCTCTCCATGACGAGCTTGTAATCGTTACCCTCCACATAGAGGTCACCGCGTGTCGGAGACACATCGGCTTCGTATTTGTTGTGGGAGCCAGAGATACCCTGAGGCTGACCGAGAAGGTTGAGAGGAATTGAAACACGAGGGTCAGGGCCGCCGATGGACCAAGAGACAGCGTTTCCGTCGATGGCAGCGCCGTAGACAGCCAGGAACCCGCCGAGGTCTTTACCCATACCAAACACTGAATGACCTGTTAGCGGGAAGTTCAATGGTGATGTGAGGGGTTCTATATACCCTTTTCGGTACCATCAACAAATTGCTGAATGGTGGCGATACCGTTGTGCGGCATGTAGTTGTGGTTCGCCATGGCGTTAAGTCCAGGGCATGGTCCTCTCTGATCAGTGGGACCGGGAGGCACAAACTTGTGCTCGCCGGTGTTGCTCACGTACTGGGCCGCGGCGTCAAAAGGAGGGTTGACACCTGGCAACTGCCTCTTCGCGTGAGGAGCAGAAGCAGCTGCCTGCTCGGCCAGGTGCTGCATAACACTTGGGTATGCATTGGCAATGCCGGCCATGGCCAGGGTCGCGAGGGAGGTGGTCTTCATGTTGGCTCGATGTTATTTCAGAGGGTTGAGACTGGATGGTTCATTTTGGACGCACGAGGAGAGACGATCGTCTTATATCATTGATGGCGACGACCCTCGTGGCCGGCTTCAAGTTACCATGCATCCTAAGCTCCATCACGAACCTTCGCTGTGCTTGGTGCTGGAGTGCTCCTCGGTTCGATCGCTAGTAGTGACATGGCTGGCTGCAGTCCTAACCGCCTACCTCACCCCATTTCAAATAGATGTCTCCTTATTGGCCATCGCGACAAGGCCTAAGGTACCGTAAAGTGGCCAGGTGAAAGTGTTTCCTGAACAGGAAGAATCGTCTGCCCGCTCTGGAAGGTCTGCGCTAGTGACATGGTAGCTCGCTGATCTGCGGTCGGCTGAGTTCTTTTTGGGAGGTACACAATTCTTCATGCTGCATCTCCAAACTCTTTCGTATCGGCAGGAAGTTCAAGCTTCTCCGCCTACGCCACCTTGCGCCTGCGTTAGACGCAAATTCAGAGAACGGGAATGACGAGACAACGAATAATGGCGTGTCCCGACATACTGTACCTTGCGAATCCTTGCAACGCTAATGATGTTGTCTGCAAGCCTCGGTGCAAAAGTGCGTCGGCGGGTGATCCATACACACGCAACATTTGTGATGTCCTAGACGATTTCTACGAATAACGTCGGCGTTAGTGAGGGAGCCACTGTCTAGCACCCGGTCGGCCCTTCCAGCGGGGAGATCGGGCACGATCTGGGGAAAACATTGGTTGCAGACCGATCCGAACGCACAAGAAAAATAATGACAACAACATCAACAGTCTGGCAGACCGCAACGGTCATGTCGATTGAATTCCGACGATCCTCCCTGCTCTGCAGGAAGACAGCAAAGCCTCGGTTTGGAGCTGTGGCGTTAAGGTCTCGAGCTTGATCGGCGCCAGATCGCCTGCGTTGTTGGGTCGGGGAGATGTCGATCATCTGCATGTTTGGCAACTACCGCGGAGGGGTTTGGAGTCTACCAGCTGCGAAGTGGTGTGTGCCTTGGGGACTTGGAAGAGACCGATGAGTGCAAGTGCTAGAAACAAGCGCATGGCTAGCACTTTGCCGCGGTCATCGGACTCATCTTGACGGGCAGTGGTCACTCGTCGTTTTTCGAGTCTCTCGAAAAACAACAAGACGATGTGAGACACGGGAAAATCTAGCTCTTGTAGAAGTTACCACAAGACCACAAGGACGACCGGATGAGACGGAAAATTGCATCCAGATCCAGGTAACCAGATCTGTCCTGTTCTCTGTTCCTGAAGCTATGGGCGCCTTACCAGGCAAACAAGGCAACGCCAAGAGGTCACGTTTGGACGATTCCAGTGAACGGGAATTGGCGCTCGGTCCCGTGCCGTTCCACAGCCGCCGGTACTCAAAGTACTCGTTCCAAAGTCTACGCGCAGTGTGAAATTTAGAGCGAGGTCGAGACCTGTATGAAATAACGTGAAGGCTATTCACTACTCCATCAGCCTATCACACCGCATAAAACCTTGGCTCATCATGTCGAAGCGCGCGCATGAGGCAGAAGACGCAAGTCGTCCTCCTAAGCGTGCAAGGCCTGAACAGGTTCAGCCCGCCAAACCAGCCGAAGAAATATGGTCTTCAAGGCAACTCCAGGATTTGCTTTCCTTCAGGCAGGATGGCCTTCAAGAACTCCGCCACGGCATAGCATCACTCAAGGCGTTTCTCGAAAATATTCTCTATCACCGCGACGACGACAACAGAGGTCGCCATCTGAGCATCCTGCGTGACTTTTTGGACTCTCAGAAACCCAAGGACCCGCAGGACACGGAAAAGCCATTCTTGACACAGCTATGGCAAGCCTGGTCGTTTGCCAACCAGAACAACAACGATCACCTTGCGTCCTCACTTTGTGCGATTTTTGCACTCATCTTGAAGACCCTATCTTCCCTCCTCGACTTCCGAGAACTTGGTACCCTTCTGTGCCGAACGACCCTGCAGCACCAACACCTCCGCCTTGTCAAGCGCAGTCTGGACGCACCCAAACATAAAGATTTCTTGGTATCACCTAGCTTACGGCTGCTCACCGAGCTGACCAGTTTTGATGGCGGGGTGTTCGCTAGGGAAGTGTACAAGCGAAGGGAGCAGACCTTTGACACATCTGCGCTCAGGAAGCACTTGGGCCACTTCAAGACTGAGTGAGTTTCTTCCTCTCCGTTGTAGATACAAGAAAGTTGCGTTTGTACTGCGTTGTATGAGATCGAGGCTGACTTGTTTCACAGTGTTTCGGAAGAGGATGCAAAGCGCAAGCCCGCAATGCGGACGCTTACAGTCCGCTACATCCTGACCCACCTGAAATACCAGCCCGAAGGTGGCAAGATAGACATCCTGAAGCAGCGCCCACTTTGCGGTTCTCTATTCCAGTACATTCGTGAGGATCCTGCCGACCTTGTTGTGGAGCTCTTGCGCACTACTGAGCAGAATGTGTTCAAGGACAAAACCCTGCCAAGGTCTTCCAAAGCTGCTCTTCTCACTCAACAACATCTTGAGCGTGTCACAGAGATTGCCACGCGACTGGACACAGATGAAGCAGTGGCAAAGGTCGCCCTGGAATGGCTCAAGGCTGTCTCCACCAACTCATTCTACGGCGTGCTGAGAGCAAGTGGGTGGTATCCGCCAGGTACCACAAAAGCTGAGCACAATCATAGCAAAAGCGATGGCATGATTGATCTCGGTATTGACAGCCTCGAGTTTTACGAGGATGCCGGCAGTTCCCAGGTTCGCAACACGACACTACTTTCATGGATTCTCACTCTACGTCCTCAGTCAGATGCCCGTGAGCGGGAAATTGTTCTGACTTGCTTCAAATCAGCCCCAGAACTTATCCATGCTTATTTCCGAGAGAAGGGCTTCCAACTGGACCCCAAACTGACCAACACATGGATCGGCTACGCATCATTTGTTTTCGAGGTCATTGGGCTGGCAGTTCCAGCCAAACTTGGTCACGTTGAGGAAGGAGATTTTGCTGATGTGCCACCTCAAACATCGATTGTCATGGACAGCGTCATCCCTAAGCCACTCAGTCAAAAGGTCTTGACGCGCTGCTTGAACCAAAGCAACGGGCTTATCACGTTTTTCGCACTTCGTTTGATGGTCATCGCTTTCCAGAAACTTGCGAAGGTGCAAGAGCAGTTCGAGAAGGCTAGCGACACATCTGCTCATGGGAAACTCTGGAGGGAAGCCTCGGCACGACTACAAAATCGCTTCATCGAGCAATGCCCAAAAATGAAGGACGTCATCAACACCTTCAGACAGACGCCGGATGACCAGGAACACATTCTGCAGCGTGAGGCTGTGACCAGACTGCTCAGTCTTTATTACGAGATCGTTCCGGTACAGGCGCTCGAAGAGCAGTTCGACATCTCTTGCGCCCTCACCGCTTCGTTGGTCCGAGAGGAGTCGCCGGTCTCGGAGGCACTTGAAGTCAATGCCATGCGCTCTCTCGAGCTGGAACATCTACTCAATGTTGCAAGACACAGCGCTGGTATGCGTTGGTTCCACACGCAAGGTGGTCTGGAATTCTCTCCGTTCGTTACGCTTCTTCGTCTGCACGCAAAGCACAGTCACAACAGACGCATCCGAACCATGCTCGGTGATGTGCTCCGTGAACAAGGCCTGCTAAACGCGGCAAGCGCCGGGTCTCAAGCTTCTCCACTTGATGCGTTAGTTGCAAGCGTTACCCTGATTCAAGACCAAAGTGAGAGTGTCTACACATTCCTTGATGACTGTCTGTCCAGAGGCAGCCGTCAGCCTGTGAAATACCTTGACAGCCTTGAAGGGCAGAAAGGCCAGATTCCTTCCGACGGTGTCACTCCAAGCTTGTTGGTTGAGATTGTCCGCGAGCAGGCACCTTTCGCGGCCGAGAAGCTCACTGGCGCAGATCGTACGACTGTCATGAGCTGGATTGGCGATCTTTTTGCGCTCTTTGCTCTCACCAGCGATGATGGGCCTTTGCTCGATGCCATCGCTACAGACGTTACGAAACTTGATGCCGGTAAAGACCGCGCACACGGTGCAGATATGTCAAAGGTGCTTGCCCAGACCCGGGCGTCCATCTCAGCAGATACAGAGCCGGCCGCTGACAGTCCACTGATGGACGCGAACCACCCGGAGACCCTTCCATTCTCTGCAGTGCCGATTGAATCTCCCAATCACCCTGAAATTTTCAGGTGGCAACAAAAGGATCTCGACCTTGCGGTCGAAGACGGCGATCTCGATGCGTTGATACTCTGCCTGTGCTCAGAGCACACAGACATTCGCCACCAGGCTCGCGTTCAACTGAGCAACCTGATTGCCAAGCTCAAAACATCCGACCTCGAGATCAAGGACCAACTTCACATTCTTCTCGGAGAGCTCCTTGAGACATATGAACAACATTTGACAGAACGCCCAGGCTTGCCTCTCCCCTACCTCGTTGGGACCTTCGCAAGCCGCACGCTGCATGTTCTCGCCGACCCGACCCACTTCATGTACCCCAAGATCAATCGCTATCTGATGAGAAGCCCTCAATGGCGCACAGGCCGTCTTCCTGGCTACTGGATGGAGAACACGATTCTCAGTCAACCAGAACAAGACGATGCCTACTGGAACGAGGTGCAGTGGGTGGCGGACTGGCTTGTGGATGGCTTGCGTACGGCCACCGACTTGGATATGCTTCGTCGCTCGAGTGCCTTCGAGCGCGTGATGGGTCTTTATAGCTCCTCGGCTGCTTCGGACAAGCTTGTGCGTACCAAGGTGCTTGAGCTGGTCTTCAGAGCAGCACATGTGGACGCAAACACTCTGGTCACGAGGACAGGGTGCCTCAAATGGCTGGAGACAATAGGCGGCAGCGGCATGCAGAAGAAACTGAAAGAGTTTGTTCTGGAGAGGGCTGATAAGACACGCCTCAAGGAATGGGCGGCTGTTGATGTTGATGGGGTTGCTGTATAGATAGACTGTATAACAAAATTAGAATATGCCAATACTCGGCATTCACTTCGGGTGTTGAGAAAGTAATCTCGAAATAATCAGTCAACGAACAATTAATAGCTGGTCGCGTGCCTCTTCTGTAAGTTCTTCTGAAGTGAGATGTGAGAGCCCGTGGATTATCATCCCGCAAATTCTTGGCGGCAAGGAGCAGCAACAGCGGCGGCGGCGTCACTTGCAGGGCCGCCGAACAACACACTGGACTCCACCTCCCATACCACACTCCCACACTCCACCACCCCATTGCTTTCATCTACCTTCAACCCCATCGCCACGCGCTCGCACGTGATTCTTCGCCGCCACTCCACGACCGCGACTCCCTTTGCATAGCGCCCTCCGACACCGCCTACACGAAACAAAGCCTCACCGAAACCCCACCACCACCGCCGGTTTCGTCACCCGTCTTACACTCTCAACACCGCGCGAGTTCCCCGCTCGACCACATATTGCCTTTGACAAGATGGCGGAGGCTGCCGCGCTGAGGCAGCCGGTCGGAGATACCAACATGGAGGACGTGGGCAAAGTTGAGCACACCCTGGGCGACCCCGTGGACCCTCCCAACATCGGCACCCTCGACAGCTGGGTTGAGGGTCTGATGGCGTGCAAGCAGCTGTCCGAGGACGAGGTGCGCAGATTGTGCGAGAAGGCGCGGGAAGTGTTGCAGGACGAGAGCAATGTTCAGCCAGTAAAGTGCCCGGTGACGGTATGCGGCGACATCCACGGCCAGTTCCACGACCTGATGGAGCTGTTCAAGATCGGAGGCCCCAACCCGGACACCAACTACCTCTTCATGGGCGACTACGTTGACCGCGGCTACTTCTCCGTCGAGACCGTGACTCTGCTGGTCGCGCTCAAGATCCGCTATCCCAGCCGCATCACTATCCTGCGCGGCAACCACGAGTCTCGCCAGATCACGCAAGTTTACGGCTTCTACGATGAGTGCCTGCGCAAGTACGGCAACGCCAACGTGTGGAAGTACTTCACAGACCTGTTCGACTTCCTGCCGTTGACGGCCCTCATCGACAACCAGATCTTCTGTCTGCACGGAGGTCTCTCGCCTAGCATTGACACGCTCGATAACATCCGCGCGCTAGACAGGATACAGGAAGTGCCCCACGAGGGTCCCATGTGTGACTTGCTCTGGTCCGACCCAGACGACCGATGCGGATGGGGAATCAGCCCCCGAGGAGCTGGGTACACGTTCGGCCAGGACATCAGCGAGGCATTCAACCATAACAATGGTCTTACGCTCGTCGCTCGTGCGCATCAGCTGGTCATGGAGGGTTACAATTGGAGCCAGGATCGCAATGTCGTCACCATCTTCTCAGGTATGGCATTTGTGGTGAAAAGGGCAGTGTGCCTGTTGAAAACACCAACTGACCCGTCTCAACAGCACCCAACTACTGCTACCGCTGCGGTAACCAAGCTGCGATCATGGAGATCGACGAGCATCTCAAGTACACCTTGTACGTTTCCCCATCTACCTTGCCTCTTCATCAATTATCTGATCCGCCAACTAACATCCAACTCCCAACAGCTTGCAGTTCGACCCCTGCCCCAGGGCCGGCGAGCCAATGGTCTCGCGCAGAACGCCCGACTACTTCTTGTAATCTCCGCCGAGCGAACGGTCGCGACGTGCTGAGAGTAATGAGGGATAGAAAGACATGCATGCATCTGGGCAATCTCCTAAAGCATATCCAGGCAATTGCGCTCAGAGATGGCAACGACAAAAGGGGAAAAAAAGAAAACTTCATTTGAAACCATCTTCTTTCCTCACATTCATCGCCAGTGGCCCAGTGTCGCTACCCTGTGTGGTTCTTGCGTCTGCTAAGGAATATGAGAACTTGTATCACGATAGAAAGAAGACACATTACTATAGTCGGTAAGGGAGCTCAGTGTGTTGCAACCTTGATCGCAGGTCCGGCAGAGCAAGGAGGTCAAAGTATACCTTATTGTACTATCTGCATGATCAATAGGGTACTACCTCTATTCCACGCCTGAACATAACGGCATCCCATCTCTTTGCGCAGACGACGCAGATAGCTCCCCAACCATCGTTCACACGTGCTGTAAGAGAATGGGAGAGCGAAGAAAACAGGCCAATATCATGGCAAAAGCACACAAAAAAGCAATTCTTCTGGTTTCAAATTTCTTCTTGGTTATCTGCAAGCAAGAGTATCGCGACGATTCTTCGTGGGTATCATGTCTTAGAAAGCAAAAAAAGGGGCCCACCATGATCATGTCCTCCTCTTAACAGAAACAAACAATGGAGAATGGAGAAACGCCAATGCTAATGCTACCCAAAAAGGCGACGACTGAGATGAGTGGAAACGGAAGACATGCCGCAGGACTTCGATGGGTTTGGTGGGCCATCTACCAGTTCCTGGAAGAGAGAAGGTAACGTGTTAGCGAATGTGGTCCGGAAGACGAGACGACACTCTCAAACAGGAGAAAGAGGAGAAAACTCACCAAGTCCTAGCAGCCGCGCTGAAAACAGGCGGTTTCCACTGCAGTTTCGTCGGCTCGATGAAGCGCTTGCCCTTGATCTTCTCCTTCTCGCGCTGTTTCTCACGCTGCTGCACGACAGCCTCGGTCAGCACAATGACGTGGTTCTTGTTGCTGTAGCGCAGCATGTTCAGGTTCTGCAGTGTGTGCAGCACGTCGTTCGTCGTCATGGCCAGGGCGGAGCCGACGTCCTCGACGCTCATCTGCCCGCCGGCGTCGACCAGCAAGTCGACGATGACCTCTTGCCAGTACGCGCGGTAGCCCAGCAGGCCCAGATCGGAGAGGGGTTTCTCGGGCGAGCCGAGCTTGCCTTCAATCTTGCTGAGTTCGTAGGAGAATTGGATTAGCAGGCGGCCGTAGCCTTTACGTTGGAATTGAGGTAGGGTGAGGATGCAGGCGACGTTGTAGCCTTCGGCGCTTTCTTTTTCCTTGCTGAAGTAGCCGACTAGGTGGTGTCCGTGGGCTGTTCGCGTGGTCATGCAGTAGAAGAGGAACGGGTCGACGTCGTAGTAGAGGGTCTTGTGGTCGAGAAAGAGCTTGCTGAGCAGGCAGAGGTTGCGGCACCAGGTCCGTTGGCGGCGGCCGTCGATCTCGAAGAAGGAGACGTTGTCGTCGCGGTATATCTCGTTGCCGGGCGGGTGCAGCAGTGTGCATTTGCTGCGGTGGCGGGAGAATTGGTGCAGGTTTCCGTAGTAGCCCAGGCAGAATTCGCAGATGTAGACCATGTCGACGTCGGTGAACTCGGCTGGGTAGGGCGAGAAGTACCAGGGCTCTATCTCCGAGTCGCCCATCTGGACGGTTTCGAGGTTGCGGACTCGAGAAATCTCGGTCTGGTTCTGGGTCATGCTGCCACCAACACGCAACTTCTCGATTTCTTCCTCACGGCTGACGGGGACATGATCGGGCACTGCCTTTGCTTTGGCGGCGGCCTCTTGCATGTCGACGAGATCGATGTTGGAGTCATCTTCGGGTTGTGGAGTGCCGCTGATGTCTTCGGTGGTTACTACGGTGAGACTTGGGTCGCGGTTTTCTTTGCCCCCAGTCTGAGAGGGCCGCCGTGAGCTCTTCGCGGAGCCATCGAAGGGGGTGCCTGATGGTTCGCGTTGATGTGTGCTGGTACGAGGTCGCTTCTGGCCGGTCTTTGTCTGTTTCGAGTCTGTTTTTGACGTCTGCTTCTGTTTTGACTTGGGCTCTGGCTTCTCTGGTACAGGCCACTCGACGGGATGCGAGAGGTCGATGCGTTCGGGAGCAACCCATTCGTCGAGACGTTTGTTGAATTCCTCATAATGCACGTAAAAGGTAGGCTTGCCTTTTCGTGTGGCGATGGAAAGAATCTCTGCCTTGCGGTTTTCGCCGTCCTGTGTTGGTATGAAAGTCAGCGGGCTGTCTGTCTGTGAATTTGAAGCGGAGATGTTGTGAAGCCAACCTTCTCGATCATGGCCTTGACGCCGATTCTGCACTCGTCATCAGCATAGAGTCCACGATATCGCATGCATTAATTCGTATTGAATTATGTAGGCGCATTAAATACCTTAACGTGGACAGCGTGGCGATGCTCTTCTCCGGCTTTGGCTCATCGCTACCGTTCCCGGCATTTTCACGTGGCGCCATGATGCGCAACCAATGTAATGAGGTGTTTGCGATAAATTGTGGGAGTTGTTGGATTATTTGGTTGTTCAATTCCACGTCGAAGCGCGTCTTGCATCCTCGTAGGTCGTTATTGCGCCCGTAGGACCAGGGAAAGCCCGTGCGAGCCGAGGGCCGCGCCTGCCCTGAGGTTTGCCCAAAAAAGTTCACTTTGGTTCACTTGCCATAGACCGCATATCTTAATACACATCCACCTCAACAATGCACTCATAGTCCCAGTCATGCCGGGAACCACCACGACCGACCTGTCGAGCAACTGGAAAAAGCTCCAAGCCAAGCTGCAGGCCGAAAAGAAACCAGACTCCTCCGCCGCCGATAAGACCAGCAATGGCATCAAGCGCAAACGACCTGTAGAAAAGACGTCCAGCACCAACACGCGCCATACCTACAACAAAGCAAAGCTCACTGGCGACAACACCTCCACACTCGGCAAGAAGCGCAAAATGGGCTCTTACATCTCCAACCCAGCAGCAGACTCCGCTCCTAAATCCCACACCACTCTAATCACCGATCATGACATCCCAGCCTCTGACCTGACCGCCGCCTATGGAACCTCTCACCCCAACTCCCGTGCCTCCACAAACGCAAACACTACCTTCAACGACACTATTAACGGAGGCCTCCACCCCACGCACCGCGCCGGAAAATACCTCGCCCTGGACTGCGAAATGGTCGGAACAGGCCCACCACCACACTCCGACGACCTGCTGGCGCGAGTCTCCCTAGTGAACTTCCACGGCGAGCAGATCTACGATTCGTACGTCCAACCGCCCGGCAAAGCGCGCGTGCAAGACTACCGCACACACGTCTCGGGCGTGACGCCCTGGCATCTCCGTGCAGAGTACGCCCGCCCTTTCGCCGAAGTACAAAAACTCGTGACCGAGCTGCTGCGCGACAAGATCCTCGTGGGCCACGCACTGAAGAAGGATTTGGAGGCTTTGCAGCTCACGCACCCCAAGCGGGATATCCGCGATACGTCGCGCTACGCGCCGTTCAGAATCGAGAGTAAAGGCAAACCGCCCGCGTTGAGGAACCTGGCGAGGAGTGAGTTGGGACTTGTGATTCAGACGGGCGAGCATAGCAGTGTGGAAGATGCGAGGGCTACGATGGCGCTTTTCCGCAAAGAGAAGCAAGGGTTTGAAGAGGATAATCGGAGGACATTTGGGACGAAGAGGCGCGTGCCGCTGGGCAAGGGCAAGAGGGAGGACAGCGTGGAAGGGGATGAGGATGAAGAGGACGACGATGATGACGACGATGCCGATTTGGACGATGAGGATCTTGACTTGCTCGAGGGCGAGGAGGATGCTTTTGGGCAGTTGGCCGACGGGTCTGTCAAGAAGAAGGCTGCGCCTGACAAGAAGAAGAAGCGTAAGAAGAAGTCGAGAACCAAGAGGAAGTGAAGTGTTGTAGGGAAGAGTGAAAATCGAAAAGGCCTGAACAAAACATACTCACAGCAAAAACTTCAAGTTCCGTTGTGCAGCAAAACATGGGGTCAGGTCTCCGTCCCAACAGACCAATGACAGTCTACGGAGCAGTCTTGCTCTCTTCAATCTTCAATGACAAAATGGAATCTGGAAATCACAACTCAGAACGCAACGAAGGGGTATATACCATCCAGATCTGAACCTCTTATCCCTGTATATCGCATCATCATCACATCGGACTCGACGCTTCGAAACGCGAAAGCATGACCTTTTCCCGCCCAAACCCATATATCATCGAACGGAAACCCTAGTCTCTCTTTCTCACAATGGCACGTCCTCCATCATGCCCACCGCACCTTCCCTACCAACAGTCAAGATGACATCGCCGAGCGTCTTGGTCGCGAACCCAGCCTCACAGTAGCTGAAGTAATACTCCCATTTCCGGCGGAAGAGATCCACATCCTCCTCGCTCATGCCCTTGCCCTTACGATCGCCCTTGTGCTCCGCCAGCAGCGCCGGCCGGATCTTGGCATTGAACGACTGCATGAAATTCTGCCTCCACAAACGCAGACACTTGGTGTAGTGCGGGCCGATGTTCTCGACGCTCTCCGGGATAAGGCGCGGTTGCGAGCCGGTGGCCTTGTTCGTGGAACCCGCGCGGACGGCGTCGAGGAGCTGCGTGACGGTCGGCAGGTGGCCGCCGGGGAAGATGTAGCGGCGGATGAAGTCGTCGGATTTGCTGTAGGCCTCGTAGCGGCTCTCGGGCATGGTGATGCACTGGAAGACCGCAACGCCCCCCTCGCTCTTGAGCAGGCTGTCGATGCAGTGGAAGTAGGTCTGCAGGTACTCGGCGCCCACGGCCTCCAGCATCTCGATGCTCACTGCTTTGTCGAATTTGTCGGCCTCGGACGGGATCGGTAGACTGCGGTAGTCGCACAGGAGGACTGTGATTTTGTCTTGCAGGCCGGCGGCGCGGATGCGTTCTTCAGCTAGCTCTTTTTGCTCGACGCTGAGGGTCAGGCTGGTTACGCGGCAGCCGGTTTGTTGCGAGGCGAGGATGGCGAAGCTGCCCCAGCCTGTGCCGATTTCGAGGACGTTGTCGGTGGACTTGATGTTGGCATTGTCGATGAAGCGTTGGAGTTTGCGGTACTGCGCTTGCTCGAGGGTTTCTTCAAAGCTCTTGGGGTCGCTTTTGGGAAGCCAGACGGGACATGAGTAGGTCATGTCTGGGGAGAGGAAGGCCGCGAACATTTCGTTGGAGATGTCGTAGTGGGCGGATATGTTCAATCGGGCGTTGGTAAGGGTGTTTGTGCTGCGGATCAACCCAGCGACCTTGCCGGCAAGATCAGAGGTGAAAGTCGAGCCATTGGAGAGGTGTGCGCGGTTTTGGATGAACAGCTTGAAGAAGGCCGTGATGTCCGGACATGCGACCTCTCCCAGCATGTAGCTCTCTGCAAAACCCATGTCTGCGAAAAGCAGCAGGCGCACCCAAAAGAGGTCGTTCAGCACACGTAGCTCGGCGTGAGGTATGTTGTAGACGCTCTTCTCGTCTTGGAGATCTAATTTGCGCGGGCTGCCGCATATTGTCACGCTGCCGTCTGTGTCGTGGATTGAGAGCGAACCGATTTGGATGTTCTTGAGGAGGGAGAGAATGGCGCTTCGTGAGACTGAGAGGAGCGGTGGAAGGGCATATGACCCGGCGTAGTTTGCCAATGCATTGGCGCCGTCTGTGAGAGGTGAGAGGACACCCATGGCTGTGGAGCGATTATGGGTAGTTTGTCGAGGTCTAACAATGCCAACGTGCGTTCACTGTAGTATGTATACAAAGGTCTAGAGGACAAGAGGACGAGAGGGACAGTTGGGACAGAATGTTTTAGACAGACCACGGCGCCGGAAGGAGGTAAGAGCCGTGATCCGTGAGAATGGCAGTGAGACAGCTGAGGCGTATTGATGGCGCATTATCAAGCATGCATGTGAAATCGCGTATTCCTTTTCGCTGTGGGCCCGGAGCTCCCATTGCATTTGTTGACTGATTTGATTGATCTGCGTCATAGATCTGCTCTTTTCGGCATGGCATCTTGAGCTAGTCGCATTCGTCGGACTCGCTTTCCGGATGCGATTGTGCGTAGTGCATTTGTCTGTGTGTTGTTGTCGTGATGATTGTTATTGTGGATATTGACAGTCGCCTAAACGTAAAAGCCAAGTGAATAATGACAACTCTAAATGTGTATATGTACATGTACAACAGCTTCTCACAATCGCATCTTCGGCACCCAAAATTGCACTCGTCTCGTTGCCTAGCTCGAGCCTCGAGCCCCGCCCCGACACAGCTGTGCATTGGAGCTGTGGAGTGGAGCAGATCGTGCTTATCGATAATCGTGCCCAGATCTAGCCACGTGCTTGGCAGGGACATAGCACTTCCGCTTTCGGTCGCGACGACGCGTCGGATCGCGTCTCACGAATAAGCCGCGGTCCAGGGCCGTTCGTTGCATCTGTTCGAACAGTAACCAATACACGATCCAACCAACCCATCGCTCGCCGCCAGAATGCTCGCCGTCCAATCCACTCCCAGAGACAAGACCGTCACACCCAACATACTACCCTGCACTATCAAACACAACGGTCCCGTCAGCGCAGACTCGCGTTACTGGAACCCTACGACGGAACAGGATGGCACCAGCACTACCTTTTTCAGAGGTCGCAAACTGCGTGGCAAGCAACTCACTCTTCCGGCAGCCTATAAAGGCGTAGTGCTCCAGAAGACGGACAAGAAAGTCATAGCAAAACCGAGCGTGCCTTTACCCGGTGTCGAAGCCGATGACGCCAATGCTCCGAAAGAGGTGGACACGATGGCCATGGAACAGCACGCCACTTTCACACATGTCATGGTCTGGGATCATGAGGCTGTCCCTGGTGGCGACGACGTGTATGTGAAGGGTATGGAGGAGTGGATTGATTTCGCCGAAGCAGTATGTTCACATCTCCTGTGGTATGCTCTGGCACAACCGATTGCTGATTCGATTTACCGCTACAGATGCATTCCTACGAGGACTCCGACTCGAAAGCTCCTTCTTGAGCAAATTTCGCAAGCCAACTGCATAATCCAAATCCCACAGATGGGCTCAATACCACTTGCAGGCATGCATGGTAAGCCGCGACCAGCACTTTGGCTCTACAGCCAACTTGCGAGCTGGTCATGCTGTAGTCGAAGCTCGATCCCAGCAGCGCTTTGCTTCAATGCAAAAAGCATAAAAGCTGGCGATGACGGCGTGCTCTTCAAGCCGGTTAGCAACCTAAAGCCGAAGCCTCTTAAACAATCGCACGCAGCTACTGCATCCAGCGGGCCTCCTCCCACGACTCACGAGCAGATAATCCAAAGAAACGCCCCAAGGGCGTGTTTCATCCTTCATCAGACTCCTGCTTGACTCTCACATTCTCTTCTTCCTCTTCTTCATGTTTCGCGGTAATCTCCTCCTTCACCTCCCCCTCTCCCTCCACCTTCATCCCCTTCTTGACCGCCATATCCCACTCCCTTTGCTCCCTCTGAAACTCCCTCTTCAACTCCCCGTAGGCCAAATCAGCCCTACACCTCTCCCATCCCCTCTTGAAAACCTCACTAGCCTCAGCCTTCTCCTCCATCCCCTCATGCCATCTACTCTTCTCCAACTCCACCCTCCCGCCACCCTCCCTCTCCACCTCCCTAGCCGACCGATCATACTTCTTCCCCCCCTTGTGGTTAGCATACCGCCTCGCCCTCGTCATCCCCATCTGCACAAACTTGCGCGCCATGTCCGCTCCCACGAAATCTCCCCGGGCGACGTACGAGTCGAAGGCTGAGGTGAGGGCCGCGAGGGAGGCGCGCGCTATGGGGACTGTCTTGAAGCGCCAGAGAGGGAGGAGTAGGGATTTATACGGCTCGAAGGTTAGGACACCTTGTTCGCCGCGGGCGATGCGGTAGCTCATCCTGAGGGCGGTGGAGTCCAGGGAGGGAGTTGGGAGGGGCGGCGAGGGGGGAGCGATGAGGGAGTCTTCTTCTTTTTTGGGGCCGGAGAGCTTTTTGCGTGGTGGCATTTTAATTTATTTATTTTTCGCGTAGAGGTGGCTTCTTATTGTGTTTTGTTTCAAGGATAGGTAGGTATTGTTTTGTGTCGTGTTGGCTAGATTTGTGGAACAGAGAATCTCGTGTAGTCTACACTTTGACTATTTCCAGTTTCTTGACTTGGTTTCGTGATTATTCGTGGGTCTTTTGATTACATCATGCTCTTGAAATGTTTATATCGATGAGAGGTGAGTTGTGTAGAATCAGCATCATCCTCAGATGTCCCTTTCTTTGTTGGTCGTCGCCAATGGATCGGATACGTCATGCTGATCGATACAACTAGGTAGATGCTTATGTACGATCTACATGCTTGAGAACATGGAGAAATTATGAAATTATGAATTTCGCGAACGGCTAGAGAATGTACAAGGCAAGTACACCTTCGATCATAATACAGTATGAGGGGATACAATGTTGGCAACTTTGAGCCTAGACAAGGACGACAGTACAGCAGCAGTGAACAAGATGTACAAGAGACGAAATATACAGGGTATCTTCTGGAACGGTAAACAAGTATGGAGCAGTAGCTCCTCTTCCTCCAAAAGTGAGATCGGGAGGTAACACGGCTGCATCATCTTTGCAAATTCGCCGAATTTCCCCAATCCACATTCTATCATCCTCACATTCACACCTCTCACACGTGCGAAGGATAAGGGTCGCTGGCCTTCGCAATCGCGAGCGCGACCTCCTCGTCTTCGTCTTCGCCTTCATACTCAGGCTCCTCCAAACCAGGCAGACAGAACAAGTCGTCTGTTCCCAGCCCGTGCTGAACGCGCTTGCGTTGCGCCTCCTTCTTGTCACAGCCGCCGAAGTTCTCGCGGAAGAATGCGAGGTACTCTTGCTGGACTGCGTCGGTCTCTGTAAGGCTTGAGGGTTCGCCGCGGAAATCGAGGAGTGGGAGGTGGGGAAGTTCTGGAAGGTCGCCTTTGAAGGGTATGGATGAGTGTAAAGGTTGGGTGCCGGGGATGTGTTGCTTTTCGCTATGGGGAACAATGGCTGGAGGTTCGTCTGCTGTGAGGAATGCTTCTTCCTCTGGGTGGATGGGTGGCTTGTGGGTTTCATCTTCTTTTCGTCCTTTCTCCGGCCGTGTGAATTCTTCGGGAACTTGGGCGAGCTCGTTGTGGATTGTGACAAAGCTTTTGGCCGGATGCAACATATTCCAGCTTCTCGCCCGCATGAGTTCGAGCAGATACTCCAACCAAGCCGGTTCGGTTTCCGAAACGAGCTTCTTCGATTTCTTGGCCTTGCCAGCGTGGCCCGCTGCCAGCCGATTTGACACAAAGTCATGGAAGCTGGCCCACTTTTCACTGAATACAAGGCTTGCAGTCGATGAGGGTGCTTGATAGATAAATGGCGTACGCTCGCCTTTATTCAGCTTTGCATCGTCGAGATAGATCTTGGCTTTCATGTCGGCCACCGTTGGTGGTGTCAGTTTATGGCTTCCGTTCAGCATCTTCGATGGTACATCCAGAGATACGCCGAAAAGCTCTCCCGAGTACGGCGATCCATAGGACGAGTAGCGATACTCGAGAATTACATAGTGCAGGTACTGAAGATACTGGGGACTGACTTCAGCTTGAGTCGATAGCAGTAGAACGTGCGTGTCTGGTGTCGTCGGGAAGAAAGACTCCAGGAACCGCAAGGACGACTGTTCAGAGCTAGCGTGCTCGGACGGTATACGGTGGCGCACCGAGAGTGTGCTCGCGCCTATGGGGGACGTGTCGTGTCCCGGCGGCCACTTCAAGTCGCTAAGATATGCACCAGCATATTTGTCGATCGTGTTGGGTAATTCGACTATCAGGCGCGGTGGTCGTAAACCAGCATAATCTGCTGATTCCAAACTCTTGATCAACTTGACCAATCCGCCTGAGCTTTCTCTGGGAGCGTGTATGAGAATATCGATCTGCGGCTTGAACCAGCTGCTCAAACTGCCAGAATCGAGCCTCGTCATCCAGAGAAAGTCTTCATAGGCTCCCTCGGGGATCTCGATGACTGGTAGACTGTATAACCTGCCCTTCGTGCGCACAGCACGCGTGAAAGCGGCATCCTCGATCGAACTATCGTCCGTGATGATAGCCTGAGGATGCATAAACTCGTTGATGTGTCTCAATGCTCCTGCCACCGAAGTTTCAAGTCGTGCCTCAGTACTGTACTCGCTGTAGTCTCCACGACCGTCGTGGAATGTGACCGAGCAGTCTTCATGCGACACACCATTTATCTCCAATATCTCTTCTAACGGCAACGCATCACGGCCGAGCAAGGCTAGATGCACGTAGTTCCGGTCCCACTTTGCCATGTCACATGCCATTGGCATCAGGTTGGCCACGCTCTGCAGTGAGGATGCCGCGAACAGTATGTTGCGATTCGCACTACGCTGCCCGAAAGTACGTGTTATGGCATGTAGGGACGATGCAAGCCGATAGAACTTGATCGGGCCATTGTAGTATTGTGTTGCGCTCTCATCCTCCTCATCGTCATCGTCTGTCGTTCGAGGCGGCGCGCCGGTGGGCTCGGTGCGAGAGTTGGGCGATATATTTGGACTCGCATACGGACCGAGTCCTGTCGTCGGATGGCCAAATCGTTGCCCATCAACACGTCGTAGGTCGGCCGGTGGGTTCGTGACGAAGAGGTAAACTAGCACTAGTCCCGCAATCAGGCCGAAGAGTCGGCGTTTGCGCCAGCGTAGGATGTTGAAGGCATGGTATGCCGAGTGCGACCGTTTGGGGCGGAAGTCATCGTCGCGCTTCCCAAGCTCCTCATCTTTGCTCAAGACGCGAGAGTGGTAGGGCATGCTGCGTTGTATAGTGGAAGGGCGAGGAGGCGAACGAGGGCGGCCTCCTAGCATCGTTGTTGGAGCATGTTTCGGACCTTGGGAGAAGCTGGGATCAATGCGCCACGTGTCGGCGGACGGCTCTCTGTTCAAGGTGTCGACTCCGTCTCCATATAGAAGCGGCTAGAGAGTACGAGTGAGGTCTTCTTATCGCTGTAGTTGTGAATCAGTCCAGACTGTGCAGAGGTACATGTAGGTAGTCGAGAGTCAGGTGCGATGGTGAAGGCCTCTTGCGTAGCGTAGTTTATCGATCTGGACGTCTAACCGTAGACGCTAAACACAACACTAACCCTATAGTGCTTGCAAATACATTACATATAACGTTATGCCTCTTTCGGGTCACATTTATCATTCGCCGACGGGCTCCATCTTCACCCATAGCGATCCAATCATTCTGGACGTTATCCCATGCTCAAGCTGCAGCTCCTGCCTCTTCCCGTCCTCACCTGTGCCAGCCCATGTAAATTTATAGCTACTGACCAATCCAGCTAGCAAAAACTTCAATTCGGCACGTGCAAACCGCTCGCCAATGCAAATGCGAGCACCAGATGAAAAGGTCAAGTTTGCCTTTCTGTCTTCCGCACCACCCAAAGCAGGATCCTGCATCCATCGTTCAGGGTTAAAGGCAAGCGGGTCTAACTTCCAGAGCTTTGGAGAGCAATTGATTGCGTGGATCGGCATGGTGAATGACGTGCCCTTCGGGAAAGTCTGGCCAGCGACTACGACGTCTTCGACACTTCGGCGGTACATGGACGGGATCGAATGGTGGAGGCGGAGCACCTCGTTGCAAACAGCTTGAAGATAGGGCATGGTGTCGATTTCTGAGAGGTGAACCTCGCTGTCCGATTCCACTGCACGCGAGTTGATAGACTGGCGAACTTCCTGGCGAAGGCGATCCTGTATAGCTGGGTGTCTGCTCATTTCCCAGATGGCGCTCTGGATTACGAAATGAATGGTGTCGTGCCCTGCAGCGGAAATGGTCATCGCCTGATTGACGAGCGTCTGTTTGTCCCGCACGTTGCCCTCTTTCATCAGGATCCCGATGATGTCGTTTCCGGCCTGCTTCTCTTGCCCATCCAGGGAAAGGCCTTTTTGCTCGATAACGTTGCCTACACAGTCCTGGACGGCAGTGACGGCTGCCCTCAAGTCCTGATTGCGCTTCAAAGGCAGACGGTCTAGAAGCCAAGGAGGCAAAAACAGTGCAAGCATACGGTATTTCTGCGCGGATTTACTAGGCGTGAAACCACGAGCGTAGTCGGTAGCCAGTTTGCCGCCTGGCTCCTGGAGGCACTTGAAATCCAAGCCAAAGCCAGCGATTCCAACAATGTCGAGGGTGACGCGATGAAGATAAGTGCCCAGATCCACGATGCCAGAGCTAGGTTTGGTGCTTCCCATCTTAGCATCTTCAGCCACCTTATCGACGAGCTCCTTTGCCTTGTGTTCGAAGACAGGGTACAGGTCCTTGATCTGACGGGCCTTGAAGGCTAGCTGCATTGCCTTTTTTTGTGTTTTGTGAGCCTCGCCTTCCGCCACAACCAGTCCATCGCCTATCAAGGACCTAATGATCTTAGTTATGGGAGGTGGCTTGACGTAAGAGTAGGGGTTCGCCACCAAGATGTCATGAATGGCGTTAGGGTCTGTCACGAGAATCTTTTGGATGTTGAGAACTCCGTGATACCGGATGAAGCCTTGGTTTGGTATCTTCTGGGCCCATTCCGTGAGTTGATCCGGGCCCGGTTCGATGAAAAGCCGTTTGCGTATTGGGCCTTGATCGGGCACCGGCAGATGTTTAAGCGGGCTAGAACGTGGTTTGATGAAGATTCTGTGAACGAGTAGTGCAACGAAAACGCCAGCAACGACTAGATGCAGATTCGACATGATTCAATCACTGCTGCGAGTGCAGTGGTCCGCTCTGTACAGAAATGCAGCTCGGTGCGAAAAAGGGAGATCTGTAGTGCGAACAACATTATCTTGTAGGGATTGCACGGTCCAGCACGTCACGACCGTGCATTCTGGATCAGTCGGGCTGTAGATAGCAATAATGCATCCACCACACCAGCTCGGAGGCTTGAGGCAGTTGCTTACCTTCTTACCCAACCTTACCCAACCTTGTCATCGCCCTTCACATGACTGTAGAGTCAGGGCTCGAGCTTTGTGTAATGGAAATCTTCGCGTTGTTTGGTCATTTGCTAGGAGTGATGGCCAATATACCCATGCTGTCGACATGGATGCGACAACGTGGGATAGGGACCAGAGGTGTAGTCAGCCGGTGCTGCAGGGCGGGCGATCCCGCGAGCGCGAAGGCTGTTTTGGTGAGAGTCTCCACCACACAACTTGACAAGAACGCTCTTGCTGTCATGTCCATCGTGTGTTGAGTCGATGACTGCACACCCGTTGCGCCACTTGCGTGCATTGTCCAGGAAGATGAGATGGACGCGTGGGCTGCTGACTACGCTTCAATCCCGAGTGATCTACGACAGATGGACAAAGCTCTGTCAGGGCTCAGGGAAGAGCAAAGACACGCGAGATAGCAAGCAGTGTGATGTCGACAGGCATTGTCTTGAGGGCGATTAGGTTTCATGTCGCCCAAGACCGGGTCGGTGGGATCTCACGAGGCCGGTCCATTCATACCATTGGGGCTTGGATTTATGGGGTTGTTAGATCGGAAGCACCGCGGCTTATGTCAGGCCAGATATTGCCTGGTCAGACTCCTGAACTATTGGCAGAACTCTTAACGTGAGCCGTGATACTGCACCGTGCATGTGCAGTGTGGTGTTTCGAGGACGTCACAACATCAGAACATTGGGGACTGGTGAGTACAGGGTCGGGTCATATGCTTTTATTCTGAGCAATTGTTCAAAACAGTTTCAGCGATGTTATCAATGGAGATTGATGCGATTGCCTTTCTTGGTTAGAACAGAAACACAGTCCGCTCTTATGCCATTACGGTCTTGCGTATGGAGTCTAATTGCGTAGTTGCCATGCTCTTCTGATGCCCAGTTGACAGTGAATAGTCGTATGTGGTAGGATCAGGGGTGGGTTCACAGAATCTTCAGCTGTTGCTGGAAGCTGCGTGCTCACGTTGACGGTCCAACATCCATACCAACATCAGCTTTCGCCAATTACGCTGCTGGTCGCTCACAAACGGCCGTGATGATCTTTTCCATACTTCCATTTTTGCTAGTCTGGGCGACATTGGTCTGGTACGCCTATTCAATTCACCGTTACTTGAAGCGTCGTTCGTACGCCCGAAGACATGGATGCAAAGAGCCTACAACGTTAATACAAGAGTCTTTCGTTGGTTTTCGGATGCTCCGCGAGTCTTTCGTAGCAATCCAGAACTCTACTTACCTACGACTCGGCAAGCAACGGTTCGACGACAACGGGGATACGTTTGCATTCAAACAAATCGGAAAGTTGGGAATTCTCACCAACGATCCCGCCAACGTCAAAGCGATACTTTCTACCCAGTTCCAGGACTACGGTGTTGGCAAGAGGAGGGCCGAGGCATTCGAGCCGCTGATTGGACACGGGATATTCACTGCAGATGGCCCTGCCTGGGATAAGGCGAGAAGATTGGTCCGACCGAGTTTCGCGAGAGGTCAGCTCGACGACATCGCCATATTCGAGCCGCATTTTCAACACTTCATCGCAAGTCTGCCTGCTGGAGGTCAAGCGGTCGATCTTCAACCACTGTTCCAAGGGTTGACCCTGGATGTCTCGACAGACTTTCTGTTTGGTGAATCGACAGATGTGCTGGGCTCACCGGAGGCCGCTTCTGCTGGCAGAAGGTTTGCTGATGCCTTTGATCGAGCCCAGAAGAGTGTCATCGGTGCATTTGCTCTCGGGTCGGTGGCTTGGTTGGATCCGCGTTCGAACTTCAAGCAAGATCAGAAAACAGTACAAAACTTCATGTCCGGATATGTCGACAAGGCACTCAGCACAGATAAGAACGAGAAGAAGAACCAGGTTGGGCAAAGATATAGCTTTGCAGAGGAGTTCTCCAAGCTGACAGACGACCGGGACGTGATAAGAGGTGGACTTCTGAATCTCCTCCTTGCGGGTCGGGACACCACATCTGGCCTTCTCAGCAATTTGTTCTTCATGCTTGCGCGGCATCCAGACACCTACGCCAAGTTAGCCGAGGAGATTCAAACAACAATACCGCGGACTGGCGAACCCCCGAGTCTGGAAGATCTTCGATCGATGAAGTACTTACGAGGCTGTATCAACGAGTCGCTTCGCTTACACCCACCCATACCACGCAACTCACGTCAAGCCCTAAGGGATACAACATTGCCAACTGGTGGAGGGCCTGACAAGTCGGAACCGGTATTCATTCCACAAGGCACACAAGTTGGCTACCAAGTCTTCTCTATACATCGAAGGAAAGATGTATATGGTGAAGATGCCGATGATTTTGTCCCTGAGCGCTGGACAGAGAGGAATCTTCGACCTGGTTGGGCATTTCTACCCTTCAATGGCGGACCACGGGTATGCATTGGGCAGCAATTTGCGTTGAATCTCGCATCGTACATGGTGTGCCGCCTGGTACAGCATGTTGATAGCGTTCGGAGCTGTGACTCGTCGCCTTGGAGGGAAGGCTTGGGTATCTCTTGCTCGACGGGAGATGGCGCGTGGGTGACATTGGACCAGCGCGTCTAGGTGTCGTGCTGCCATTTGAGAGTGCAAAATCAAAACAGATGGATTGTTTGAGTAATGTCCCAAAATTAGCTTCGTGGTTATGCATATTCGTCTTTCACGATGCCATCAGGTGAGTGACGGAAGTGACACCGCCTCGAATGCATGCGTGCCAAATTTATCATGGAGATGGGCACGCCGTCCCGGGCCAGGAGAGAAACACTCTTACATTTTATCGTCGTTCTTGATCTGACCACGAATGAGCACCATTCTGTCTGCGAACCTCAAGTACTGCCACTTGAAAAGTCAACTGCAGGCGAAGTAGATGTTGACCTGTGCTTCCAGACATGCAAATGGTGCATTCCTCCAGGCGTTGGTATCGGCAGCTTTGGTACATCGAAGAGCTTTTCGTCCCAACGAGAGATCAAAATGCCGGGCCGGGTGTCTCACTGGTTCAAATTTTCCTGTGAAGTCTTATCAGCAACTCTCATACATAAAACACCGTCTCGCACCGTTGAGATACTAACATATCAATCTCAGTATCTCACTGGATCGAATCTTTCCATGTGGTGGTATCATGCGACCTCTATACATCACAATCATGTACATACCTGCAAGAGGACTGCAGTCGTTCCTCAGTAGACTTGAGTCTTTCAGCAGGAGGTGGTATACTCGACTTTTGTCTGGAAAAGGGTCACCACTACCTGCGAGATTATCAAAGGCCAATTGATGGCAAACGTCCAGGAGTGAAGGATACTTTGTACTCATACCATGAGCTCTGGTATACTAAGGTCAGTAGCGTGCCAGCGAGATGCAGTGTATCTTTACACCGCCTCTCAACGGAACCCGTTCTCCTTGAAGGTGATATCTGTAGATGCAGCTCCGAGGAAGAAGTGTCTACCGGTGAGAGACCTTGATTTCCCTAGTGGTCTCTCGTTGGACCTGACTTTCTAGGAGTTCGTACCGTCAGATGTGAGTGGAAAACCAGTATCGGCCAGTGAGCCAGTGTGATCTTTGCTGTCCTCTCTCAGTAGACTTGACTTTTTAGAAGCTCATACCGTTAGATGTGAGTTGTAGAAACAAGGACCGACCAGTGAGAGAGCGTAGTTTCGGATCGACCATCTCTGTGGACTTGACATTTTCTGAGCTGCTATCCTCCACTTCAGCCAAAGGAAGTCGCTCAGAACCGACGAGAGCCCTCTAAGATAAAGTATTCTCCGCGCTACCCCGCGAAAGACATCCCGGCGCTAATGCAAGGTCCCGCGACCGTATTCAGTCGCGTAACACCGCGTTTGGAATGTGAAAGTTGATTACTTTCGCGCCTGCTCTCTCATCCTCTTTTCCCTCACGACATACCTCTTCGCCGCCACGATGGCCACCCCCTCACGCAACACCCGCGCGCGGTCGCGCCAGACCACCCCATCAGGCGTTCTACCTGCTGTCGATCGCAGGACCTCACACGGTTACGGAGCGCGAGGAAAGGCAAACCTCCACAACCAGCTTGCGGCTGCTGGCACTACTTTGGCAGAGGGTTTCACGACTGCCCGCGGTATGGAGCCGCTCCTCGAGGAGTCCGTCCTGGACGAAGAGGAGCGGACTCCCGTACCGCATCGACGCCAGGGAACTGTTGTCGAGAGTTTCGCCCTGTACGAGGGCTCGCAACGATCGCAAAGGCGCGAAAACGCAATGCCTCCTCCCCCTCCCCCTCCTCATCCACCAGCACCACCGGCCGCAAGACGTGCCCCCTCTCCCCCTCCACCAACCGAGCCATGGTCACTCTCGGTGCTTCTCTTTGCCATACCACGCTACCTGTGGCGCAATTTCTGGTCTCTTCTCGTGGGCGCACTCATCTTGGGAATTGCCGCCAACGTCCCAATGCCTCATCGCGCAGGCCTTCGCCGTGATGCATTCTTTCGCGGGCTGAAGTTGGCTGTTGGTCTCCCTGGCTACGACAGGCCACCCGAGTCTGCCGAAGCTCTCTGGATGTGGGTGCGATACAACTCGTCACTCATCGATGAGTTTGAAGGCGTACCAGAGATTAAGGACCCCCAGCTCCAGGGCTGGCTCAATGTTCGTCTGCGCGAAATGATCAAAGAGTTGGAAACCAACCAGACTACACTTTCCGACCGAGTAGGGTCGCTCGAAGATTTCCTGCCACGCAGAATGGTTGTAGATGTCGTCGACGACCAGCTCATCATCAAAGATGAATTTTGGCAAGTTCTGACCAGCACGCTGAAGGGAGACACTGCGATTTTCGATGCTTTTGTGGCCGCAAATGAAAAGGCTGCGACGGAAATTGCTTTTGCCGCAAGCGAGGGTCACCTTTCGGCCGCTTTGGAGAGCAAGCGTGTTCTAAGCCCTGACGAAATGGTGGATATGCTCAACAGATATGTCGATGCCCTCGAGCTGAAGTTGGAGTCCTGGGCCGACGAACAACTGGCCGTCACTCGCGAACAAGCCACTCGGATTGCCAAAGAAGTTTCCCAGAACGTAGCATCCGATTCTAGATCTCAGCTTAGTGTCCTCGTCAAGTCCAGGATCATGGCGAATATCTACGAGTCGCTGAGTGCTGTCAACTACTTCTCTCCGAGCAACGGCGCCATCGTTGACCCACACCACACATCCCCGACGTCATTGAAGCCTCGGAAGGACCCCAAGGTCGGCTGGTTTGGAAAATCGCTCAAACGCCCCAGTCCTCCACCGGTCGCTGCCCTCAAGAAGTGGGAAGAACAGGGCGATTGTTGGTGCGCTGCGGAGTCTACAGGCATCAGAGGCGCAGCTCAACTGGCCATCATCACCGAGAATGAGATTGCACCACGCCGCCTGATCATTGAGCACATTCCAGCAACAGGTACAACAAAAATTGACAGTGCCCCGCGACACTTTGAGCTCTGGGCCGAAGCGTTTACCGTCCAGAAAGCTGAAGAGATGAAAGACCAGTTCCGACAGGAGTATGCGCGCTACGATGCAGAGTGCACCGAGGCAGGTGCGCCAACCGATACATCCGTCTGCATCACCTCCGGAACCTACAACATCCACGCCGAGAACTGGGTACAAAGCTTCCCCATGTTCATTGACATGGAAGACAGATTCCCTGCAATCAGCGCTGGCAAATTCTACTACCGCGTCATGTCGAACTGGCAGTCCTCGCAAACCTGCACCTACAGGGTGCGCCTGACCGGAACCGAAATGGAGGAGACCAATACCGCGCAAGAGTTATATGGCAAGATGAGAGACTGAGTCTGGGAGGCACACGGAGTTGCTTCACCTCAAAGTTTGCTTTGATTTTGATTTTGATTTTGATTTTGATTTTGATTGGAGTTTTGGGCGTGACGATCATGATGGAAAGAATCATGAAAACGTCTTTGGATGATACCCCCTGCATGTGCATAACGGCCTTTTACTTCGTTTCGGCCTAGCACGGCCTCAGCATAGCTCTGGCATAGCGAGATCACTGCATCCCTGTCACAGCAATTGTGCAACTATTTATCGTTCTTTTCGCAGCCACCGGGAGCACGAAGGAAACACACTGTCTAGCAGAAATTTTCGACAGACGGAGAACATCAACGAGCAGACACGTTTCTAATACAAGCAAACATTGAGAAAATCGTTACACTTTCAAAAATTCATTTCCAATTCCAATTTTATGGCTTTTGCATGTAGAGTCTTTTCAATTCGTCTATCATGTATCATCTTGAGTCCTGTTGTCAATCGCACATGTGATTTGCTTACACACCAGCCTTGCCGGCCTTGAAGTCCTCGAAGCCCTGGTGAGCAGCCTCCTGCACGCTCTGCTCGCCCGCTACGATCTTCTTGACGGTGGCGAGGATGGAACTCCAGTCTTCGAAGACGGTGAAGGGCACGTTTTCGCGGGCGCAGTAGGTGATGAGGTCTGTGATCTCGACGTCAGCAAGTGGAACACAGAGATATAATGAAGGAATTCTAGCGGACTGTATTTACATACCGTGGCCCTTCTTGGCGAAGAGAAGGTCAGTCTCGCGGGCGGCTGAGAGATCAGACACACCATCGCCGGCGTAGAAAAGAGTCGGACGCTTGTCGGCGGGAAGCTGAGCGTAGGGGCGGAGAGTGAGGGACTTGTCGTGTCCGAATCCACTGTTGAGTTGATGTCAGTAAGGCGGCTCCCTCCTGCAACCAGATTTCCGCGTGCTAGTGGCAGTCAGCTCACCTATCGTCGTGGTACTGAATCTGCCAACCGCCTTCTTGGTCAATAGTCTTATCGCCACGCGGCACGGCCTCGTTGCAGACAATGTCGATCTTGTCGCAGTCCGGACCGACGAGCTTCTGCAAAATGCCGCGGATGACGGGCGTCATGCCGGACGAGACGACGACGGTCGGGATGTTGTTGGCCAGGGCCCACTGGAAGTACTCGTTGAAGTGCGGGTCGAGGGTGATGTTCTCAACCAGGTAGTCGACGCATTGCGGGAAGGGGCGCGTGATTGAGTCCATCATTTCGCGGAAAGCATCCCTGGGTTGTGGAAAGAGTTGGTGTTAGAATGGAGGAGTATTCGAGTTGAGATCTTATCTGCGGCGGTGGTGGTTTTTGTGATTTACCTGAAGGTCTTCTTGCCATCGAGGACATCCTTGTTGCCTTGCTTGCGCTTCTCGGCGCCGTAGCCGATGGTGTCTGTCTAAGTTTTGGCCGTCAATTCTGTAGCGTTCTTGTTTGGAGAATCCGCATCTCACCATGTAGTCATTGCTGTCCTTGAGAGTGATGGTGCCATCGAAATCGGTAAAGAAGATGAACTTGGGGTCCTTGAAGGGGAAACGCAGGGCTTTGAGGTCGGTGGCGGCCATTGTAAGTGAAGTGATTGACCGGAGATATGTAACGATTATGTTCTTCTGAAACAAAAGTGGATGTTGTCTAGTTAGAGGCTCAAGGAGAGACACTTGAAAGTGACTCTATCTTCATGGGCAAACCCCCACGTGGCAGCAGCCAAAAAATCGACCCGCTCCGATCTGTTCAATCGCTCTGACGTCGGAACAGCTCTTCCCCAACCATTTATTTGATCGTAGGAGTCTCCGCCCGCGCGATTGGACAGGACAGGCGACATTACAATTAAAATGCCGATTGGTACCAGGGCGAATTCATCATACAAGGAGCCAATTCAATTCATGGAATCACATAATGAACTATAGGTGAGTTTTATGCCTTCACGAACTCTGTGACGTTAAATATCTTAGTAATATGATACAAATCTCTGTAAATTGACACGAATAGGACAAGTCATATGGAAGCATACTGATCCCAATACAGTACTACAAATGCATGGTTGGTTGATGTCGCATAGGTGTGTTGGAGTGCCTGAATTTGCGCCTCAAACATTCACGCCCGCAGCTGTCTCGCGGCTTGAGCTTGATGGTCTGTTGTCTGCTGTCACTGAGCCGAGGGCGTTTTTTTGCTTCATCGTTGTGCTTCCTCACATCTTGTTGAACTGTCCTAGGAGCATGCACCCGGCTACGCGCTATGGCGCATTGTTGGCTAAAGATGTTCAGAGAACAATTCCCGCAAGAGTCGCACAAGTAGCGCGAGCGAGCACAGCTGCGAGAGCTGCTGGGCAATGGAGATGCCAGGGCGGTCAGGCGGATAGTAGCAAGAGGAGGACATCTGTCTGGTCAAAATCGAAATGGAGTTCGCAAAACAGTCTTGGGGCTATCAAGAGGACGTTCTCGACATCTTCGAAGCGTTTGGAAAGCGAGAAGAAGGATGAGAAAGATCAGACTGCAGCATCACCAACAATACATCTAGAACCACCGCCAGCAGAATCACACACTGGAAAAACCACCGAGTATATTGCATCACAATCTCAATCGGTCGAGGATGCAGCACCAGCACCGCCCGCAGAGACCCAAGACACAACTTTGTCCACACCTCGCTCACCTCCCATAGATGAACCTCTCTCAACTCCTGCCACCCGGTCCTCTACCCTTCCCTCAGCCTTTGCACAACGGCGGACCGACATATCCCGACGCATGTCCCACCTCATGGACAACTTCCTCACCAAAGCTACCCTTGCCTCCCAGCAAATCAACACCTACACGGGCACCGACTTCAGCGGAATCGAAGCGCTGCGCAATGAGATTGTTGCCCAAGAAAAGCAGGTGAAGGCCAGGCACGCCGCGGTGACCGCGCAAAAAGACAAGCACATGGAAGCTCACGTCAAGCAGGCGAGCAGCCAGAAGGAAATAGTCAGCTTGCTGGAAAGGAAAAGCAGCTGGCTACCCAGTGATCTGGAGCGATACATGACACTCGTCCGTTCGGAGCATCTGGACGAGCAGGCTGTGCAAAAGGCGAAGGAAGATCTGGCAGAGGCAGAGCGCGATCTTGAGGACTCACGCGCTATGCTAGAGAAGCTGGAGCGCAAGCAATACCACGAAGAGCAAATCTGGAGTGACACCATCCGCAGGAACAGTACTTGGGTCACGATAGGTCTGATGGGAGTGAACATTTTCCTACTGCTGGCGCAGATCATTTTTTTCGAGCCCTACCGCAGGAGAAAGATTGTCAGGGAGATGAAGGAGGCATTGGACGAGAGAGGCATGGCTGGTCCTGGAGTCTTGCAGGCTGCTACCGCGCCCGAGGTAGTAAAGCAAGTTGCTGAGGCCGAGGCGCCGAAGGAAGTGCCGGTCGAAGTTGTGGAAACTGAAGCAAAGGTCGAGGAGGTACCGGTAACAGAGCAGCCTCCCAAAGCTGTCACACCAGTAGACGCAGCTGCAGTGGCGGCAGAAAAGTCCGTCGAACCGCCCATTGCAGCGGAAGCCTCGCCCATCGAGGCAGTCCCACACTCGCTTTGGAAGCAACTCGAGCTGGCCACTTCCTGGGAGCAACGCCTCGAAATCTCCAAGGCAGCCTTCTACGACCTGTTCAGCGAGCGCGTCGTCCACCTGAAGCAAGTCGATGTGACAACAGTCGCGCTCCAGGGTGCTGCAACCGGCATCGCCGCTATGGGCGTGCTTTTCCTCCTTTTACGACCACATCAAATGTAGCCATAGTAAGAATAACTGTAAAATTACACATCATGCCAGCAACGTTCCTCATTGGAATTCCCCAAACTCCCCATCGTCAAACCCAAGCTCCTGCGCCGTCTTCCCATCCACTGCATTCGACGAAGGCGGCGGCGCAATGCTAGGGAACGCAGCTCCTGAAGGCGGCGGAGCAATCGAAAATAAAGCCTGCCCATCTTCCCGCTCGCTCTTCTTGTCCGTGCCAGGACCAGAGCCACCTTCCTTTCGCCCCTTCCCCCCAACCTGAATATGAATCTTCTCCCCCTCCTTCAAACTAAAATCCCTAAAAACCTCGCTCTTCTCACCCCCAGCAACGCCCTTAGCCTGCTCCCACCCAAGCACCTTCCTCGCCTCCCCCAACGCAATTCCAAAATCAAACGCATCGCTCCTATCCTCAAACCCCAAGCCCAGAGTAGCTTTCATGCCTCCCTCGCCCACGACTCTGACAGCGAAAAACCGGCTGGAATCCAGAGCTTGCTGCACCACTGCTTCGGAGACGTAGGGGCTGGCGGCGAAGAGTTCACCGGTTGCGGGGTCTTCGAGGTTGATTATGACTGTCAGGTCGTCGCGGTCGGAGGAAGAAGACAAGGGGTTCGGGCTGGGAGTGGAGGTTTCGAGCACGCGCATGCGGGCTGTGAAGATTTGTTGGGCTGTGGGTTTGGGGGGCGCTGTCCAGGGGCCGGCGTTGAAGCCGCGGGTGGAGGTTAGAGGTGGGATTGCGTAGATGTGGACTGAAGGGGTAGTGAAGAGGAGGCGTTGGATTGGGTCGGCCATTTTTGGTTTTGTTTGTGGTTGGTGTTGGTACAACGCTGGTCGTTGCGGGCTTTGTATGTGTGTGAGGGTGTTGGAGAACTTGGGGACTTGAAGATGCTCGTTTTTTACTTATGGACTGCTGAGGAAGGAACGAATTGTAAGTGAGGTCAAGTCGACGTCAAACAACAACTTGAAGGCGAGGCAAGCACAGGAGACTTTATATTGAAAGATAGACAATGCCCCCACGTGCAAGCCACACTTCTGCCTTTCACAGCCACAGCTGGCCGGGATCGAGCTCGACCCTGGCGCGATCTTCAGAAGACCTTGGACCCCGCAGAACGAATGATGATTCTGAGAAGTTGAACAAAATTCGCATTTCTTATCAGATCTTCCGCCCGCATAGAGAAATCACCCATCGACTGCCACGGCCATAACCACCTTGGGATACCAAACTAACCTATCAACATCTACACACACGTACACAGACATCCAGCCAAAATGTCAATTTACAACACCCCCACCCCCAGCGACCCAACCGTGCTCGCGCTCCGCAACACCCTCACAGCCGAGTCGTCGCCGTTGGCCGCACGTTTCCGCGCCCTCTTCTCACTCAAACACCTCGCCTGCCAATCGCCGCCTACCGACCAAACGATCCCGGCTCTGGAAGCGATCGCCGCCGCCCTCGTGTCTCCTTCCGCCCTCCTCAAGCACGAGCTTGCCTACTGCCTAGGCCAGAGCGGCAAACCCGAGGCCGTCGGCTACTTGGAGGCATGTGTTGAGGACCGCGCCGAAGACCCCATGTGCAGACATGAGGCTGCGGAGGCGCTAGGCGCGCTTGGGTTTGATGGGAGTCTGGAGCTGCTGAAGGCGAGGAGAGACGACAAGGATGAGCTGGAGGTCGTGAGGGAGACGGCTGAGTTGGCTGTTGAGAGGATTGAGTGGGCTGCGAGTGAGGCTGGCAAGGCGGAGAAGTTGAGGACTAGGTATGTCTATATTTCACGGCTGTTGGACGTACGGCTGGTTGACTAATGTTGGAACAGTGACTTTGCGTCTATCGACCCTGCACCCCCACTCGCGGAGACCGCTGAGACACCCTCCATCTCGGAATTCGAAAAGACCCTCCTCGACACATCGCTTCCGCTTTTCCAGCGCTACCGGGCGATGTTCGCGCTCCGCGATCTTGCTTCCCCGCCTGACCTTCCGACCGCCGTTCCCGCCGTGCACGCCCTCGCTCGCGGCATGTACGATCCGTCTGCACTTTTCCGTCACGAGATCGCGTTCGTGTTCGGCCAGCTGTGCCACCCTGCATCCGTACCTAGTCTGATCGAGACGCTCAGCAACACCAAGGAGGAGAGCATGGTGCGTCATGAAGCCGCCGAGGCGCTGGGCAGCTTGGGCGAGGAAGAAGGAGTCGAGGATGTGTTGAAGAAGTTCCTTGACGACCCCGAGCAGGTTGTCAAGGACAGCATTGTCGTTGCGCTGGATATGGCGGAGTTTGAGCGCAACGGCGAGCTGCAGTACGCCAGTATTCCCGTCACAGAGACTGCTGCTGCGGCCGCTTAAGGTGCGAGCTGGCTGGCAAGCAAGCATAGTAAAAGGCGTTCTTTGGCGGCGGATTGTTCGCGAGCGCGAGCGTAAAATATAGTTGGGTATTCTTCTTTTCCATCAAATCATGACATAGATCCAAAAACTTCAGCAATTCTCCAAGCAAGCAATAGCAACGCCCGATCAGTTGTTCTCGTTCCACTTGTGCGAGCACTTCGGGCAAGTGTAAAAGACCGTACTACCTTCGTCGGCGGATCGTAATTGCTGGGTGTAGTAGCGTGTCTGAGGGTTGCCGCATTTTTCGCAAGGGTGGTCGATGATGGCGTCGGTTTGGATCTCGCCCTCGTCGAATTCCTGCACGTCGGAGCGTAGGCGCGTACGGAGGGTCGAAGGGAAGGCAGTAGGTTTGGAGGCTGTAGTGATGGTTTTGCTGGAGGTGTCTGTGAAGCATGAGTACATGGCCGAATGCGTACTTTGGTTTTTAGCATCCTGTTCCCACCTTTGTTTTGCGCGCCGCAGACTTCGCAGGTCAGATACGTCTTGCGGCTGGTGTTGGTTTCGAGGAGGTTACCGCAGTCTGTACAGAAAACGAGGGATCCAATGGCAGCCATCTTTGCAGTAGTCGTGGTAATCACGTGGGAGGAATTGCTTGTGAATACGTTGTTCGCTCGTGATCTGCTCGTGAAGGTTGCTCTAATCTGCGCAAAGTGAAGCTTCGCGATCGGGAAAAATCACAGGCGAAGCCGAAGGTTTGCGGCTCTGCGGGGAGAACGGGCCGCTAATATGGGCCTGCGACGAGATGGAAATGGAAAGCGCGAGCTCGCGGAGATGCAAGACAAACACCGTCCATGTCGACCAGACGGCTGCCTGCTTACACGCGAATATGAGACCTGAGCTGCGGACGCTCGCCTCTGGAACAATCGAAATCTGATACCGAATAAACCTCACCCGCGCCGCCACTACTACGCTTGTGTCGGCTTTTGGCATTGCAGACAGGCTGTCTTCGAATGCGCCTAACGATGCTGTGTACGGACGACTCTCGCTGAAGGATTAAAAGAGGCAACACGCCCAAGGGAAGACAATCCACCACTGCTATGCAGAACTCTTACCCTCCGAACGGGTATACGCCGCCCACAAATGGCTTCCCGTCACATGCTGAAGCATCCGACCACGGCACCGATGGACACGACTGGGTGCAAACGCCTACAGTGGCTACGGCCTTGCCATTCACTCCATTCAGCTCCGTTGTTCCATTCAATCCCGGTATGCGAACGTCCAATCTCTGGCTTGTGATAGCCATCTGTCGCATGCCATTTTGTGAAGGTCGGCACGACTCTTGCTAATGCGCTCAACAGAAGTGATTCCACCTCCGTTAGCGACACCCTACTACAACGCCAACTACAACCTCGGTGATCTTCAAAAACCGCGTCGTGACTTGGAGATATTGTGTGCCGGAGCGACCCGCGCAGAGGATGCTTCAAAGCGTTGCCAACAGACCTTAAGAGATGTGCAGAAGCTGCTTGATCCTGATAGTCTAACGAAATACAACTTCAAGAAGCCAAGGCATATACAACCGAGCAACGGCTCCTCCAGTCAACCTCTACGTCCAGCTCCTGCGCTGAGCCCTTTTGCGAAAATGGTTCTGGATACGACGGATGTGCCTTTCCGGTACCTCACACCGGAGTCACCAGGCACACAGCATGCGCCGTCGGTGAATGGAAAGACTTCGAGTAAAGCGAAACCGTACAAAAGCATACCAACTCCAAAATCGGCGGTCAGACCGCTGCTGTCTACCCAACACAACGACTCTCAGCAGCCACCGGGCCCTTTGCAGGATTTCAACGCAGCGCCATCAAGTCAAACTCTGCAGGCCGTGGTACCGCGTACTCTGTCTGGGTCTGAACTTGCCGGTATTCAGTACATCCCAGACAACAATGTCCAGCCGACCGGCAAATCCCAAAGCATGACAAGCAAGGCAACTCGAACCATCAGCATTGACCAGCTGAAAAAGGGCAACGCTGCAGTCGCTGAGTTGCAGGCACTGCTCGATGAAATATTCGCGGCGGACAATGTTTTTGATTCAGAAGCAGGTCACGCGACTGGACTGCTGACGGTAGCTCAGACCGACGACGGACGTGTGTCGATGCTTCATCCCACAACACAGCAGAAACTCGATGGAGCCGTCATAAACGTTGTGAAATGCAGTCGTTTAGACGACGTCCAAGTCGAGGACTTGGTTCGAATCCAGAAGCTGAATGAGAGGGCCGTGTCCACAGCTAGCCGCCTCCAGCTCGAGATTGGCGATGGCTGGTCACAGGATGACGTCCAATATTGGCTGCTCAAAATGGAACAAGCCGATGCTGGGCTTCTTGCGACCAGGACACTGCTCCGGGTCATGACTGCGGGCCGCCAGGAGAAGGAGTTACAGTCAGAAGATCACATTCGCACAGTTCTTGACCTGCTCAAAACCGTGGTCGATACTGCCATCATTCCAGTCGTCGAGGAGCGCTCTTTTGTGGGTGAAAAGGTCCGAGGTGGTGACAAACCGCAGCACAACCCTAAATTCGCGCTCGCCACCAATCATCGCCCACATTTTAAAGCGCTCTCCTCCGCGATTACTAAGAGTTTTCGCCTTCTGGCGCAGCTGCTGGCGCGTGTTGATGTTGATGAGAGTGCCATCTCTACCATTGTCTACATGTGCAAGTCCTTGATCTTCGCTGAGAATGCTTCTGTAGACAGGGAGTCTGTACTTGGCATCCAGCCTTTCGAGTCTACTCGCAAACACGCTATGGACGTGCTTGGGAGGATTTTCACAAGATACTCCGACCAGAGACAATTTGTCATCGACGAAGTGCTAATCTCACTCGAGAAGCTACCCGCAACCAAACAAAACGCTCGGCAGTACCGTCTGCCTGACGGCAAATCGATCCAACTCGTATCCGCCCTACTCATGCGCCTCGTGCAGACCAGCGCCACCTGGAACAGGACTGCTCTCAACTTACGGAGCCAGGCCGAGGACGGCGATGATGAAGACGCGGATGGGTCTGACGATGAGATGGATGAAGATTCGGAGGGCGAAAGCCGGCGTGGATCTTCCTCTTTCAGAGACCGCGGCGCACCAAGAGACCTCAGATCGTTGGTCAAGCCCTTGTACGACGCGGCGCTGAGTGATGCATCGTACATTGTTCGCACCCTCATCAAGCGTGCCTCTACGACAGCGAAGAACTCGGACGAGCCTTATCGCAAGCTGATGGACATCTTCACGGAGGACTTCTTGAACGTGCTTGGATCCAGCGATTGGCCTGCAGCTGAGCTGTTGCTGCGAGTCATGTTGTCCAACTTCATCGCACTCGCTGAAGATCCAAAGAAGCCAGTGCCTGCAAGAAACTTGGGTCTGGAACTAATGGCGACTATGGCTGCTGGGATTCTCGCTTTGAAAAACCAGCTTCGTAATGCGAGCAGAAACGTCGATCCCCAAGAGTCGCCCTTCGTTGATGCTGTGCTCAAGAAATTCAAGACCGCAGACGCCAGCGGCGGAGACATGGACATCAATGACTTGCTCAGCTTCGAAGGTCCGTATCGACTTACACTCCGGTATGTGCAGGAGCGAGACAACGGCAGTGACCCACAGCTGCAAACGGCCAATAGCTTCCATTTGGTGCAGTGGGGAAACCAGCTTTGCAGTGTTCGCGCGGGTTCCGTCGACTCGGAGAGCAGCGAGGGTCCCGACTATACAAAGGACCTTGAGACCAAGCTTCGTAACACCATCCTTGATCCAGAGTGGCTGCCTGCAAACGACGAATACCCCGTTCCATCGACAGCGACAGGCAAATTCGCCTCTTTGCTCGTGACCATGAACCTGACCTTCTGCAAGGCCTTTCCTCGCCTCTTCAGCGCCTTGGTCAACTCACTTGCCGACGAGCACACTCAAGTCAAGGCTCGGGGCATCAAAAGCATTCTCACAGTTGTCGAAAGGGATCCTGATGTTCTCGCCAAGAACAACAACCTCCTCACCCGTATCGTCAACTGTACGGATGATAAAGCACCCATGGTCCGTGACTCAGCTCTGGGTCTCATCCAAAGGCTGATAGCCTTACGACCAGATTTGGCGCTCCGTATTAAACCTTACATTCATAAGCGGACTGCCGACCAGATGCCTGGAGTCCGCAAAAAGGCGTATAGAGTTCTCAAAGATCTCTACATAGCAAACGACGAACCCGGGAGACTAGACTCGAATATCGGGTCACAGATTACCGTGCGTGCGAATGTCGCAAACACTCTCATCGAAGGCATGGAAGACTCAGACGAGACTATTGTAGAGTTAGTCCGTGCCATCTTGGAAGAGCTGTGGTTCTCGCCTTTCCATGGGCTGACCATTCAAGGAGACAGAGCTGTGCAGACGAAGCTCAAGTATCGCTTACAAGCGCAATTGCTCATTCGCTGCGTTTCACACGCCAAAGACGGAGGGCGAGAGATCGAAGTTTGTGGACGCATGGAGTCTCTCATTCGCGAGGTGCTCACGAAATTGAAAACCGCACCAGCCAACGAACGTGTGTGCAAGATACTCATCGAGGTCCTGTTTGACGGCATCATTGATTCGACCGACATCCCCGGGGCACCTTCGTCGGAAGATATCCTGATGACGCTGGCTATATTCGCAAAAGCTTGCCCGACGCTCATGGAGGCGGCTCAGCTCGAGCGCCTGGAACCGTACACCAACAACTTGAGCCAGCACGACGATCTTGACGTGTATCGTTCTGTGTTGACCATCCTACGGTATGCGATGCCACACGTGAACAATCTCGGCCAGGACATACTCGCGAAGATTCAGTCGTCGCTCATGAAAAGCATCAGCAAGTTACCTAGGTCAGAGTTGCCAGGTGTTGCGGCTTGTCTCTGGACCATTGACGGCGAGCTTAATAACACAGATCGCTTGGTGAATCTTGTTGCATCGGCACTGAACGGCATCCGCTCAATGGGTACGGCGGACTTTTCCTCGGATCCGAAACAAGTCAACCGCGTCACGAAATTGATGAATATTGTTGGTCAATTTGGTAAAGCTTGTGACTTTGAGGCGCAGCTTGCAACCTTCAAGACGAAATTTCCACAGTCCAAATCGAAGACTGTTGCCGGCATGGCTGTCGAAATTGTCTGCCCTTTCACCAGCCCAAAGCAACCGCTTAACATTCGAGAGGCCGCCCTCGATGCCGTCTGTGCAATCGCTCAGCGTTGGCCAAAGATGTTCTTACGCGCCGACGTGGGCAATGCCTTCCAACTGATCCTCAAAGAGAAAGCACAGTCACTCGAGGAAATCTTCGTATCTGGCCTCGAGAGCTTCTTTGCTGGGCTGAGTACCCCCACCGAGGCTCAACAAGAGGAAGCAGCTGCACCGACGACTGGGAGAGAGCGTTTGGCAAAGACATACGTCGCTACGGACCAGGACGGCGCATCATCTGAGCTAGCGCAAAAGTTCTTGACGAACATTGTGCGCATCGCAGAGTCTTCGGCCGGAGCTTTGGCCTTGACAGCCACAAAGCTGATCGCTAGTATCCTTCAGCAAGGTCTACCTCACCCCAAGGAATGCGGACCAACACTAGTTGCGCTTGAGACTTCACCAAACCCAATGATTGCTCATTTGTCCTGGAAAGAACACCGTGTCATGCATCAGAAGCACGAGACCACCATCGAAAAGGAGTACGTCCGATCTATTCAGAGATCTCTTGCCTACCAGCAGACTGTTGTTGGGGATCCTTCTGGGTTCACTGGTTCTACCCCCAAGCCCAAGTTGCATTACTTCTGGGACGTGCTCAAGGCTGGAAAGGTCAAGGTCAGGCACAAGTTCCTCAGCAATATCGTTCAGAAGCTGGAATTCGACCCTACGAGCCTTGACAACCGTACCGACAATCCTCCTGAGCTCGCACTCGCACGATACGTTTGCGAGAATCTGGCGTTCTTTGAGTATGAGCGGCTTGACGATCTGCTAAAAGTCCTGTCGGCACTCGAAAAGTCTTTCGCAAGCGTAGGTACTCCGGTAGCCCAATCGATCGAGAGCGAGGTCTTGAAACTCAACGTTGCTGCCATGCTTGCTCCTGACCCTATGGCCATCGGGACCATCACCGGGGAAAGCGAAAGTGCAATCAATCCCGCTCGGCTCAAGACTCTCGCACTCTCGGCGCAGATCCTGCTTGTTATCTCAGAAACCCGGGCCTACATCCTCCGCCTTTGGAACCTTCAGAAGATCGCCCGCAACACTAAGGGGGCCGCCAAAGAGAACAGCAAAGCGCCAACCCGTGCTACCAACGCGCCAAGTCTCACAGACACCTACATCAGATCTATGGCTGGGCACATGATCCCTGCTACGTCTTTGGAGCAGCAGCACGTTTTCTGCCAGCAATTCATCGAAGTCATGACCATCGACAGCGAAGCCAAGCTACCTTCTGACGACGAAGACGATGTTGCACTTGGTGGCGGCGGAGATGCTAGCGGTAGCGAGGGCAGAAGTGCGACGCCGCCTGCTGGCAAGGGAAGGAAGAGAAAAACAGGCGGTACCACGCAGAGTACGCCGAGAAAGAAGGGTAGACCGCGCAAGTCGAGTGTCTCTAAGACCACGGAAGACGGAGATGATGGTGGCTGGGATTGAAAATACTTAAGTTTTATTGTTACTTTTTAGCATCTTTTAGCGATGGCGCTGGTGGTTTGGCCCTCGATGGCTACAATGGTATCAGGCCACAATGATTCGCTCAATTAGCGCGTCTGCCAGAAGGGACCATGGCAAACTAAATAGCACTGTAACAATACACATTCCATATTCTCTGCAGTCGTATGGAGCTCTCGCCTCCAAGTGATTTCGTGATCTGCGTGATACCCATCGTGTAATAGGGTTAGGGTAGCTCTCCAACCTTGATCCTCGAATTGTCACAAGTCCGACGACCTCGACCGCGCATCTCCCAAAAGGATCGCGCACAACCAAACCAACACAACCGCACCGGCACCGCAACAATGGCCTCCAAACTCTTCGCCTCCTTCTTGCGCCTCCCCTCATCAACACGCACCCTCTTCTCCGCCGCGCCAACACCAGCGCCAGCGTCTTTCATCACCTCCGCCCTCGCCCGCCGCTCCTTCACTACCACACCCGCTTTCAATGCAACATACAACCAGGTCCTGCGCGGCTGCCGCACAGAACAAGCGGCGCGAAAGCCCACGTCGCCCGCGCTCGTCAACCGCCCAGAGATGAAAGGCGTGTGCCTGCGAGTGGGCACCACCAAGCCCAAGAAGCCCAACTCGGGAGAGAGGAAGGTTGCGAGGGTTAGGTTAAGCAGTGGGAGGGTTATTACGGCTTACATTCCGGGCGAAGGTACGTTTGTTGCAGCGCTCTACGGTGTTGATTCACTGAGGGGTTGGTGGAAGATTGGGCGGGTGGATGGATGAGGAAGAGAGGAAGAGAGGCACGAGGATTTCTGGACGACGACAAACGAAGGACGTGAGGCTGACTTAAAGGGGTTTTGCGCAGGTCACAACATTCAGCAACATTCGGTCGTGCTGGTGCGAGGTGGCAGGAGTCAGGATTGTCCTGGTGTGAGGTATCACTTGGTCAGAGGTGCTTTCGATTTGGTGAGTTTTCTACGGAGGCGCGGGCGCTGTTGCGTTACTTTTGAACGCGCAAGGTGAAGGATCGCTAATGGAATACTGTGCAGGGTGGTGTTGGCAACCGGGTGACAGCTCGTTCGAAGTACGGCACGAAGAAGCCTAAGCTCGACCAGTAAGGAGGGAATCCTGTTGCGACGCGTCTTTCGAAAGAGCAGGGATTCGCTCAGAAATATGCTGTGGTGTTTCTTTTGACCGAATGGGTCGCTTTTGTACAACTACTTCTCGCTCCTTCTTTACGCTCGTCCGTCAGCCAATTTCGCGAGGAAAACATGGCATTCTTCGACGGCGCAGTACATCGGAGCCGCTCAAAGGTCTGACGGGAGTTTTGGGACCCGACAGTGGTGGCTTGAATTGGCTCAAAGCCCAAGCAAGCATGGAAAGATATGTACGATACACCTGTATGTCTACACAACAAAGAGGCATACTGAACGGGTAGCTACCGAGTTGCCAAGGCTGTTTGATCCTCACAGTGATGTTACGCACGATCTCGACCAGATTTATGATATCGGACGTACTGGGGCGAATCGCGTTCCACAGGAAACTTCCGATTCTGCAATGTGCCTTCCGCAATTGGGGAAGAAATCACACCACTACAGAAATGTTAGAAGCATGCGCTTGCCACCAATCGAGCTCCATCAACTTCAGATGGTTCTTGAAATCCCAGCGGCAAAGGCGTGTGCATTGAATGTATGATCGACTATGCGCGCCACCGTCAAAAGGTGAACATCCCATTCCCAGTGGCCGCCGCCCGTGGCAATGAACGATTCTAAGCCTAATCACACATTGCAAAACCATTGGAAGCGTGAAAGCATGATAATCAGGTGGTTTGAAATCATCATTTTGAATTAAGATAGTACTAATAACAACCAACTCATGTCCCCCGGGCTAAAACGCAGTATGCTCGCTTTCAAAGTAGAAATAGGAGAAATAAAAGGGAGACTAAGCAAGAAGCATGGTCTTTGTAGGGATTAAATAAATACTCGTAACAACCGGGCGCGCGCACACAGTGTGGCGTGGTATCGAGGAAGAAGTTTGGAAGATAGGGTGGGTCCAAAGAAAACATTACCGCGTATGCAGCCGTCGTCGTAGTGGACGATTGCGAGTAGGAAAGGAAATTATGAAGGCATGAGTTCCGACACTGTTGCCTTCGAAACGAGAAGTTTAATTCGTTGCGTCGTCTTCGGTAATCACCAGCGACGGCCACCGTAGGCTTCGGGTGCGCGATTTTGCTTGCGACCCTGTTTCGGTGTTGCCTCGTTGTCGCGCAGGCGCTTCTCTCTGTTGGCATCACGGTGATCGCCTTCGTAATGACGCTTCAGACCATGGGAACGGTTGTTCTTGGGACGAGGCGTCGCATCCGGATCTTCCATAATGGTGTACTCCGAGCTGGTGAGATCGTAGAGGCCAGTGCCAGAGCTTTGACGGTATTGGTGCTTTCCGTTGGCGCCCCAGGGGTTGTTGAACGCAACATCCTGGGGAGTTGACTGAGGCTCAGAAGGCGCACGATGCGCGCCAGCAAATGGATTATCGTGGTTGCTGGCGACAGAGCTTTGGCGGCTGGAGCGTGCAGAAGCAGGAGGTCCAAAAGCGGGACCAGGAGTCTCATAGACGAGCCTGGGCGAGCCAGTGACACCAAGCTTAGCGAGTACGTCGTCTTGTGCCTGGTCACGGATTGGCTCGAGAGCCTTGGGGCGCTGGTTGGAATAACGCGATGTAACCGAGCTCGCACGCGAGTGATTGGACGCAGCGCTCGACGGACGATAGTTGGGACCTTGACTGTTGTCGCGGTGACCAGTCCTTGATCCAGTGCGACTCGGTGGGCGCGACCCGCGCCTGTGGTGACCGCCTTCAGTAGCAGCTGTAGTCTCGATACTAGCGCGCGCGAAATGTGACACCGATCCAGACGAATCTGAACGTTCCCATTTCGAGTCGATGCGGTTGCGGTATTTCTGGGTCATCAGATCGAGTCGTATCGTTTCGTAGCCGAGTTGCAAGAATTCTTTGAAGATGAGATCATCCTTGATCTCTGCCCAAGCGTCAGACAGCCGCACGGTATTGAGCTGCTCTTCTCCCTTGTCCACGGTAAAGTACTCCGATATGCAGCTGTCGCTGCGTACGAACTGAGGACGGGGCGCCAAGGCTTCCAGTTCGGCCTCGTTGAAGGTGGATGGCAAGGGTCGCGATGTCGGGAGGGCCGATACGGAAACAATTTCTCCAATACTGAGTTCTTCGTTGATCTCCTCGGGATGCTCGAAATAGTAGCATTCATCATCGAAATCCGTCTCGAGAGCTTCGTCGGGCAGATCGTAAGGCGCACCGGCAAAGGCCTGTGGGTGTTCACCGGCCTCCAATCGTGCATAGGCTGCAGCGTAATCGTAGGTGATAGAAGGAGTTGATCTGTGGCGACTCGGCTGTTGACCTTGGCTAGACTTGGTCCTCGAGTGTACCGCTCCTTGAGGGAAGTAAGACTTGCCAGTAGAGCCAAAAGCATCGGCTAGAGAGCTGTGACGGTCGTGTGCGGTGGCAATTTGAGTCGGTGGCGATTGTTGGGAGTAGTCGAATGACGGAGTATAAGATCCGGCCGGCTGCTGGAACGTTCCAGTTGGGTAAGCGCCAATGGGAGGAGAGGCTTGCTGGGGGTAGGCCTGAGCATATTGAAGCGAGTGGGTTGAACCAGGGCGCGATGGCGGTTGGATGGCGGCTCCGTATGCTTGGGGCTGGGGGCCGGCGTATGGAGTGGTAGAGTAGGATTGCCCGTACTGTTGAGAAGTAGGTGGCCAGGATTGATTCTGGCTCGACGGGCGCGGAGGTGGCGCTTGCTGGCTACCATATCCCGGAGGGGGTGCATATTTGGTCACCACCATGCCACCTGCCTTTCGGATGGTGGTTGGTCCAGCTGGTTTGGAAGCCGGGAATCTATCTCGTGTTAGTACAAATGCTGTGCCGAGTTCGCAAGAACAGTTTGGTGCTCACCCATGTTGTTGGTGTTGCATTGACGGTTCGCTGGGTCGCATATCGACCCGACCGTAGACTAGTTGTTTTGTTTTCTTCTGCACTTCGGAACCGCGACGTTCAATGGAAAGGATGCAAAAGGTAAGTGTAAGGAGACAGTGGAAGTTGGTGCACCGTCACCAAATGTTTAGAAGATTCTTTGCTTTCTCGTTGCTTGTTGCGTGCTGTAGAATCGTCTGAGGTCGTTCGTCGTCTCTCAATGAATCTTTAGAGTCCCAGAAAGGGGCCTGTTGACAGGGAGACGGAGCCTTCGCACAGCTGACCACAGGCTGATGAAAGCAATATGGTTGTCAGCCTGGTTGACCAGATGGAACCAAGACGCTTTGCGTAACAACGGTTAGCGTCCAGGCTCACGTGCGACAGAACTCGTGGAGTGGAAATGCTGGTCTCAAAGTAGTGAGGTTCAGGCCGCGAAGCGAACAAACGGCGTGAGCGCAACAGCGGGTGCCAAGGAAAGCAGAAGTCGTGACCTTGGTGGCGGTATACTGCAGGTTGTGAGCGGACAACAGCACAACGGTAATTGTTTCTGTAGGGTAGAATAAAAGTGAGCGGAAGGTGAATGTAAGACTTCTTGTTAAAGAGCAAAGAGGACAGCCCCTTGCACTGGCTCTTCAGGCATGCGGAATTGTGTCAGGGATAGGGAGACTTTGGACGTTTGGGAGGTGTGAGACAGCTTGCCGCTGCCTTCAACGGGTTTGCTGTTATCGACAGGGCGACGAGGTAACTGATGTCTCGGTTGCATAGTATTGTATCGATGCTCCAGAGACTAATAGCGAGGGTTATGAGCCGATTACCACATGGATATATTGCAATGTAGTGCAAAGACTTGACAGACAGGCCGATGTAAGTGGATGCAGTGGGCAGCGGCGGGAATGGAGGGCGGCAGAAGAAAGGTATACTCATAGGGACTGCTGGAAGTCATAGGATAGCAGCCTCAACAACCTCGCATGGTACTACGAGTTTGGGTTATGTAACCTTGAGATCACCATTTCATCAACAGTTCGTCACGATGAATAGGTAATACGCTGTTGCAAACGCTCTCCGTTGTTCGAAGGACACATGGTAAGCCGTGGGGGACCGCTGGCCAGTCTCGTCAGGCTGAGACAAGCGTTGAGATGATTCACCGGTTGCCCCGTAAATGGAACAAGTGATGTCGACGAACGATGGTTTTGTGCGAACTATCGGGTGGAGGAATTGAGAAGTGAAGGCGGAGGAAAGATGTAAATGTACATGTAAATGTAATGGGCGTGCGGGGGCTGGTGCTGCTGCTGCCGCCATAAGTCGTGGTATGAATTACGACTTAATACCCACAGGCTCCTATGTGAACGTCTCCAGCAGCCATTAGAGATAAGTCATTCGGGATCCGTAGTTATCCTGTCGATGCCTGCTGCACCTTCTTACTGCTAAGGATGATCAGACCTGGTTGAGCAACTTGCGTTGGAGCCGGATGCGTGTCTCATAATCGAAGAGCTGCTTTTCTCCGGGGAATCACCCTTTCTTCGCCAATCCTAAGCAATGCCTGGCCTACCTGGTACGTGGAAGACACCCCGGTCTTTGCGCGAACCTGGCATTTAGCTGACAGTGCAGTACAGCCAGCGTAGACCTGGACGAATGTATCGAACGCCTCTACCGCAAGGAGCTCCTCGCCGACTCGGTCATCGAAGCGGTGTGCGCTAAGACGAAGGAACTGCTCATGAAGGAGAGCAATGTTGTACACATACAAGCGCCGGTCACGGTCGTCGGAGACATCCATGGACAATTCTTCGACATGATCGAGATCTTCAGGATCGGAGGCTACTGCCCGGACACAAATTATCTCTTCTTGGGTAGGTCACACGAGCACGGATGATGTCGAATAGATTGCTCCGAAAGGCTTGGAGCACTGGACTACGGACTGACGCTTACAACAGGTGACTATGTGGATCGCGGGCTCTTCAGTATAGAGACCATCAGCCTCCTCATATGTCTCAAGCTCCGATATCCTGACAGGGTCCATCTGATCCGCGGCAATCACGAGAGTAGAGGTGTCACACAATCATACGGCTTCTACACCGAATGCTCGAGGAAGTACGGCAATGCAGCAGTCTGGCATTACTTCACCGATATGTTCGACTACCTCTCATTGAGCTGTGTCATCGACGACAAAATCTTCTGCGTACACGGCGGACTGAGTCCGAGTATCCACTCCATTGATCAAATAAAGATCATTGACCGCTTCCGGGAAATTCCTCACGAAGGTCCGATGGCCGACCTCGTATGGTCGGATCCTGATGCTGAACGAGACGAATTCAGCCTCTCGCCTCGGGGTGCGGGCTACACATTCGGCGCGCAGGTTGTCAAAAAGTTCTTGGAAGTTAACAGCATGAATCACATACTGCGAGCACATCAGCTTTGCAACGAAGGCTACATGGTTATGTTTGACGACCAGCTATCAACAGTTTGGAGCGCACCGAATTACTGCTACAGGTGTGGCAATCTCGCAAGTGTCCTCGAAGTTGGTCCAGGCGGCGAGAGAAAATGGAACGTTTTTGATGCAGCGCCGGAAAATGATGCACACAGGGCGGAGCAGCAGAACCAACAGCAGCATGCCGGCAACGATCCGGTAAAAGACTATTTTCTATGAGATCATGCTCTTCGGGACGATTGATGGTGCATTTGCGGCGTTCGGGAGCATATGAATTGTTTGCGCAAGATACCACTTCGTATGGTGCATTTTCACTTTGTGTTTATGCTTGCGCTCACGCGCACGATAGATGTAGTATAGAAGGCTTATGCTTGAATAACAACTACTGCAAACATGTACCACATGTGAATCCCAAAAATCCTCGTCATTATTATGACGCCTATATGTAGGATTGTTAAGACTCGCAATACACGCATTGTCCCAAAATGTCGAAGCGTGGGTTGTTGTGCAATTTGATCTCTATTCATGCCTGTATGCCCCGACGTCAGACGCCGACGTTACAACTCACATCAAGCGCGGTCTCACACGGCCTCGACCTCATCTCCACTGCTCCACTACCTCTGAAGCGACACTTTGCAATCGATCGGTTTCGCTCGCCGGCATTATCATCAAAACAATACGCGTCGGGTGACTGATACTGTCATGCGGGCACCCTCGACGGGGGCGCTCTGCGTGCTAGCCAGCCTGTGCTTTGAGCAAGCATACAGCGAGGAGACCAAGCAGAACCCGTTAACGGATCCACGAGCGCGCGCAAAGATCCTAGCAGCATGTCCGGCATATGAACACTACGCACGCTTCCCTCATCACCCTTACAGCGACGGACCGCTCGAACTTCCCTTCCAGCGGCCGGCGAAACGATGCCGCACATTCGAGTCTCCGCTCGTGGAGACGGTGATCCAGGATATGAACGAGAAGATGGTGGACAAGGATCTGGCGCGGATATTCGAAAACGCCTTCCCAAATACGTTGGATACGACAGTCAAGTGGCACGTTGATGGTACTGAGAAGACTTCCAAAGGCCACTCATCATGGCTGGGAAGCACCGGAGCTTGGGAAGGAGCACAATCATTCATTGTGACAGGAGACATCTCGGCGGAGTGGCTGCGTGACAGTACAAACCAGCTAGCACAATACCAGCGACTGGCTAAAAAAGACAAGACGATCGAGAACCTTTTGTTAGGAGCGATAAACACTCAGTCTGAGTACATGATCGCGTCGCCATACTGCAACGCTTTTCAACCTCCACCACCAAGCAAAATAAAAACAAGCGACAACGGGCAAGGAGACACGGTGCACCCTGCCTACGAACCCAGCCAAGTATTCGAGTGCAAATACGAGATCGACTCGCTCGCACACTTCTTGTCCCTCGCAAACCAATTCCACAACCACACTGGATCAACGGCGTTTATCAATAAACGCTGGCTGCAAGCAGTCGACAGCATGATCGAAGTGATCGACCAACAAAGCCAGTCGACATTCGACCCCAAGACCGGCTCCTTCGTACAGCAAGAATACCGCTTCCAGCGCAATACCAACACAGGCACCGAGACACTCAACCTAGCAGGCAACGGCAACCCTCTCAACTACGGCACCGGCCTGGTGCGCTCTGCATTTCGGCCCAGCGATGACGCCACCATCCTCGGCTTCTTCATCCCGGGCAACGCAATGCTTGCCGTAGAGCTGAAGCGCACAGCAGACATCCTCACCAAAGCGAGCAAGACCAAACTCGCCCAAGAACTGCGCGCTCGCGGCGAGCGAATTGAAAAGGGTGTCTGGGAGCACGGCGTAGTCAGCCACGCCAAGTTCGGCTCCGTATTCGCCTTTGAAGTTGACGGCTACGGCTCGTCGATCATCATGGACGACGCCAACTTGCCCTCCCTGCTCGCGCTTCCACTGCTAGGCTTCCTGCGCCCCAACGAGCGTACGTACCAAAGCACGCGTAAGATGATCCTGTCCAAAGAAGGTAACCCTTACTTCTTGACGGGGTCGGAGTTCAAAGGCATCGGTGGTCCGCATATTGGTTTCATGAATGCTTGGCCGATGAGTCTGCTCGTGCAGGCCATGACCAGCGACGATGACGCCGAGATCAAAAGCCTGCTCACAGCGGTCAAGATGGTGTCTCCGCTGGGTGTCATTCACGAGAGTGTGAATGTGGAGCTGTTGGGGGATTACACGCGGAGTTGGTTTGCATGGGCGAACTCGGTTTTCGCGCAGACAATCCTAGATGTCGCCGAGAGGAAGCCGCACCTTTTGTTTGGCGAAGGTGCTAAGCCTTACGTGATAGGTTAGATAGATTAGACTGCATGTTTGTATGTATTTAATGAGCTCACGATAGATGAACTTTGATTCAAGTTATAGACTCGGTTTGGTCGATCAATCGATCGTACATTGTTAAAGACATTGTGCATCATACAGTACAGGGCATAGCATTCACTTTTACCAGCGCTTCCCCCCATTTCCCTCGAAATCTTTGCCGGATCTCTCGCGCTCTAGACGGGCGTCAAAGTCCCGCTGCGCCTCTGCTTTGGCCAGTTGCCTGTCTTCGTCTCCCTGGGAGAAGCTGAAGCTGTCGTCTCCGGGCGAAGTCTCAGACTGCTGTCCTCTCGCCGCCCTCGGCACACCCGGGCTAGAGCCGCTGCGAGCAGCAGCTTGTTGCCTCAATCGTTCCCATGAGTTACCACTCTGCGGTGCCTCTGCAGCGCCCTCGCCCTGGTTCGCCGCTTGCCTGCCAGCGCTCGGCCGTTGAGGCGCCGCCTTGTTCAGGTCGAACGTGTTAGCTCTGTTGTCTGACGAACTTGACTGGACGTCTGCTTGCTGTCGAGTCTGTTGCTGGATCATCTGAGCATCGTCGAGCACGCCCGTGTCGCTGGAGGCGTCGGCGTAGTCGCTGCTGAAAGCACCACCCGTGGGCGACGCATCGTCCCAGCTCTGTGTACTGCTCTGCACTTGGTCACGGTTCTGGTTCCGGTTTTGTGTGCTCTCCCGGCTCATTGCTTGCACGCCGCGTCTTTGCCTCCTCTGCTCAAACGTCTCTTCCTGTGTGGTACTGTCGATATCTTGCTGCCTCCTAATAGCTTGAGTGCTCACGCCATCCTTCTGCAGTTGCTTCAGCTTGTCCGAAAAGTCCTTCAGTCGCGGGTCCATCGCTCGCCCCGCCAGGCTCAAGCTGACAGCATAGCTGCCAAAGAACACCGCTCCCACCACCGAGCCCAGCATCCAGTAAGACGCCAGTCGCATCGACTGCCATCCAATCCTGGCCATCTGCCCGCTGAGTGGCCCAAGCCTATCCTTGCTGAACCCACTCCCTTCCTTGAAAGGCGTGTACCCAGGGAAGCGGAACGTCTTCCTGGTGCGGAAGAACTGCACCGACGCCGCCGCCATGCCGAGAGGGCTGCCGAAGCTCGCCACTCGGTATGTCTTCGCGGCATGGTAGGCGAAAGCGTTAGCTTCCTCTTGCGTGCAAGGCCGGCCCAAGACTTGCTGGGCGAATCTGCACGAGTCCTGAATCGATTCGATGACGACTGGAGGGTGTGGGCGGTTGCCGCTGAGTGAGAAAGGTCTTGGTAGGGCGGCGATGTTGACGAAGATCTTGCTTTGCGACGCGTCTCTGGCTACTGAGGCGAAGGACGGCTCGCGTGTTGACGTGTATTGCGGGTTGCTGTCTCCATATTGGTCGGTGTCGTTGGATGGAGGAGCGTCGTCGGAGAAGGATTCGTCCTGTCTCGTTGCGTCTTCTAAGACCATGGTGCTTGATGATCCACCGACTGGAGGTGGCTGTCACGAGAGAGGATTAAAGTTGGGCATATGAGGTTAACAAGATGCAAGCATCATGTCGCACTCTCTTCAGTCTTTCTTGGGGATGCTGCGTCATGGTTCAATGGCAGCTTGAGCTGTTCGAGCCCAAATGCGCCACGTGCTTCTCTGACGAACAT
>Ga0265797_10000550_pt1 | contig 68128 bp, 56 predicted proteins | sample P2T30metagenome_FD_192433 | JGI IMG/M metagenome (GOLD analysis project Ga0265797, IMG submission 192433) | Plant litter microbial communities from East Loma Ridge, Irvine, California - P2 T30 | ecosystem: Environmental > Terrestrial > Plant litter > Unclassified | place: USA: California...
AATCGGCCCTGCCTGCCTTCATGGCCGGCGGCGCCAAGGCGATGGACCCGATCGTGAAGGAACTGCAGGACACCTTCATGCAGATGAAGTACTCGAACATCCCGGTCGTGGCCGCGGTGGCGGGCCTGGCGCTGGGCGGCGGCTGCGAAATGGCGCTGCACGCTTCCAGGCGCGTGGCCTCGATCGAGTCCTACATCGGCCTGGTCGAAGTCGGCGTCGGCCTGGTGCCGGCCGGTGGCGGCCTGAAGGAAGCGGCGCTGCGTGCGGCCAATGAAGCCAAGGGCAACGACATCCTGCAATTCCTCAAAACCGGCTTCACCAACGCCGCCACCGCGCAAGTGTCGAAATCGGCACTCGAAGCCAGGGCGATGGGCTACCTGAAGGAAGACGACGTCATCGTGTTCAACCCGTACGAGCTGCTGCACGTGGCGAAGGTCACCGCGCGCGCCATGTTCGATGCCGGCTACCGCGCACCGGCGCGCCGTCCGGTCCCGGTGACGGGCCGCTACGGCTTGGCGACCATCCGCGGCCAGCTGGTCAACATGCGCGACGGCGGCTTCATCTCGGCCTACGACTACCAGCTGGGCGACACCATCGCCGAGATCGTGACCGGCGGCGACATCGACCAGGGCAGCTACGTCTCCGAACAGTGGCTGCTGGACATGGAACGCAAGGCCTTCGTCTCGCTGCTGAACAATCCGAAGACCCAGGAACGCATCATGGGCATGATGCAGACCGGGAAGCCGGTTCGTAACTGAGCAGTGCGCAACTAAGTCGCGGATAACAAGGACTACTGACATGAGCAAACAACTTCAAGACGCATACATCGTCGCAGCGACCCGCACCCCGATCGGCAAGGCGCCGCGTGGCATGTTTAATAAAACCCGCCCGGACGATCTGCTGATCGCCGCGATCAAGGGCGCGATGGCCGCGGTGCCGAACCTGGACCCGGCCGTGATCGTCGACGCCATCATCGGCTGCTCGTTCCCGGAAGCCGAACAGGGTTTCAACATCGCACGCCAGGCGGTGGTCATGGCCGGCCTGCCGAACACCGTTGGCGGCGTCACCGTCAACCGCTACTGCGCTTCGGGCATCACCGCCCTGGCGATGGCCGCGGACCGCATCCGCGTCGGTGAAGCCGACGTCATGATCGCCGGCGGCGTCGAATCGATGTCGATGGTGCCGATGATGGGCCACCACCCGTCGATCAACATGCGCGTGTTCCAGGACGAGAACGTCGGCCTGGCCTACGGCATGGGCCTGACCGCCGAGAAGGTCGCCCAGCAGTGGAAGGTGTCGCGCGAAGACCAGGACGCCTTCGGCCTGGAATCGCACCGCCGCGCCATCGCCGCCCAGCAGGCCGGCCACTTCAAGGACGAGATCACCCCGGTCGAGATCACCACCCGTACCCCTGACCTGGCCACCGGTGAAATCTCGGTCAAGCAGCGCACCGTCGACACCGACGAAGGCCCGCGCGCCGACGCCAGCATGGAAGGCATGGCCAAGCTGAAGCCGGTGTTCGCGGCCAAGGGCTCGGTCACCGCCGCGACCTCGTCGCAGATGTCGGACGGCGCCGGTGCGCTGATCGTCGTCAGCGAAAAGATCCTGAAAGAGCACAACCTGACCCCGCTGGCCAAGTTCTCCTCGTTCGCCGTGCGCGGCGTGCCGCCGGAAATCATGGGCATCGGTCCGAAGGTCGCGATTCCTGCAGCCCTGGCCGCCGCCGGCATCACCCAGGACCAGCTGGACTGGATCGAGCTGAACGAAGCCTTTGCCGCCCAGGCCCTGGCCGTGATCCGCGACCTGAACCTGGACACCAGCAAGGTGAACCCGCTGGGCGGCGCGATCGCCCTCGGTCACCCGCTGGGCGCCACCGGTGCCATCCGCGCCGCCACCGTCGTCCACGCCCTGCGCCGCAACAACCTGAAGTACGGCATGGTGACCATGTGCGTCGGCGCCGGCATGGGCGCTGCGGGCATCATCGAGCGCGTGTAAGTTTCAGCTGATACGTGAATAGAGAAGGGCGCTGTCGGAATACCGTCAGCGCCCTTTTTTCCACCACGTCGTTCCCGCGAAGGCGGGAACCCAGACTGAATATCCGAAGCCGATTAACTCAGCAATATAAGAACGCATAACGGAGCACCGAAAAATGGACATCCAAACCACCACCGAAAACGGCATCCTCACCCTCGAATTCAACCGCCCCGAGCGCAAGAACGCCATCACCGGCACCATGTACACCACCCTGGCCACCGCCCTGCGGGACGCCGAGCAAGACCCCACCGTACGCGCCATCCTCATCACCGGCAAGCCCGAAATCTTCACCGCCGGTAACGACCTCGACGACTTCCTCAACAACGCTGGCGTCGGCGCCATGACCGAAGACCGCCCGGTGTTCCAGTTCATGCAGGCGCTCGAAGGCTGCAGCAAGCCGGTCATCGCCGCCGTCGCCGGCCTGGCGGTCGGCATCGGCACCACCATGCTGATGCACTGCGACCTGGTCTACGCCGCCGACAGCGCCAAATTCTCGATGCCCTTCACCCAGCTCGGCCTGTGTCCGGAATTCGCGTCCTCGCTGCTGGTCGCGCAAGCCGCCGGCCATGCGCGCGCCGCCGAAAAGCTGCTGCTGGGCGAAGCCTTCGCGGCCCAGGAAGCCTTCGAGATGGGCATCGTCACCAAAGTGCTGCCGGCCGCCGAACTGCTCGCCTTTGCGCAGGGCCAGGCCGCCAAACTCGTCAAACTGCCGCCGGTATCGATCCGCACCACCAAGGCGCTGATGAAGCGTTCGCGCGCGGCGCTGGTCAAGGACACCATCGCGGTCGAAAACGAGCGTTTCAGCGCGATGCTGACCCGCGCCGAAGCCAAGGAAGCTTTTACTGCCTTCTTCGAGAAGCGCAAGCCGGACTTCAGCAAGTTCGACTGAACGCTGCGGGAACTGCAGTTTGGGGCCGCGGGCAGCGCCGGCGTTGCTGCGGCCCCATATCGTTTTTCTGGGCGAAACAATCCCGTGTAAAATGGAATTTTGGGTCCCAGGGTATTCCATGCAAGTCACGCCAAGCAGCATCCTCCCCGTCGATGCCGCCGACGACGCCATCGAGCCGTCGCGCAATGCCGAGGACCGCTATTTCATCACGGCGCTGGCACGCGGGCTCGAAGTGCTGTCGTGTTTCCGTTCGGCCGACAAGGGCTTGACCAACCAGCAGATCGCCGAACGCTGCGGCTTGCCGAAATCGACGGTCACGCGTTTTACCTATACGCTGACCAAACTGGGCTATCTGGTGCAGGACGACGAGACCGGCCGCTACGGCCTCGGCACCGCGACCCTGGGCCTGGGCAGCGCGATGCTGGCGCGCCTCGACATCCGCCAGCTGGCGCGCCCGATGATGCAGGAGCTGGCCGATTTTTCCGGCACCACGGTGTCGATCGCGGTGCGCGACCGCCTGTCGATGATCTATGTGGAAGTCTGCCGCAGCACGGCGGCGCTGTCGCTGTCGCTGCAGGTCGGCTCGCGCATGCCGCTGGCGGCGTCGGCGATCGGGCGTGCCTACCTGGTGCGCGCGCCGGAGCTGGAGCGCAAGGATATCTTCGCGCGCTGCCATGAGCTCGACGAGATGGCTTACCAGAGCCTGCGCCAGGGTTTCGACAAGGCCCTGCGCGACCAGCAGCAGTACGGCTGCACCACCGCCTTCGGCGACTGGCAGAAGGAAGTCAACGGCATCGCGGTCGGCTTCCTGCCGATCGGCGGCAACCAGATCATGGCGATCAACTGCGGCGGCCCGTCCTCGAGCGTGTCGACCGAATTCCTGCTGGACGAGGTACGCCCGCGCCTGATCGAAATCGCGCGGCGCCTGGAATCCTGACCCGCCTATTTAATCAGTAACCCGCGGCCAGCTGCGCCGGCGTCAGCGGATCCATCGTCGCGAACACGCCGCTGGTGCGCAGGATGCGTTTGTCGCCCACCTGCAGCCAGCCGTTGGCAAATGCCATGCGGCGGCCGATACGCTGCACCTCGACGTGGCCTTCGAGCCAGTCGCCGGGGTGGGCGGCGTCCAGGAAATCGTTGCTCAGGTTGACCGTGACGAAGGAGTGGCGGCCATCGCAGGCGAGCGCCAGGCCGATACCCAGCGCGCAATCGGCCAGGCTGGCCAGCATGCCGCCGTGGGCGATGCCGCGCATGTTGGTGTGACGCCCCTCGACCCGCAGCGCGATCACGATGTTGTCGCCACTGCCGTTGCCATCATGGCGCAGGTATAGGGGCCCCATGGCGGCCGCATACGGGCCGCCGCGCTGCAGCGGCTCAAAACCCGGCGGGACCGGTGGAGTTGCCTGCGCGGCATCGTCATGGTGGGTCATGGGGTACGGCTTCCTGGTTTTATGTTTGGTGAACTTGTTCTGCACAGTAAAACACGGGTGCAATGCTGTCAATGGTGTCACCAACACGCGTAATGACAGTCTTTGCTCACGTTTACAATCTTTTTTGGCACTGCTAGGATCGTCTGCAGCGAAACCACGTTTCTCGATGCGGTATCCATAATCCGCACGCAAACAGAACAACGAGGAGACACCCGCATGTCGCAGCGCCACTTCGCGTCCTGGCCCAAGGGCTTGCCGCGCCACCTGTCCGTACCGCGGACCAATCTGTTCTACAACCTGGACGTCTCGGCCACGCGCTGGCCGGACAAGCCCTTCCTGCTGTTCTACGATACGCCGCTCACCTACGGCGCATTCAAGGACGAAGCCGAGCGCATCGCCGGCTACCTGCAGCAGCATTGCGGCGTGCAGCGCGGCGACCGCGTGCTGCTCTACATGCAGAACAGCCCGCAGTTCATGCTGGCGTATTACGCGATCCTGCGCGCGAATGCCGTCGTGGTGCCGGTCAACCCGATGAACCTGAGCGAGGAGCTGCGCCACTACGTGGGCGACACCGGCGCCACAACGATTTTCGCGGCGCAGGACCTGATGGCCCAGGTCGAGCCGCTGCTGGGGCAGGGCCTGCGCCATGCCGTGGTGGCGACGTATGCCGATTACCTGAAGCGTCCGACCGACCTCAAGGTGCCCGAGTTCGTGACGGCGCCACGGCGCGATCTCACGGATGCCGACACCGGCGCCGGCGTGGTCGCCTGGCACCAGGTGCTGGCCCAGGATTGCATACCCGGCCCGTTGCTGGCCGGCCCGGACGAGCTGTGCGTGATGCCCTACACCTCGGGCACCACCGGCAATCCGAAAGGCTGCATGCACACGCATGCGAGCGTGATGTTCACCGCGGTCGGCGGCATGCAGTGGTTCGGCTCGCAGCAGGACACGGTGGCACTGGCGGTGCTGCCGCTGTTCCACGTGACCGGCATGCAGGGCGGGATGAACGGCCCGATCTTCACCGGCGCCACCGTGGTGCTGATGGCGCGCTGGGACCGCGACACCGCCGCCGAATGCATCCGCCGTTACCGCGTCACTTCCGTGCAGCTGATCTCGACGATGGTGGTCGACCTGCTCTCGAGCCCGCGCGTGGGCGACTACGATTTGTCCAGCCTCACCCGCATGAGCGGCGGCGGCGCGGCGATGCCGGACGCGATCGCGCGCAAGCTGCAGGACCTGCTGGGCATCCCTTACACCGAGGGCTACGGCATGTCGGAAACCATGGCGCCGACCCACATCAACCCGGCGGCGCAGCCGAAGAAGCAGTGCCTCGGCATTCCAATTTTCGACGTCGACGCGCGCGTGGTCGACCCGGACACGATGCAAGAACTGGCGCCCGGCGAAGTCGGCGAGGTGGTAGTGCACGGGCCGCAGCTGATGCGCGGCTACTGGAACAATCCGCAGGCCGATCGCGAGACCTTCGTCGAGATCGACGGCAAGCGCTTCCTGCGCACCGGTGATCTGGCGCGGGTCGACGAGGACGGCTATTTCTTCATGGTCGACCGCCTCAAACGCATGATCAACGCCTCCGGCTACAAGGTCTGGCCGGCCGAGGTGGAAGCGCTGATGTACCGGCATCCGGCGATCCGCGAAGTGTGCGTGGTGGCCTGCGTCGACGCGCGCCGCGGCGAGACGGTCAAGGCGGTGGTGGCGCTGAAGGAGGGCTTTGGCGACAGCGTGCGCGAACAGGATATCGTCGACTGGGCGCACCAGAACATGGCGGCCTATAAAAGCCCGCGCATTGTCGAATTTTGCGAGGCCTTGCCGAAGTCGGCGACCGGCAAGGTGCAGTGGCGGGCGTTGCAGGGGCGTTCCACATAACGTCGCCCCCGCCTGCGCGGGGACGACGTGCTCGGTGCAGCGGGCGCCGCTCAGAAGAAGTGCATCACCCCGGTAGTAATCCGGTTCGCCGAATCACTACCCACCGCAACAAAACCCTGCGCCAGATTGATCTGGGTGGCCGTCACCACGCTATCGGTACGCGCATGCCCGATCGAGGCATAGCCGGTGGTGCGCTTGCTGAATGCATACTTGGCGATCGCGATGTACTGCTGCGAATCGTCGCTGGCGTCGCCGGTATGGCGGGTGTTGTAGACGGCGCCGGTCAGGGTGACGGCCGGCGCCACCGGGACGTCGATACCGACGCCGAACACGCTGATCTTGCGGTGCGTGGTGTTCACTTCGTTGGTGGAATAGGTCGAGCGCAGCGAGAAGCGCGCGCCGGTGTAGCGCAGGCCGAAGGCGTAGGATTCGAGCTCCTCGCTGGCGGTGATGTTCTTCATGCGCGCGTACACGGCGGACGCGCCGAACGGGCCGGTGTGATAAAAGGCCGAGACGCCTTCGTACTTGTTCTTCTGGACCGAGCCGGGCTGCTCACCGAAGGCGCGCATCAGGCCGAAACCGAAGTTGTTCCAGTACGGCGACACGTATTTGATCGAGTTACTCTGGCGCAGGGCCGAGCCGCCATTGTTGGCGCCGTAGGCCCCGTAGACGGCGGCGCTGTTCATCGCCGAGAACAGCACGTTCGGGCTGGTGGCGGCAAAGGCCAGGCCCATCGGATCGGCCATGCCGACCGAATTGATGCCGAGGATGTTTTGGCGGCCCAGCGTGAGGGCGCCGAAGCCGCCCGACAGGCCCACCGTCGCTTCGCGGTCGAACAAACTGGTGCCCGATGGCGTACCGGTCGGCACGCCGGCGCCGCCGGTGTCGTTCAGCAGCGTGCCTTCCAGGTTGAAGCGCGCCTTCAGGCCGCTGCCGAGATCTTCCTCGCCGCGGAAGCCCCAGCGCGACACCTGCATCTGGCCGGCTTCCACCGTGGTGCGGTTGCCGTTGCTGCCGCTGTCGTTGTTCACGCGGGTGACGCCGGCATCGATGATGCCGTAGATGGTGACGGCGGATTGTGCGGACGCATTCGACATGCAGGCGCCAAGCACCGCCAGCGCGGTGAGAGTCTTTTTCATAGGTGTCTCCTCGTTTTATGAGCCTGCGCCCAACAGCGCTTATCGGCCGTTTTATGCGATCTGGTTTTGCTTGACGAAACCGTCGTCGCCTTATTGAAACTGTATTTTTTCCTGTCAGTACTGTCAACAGGAATTGCTCAGTAAAACAACAGCTTAGAAACAGGGGAAGATTGAAGATGGACGTGCAGGTGCCGTGCACGGCCCCGGGCAGGGCCGTGTTCTGCTATGCGAAACGAATGGAAGCGTTTAGTGGAAAGCCTGGATGCCGGTCTGTGCGCGTCCCAGGATCAGCGCGTGGATATCGTGCGTGCCTTCATAGGTATTCACCACTTCCAGGTTGACCATGTGCCGGATGATCCCGAACTCGTCCGAGATGCCGTTCCCGCCCAGCATGTCGCGCGCCAGGCGTGCCACGTCCAGCGCCTTGCCGCAGGAATTGCGCTTCATGATCGAGGTGATTTCGACAGCCGCCGTGCCTTCGTCCTTCATGCGCCCCAGGCGCAGCACGCCCTGCAGGCCGAGGGTGATCTCGGTCTGCATGTCGGCCAGCTTCTTTTGCACCAGCTGGTTGGCGGCGAGCGGCTTGCCGAACTGCTTGCGGTCGATGACGTACTGGCGCGCGATGTGCCAGCAGGCTTCCGCCGCACCGAGCGCACCCCAGGCGATGCCGTAGCGGGCCGAATTCAGGCAGGTGAACGGCCCCTTCAGGCCGCGCACGTCCGGAAAGGCGTTTTCCTCTGGGCAGAACACCTCGTCCATGACGATCTCGCCGGTGACGGACGTGCGCAGGCCGAACTTGCCGTGGATCGCCGGCGCCGACAAACCCTTCCAGCCCTTTTCCAGCACGAAGCCGCGGATCGCGCCCTCGTCGTCCTTGGCCCAGACCACGAACACGTCGGCCACCGGCGAATTGGTGATCCACATTTTCGAGCCGCTGAGCGAGTAGCCGCCGTCGACCTTGCGCGCGCGCGTGACCATGGAACCCGGGTCGGAACCGTGATTCGGCTCGGTCAAACCGAAGCAGCCGATCAACTCGCCGGTGACCAGCTTGGGCAGGTACTTCTGCTTGGTCGCTTCGTTGCCGAACTCGTAAATCGGCACCATCACCAGCGACGATTGCACGCTCATCATCGAGCGGTAGCCGGAATCGACGCGCTCGACTTCACGCGCAATCAAACCGTAGCTGACGTAGTTCAGGCCCGGGCCGCCATATTGTTCGGGGATGGTCGGACCCAGCAGGCCCAGTTCTCCCATCTCGCGGAAGATGGTGGTGTCCATTGCTTCGTGGCGGAAGGCTTCCAGCACGCGTGGCTGCAGCTTGTCCTGGCAGTAGGCCGCGGCGGCGTCGCGCACCATGCGTTCATCATCGTTCAGCTGCTCGTTCAGCAGCAGCGGGTCGTCCCAGTGGAATGCGGTTTTGTTGGCCATGATGGTGTCAGTCTCGGTATCGGTATTGATGAGGGATGAAAGGTGCGCGCAGGCGCATGCCGCTCAGCGCGCGCAACTAGCGGGCAAAATACAGTTTGTGCAGGTGCTCGAGGTCGACCTCAGCGGCCGGTTGCGACAGCACGACTTTCCCGCTCTGCATCAGGTACACGTGGTCGGCCACGCCGACCGCGCGGTGCGTGTTCTGCTCCACCAGCACGATGGTGCGCCCGTCCTGCTTGAGGCGTTTCAAAATCTCGAACAGTTCCTTGACCATCACCGGCGCCAGGCCGAGCGAAGGCTCGTCGATGATCAGGAGCTGCGGGTCGCTCATCAGGCCGCGCGCCATCGCCAGCATCTGCGCTTCGCCGCCGGACAGCGAGCCGGCCAGCTGCTTGCGCCGCTCGCGCAGGCGCGGGAACATTGCGTACGACTTCTCCAGGTTGGCCGCCGCCCTGGACCGGTGCTGTGGCGCAAAGGCGCCCATCATGAGGTTTTCCTCGACCGTCATGTCGCGGAAGGTCATGCGGCCTTCCGGGATCATCGCCATCGACAGGTCGGTCATCTTCCAGGTCGGCGTGCCGTTGAGTGGCTTGCCGTTCAAGGAGATCGTGCCCTGTGACGGCTTGATCAGGCCCATCACCGCGCGCAGCAGCGTGGTCTTGCCGGCGCCGTTGGGGCCGATGATGGTGGTCAGCTTGCCGGGCTGGATGCTCAGCGACAGGTCCCACAGCACGTTGATGGCGCCATAGCCGGCGCGTACGTCTTTAATTTCAAGCATGCTCGGCTCCCGTATAGCTCTTCACCACATCCGGGTTGTTGAAAACCTCGGCGGGGGTTCCTTCGGCGATCAGCTGGCCGAAGTTCAGCACCGCCACGCGCTGGCACAGATTGCTGATGGTCTCGATGTCGTGCTCGATGATCAGGATGCCGACCCCGAAGGCTTCGTGCATCTGCTTGAGCATGTTCATGAAGTGGCGCTTGCCGTTGGTTTCCAGGCCGGCCAGCACTTCATCCAGCAGCAGCAGTTTCGGGTTGGTGGCGAGCGCCTTGGCCACTTCCAGCGCCTTCAGTTCGCTCAGGGCCAGGCCGGTGGCGGCGTCGCGTTCGGCCTTGGCCGTTAAGTTGGTGAAGTCCAGGATCTCGTCGATGCGGCGCATATCGGTGCCGCCGGTGCCGAAGCGCTGCGCCACTGTCAGGTTCTGGCGCACCGTCAGCTCGTGCATCGGTTGCGGGATCTGGAAGGTGCGGCCGATGCCCATGCGGGCGCGCTGGTACATCGGCGCGCGCAATACGTCGCGGCCGTCGAACACGATGCGCCCGCCGGCGCGCGCCAGTCCGGAGATGGCGTTGAACAGGGTGGTCTTGCCGGCGCCGTTGGCACCCACCAGGCCGACCACGTCGCCGCTGCCGACCGACAGAGAGACGTTGTTGACCGCGGTGAGGCCGCCGAAGCGCACCGTCACGTTTTCAAGCTGCAGCATCTTTTTTCCTCATGAACTTGCGGAGCAGCGCCAGCAGGCCGTCCGGGCTGGCGATGATCATCGCGACCAGCACCACGCCCAGCACCAGCTGGTGGCCGGTCGGGATGACGCTTTTCACGACCAGCTGATCCACCAGGTAGACCACCACCGCGCCGACCAGTGGACCGGTAATGGTGCGGTAGCCGCCGAAGATCGCCGCCACGATCGGAATCGTCACCCACAGCGTGCTGAAGGCGTAATCCGGCTCCAGGAAGTTGATGTAATGGACATTGAAGGCGCCGACCACGCCGCACATGAAGCTCGACACCAGCAGCATCAGGCCCTTGAGCAGGGTGTTGTTGACGCCGACCACGCGGGTGGCGTCGTCGCTGTCGTGCATCGCGCGCAGCGCCAGGCCGTGCGGGCTGCGCCGGATCACGTCGTAGATGGCGGCGAACACCAGCACGATGGTGAGGATCACCAGGTAGTTGCCGGTCTTGCTGCCGAAGTCGATACCGGCCACCGTTGGCAGGCGCGGGATGTTGGCGATGCCGGCCGAGCCGCCGGTGACCGAGGTCCATTCGGTGGCCAGGATGCGGAAGATGTGCGCGTAGGCCAGGATCGCCAGCGCAAAATAGGGGCCGCGCAGGCGCAGCACCGGCAGCATCAGGATCGCGGCCACGACCGCCGCCACGCCGGCCAGCAGCATCGCCAGGAAGATCGGCACCCCGTGCTGCATGGTCAGCACCGCCGACGCATAGGCGCCGACGCCGAAGAAGGCCGAGTGGCCGAAGCTGACCATGCCGCCCAGGTTGCCCAGCAGCGCCCACGACAGGGCGATGCCGCCGATGACCAGCGAAGCGATCACCAGGCTCATCACGTAATTGTCGCTGCCGAGCACCAGCGGCACCCCCACGTACACCGCCAGCAGTACGGGTATTAACAGTTTATATCGTTTCATCCGCGCCTCCGGGCCGCACCGAACAGGCCGTTGGGCATCACGAACAGCACCAGCAGGAACAGGCCCATGCCGGCCAGCTCCTGCAGCGCCGAACTGGCCAGTGTCACGGTCAGCGCTTCGGCGATCCCGAGCAAAATCGCACCGATCAGCACACCGGGGATAGAGCCGATCCCGGCCAGCACCGTGATGATGAAGGCTTTCACGGTCAGCACGCCGCCGAAGGCCGGGGTGATCACGCCGTAGCTGAACAGCGCCACGCCGGCAAAGGCGGCCATGATGCCGGCCACGATAAAGGAGACGAGCTCGGTGAAGCCGGGATTGATGCCCATCAGCTTGGCGGCGTCGCGGTTACTGGACACGGCGCGCACCGCGCGGCCGTACCAGCTGCGCGACAGCCACCACCACAAACCGGCGATCAGCACCACGCTGACGCCGAAGAACAGCACTTCGCTGCGCATGCTGTACAGCGGTCCGAGCACGAAGGCTTCCTGCATCCATGACGAGCTGGTGGCGCGCACGTCGGCGCTCCAGGTCAGCAGCGCCAGGTTGGTGAGGATGACGCCGACGCCATAGGTCAGCGTCAGCGAGTTGATCTCGCGGTTGGTCTTGATGCGCCCCACCAGCAGGTAGATGCCGGCCGAGGCCAGCGTGACCAGCACCACCGCCACCGGGATCGCCAGCAGCGGATTGACGCCCAGTTTGCTCTCCACCGTATAGCCGATGTAGGCGGCCAGCAGCACCAGCTCGCCGTGCGCCAGGTTAATCACCTTCATGGCGCCGAACACCAGCGCCAGCCCGAGTGCGATCAGGGCGTAGGACCCGCCCTGCAGCAGCCCGGAATACAGGGACTGCATGATCAATTCAGTCATGTCCACCTTCCATTCGTGTCGTCGATCGGCTTACCAGGGCACGCCCGGATACACCGGCTTGGCCGTGGCGTTTTCCTTCGGCCATACCAGTGCCACGCCCTTGCCCTGGTGCTGGCCCATGCGCTGCGTAAAATTCGGGTTGTCGCCGCTGGCGTTGAACTGGACGCGGCCGATCAGGGTCTGGCGGTCGGTCTTGCGCATTTCCTCGGCCACGCCGCCTTTCTTGAGCGTGCCCTTGTCGGCGGCGCGCGCGATCGCTTCGAACAGCAACATCGACTGCACGTAGCCGAACTGGCCGAGGTAGTCGGGCTCCTTGTTATACAGCTTGCGGTAGCCGTCGGCGAAGGCCTTGCCGTCCGGGGTGCTGAACGCGACCGGGTAGGGCAGGACCGCGGTGCCGTACACGTTCGGCATCAGGTCGGGGAAGTCGGCCGCCATCTTCGGCGTGGCCAGCGACCACACGCCGGCGATGCCTTTCACGGCGGGTTTCAGCACGCGCGCGGCGCGCAGGACGCCGACGTAGTCGTTCTCGTAGCCGACCATCACGATGAACTCGGAACGGTCGCGCAGCTTGACCTTGTTGATGATCGGCTTGAAGTCGGTGATCGCCGGGTCGAAGGCATGCATCTCGACTTTCACGCCCTTGGCGCCGAGGGTTTTCTGCACGGCCGTGGCCAGGCCCTGGGTCGCTTCCTTGGTCGAGTGGACGATCGACACCGACTTCACGTTCAGGTCGGTCAGCAGGCCGACCAGCGCCTTCTGGTAGCCGGCGGTGTTATTGATACGGAAGAAGTTCTTGCGGCCGCCGTTGACCAGGCTGTCGTCGACGCCGCCCGAGCTGACGTAGACCAGGCCCAGCTTGCCGGCCGCATCGGCAGCCGGCGCGATGTTGTTCGAGCCGTAGCCGCCGGTGATCGCCACCACGTTCTGGCTGGCCAGCTTCTCGACCGCCGCCACCGCCTTGGCCGGCGCCGACTCGTCGTCCACGGTGACCAGCTTGATGGTGTGCTTGCCGTTGGTCTTGTTAAAGACTTCGGCGGCGACGCGGATGCCTTCCTGGGTACCCATGCCGACCCGGGCCAGCGGACCGGTCAGCGGAATCTCCACGCCGACCAGCAGTTCATCGGCCTGGGCCGCGCCCATGGCGGCGGCCGCGCCTGCAACGACGGCGATCATTCGTACTTTTTTCATTGTCTCCACCTTTTCTAGTTGGTTTGAATCAGTCGATATGACGACCCATGCTCACTTCCACCTTGCGCACCATCTGCACCAGGCGTGGTCCGAGATCCTCGACCAGCCGTTCGCGCGGCAGCAGGAAGGCCGGGCCGCCGCAGTTGAAGGCCACCGTCCGGGCCGGGTCGGGATCGACCAGCGGCACGCCGACGGCGCTGATGTTGGCGTCCCACAGGCCGGACGACAGGCAGAAGCCGTGGTCCTGGTAGTCCTTGAAGCTTTGTTCGATGTCGGCCTTGATCCTGGGCCAGTTGGCCTCGGTGTGCATGCGGATGTGATCCATCAGGAAGTCACGTTCTTCCTGCGCCAGGCCGCACAGGTAGGCCTTGCCCATCGCGGTGGTGGCCAGCGGGATGCGCGAGCCGGCATCGCGGCGCAGGGTGACGGCGGCGCTGCCGCGGCAGGCTTCCACGTACACCATATTCAGGCGGTCGCGGATGCCGGTGGCCACGCTGCACTGGGCATGCTCGGCCAGCGCCTGCATGCCGGGCCGCGCCAGCTTGCGCACGTCGAGGTTGGCCAGCAGCGTGTGGCCGAGCGCCAGCACGGCGGCGCCGAGCTGGTAGCGGCCCTGGTCCACGGAATAATTCAGGTAGCCGAGGCGGGTCAGCGTGTAGGTCAGGCGCGAGATGGTCGGCTTGGGCATGCCGGTGCGTTTCGCCATCTCGCTGTTGCTGAGGGCCGCTTCGCCGGGCCGGAAGCAGCGCAGGATCTCGAGGCCGCGCGCCAGCGCCGTCACGAACTGGCGGTCCCTGGCGATGTCCTCGTCGTCGAATGAGCGGATGTCGTCATTCATGCGCATGTCTCCTCGATCCTGACCTGATCTGGTGTTCGTCGTCCCGTGCTCGTCGTGCCGAACCTACGGCCGGGTTGGACTGATGTTCACACACACAAAAGATCAGTGTCAACAGTTTTGTGAAATGCTGGTTCGCACTGCGGAACTGAATTTTGTCATTACATGTTGTATCAGCCGCTTGGGTGCGATTTCCTGCTCACGTAGCGGCTTTACATCGTCAAATAAAATGCGGTATCGTTGGCTCTGCCTGAAATGCAAAACACAATTTCGCACAGCGAACCAAGCGAAGTCGAAAATAAGGAGATAGATTGATGAGTTCCGGCGCACCCAACACTGTCGTCCGGCGCGAGCAGCGCGGCGACATCCTGCTGGTCACCATCGACAACCCGCCGGTCAACGCCCTCGGCGCCGACGTGCGCGCCGGCCTGCTGGCGGCGATCGAGGCGGCCGACGTCGATCCTGCCGTGGCTGCCGTGCTGATCGCCGGCAGCGGCCGCACCTTCATCGGCGGCGCCGACATCCGCGAATTCGGCAAGCCGCCGCTGCCGCCGGCCTTGCCTGACGTCTGCAACAGCATCGAAGCCAGCACCAAGCCGGTAATCGCCGCCATCCATGGCCCGGCCCTCGGGGGCGGCCTCGAAGTGGCGTTGGCCGCCCACTACCGCATCGCGCTGCCCGCTGCGAAACTGGGCCTGCCCGAAGTGCAGCTCGGCCTGCTGCCGGGTGCCGGCGGCACGCAGCGCACCCCGCGCCTGGTCGGCGCCGCGGCGGCGCTCGAGATGATGCTCAGCGGCCGCCACGTCGGTGCCGCCGAAGCGCACAAACTCGGCCTGGTCGACCGCGTGGCGGAGGAGAGCGATCCGATCGAAGCCGGCCTGGCGTATGCGCGCGAACTGCTGGCGCAGCGTGCGCCGGTACGCCGCACACGTGACGCTGCAGCATTGGCCGATCGCGCAGCGCAGACCGCCGCCATCGAGCAGGCGCGCCTCGAAACCGCGAAAAAATCGCGCGGCCTGTTCTCGCCATTGAAAATCGTCGACGCGGTGCAGGGCGCCGTCGACCTGCCGTTCGACGAAGGCCTGGCGCTCGAGCGCAAGCTGTTCCTGGAATGCCTGGACAGCCCGCAGCGCGCCGGCCTGGTGCACGCCTTCTTTGCCGAGCGTGAAGCGGCCAAGTCGCCCGAGACGCAGTCAAACCAGCCACGCCCGGTCGCGCGCATCGGCGTGGTCGGCGGCGGCACCATGGGCGCCGGCATCGCCGTGTCCTGCCTGGATGCCGGCCTGCCAGTGACCATGATCGAACGCGACGACGAAGCGCTGGCACGCGGCCGCGCCAACGTCGACAAGGTCTATGCCGGCCTGGTGGCCAAGGGCCGCATGACGGAAGACGCCAGAGCCGCCGTGATGGCGCGCTGGAACGGCAGCACCGCCTACGACGCCCTGGCGGACGCCGATCTCGTGATCGAAGCCGTGTTCGAGGACATGGAGGTCAAGAAGGCGGTGTTCGCGGAGCTCGACCGCGTCTGCAAGCCGGGGGCGGTGCTGGCCACCAACACGTCCTACCTCGACATCGACGCGCTGGCCGCCTCGATCTCGCGCCCGCAGGACGTGATCGGCCTGCATTTCTTCTCGCCGGCGAACATCATGAAGCTGCTGGAGATCGTGGTGCCGGCACAAGTGGCCCCGGACGTCGTCGCCACCGCCTTCGAGCTGGCGAAGAAGCTGCGCAAGACCCCGGTGCGCGCCGGCGTGTGCGACGGCTTCATCGGCAACCGCATCCTGGCCGTCTACCGTCAGGCGGCTGACGCCATGATGGAAGACGGCGCCTCGCCCTACCAGATCGACAAGGCGGTGCGCGACTTCGGCTTTCCGATGGGGCCCTACCAGATGTCGGACCTGGCCGGCGGCGACATCGGCTGGGCCACGCGCAAGCGCCGCGCCCCCACGCGCGACCCGCGCGCCCGCTACGTGCAGATCGCCGACCGCTTGTGCGAGCGCGGCTGGTTCGGCCAGAAGACCGGGCGTGGCTACTATGTATATGAGAACGGGTCTCGCACCGGCACGCCCGACGCGGAAGTCGGCGCCATCATCGACGCCGAACGCCAGCGCGCCGGCGTCACGCCGCGCAGCTTCACCGACGAGGAAATCATGCGCCGCTACATGGCCGCGATGATCAACGAGGGCGCCAAGGTGGTGGCCGAAAAGATCGCGCTGCGCCCGCTCGATGTCGACGTGACCTTTGTGCACGGCTACGGCTTCCCGCGCTACCGCGGCGGCCCGATGAAGTATGCCGACATGGCCGGCCTGCCGCAGGTGCTGGCCGACATCCGCGAATTCGCGAAGGAAGACCCGCTGTTCTGGCAACCGGCGCCGCTGCTGGTCGAGCTGGTCGAGCGCGGGGCCGATTTCGCCAGCCTGAACCAAATTAAATAAACAATAATCAACCGGAGACTCGCCATGCGCGAAGCCGTCATCGTTTCAACCGCCCGCACGCCGCTGACCAAGGCGCACCGCGGCGAATTCAACATCACCTCGGGGCCGGCATTGGCCGGCTTCGCGGTGCGCGCCGCGGTCGAACGCGCGCGCATCGACCCGGCCACCATCGAAGACATGATCCTCGGCTGCGGCTACCCGGAAGGCACCACCGGCCGCAACGTCGCGCGCCAGACCGTGATCCGCGCCGGCCTGCCGATCTCGATCGCCGGCGCCACCGTCAACCGCTTCTGCGCCTCCGGCCTGCAGGCGATCGCGATCGCGGCCGGCCGCATCGTGGTCGACGGCGCCCCGGCCATGATCGCCGGCGGCGTCGAGAGCATTTCGCAGATCCGTTCGCGCGACGATGGCAATTCCGGCATGGATCCGTGGATCCAGCAGCACAAGCCGGAACTCTACATGGCGATGATCGACACCGCCGACGTGGTCGCCGCCCGCTACGGCATCTCGCGCGAAGCCCAGGACCGCTTCTCGGCCGAGAGCCAGAGACGCACCGAGGAAGCGCAGTTGGCCGGGCGCTACAAAGATGAAATCGTCGCCTGCACCACCACGATGGCGGTCAAGGACAAGGAAACCGGCGCCGTCTCGCAAGTCGAGGTGACAATCGACCAGGACACCTGCAACCGGCGCGGCACCACCTATGAAGCGCTGGCCAAGCTGGCGCCGGTGATGGGTGCCGATAAATTCATCACCGCCGGCAATGCGTCGCAGCTGTCGGACGGCGCTTCCGCATGCGTGATGATGGAAGCGAAGGCCGCCGAGCGTGCAGGCCTCCAGCCGCTGGGCGCCTTCCGCGGCCTGGCGCTGGCCGGCTGCGAGCCCGACGAGATGGGCATCGGTCCGGTGTTCGCGGTGCCCAAGCTGCTCGAGCGTCACGGCCTGAGCGTCGACGACATCGACCTGTGGGAGCTGAACGAAGCCTTTGCATCGCAGGCGATCTATTGCCAGCAGCGCCTCGGCATCCCGTCGGAACGCCTGAACGTGAACGGTGGCGCGATCTCGATCGGCCATCCGTTCGGCATGACCGGCGCGCGCCTGGCCGGGCACGTGCTGCTGGAAGGCCGCCGCCGCGGCGCCAAGTATGCCGTGGTCACGATGTGCGTTGCCGGCGGCATGGGTGCGGCCGGCCTGTTCGAGATTTACTGAAGCATTCGAGGATTCCATGGACCTGAATTTCACCCCCGAAGAAGAAGCCTTCCGCGCCGAAGTGCGGGCGTTTTTGGCCGAGAAGCTCCCCAAGCGCCTGTCCGACCAGGTCGCCAACGGCAAGCACTTGAACAAGGCCGACATGCAGGAATGGCACGCGATCCTGAACGAGCGCGGCTGGCTGGCCAACCACTGGCCGGAGGAATACGGCGGTCCGGGCTGGACCGCCATCGAAAAATTCATTTTCGAGAACGAATGCGCGCTGGCGAATGCGCCGCGCATCGTGCCCTTCGGCGTCAACATGCTGGGGCCGGTGCTGATCAAGTACGGCAACGAAGCGCAGAAGCGTTACTGGCTGCCGCGCATCCTCGACGGTTCCGACTGGTGGTGCCAAGGTTATTCGGAACCGGGCGCCGGCTCCGACCTGGCGGCGGTCAAGACCACGGCCGTGCGCGGCGTCGATGCGCAGGGCGAGCACTACATCGTCAACGGCCAGAAGACCTGGACCACGCTCGGCCAGCACGCCAACATGATCTTCTGCCTGGTGCGCACCGACCGCGAGGCCAAGAAGCAGGAAGGCATCAGCTTCCTGCTGATCGACATGAACACACCCGGCGTCGAAGTGCGTCCGATCATCCTGCTCGACGGCGAGCATGAAGTCAACGAAGTGTTCTTCACCGACGTGCGCGTGCCGGTCGACAACCTGGTCGGCCAGGAAAACCGCGGCTGGACCTGCGCCAAGTACCTGCTGACCTACGAGCGCACCAATATCGCCGGCGTCGGTTTCTCGGTGGCGGGGCTGGAGCGCCTGAAGCGCATCGCCGCCGGGCAGACCCGCAACGGCAAGCCGCTGCTGGACGACCCGGCGTTCGCGGCGCGCCTGGCGCGGGTCGAGATCGACCTCGAGAACATGAAGACCACCAATCTGCGCGTGATCGCGGCGGTGGCCGGCGGCGGCGTGCCGGGCGCGGAAAGTTCGATGCTCAAGATCCGCGGCACCGAGATCCGCCAGGAGATCAATGCGCTGGCGCGCCGTGCGATGGGCGTGTATGCGCGCCCCTTCACCCAGGACATGCTGGACGCCGGCTACGACGGCCCGCAATTCGGTCCCGACTTCGCGGCCGCCGCCTCGGCGCAGTACTTCAACAACCGCAAGCTGTCGATCTTCGGCGGCTCCAACGAAATCCAGAAGAACATCATCTCGAAGATGATCCTCGGACTGTGAGGGCAAGACCATGAACTTCGAACACACTGAAGAACGGCGCATGCTGGCGGACAGCCTGAACCGCTTTATCGCCGAACAGTACGGCTTCGAGACGCGCGACCGCATCGCCGCTTCGAACGAGGGATATTCCAAAGCCATGTGGCAGCGGTTCGCCGAGCTGGGCGTGATCGGCGCCCTGTTGCGCGAAGAGGATGGCGGCTTCGGCGGCGGCGGCTTCGACATCGCCGTGGTGTTCGAGGCGCTGGGCCGCGGCCTGGTGCTCGAACCCTTCCTCGGCAGCGCGGTGCTGGCCGCCGAAGCGATTGCCGCCGCCGGCAACGAGGCGCAGAAGGCCCGGCTCGAATCCATCGCCGACGGCAGCGCCATCGCCGGTTTCGCCCACGACGAACCGGAGACGCACTACGAGCTGGCGCAGGTGCAAACGCACGCCGAACGCAGCGGCGAGGGCTGGGTGCTGAACGGCGCCAAGGCCGTGGTGGCGCAGGGCGAAGCGGCGGACTGGTTCGTGGTCTCGGCGCGCACCAGCGGCGCCATCGACGATGAAGCCGGCATTTCGCTGTTCCTGGTACCGAAGGAGGCGGCCGGCGTTCAGGTCGTCGGCACGCCGACCATCGACGGCGGCCGCGTGGCCGAGCTGACTTTCACCGATGTCCGGCTGGACGCCGGCGCGCTGCTGGGCCAGGAAGGGCAGGGCTACGCGGTGCTGGAACGCGCGCTCGGGCGCGGCGTGCTGGCGCTGTGCGCGGAAAGCCTGGGCGCGATGGAAGCGGCCAAGGCCGCGACCCTGGACTACCTGCGTACGCGCAAGCAGTTCGGCGTCCCGATTGGCAGCTTCCAGGCGCTGCAGCACCGCATGGCCGACCTGCTGCTGGAAATCGAGCAGGCGCGTTCGGCGGTGATCAATGCCGCGGCCGCGTTGGAGAGTGCACGCCTCGTGCGCGAGCGCGCGCTGTCGGCGGCCAAGGCCAGCATCGGCCGCATCGGCACCCTGGTGGCCGAGGAATGCATCCAGCTGCACGGCGGCATCGGCATGACCTGGGAACTGCCGCTGGCCCATTATGCCAAGCGCCTGGTGATGATCGACCACCAGCTGGGCGACGAGGACCACCACCTGGCGCGCTACATCGCGCTCGGCCGCCGGCTGGCGGCTTGAGGGGACGATCGTGACCACCAATATCAGCCTGCCGCTGGCGGGCGTGCGCGTGCTCGACCTGTCGCGTGTGCTGGCGGGGCCCTGGTGCGCGATGGCGCTGGGCGACCTCGGCGCCGAAGTGATCAAAGTCGAGCATCCAGAGCGCGGCGACGACACGCGCGACTGGGGCATGCGCATCGGCTCCACCGAGACCGCCTACTTCAACAGCGTCAACCGCAACAAGCGCTCGGTGTGCCTGGACCTCAAGACCCCGGAAGGCCAGGAACTCGCGCGCGCGCTGATCCGCAAGAGCGACGTCGTGATCCAGAACTTCAAGTTCGGCGACATCGAACGGCTCGGCCTCGGCTACGAGGAAATGAGCAAGGAACAGCCCGGCCTGGTCTACTGCTCGATCACCGGCTACGACCGCACCGGGCCGGAAGCGGCGCGTCCCGGCTACGACCTGGTGATCCAGGGCGAGGCCGGGCTGATGGCGCTGAACGGCGAGCCGACCCAGCCGCCCTTGAAATTCGGCGTCGCTGCGGTCGACATGATGACCGGGATGTATGCGGCCCAGGCCGTGCTGGCGGCGCTGTTCCAGCGCGAAAAGACGGGACAAGGACGCCACGTCGGCATGGCGCTGTTCGACTGCGGCCTGATGATCAGCGCCTATTATGGCCTGGAAGCCCTGCTGCGGGGGAACGATCCGCCGCGTTTCGGCAACGGCCACCCGTCGATCATGCCCTACGGCGTGTACGAAGCGGCGGACGGTCCGCTGGTGGTCGCGGTCGGCAACAACGGCCAGTACCTGCGCTTCTGCACCGACGTGATCGACCGCCCCGACCTCGCCAGCGACGAGCGTTTTAAGACCAACATCACGCGCACCGTGCACCGTGACGCGCTGATGCCCGAGATCCGGCGCGAGCTGGCCTCGCGCAAGCGCGCCGAACTGCTCGAGCGCATGAGCAAGGTCGGCATCCCGTGTGGCGAAGTGGCGGGGCTGCACGAGGCGCTGACCTCGCGCCGCGCGGTCGAGGGCGGGCTGGTGAATACCATGGACCACCCGGAAGTGGGCAGCGTGCATGTGATGGCTTCGCCCTACCGCTTCGACGGCGAACGGCTGCCGGTGCGGCGCGCGCCGCCGCAGTTGGGGGAGGGGACGCAGGACGTCTTGCGCGACCTGCTGGGACTGGACGAGGAGAGGCTGGCGGGGCTGAAGGCACGCGGCGTGGTGTGAGTGCCCGGCTGGTCTGGGGCAGCAACCACCGTTGCGCCGCGAAAATGTCGTTCCCGCTTTCGCGGGAACGACGTAGCTTCTCGGGGAACTACCACGCGCACGCAAGCTCCAAAGTTGACAAAGGACTTGGTCCCACATCTGCTTTCAAGGAGCGCGCGATGAGCCTCTGGCTGCTGTTCGCCCCCGCCATGCTTGCGCTGCTGGGTGGCTGCAGGTCCGGCCCGGTCCAGCAGCGCGCCGACCTGCTCGGCACGACGATTCCCGCATCCGCCGCCGCCCACAGCGTCGTCATCACCCCCGCTACCCGCTGGGTCAACGTCACCGGCGGCGACACCGTCCGCTTCGTGGCCGGCGGCCGCGAATTCGGCTGGGACTTCCACGTGTCGCCGCTGGTGCAGGTGTTCGACCTGAACCGGGTGGCGCCGCCCGGCATGCTGGGCCGGCCGTTGCCGGTGTACGTCGACCCCGATCCGAACTACAGCATCGGCGGCGACTGGCGCGCGCCGCCGCGCTAGCTCAGAAGATGTACTGCATGCCCGTCGTGTAGCGTTGCGCCGAATCGCTGCCGACCGCGACGTAGCCCTGCGCCAGGTCGATCTGGCTGGCGGTGACGACGCTGTCGGTGCGCGCGGCCCCGATCGAGGCATAGGCCATGGTGCGCTTGCTGAGCGCGTACTTGGCGATCAGGTTGACCTGCTGCGAGTCGTCGTCGATGTCGCCGCTGCGGCGGGTGTCGTAGACGGCGGCGGTCAGTGTCACGGCCGGCGCCACCTGGTAGTCGGCGCCGACGCCGAATACGCTGATCTTGCGGCGCGTGGTGTCGACGCGACTGGCGGCATAGGTCGAGCGCAGCGTGACGCGCGAATGGATGTAGCGTACGCCGAAGGCATAGGACTTGAGTGCCTCGCGGGCGGTGATGTTCTTCATGCGCGTCTGCACGGCGGCCACGTTGAGCGGACCGGTATGATAGAAGCCCGCCACGCTTTCATACTTGCTTTTCTCGGTCGAGCCGGGCTGCTCGCCGAAGGCGCGCATCAGGGCGAAGCCGAAGTTCTTGTAGTACGGGGAGGTGTACCTGATCGAGTTACTCTGGCGCAGGGCCGAGCCGCCATTGTTGGCGCCGTAGGCCCCGAAGGCGGGAGCACTGTTCATCACCGAAAACAGCACGTTCGGGTTGGTCACCGTGAACGACATGCCCTGCGGATCGGCCATGGCGATCGCCAGCATGCCGAGGGAATTCTGCCGGCCCAGGTTGACAGCGCCGAACCCGCCCGTCAGGCCGACCGTCGCTTCGCGGTCGAACAGGCTGGTCGTGGACGGGGTCCCGGTCGGTATACCCGCCCCGCCGACATCGTTCTGCAGCAAGCCTTCGAGGCCAAAGCGCGCCTTCAGGCCGCCGCCGAGGTTTTCCTCGCCGCGGAAGCCCCAGCGCGAGGGCAGCATTTGACCGGGGGCGACCGAGGTGAGGGTGCCGTTGGCGCCGTCGTTGATGACCCGGCTGATGCCGGCGTCGATAATCCCGTACATGGTGACATTCGATTGCGCGAACGCGTTCGACGCGCAGGCGCCAAGCACCGCGAGTGCGGTGAGAGTCTTCTTCATTGTGTTTCCGGATTGATGAGCTTGCGCTGACGCTTGCAGCTCGTGATTTGAAGTTTGCTTGGGACCTATTGTTATAGGGTACAACTGTATTTTTTTCCGTAAATACTGTCAATATAAGCTGACAAGCCAACCAATCGTCGCGGCCTGCCGGAAAATGCGCGGGACCCGGCCGGCATGGCCCGGGTCCCGCATGCTCACGCGGCTGACGCTACCCGCTTACAGCGCCACATCGACCCGCGCATACCACGAGCGCCCGTTGATGCCGAACGGGCAGGTCTCCCAGCAATACGTGAAGCCCATCTGCGGGAAAGGCGCCGCGCGCACCGGATCCCACTTGCTCGGGAAGGTATTGAAGATGTTGTTCGACCCCAGCGTGACACTGGTCGCCTTGCTGAGGTTGTAGCGCAGCGTCGCATCGACGATCCACTTGGCGTCCCAGGTCTGCACGAACGGGGCGGTAAAACCCTGGCCCTGGACTTCGCCGTAGTAATTGGCGCGCAGGTTGCCGTTCCAGGCGCCGCGTGTGTAGTCGGCCGACAACACGTGGTGCTGGCGCGGCTGGCCGCGTTCGATCAGGGTCACCTGGGCATCGTCGAACAGCTGGGTGCCGCTCAAGACCGGCGAATCGGAATGGCGGCCCACGACCCTGGTGCGGTTGAAATCGAACTGGCCGGACAGCACCAGCGTCGACCCCGGCCAGCGCGTGGTGTGTTCGGCAACGATGTCGAGGCCGCGCGTCTGGGTGTCGATCGCGTTGGTGAAGAACTGGGCCTGGCCGACCTTCAGCGGGTCGAGGATGGCCTTGATCGGGCAGGCGGCGAGCGTGGCGCAGGGGCCGGATTCGGGGGCGATGTTGGACGAGAACACGATGCGGTCGTCGATGTCGATGCCCCACAGGTCGGCCGTCAGCGAGAAGTTCGACGCCGGCCGCAGCACGATGCCGACGCTGGCGTTCTTCGACGTTTCCTGCTTCAGGTTGGGGATGCCGAAGGCGCGGGTGACTGCGCTGCCTTCGCGCGCGGTCAGGGTCTCGGTCAGCACGCCGGCCCCGTTCAGGTTGGTCGAGACCGAGCTGTAGAACTTCTGCTGCACGCCGGGTGCACGGAAGCCCGTCGACAGGGTGGAACGCAGGCCGACGGTCTTCGATGGGTCGTAGCGCAGGCTCAGCTTACCGGTGCTGGTGCTGCCGAAGTCCGAGTATTTTTCCCAGCGCACGGCGGCGCCCAACAGCAGTTGATTGGTCAGCTTGTGTTCGGCATCCAGGTAGAGCGCGATGTTGTGCCGGCTGTCGTCGACCGCGGTGGCGGGCGTGTAGCCGGGGAAGCCCTGGGTGCCGGAGGCGGCGATGCCGCCGTTCTGGTCGCGGATCACGATGGCCGGGTTGTTGCTGCGCCCGTACTGGTAGGAGACCGGATCGCCGGCCTCGATGCCGTAGCCGTCGCGGCGGTATTCGAAGCCGGTGGCGAACGAGATGTCGCGCCCGCCGATCTGGATCGGTCCGCGCAGGTCGGCGTTGACCGTGGTCTGCTTGAACTTGAGGACGCCGGTATCCGCCTCCAGTGGCGACTCGGCGTAGATGCCGCCGCCCGGCCTCGGCTCGTACCAGTAGCTGATGTTGATGGTTTCCTTTTCGTGGAAATCGAGTTCGCTGCGGCCGTGGTTGACCGAAAGGTCGGCTTTCCAGCCACCCGCCAGGTCGCGCCGGTAACCGACGGCGAACGAGCCGTCCTTGACCGTGGTGCGGATGTTAGGCAGGAAGCCGTTCGGGTATACGGACGGCACGTTGCGGCCATCGTCCGCCGTGCGGAAGAAGCCCGCCGAGTCGCCGCTGCGGTGCGAGACGCCGCCGAAGGTGTAGAACTCGCCCCCGCCGGCCGGGACCGCCGCGTTCCACCAGAAGTACTTGTCCTTGGCCAGGCTGTCGCCGATGCGCTGGGTCACGCGCGGCGGGTCGACGCGCAGGGTGTCGAGGCCGGCGCGGTTGGTCTCGCCGCGGCGGCGGCCCTCGACCGTCAGGTTGACGTAGCCGCCGTCGCCGATCGCCCAGCCGGTGTTGGCGCTGGCCGAGCGCAGTGCGCCGCCGCCTTCGCTGGTGCCGCCGATGCTGCCGGACAGCTGGGTGCTGTCGGTCTGCTGCTTGAGCACGATGTTGATGACGCCGGCGATGGCATCCGAACCGTACTGGGCGGCGGCGCCGTCGCGCAGCACTTCGATGCGCTGGATGGCCGACATCGGGATCGCATTGATGTCGGTGCCGGCCGAGCCGCGGCCGATGGTCTGCTGGACGTTGACGAGGGCCTGCTGGTGGCGGCGCTTGCCGTTGACCAGCACCAGCAGCTGGTCCGGTCCCAGCGAGCGCAGGGTGGCCGGACGGATGATGTCGGTGCCGTCGCTGATGAAGGTCGACGAGAAGTTGAAGGACGGGTCGAGCGTCTGCAGCAGCTTGCCGAGTTCCAGCGGTCCCGCCATCTGCATGTCCTTGCCGCTGATCAGGCCGACCGGCGCCGCGGCGTCCAGCGCCGTGCGGGCGGCGCCGCGCGAGCCGAGCACCACCACCGAGGCCGTGGCCGGACTTGCGCCCGGATCGTCGGCCGGCGCGGCGCCGCTGCCTTCCTGCGCCCAGGCGGGTGCGAAGGCCAGCAGCAGGGAAGAGGCGAGGAGGGTAGGGGCAAAAGCGGGCAGGGCAGTGTGTTTGGTCATCCTGTTCTCTCATCATTGTTGTTGGAAGCTGTCTTGCACCCGCATGGTGCAAGTTCAGCATGGAAACAGTCTAATGAGCGCGCATGAATATGGACAATTGTTAACTATAGTGTGTTGTATAAACAACTAGGGACTTGCCGACTCTGCCGTGCGTGGCTATTCTCTCTAGTGTGGCGCGTGTTGTCGCCCTGGTTCCGGCACACGTCAACACCGTGGAAATGTGACATTTCGCGCGTAAGCGCCGGCACCGACCCACACCGAAACTCTCGCCGGAACGATCCGGCGCCTCCCGGATCAAACCAGCCAGCACCTGGCCTTTCATCGGGAGGGCATGATGAACCTGCTGCTGGCTTTTTCTCCTTTCATCGTCTTCGTGGTCATCGAACGCCTGGCCGGCATCCCGGCCGGCCTCGCCGCCGGCGCCCTGGTGTCCGCCGGCCTGCTGGTGCATGACTTGCTGGCGCCCGGGCGCAATCCCAAGATCCTCGAGGTCGGCACCTTGTGCCTGTTTGGCGGCCTGACCCTGCTGCAGCTGGCGATCGGCGAGCAATGGTCGATCGCCGACGTGCGCCTGCGCGTCGATGCCGGGCTGCTCCTGATCGTGCTGCTGTCGATGGTGCTGCGCCGGCCGTTCTCGCTGCAGTACGCGCGCGAACGCGTGGAGCGGGCGCACTGGAGCAGTCCCGAGTTCATGCGCGTCAACTACGTGATCAGCGCGGCCTGGGCCATCGCCTTCGGCGTGCTGGTGCTGGCCGATGTGGTGCTGGCCTTCGTGCCGGCGCTGCCGCATGCGGTCGGCATCGGGGCCACGGTAGTGGCGCTGGCGGCGGCGGCCTGGTTCACGGGCTGGTATCCGGAGCACCGCCACGTCGGCGGGCAGCCGCACGGGTCCGCGGGCTAGGGGGGCTCAGCGGGCCAGCGGCTCGGCCACCGGCCCGCCAGCCGTGTCGCGCACGCTGAACCCGGCCGCCTCGATCCCGGCGCGCAAGGTATCCGCATCCTGCCAGCGCTTCTCCGCACGGGCGCGCTGGCGTGCATCCATCAGCGCCTGCACGGCGGCGGGCAGCGCGTGGGCTTCGGGTGTCCACGCCTCCAGCGCCAGGCCGAACGCCTCGTCCAGCCAGCGCAGCGTCGCCTTCTGCACGGCGCCGGGCAGGCCGGATTTCAACACCTCCCAGGCCAGCGCCAGCGCGCGCGGCGTGTTCAGGTCCTCGTTCAGTTCGTCCAGCATGCGCTGCCGGTACGCGGGGTCCGGCGTGTCGCCCGCCGGCAAGGCAAAGTAGGTGCGGCGCAAGCGTCCCAGCGCCGTCTGCGCGGCCTCCAGCGCCTCCCACGAGAACACCAGCTTCGAGCGGTAATGCGCGCCCAGTGTCAGGTAGCGGTAGGCGAGGGGATCGAAGCCGCGCTCGGCCAGGCTGTCCAGGCGCAGGAAGCTGCCGTCGGACTTCGACATCTTGTCGCTGTCCGCCAGGCGCAAAAAGGCGCCGTGCAGCCAGTAGCGCGCCGGCGGATGGCCGTGGCAAGCCTCGTGCTGGGCGATCTCGTTCGAATGGTGCACCGGCACGTGGTCTTCGCCGCCGATGTGGATGTCGAAGCGCGCGCCCAGGTAGCGTGTGGACATCGCCGAGCACTCGATGTGCCAGCCGGGGAAGCCGCGGCCCCAGGGACTGTCCCACTCCATCTGGCGCCGGGCGCCGCCGCTGAACTTCCACAGCGCGAAGTCGGTCGGCGCGCGCTTGCCGCCAAGGTCGACGCGGTGCCCGGCGCGCAGGCCGGCGACGTCGAGCCGGGCCAGGTGGCCATAGCGTTCCAGGCGCGTGGTGTCGAAGTAGATGCCGTCCTCGGTGCGGTAGGTGAAACCCTTGCGCTCGATCTCGGCGATGAAGGCGATCTGCTCGGGGATGTGCTCGGTCGCGCGTGCCCACACGGCCGGCGCCAGGATGCCGAGGCGCGCCAGGTCGCGCTGGAAGGCCGCCGTGTAGTAGGCGGCGATGTCCCAGGCCGAACGCCCGGTGCGGCGGCTGCCTTTTTCCATCTTGTCTTCGCCCAGGTCGGCGTCCGAACTCAGGTGGCCGACGTCGGTGATGTTGACCACATGCTCGACCGCGTAGCCGTTCAGTGCGAGCACGCGGCGCAGGGTGTCGCCGAACAGGTAGGTGCGCAGGTTGCCGATGTGGGCGTAGTCGTAGACCGTCGGGCCGCAGGCGTACAGGCCGGCACGGCCGGGCACCAGGGGTTCGAAGGGACGCAGGCGGCGTTCGTAGGTGTCGTACAACAGCGGCTTCATCGGGGCTCCAGAAAGCAAAAAGGCCACAGGAGACGGTTCTCGTGTGGCCTATAGAAACTGTGGATGTGAAAACGCAATCGGCAGGCTTCTATGGCCCGCGCTGACACACTCCAAGGTGGAAGAAAGGATTCGACATATTTCCAGTGTAGCACGCTGGTTACATCGGGCTGACATAAAGGATGGTTACCATGAATAGCCGCGCTCACGCGCCGGAATGGCCGGGTTGTGTGCCCCGCATTCCCACAAAGCGATAAAGTGAGCAACAAGTCCAAGGAGAAGACATGGAAGTCGAAATCAAGCTGGCCATCGATGCCGCCAGTGCCACCCGGATCAAGAAATTGCCCGTGCTGCGCGACCACGCGGCGGCCGCACCGCAGGACGCCGAACACGTCGACCGCTACTTCGACAGCGCCGGTTTCGACCTCTGGCGCCACGGTTTCGCGCTGCGCGTGCGCAGCAAGGGCACGCATCACGTGCAGACGCTCAAGGGCGGCGGCAGCGCGCTGGCCGGCCTGCACCAGCGCACCGAACTGGAAGCCGAAGTCGACGGCGAACAGCCCGACCTCGCGCTGTTCGCGCGCCAGCTGCGCGAGGCCGTGCCCGAGCTGGCCAAGGCCGGCTTGCCGGCGCTCGAGCCGGTGTTCGTCAACCGCAGCAAGCGCAGCAGCTGGATGCTCGAGCTACCGGATGGCGCCCGGGTCGAATGCGCGCTCGACGTGGGCGAGCTGCAGCATGGCGAGAAGACGGTGCCGGTGCGCGAGCTGGAACTGGAGATGAAGCAGGGCGAGCCCGCGCGCCTGTACGAGCTGGCGCAGCAGGTGCATGCAGCCTTGCCGGTGCGCCTGGAGAATATCAGCAAGGCCGAGCGCGGTTATGCGCTGGCCGGCGCGGTGGCGCCGCGGGCGGTCAAGGCGACGCCGGTGACGATCAAGCGCAAGGCCAGCATGGGCCAGGCGCTGGGCGCGATCATGGTCAACTGCCTGCAGCAGATGCAGGCCAACGAGCGCGGCGTGGTCGCCGGCGACATTGAGGCCCTGCACCAGATGCGGGTTGGCCTGCGCCGCCTGCGCGCCGCGCTGGCGATGGTGCGCAACATGATGCAACTGCCCGAACCGGTCGCCGCCGACGTCGAATGGCTGGCCGGCGAACTGGGCGACGCGCGCAACTGGGACGTGTTCATCGAATCCGTGCTGCCCGAGCTGCCGGTGCCCGAGGAGCACCAGCCGGCCCTGGCACGCATCGGGGTGGCGGCGCGCGAAGAGGCCGAGCGCCATCGCAACAAGGTGCGCTCCGCGGTCGGCAGCCCGCGCTATACCGCGCTGATGCTGGCGCTGGGCGCCTGGATCGCTGGCGAGGGTTGGCGCCAGGCCGGCCTGCCGTCCGAGCCGCTGGCGCAGAAGGTGGCCAAGGCCGCGCCGCAGCTGGTGCAGCACGCCGCCGCGCGCGTGCGCAAGCGCGCCCGCGCCTACGACCTGCACCGCCCCGAATGCCTGCACAAGGTACGGATTGCGGCCAAGAAGGAGCGCTATGCGCGCGAATTCTTCGATGCCCTCAGCCACGGCAAGAAGGCGGGGCGCCGTCACGATCTCCTGACCGGCATGCAGGACGAGCTGGGCCTGCTCAACGACAGTTTCACGGCGCGCGAGCTGGTGGCCCAGCTGCGCGAACGGGTACCGCAGGAGGTGGCGCTGCTCGGCTTCATCGAGGGCGTGCTGGCCGAGCGCGCGGCCCGGGCGCTGCCGCAGGCGCGCCGGCATGTGAAGAGCAAACTGCGCGAGCGCGCCGCGTTCTGAGCCGGGCGGCGGCCCTCAATCCTCCTGCCGCGCACCCTTGCGGTAGTCGGTGGGGCTGCTGCCGGTCCACTGCTTGAACGCCCGGGAAAAGCCGGGCGCGTCGGCGAACCCGAGCTCGAAGGCCAGGGCCGCCACCGGCAAGTTCGAATGCGTCAGCCGGTGGATCGCGATGTCGCGCCTGAGGCCATCCTTCAGCGCCTGGAAATGCGTGCCTTCCTCGGCAAAGCGGCGGTTCAGCGTGCGCACCGAGGTGTGCATCGCGTGCGCGAGATCCTGGATCGTCACCGTTTGCCCGAGCCGCTGTTCGAGATGGGCGCGCGCCCTGGCCGTGAGCGTGCCGCGCTGCACGCCACTGAAGGTCCAGCCGTCCGGCGCCCGCTTCAGGAATGCCCACAGCTCGTGCTTCTCGCGCTTGAAGGCCGCCATGCAGTCGCCATGGGCGAAGTGGATGCTGGTGGCGCCAGCGCCGAACCACACGTCGCCGGGATACAGGAAGGCATACACTTCCACATGCCGGGGCCGGGCGAAGCGGAACTCGACCCGGTGCAGGCCGATTTCGCGGCCCGCCAGCCATGACACGACGCCGTGGGCCAGCTTCATCATGAGCGCGTGCCCGAGCGGCTCGGGTGGGGTGCCGGGCTGCCTTTCCAGCAGGGCCAGGCGCACCAGGTCGCCCCGGGTCGACAGCTGCAGGCGGTAGTCGTCCAGCAGCAGGTTCCAGAAGCGTACGAAACGGTTCAGCGCCACCATCACGGTGGGTGCGTCCAGCAGGCTGAGCATCAGGTATTTCAGGGTCCCGCCGCGGATCGGCCGCGACCACAAGCCCAGCATCTCGTCGTCCAGCAGGGCCGCCACGGCCCGGTACAGGGCGACGTATTGCTGGCGCGTGATGCGTGCCTCGGGCTGGTCGAACAGGCGTGCCGGGATGGCGGCGCCGGCCAGCGCCTGGGCGGCGACGTCCTCGCCGTGCTGCGTGCGGATGAAGCGCAACATGCCGTTCAGGAAGTGGGCGGGCAGGGTGACCGTGTTTTGCCAGGCAGGATTCATGGTGGAGCATTATGGCGCACATTGCACAGGCTTTGGCGCAAAGAGCCATCCATTTCACGGCGCAGTCCCTGTACTCTCCCGGTTATCGTATGGCGTACTTTGACAATCCGAAGGGGGCAGGAATGAAACGCATCGTTGTGACCGGCATGGGCCTGGTGTCGCCTTTGGGCGCCAACGTCGAGACCGCATGGCGCCATCTGCTGCAGGGCCGGTCCGGCCTGGCCAGCCTGGGCGAGGACATCGTCGAAGGCATTGCCGCGAAGGTGGCCGGCCCTGTGCCGGCGCTGGCGGAAGACCGCCCGTGGGGCTTCGATGCCGACCGCGAGGTCGAGCCCAAGGACCAGAAGAAGATGGACCGCTTTACGGTGTTCGCCTTGGCCGCGGCCCGGCAGGCGCTGGACCAGGCGGGCTGGCATCCGGACACGGACGCGGCGCGCGAGCGGACCGCGACCATCGTGGCGTCCGGCGTCGGCGGCTTCGGCGCCATCGTCGATGCGGTGCGCACCACCGACACGCGCGGGCCGCGCCGGCTGTCCCCGTTCACGGTGCCGAACTTCCTGGCCAACATGGCGGCCGGCCACATCTCGATCCGCTACGGCTTGCGCGGCCCGCTGGGCGCGCCGGTGACGGCATGCGCGGCCAGCGCCCAGGCGATCGGCGACGCCGCCCGCATGATCCGCGCCGGTGAGGCCGACGTCGCCCTGTGCGGCGGCGCCGAGGCCTGCATCGACCGCGTCAGCCTGGGTGCCTTCGCGGCGGCGCGCGCCATGTCCACGGCGTTCAACGCGGAACCGGCGCAGGCATCGCGTCCCTTCGACCTCGGGCGCGACGGCTTCGTCATGGGCGAGGGCGCGGGCCTGCTGGTCATCGAAGAGCTGGAACACGCGCTGCGGCGCGGCGCCACGCCGCTGGCGGAACTGGTCGGCTACGGCACCAGCGCCGACGCGTATCACATGACCTCCCCGCCGGAAGACGGCGCCGGCGGCCGGCGCGCGATGGAACTGGCGATCCGCCAGGCCGGCATCGATCCGGCCCTGGTCGGCCACCTGAATGCGCATGCGACCTCGACCCCGGTCGGCGACGCCAGCGAGCTGGCCGCCATCAAGGCCGTGTTCGGGACCGGCGCGGGGCCGGCCATCTCGGCCACCAAGTCGGCGACCGGCCACCTGCTGGGCGCGGCCGGCGGCGTGGAAGCGATCTTCACGGTGCTGGCGCTGCGCGACCAGATGGCGCCGCCGACGCTGAACCTGGTGCAGCCCGATCCGGCAACGGAAGGCGTCGATATCGTCCGTGGAGAAGCGCGCAGGATCGATACGGACTACGCCATCTCCAACGGTTTCGGCTTTGGCGGCGTGAACGCCAGCCTGCTGTTCCGCCGCGTGTAAAACGACTCAGGCCTTCACCGCCAGGAATTCGCCTTTCCCGACCGGGACCAGGCTGGTGGTGAAGCCAGTGTCGGCGCGCACGGCGCCGGTAAAATCTTCCATTTCGTGCGCGTGCGAAATCGCGTTGTCGACCACCAGCAGGCCGCCCGCGCGCAGCACGCGTTGCAAAGCCGGCCACCAGTCAAGGTAGGCGCTGCGCTTCGAGTCGAGGAAGACCAGGTCGAAGCCGGCGTCCGGCAGGCCGGCGAGCAGGGCACCGGCATCGCCTTCATGCTGGGTGATGCGTCCAGCCAGCCCGGCGCTCTCGAAGTTGGCGCGCGCCAGCGCGATCTTGTCCTTTGAAACTTCCACCGTGGTGACGGCACCGTCGATGCTTGCTGCCGCATCGGCCAGCCACAGCGTCGAATAACCGTTCGAGGTGCCGATTTCGAGGATGCGGCGCGCCGGCATTGCCTTCACCAGCACGGCGAGGAATTCGCCGGTGTCCGGCGTGATGTTGAGCATGCGGGTGGCGCGGTTGGCGGGATCGCCATCGTGGGCGTCGCCGAAGGTGGCCAGTTCGTCGAGCAGGGTGCTCAGGTCCGGGTTCATGGTGTCTCCTTGTTGAAGACCTCATATCGTTCCATGAACCCGGCGGGATTGCTGAATATGGTGCCGGTATCTTTCCCGACCGCCGGCGCCGGTAGGGCGGCCGAGCCGCCGTGCCCTTTTCCCGAGGAGCGAGGCATATTGTGACGTCCACATGTGACAGCCATTTGACATTCGTGTGACGCCTGCATGACGTCCCGATAAAACGTCAAGGCGCCCCGGCCGCGCCCCCGAGCTCGGATTTCAGCCCGGCGCGCCATTTCTGGATCAGCCCCGCCAGCGAAGATGCCTGTGCCTGCGCCTGTGCCGGCGACAGCACGGCCAGCGCCGCCTGCAGCGCCTTGTCGTCGCGGGTGCCGAACAGGCGCGCGCTCTCTACCGGGTCGCGCTGGGCATCCGCCGCGACCTGCGTGCCGCTGATCGGCGCCAGGTGGTTCGCCAGGTCGGCTTCGCGCAGCATCAGGTCGTCGCTGTCGGCCACCTTGGGCGCGACCACAATATCGGGCACCAGGCCCCGCGCCTGGATTTCGCGGCCGTTCGGGGTGAAGTAGCGCGCCACGGTGAACTTGACGCCGCCGTCCTCGCCCAGCGGGATCACGGACTGGATCGAGCCCTTGCCGAAGGTGCGGGTGCCGATCACGGTGGCGCGGTGCTGGTCCTGCAGCGCGCCGGTGACGAGTTCCGCGGCCGAGGCCGAGGCGCCGTTCACCAGCACGGTCAGCGGCACGGTCCGGGTCCAGGCGGGCAGGCCGGCCAGCACGTCGGCGTCCGCGGGCCCCTTGTAATAGCGCGGGTTGACGGTGACGGTGGTGTCGACGCCCGGCACGCGGCCGCGCGCGGAAAACAGCACCGTGTCCGGGGCCAGGAAGGCGCCGGCGACGCTGACCGCCGCCGGCACCAGGCCGCCCGGGTCGTTGCGCAGGTCGAGGATCAGGCCGCGCGGCGGGGTCTTGCCGTCCAGCTGCTTGAGGGCCGCGGCCAGGTCGGCGCCGGTGGCGCCGCCGAAGGACGAGACGCGGATCCAGGCCAGGCCGGGTGCCGCCATGCGTGTGCGCACCGTGGCGTTGTGCATGGCAGCGCGCGTGATGCGCAAGGTGCGCACTTTGCCGGTCCTGCCTTGCGCGATCCCGACCGTCACTACCGAGCCCGGGGCACCGCGCATGCGCCGCGCCACCTCGCTGTTGGACAGGCCGGTCAGCGGCGTGCCGTCGATCGCGGCGATCCGGTCGCCGGCCTTGATGCCGGCAAGCGCGGCCGGCGAATCGTCGCTGGCCGCGACCACGCGGATCTGGTCGTGGTCGATTTCGGCCTCGATGCCGATGCCGACGTAGTCGCCGCTGTCCTCAAGGTCGAGTTCGCGCATGTCGTCGGCGCTCATGTATTGGGAATGCGCGTCGAGCGAGGCCAGCATGCCGGCGATGGCGCCGTCGAACAATGTCTTGTCGTCGGCCTCGCCGACGTAGTTGCGCTTGACCAGGGCGTAGGCGGTGACCAGCTTTTCCATTTCTTCACGGGGCACCTGGACCGTGTCTCCGGCCGAGGGCGGCGCCGGGGAGTCGGGTTCCGCGGCGTGCGCGAGCGGTGCGCAGGCGATCAGGAGGGTGGCCAGCTTGCGCTGCATCGTTGTTGTCATAGTCGGCTCCTTGTTCATGTCCCGATTCTGCGGCGCGGGCCTGTTAAGCGGGGTAGGCGCAGGTAAAGCGGTGTAAAGGACTTGGCAGGGTGTCAACAGACGGATGGTCCCAACAGCCGGCCTCGGCTTTTGCTTGTTCCTCGTGGCAAAAAAGGCCGATAATCCTTTCTTTGTGGTCACAAACCGCCCGCTCCAGGAGATGCCCGTGCAAGATCAGCAACACGACCCGCAAGCCACTCACGAGGACCAGCCCGCCAGCCCCGCACGCCGCCGTATCTTCCAGGCCGCCGCAGCGGTCGGCCTGGCCGGTGGCATGGCCGCCCAGGCCGACGCCGCACCGAAGAAGGCGAAAGCCAAGCCGGTCGCGGGTTCGCTGGACGCCAAGCTCAAGGCGCATGTCAAGAACGTGGTCGTGATCTACCTGGAAAACCGCAGCTTCAACAACCTGTTCGCAGGCTTCCCGGGCCTGGCCCAGCCGCTCGCGGATGTGGCGCCGGGCGCGAGCCAGCAGAAGGACCGCGACGGCAGTTTGCTTGCGGAACTGCCGAAGATCTGGGGCGGCATGGTGCCGTCGCGCCAGAACATCGGCGGCAAGGATGTCCTGGTCAAGGAAGACGACATCCAGCACCTGCCGAACGCACCGTTCAAGTTGTCGGATGCGGCCGGCAAACCGCTGCCGGAAGGCATCATCACGCGCGACCTGGTGCACGCCTTCTATCACAACCAGATGCAGATCAACGGCGGCAAGAACGACCAGTTCGTGGCCTGGGGCGACAGTGGCGCGCTGGTGATGGGCCACTATGGCGAGACGGAAAAGAACCTGGGCCTGTGGCAGATCGCGCGCCAGTACACGCTGTGTGACAACTTCTTCATGGCGGCCTTCGGCGGCTCCTACCTGAACCACCAGTTCCTGATCAGCGGCCGCGTGCCGGAATTCTTCAACGCCAAAGATACCCCGGCGAAGAAGAAAATTGCGGTGCTGGAAGATGGCCCGCTAGGTCATCGCCTGGCGCTGGCGCCTGACTCTCCGAAGTCGGCGCTGGAGGGCAAGCCGAAATTCGTCAACAACGGCGCCATCACGCCGGACGGCTATGCGGTCAACACCATGGCGCCGCCTTACCAGCCGAGCTGGGTCCGTCCGGCACCGGGCGGCGATGCCACGCTGGCCGATCCGCAGGATCCGTCGGTGCTGCCGCCACAGTCCTACGACACGATCGGCGACCTGCTGTCGCGCGGCGGCGTGAGCTGGGCCTGGTACGGCGGCGCCTGGCAGGCGGCGCTGGATGGCCGCGGCGAAGGGTCGCGTCCCAACTTCCAGTTCCACCACCAGCCGTTCAACTACTTCAAGCAGTTCGCGCCGGGCACCGCCGCGCGCACCGAGCACATCCGTGACGGCGGCCTGGGCGACAGCCCGATCTCGAACAAGTTCATCGCCGATGCGGTGGCCGGCAAGCTGCCGGCCGTGACCTTCTACAAGCCGCAGGGCAACCTGAACCTGCACGCCGGCTATTCGGACGTGGAATCCGGCGACGCCCACGTCGCCAACGTGATCGAACACCTCAAAAAGTCGCCGCAGTGGGAAAACATGGTGGTGGTGATCACCTTCGACGAGAACGGCGGCTGGTGGGACCACGTGGCGCCGCCCAAGGGCGACCGCTGGGGCCCGGGCTCGCGCATCCCCGCGATCGTCGTCTCGCCGTTCGCGAAGAAGGGCGCCGTGGACCACAATTTCTATGACACGACCTCGATCATGCGCTTCATCACGCGCCTGCACGGCCTGCCGCTGCTGGACAGCCTGGCCGCGCGCGATGCCGCCTTCGCGGAACGCGGCGCACGTGGACCGGGCGACCTGAGCGGCGCGCTGAGCTTCCGCTGAGCTCGGTTCAGGTTTCCAGAAGCAGCCCTCGAGGCTGCTTTTTTTTTCGCCAATAACGTTTATTGCATATCAAAAGTTGCCTATCGGCTAACGTGCGCTGTGCAGGAAAACGGCGCACTACACTCTGCCATGGCCGTTGTCATTCGAACACGTGCTTGCGCGCGGCCTTGCCGCCCACGCCTACTTTCATACCCACAGAATCAGGAGAGCAAAATGCAAAAGAATAAAACCTTGAAAGGGCTGCTTGCCGTGTCGGCAGTGGCCGCCATGTTCGGCGCCTTCGGCGTCCAGGCCCAGACCACCACCAGCAGCACCAACCCGAACCAGGCCGGCAAGATTTCGAAAGACGGCGCGATGGACAACACCAACAGCACCGGCATGGAAAACCGTTCGGCCCAGACCGGTTCGGCCGGCATGAGCCACTCGACCGGCTCCTCCAGCGCCGCCGGCAACGTCAGCAACGGCGCCATGCAGAGCGGCTCGATGGGTGCCAGCGGCGCCGGCCAGTCGGCTGCGGGTGCGGGTGCGGGTGCGGCTGCGGGCGCCAAGCTGAGCGCGGGCGACCAGAAGGCCATCAAGGACATGGCCATGGCCGACATGGCCGAAGTCGAAACCGGCAAGCTGGCCCTGAGCAAGAGCCAGAACGCCGAAGTGAAAGCCTTCGCCCAGCAGATGGTCGACGACCACGGCGCAGCCCTGCAGAAGGTGCAAGCCGTTGCCCAGCAAAAGGGCGTGACCCTGCCGACCGAACTGGACAAGAAGCACAAGGACATGTCGGCCAAGCTGGAAAAAATGACCGGCGACGCCTTCGACAAGGCCTACATGGCCAATGGCGGCGTGAAGGATCACAAGGACACCCTGGCCAAGCTGAACGCCGACGCCAAGAAGATCAAGGATCCGGACGTCAAGGCCCTGGCCGACCAGCACAAGCCGGTGGTCGAGCAGCACCTGAAGGCCGCCCAGCAGATGCCGGCTGCCAAGTCGGGCACGACTGCAGGCAAATAAGCTGAATTGTTGATGAAGGGCGATCGGGGCCGCGGGTCCCGGTCGCTTTTTTTATTTTCAGGACGTTTCGTGCATCGCGCTACGCTTGGTCTTGGCCTCCAGCCCTTCGATCGCGATTTCGATTCCCACCGTCGCCTTCAGCAATTGAGTGATGTAGTCGTGCGGCGCATCGTCCACCGCCCAGCCGCGTTCCCCCTCCTGCCTGACAGTCATCCTGCGCATGTGCGCCAGGATCCAGTCCCCGTCCTCGACCGTGCGCAGCCGCCCATGCGCGTGCACGACGGCGTAATCCCAGGTCGGCACCATGCGCCCGCCCACGGCCGCCAGGTCGTGGCGCAGCGGCGACACATAGCCCGCCGCGCCCCGGAACAGCACCAGCACCGCCGCGCCATCCTGGCGCCACAGCGGATTGGCGCGCGCCACGTGGGCACGCAGCAGGCCGTGCGGCGCCTCCGGCGTGGGCGGCACCAGCTCGAAGGGGATGTGGTCGGCTTCCAGGCCGGACGCGCCGGCGCGCACGATGGCGCCGAGCGGGTCACTCCGGATCAGCGCCTGCATGGCGTCGACGCGGGTCTCGGCGTGGCGGGCTGCGATGTACATCAGGCGCCCCCTTCCACGACGATCTCGCCCTTCAGCGAATTGGCGATGTAGCACCTGGCGTGCGCCTCGTGATGGAGCGTCTGCAGCTCGGCGCGGTCCGGCTGGCGGCCCGCGAACACGATCGCCGGCCGCAGCACGATGCGGGTCATGGCCTGGCAGCCCGCCTCGTCCGGCGCCAGCGTGCCAACGGCATGGTCGCGATAGCTGTCGACCACCAGGCCGCGCGCGGCGGCCAGCGACAGGAAGAACAGCATGTGGCAGCTGGATGCCGCCGCGACCAGCGCTTCTTCCGGATCGACCGCTGCGGGATCCGACATCGGCAGGGGCACGGACAGGGGGGACGACGAGGCCGGCACCGACAGGCCGCCGTCGAAATGCCAGGCATGCGCGCGGCTGTAGCGCTGGTCGGTGAAGGGCTGGCCCTCGCGTTGCCAGTCGAGCCTGGCTTCGAACTGTTTCATGTGAACCCCCGCATGGAAAGAAGACACATCATAGGCGGCCCAATGGCTTGCTCAAATAGCCATTCGGCGCGAAGATGAGCGTACCAATCTGGAGGATCATGCACGTCCACGACATCCTTGCCGCCATCCCGCTCGACCGCGTCTCCGGCACGCCCTTGTTCCGCCAGCTCTACCAGCAGTTGAAGGACGCGATCCTGTCCGGCCAGATCGGTCCCTCGGTGCGCCTGCCGGCCACGCGCGCGCTGTGCGGCCTGCTGGGCGTGTCGCGCCAGACCGTGCTGGCCGCCTACGAGCAGCTGATGGCCGAAGGCTACCTGCAGGGGACGGTGGGGAAGGGCACCTTCGTCAGCGATGCGCTGCCCGCGCGTGCCCAGGCCACCGACCAGCCGCCGCCGCTGGCGCGTCCCCTGCCGCCGCGCGGCCAGGCGCTGGCCCGGGGCATGGCGCGCGTGCGCCACCACGACGGGCCGCTGCGCGCCTTCCGCGTCAGCATGCCGGGCCTGGATTTGTTCCCGTTCGAGGTCTGGCGCAAGCTGGAGGCGAAACGGTGGCGCGGCGCCGGCGTCGACCTGGGCTATGGTGGCGCGGCCGGCCATCCGGCGCTGCGCGAACTGCTGTGCGCCTACCTGAAAGCCTCGCGCGGGGTGCGCTGCAGCCCGGAGCAGATCATCATCACGTCCGGGTCGCAGCAGGCGCTGTTCCTGCTGGCCCAGCTGCTGCTGGCGCCGGGCGATGGCGTGTGGATCGAGTCGCCCGGCTACCAGGGCGCGGCCGCGGCATTCGCCGTGGCCGGGGCGCGCGTCTGCCCGGTGCCGGTCGACGCCGAGGGCATGGACATCGCCTGGGCCGGCAAGCACCATCCGGATGCGCGCCTGGTGTTCGCGACGCCCTCGCACCAGCTGCCGCTGGGGACGACCATGAGCCTGCGCCGCCGGCTCGAGCTCCTGCGCTGGGCCGAGGCCAAGCAGGCCTGGATCGTCGAGGACGACTACGACAGCGAATACCGCTACACCGGTCCGCCGCTGGCCTCGCTGCAAAGCCTGGACCGCGCCGGTTGCGTGGTGTATGTGGGGACCCTGTCCAAAGTGCTGTTCCCGGACCTGCGCCTGGGTTATGTGGTGGCGCCGCCGGCACTGGTCGAGCCGCTGGTGCGCGCCAAGGACGTGGTCGACCGCCATTGCCCGGCGGCGCCGCAGGCGGTGCTGGCCGACTTCATCGCCGGCGGCCATTTTGCGCGCCACATCCGGCGCACCCGCGAGGCTTACGGCGAACGGCGCGCCGCGCTGCTGGCGGCGCTGGACGCGCGCATGAAGGGGCAACTGGTCTGCGGGCCGGCGGATGCGGGTCTCGACCTGTGCGTGCACTTCGAGGATGGCCGCAGCGAGGACGACGCCGTGCGGCGCGCGCGTGAAACCGGCATCGACGTGCGTCCGCTCGGCTATTACACGCATCCGGCGGCGGAGCCGGCCTGCGCGGTGGCGCCCGGCCTGCTGCTGGGGTTTTCGGCGTTCACGCCGCGCCAGATCGAAGAGGGCGTGCGCGACCTGGCGCGTGCGCTGGACGTCTGAGGCTTATTCCAGCGTCAGCAGGTAGGCGCTGATGTCGAGCGCATCCTGCTCCGTCACGCCCATCGCCGGCATCGCCGATTCCGGATCGACCGATTGCGGATTGCGGATCCAGCGCACCAGGTTGGCCTGGTTGTTGGGCAGCGAACCGGCGATGAACTTGCGCTGGCCCAGGCCGTCGAGCGGGCGGCCGACCATGGTGTCGGAACCGGTCACGCCCGGGACCACGTGGCAGGAGCGGCAGGCATACTGGGCCAGCGCCACCTTGCCGCGGTCCGGATCGCCCTCGATGCCGGGTGCGCGGCGCGTGTCGCAGCCGGCCAGAAGCAGGCAGGCGGCCAGCGTGGCCAGGAACAGGTGCGGCGTCTTCATCGCGCCTCCTGCTGGTCGCCGGCGCGCACCGGCGGCGACGCGGTCAAGGTCCGGTAGTCGCGCGCGCTCATGTCCTGCATGCGGTTGATGAAGGCGACAATGGCCCAGGTCTCGGCTTCATTCAAGTGGTATTCCCAGGCCGGCATGCCGCTCATCTTGATGCCGTGGCGCGTGATCCAGAAGATCTCGCGCGGGCGCCAGCGGCGGCTGGCGTCGACCAGCGGGCCGGGCACAGGCTGCATGCTCATCCCGTGCGCCGCAGTGGCCACGCCCGGACCGCCGTGGCACTGCGCGCAGTTGTCGCGGTAGAGGGGGGCGCCGCGCAGGGCCTCGGCCTGGCCCAGCGGCGGCGTCACCACTTCCATCGCATGGTGGCGCACCGAATACTGCATGCCCTGTTCCAGCAGCTTGTAGACGCTCGACAGGTGCTGGGTGGTGGCACCGATGTCGTACCAGCCGCTGCGCAGCACCGTGAAGCCCACGGCCGCCGCGGCGACGCCGGCGGCGAGCAGGGTGAGAACGGCGGTCCTGATGACCAGGGTAGGGCGGGACACGGGCATGGGCGGGGGCCTGATTCGTATCGTGTTAAAAAAAATATATGTGTCCTGTATTATAAAAGTCATTGTCATATCGTGAATTCAACCGTGCCCAGCCTCGTTTTCCGCTCCGTTTTCCGATGTTGTCAGCTCCTCGTGCCCGGACTGGCCGCCGCGTTCCTGCTGGCCGGCTGCAGCAATGGACAGGAAGAAGTCAGCAAGCCGCGCGTGGCCGGCGCCGATGCCGGCACCGGCAAGCGCCTGGTGACCCAGTACCAGTGCGGTACCTGTCACGTGATCCCGGACGTGCAGGGCGCCGGCGGCGACACCGGCCCGTCGCTCGAACACGTGGCGCGCCTGAGCTACATCGCCGGGCGCATTCCGAACCGGCCCGACAACATGGTGGCCTGGCTGCGCAACCCGCCCGCGCTGAAGCCGGGCACCATCATGCCGGCCATGGGCATCTCGGAGCAGGAGGCGCGCCACATGGCGGCCTACCTGTACACGCTCGAATGACGCTGGAAGTGAAGGCGGCCCAGGCGCAGTTAGCCGATGCCGGGCCGCTGCAATCCGTCCTGCACCCGGCCGGCCAGGATGCCGCCATCATCGGCCAGTTCGCCTGGGTCCTGTTCATCGCCGCCGCCGTCATCTTCGTCGCCGTGATGACGCTGCTGGCATTCAGCCTGCGCCGGCATGCGCGCCCGCCGCGCGCCGGCCTGTGGATCGCCGGCGCCGGCATCGCCTTTCCGGTGGTGGTCCTGAGCGCGCTGCTGGGCTGGAGCACCTGGCGCAGCGCCGAGCTGCGCCCGCAAGGGTCAAGCCACGCCCTCGCCATTTCCGCCACCGCGCGCATGTGGTGGTGGGAAGTGCGCTACCGCGACCCCGCCAGCGGCACCGAATTTGCCACCGCCAACGAGATCCACGTGCCGGTCGGGCAGCCGGTCTACCTCGGCCTGAACGCCGCCGACGTGATCCACAGCCTGTGGATACCGGCGCTGGCCGGCAAGCGCGACATGATCCCGGGGCGCGTCACCGGCCTGACGCTGCGCGCCGACAAGCCGGGCATCTACCGCGGCCAGTGCGCCGAGTACTGCGGCATCCAGCATGCGCGCATGGCACTGCACGTGGTGGCGCACGCGCCGGCCGAATTCGAAGCCTGGCTCGCCAGCCAGGCCAGGCCCGCCGCGCAAGCCGCCGGCACGTTGGCCGAGCGCGGGCGCACCGCCTTCCTCGACCAGCGCTGCCAGACCTGCCACACGATCCGCGGCGTGACCGAGGGTACGCCGGACCACGCCAGCGCGGGCCTGGGCCCCGACCTGACCCATATCGGCAGCCGCATGCAGATCGGCGCCGGCACCCTGCGCAACCACCGCGGCACGCTGGCCGCGTGGATCGCCGACCCGCAAGCGGCCAAGCGCGGGGTATTCATGCCGGCCGCCGCCGGCATCGACGACGAATCGCTGCGGGCGCTGGCGGCCTGGCTGGAGGCCTTGAAATGACGGCGCGCGAAAACTTGCCGAATCCGGCGCCGCGCCCCGAGGGCGAGCTGGAACGCCTGGAAGCGGTCTGGCGCACCCCGACCGGCTGGCGCTTCTTCTCGTCGGTGAACAACACCAACATCGGCCTGCTGTACATCGGCACCGCGCTGCTGTTCTTCCTGCTGTCCGGCGTGCTGGGCCTCCTGATACGCACCCAGCTGGCGGTGCCGGACAATACCTTCCTCGGTGCCGAGACCTACAACCAGGTCTTCACCATGCACGGCACGGTGATGATGTTCCTGTTCGCGATTCCGGTGGTGGAAGCGATCGCGGTCTACCTGCTGCCCAACATGCTGGGCGCGCGCGACCTGCCATTCCCGCGCCTGTCCGCCTATGCCTACTGGGCCTATGCCTTCGGCGGCCTGGCCTTCTTCTGCACGCTGTTCGTCGGCCTGGCGCCGGACGGCGGCTGGTTCATGTACCCGCCGCTCACCGGCACCAAGTACTCGCCGGGGCTGAACGCCGACTTCTGGCTGCTCGGGATCGGCTTCATCGAGATCTCGGCGATCGCCGGCGCCATCGAGCTGATCATCGGCATCCTGTTCACGCGCGCGCCGGGCATGACACTCGGGAAGATGCCGGTGTACGCCTGGGCCATGCTGGTGGTGGCGGTGATGATCGTGTTCGCCTTCCCGGCGGTGATCGCCGGCACCGCGCTGCTGGAGCTGGAACGCGCCTTCGACTGGCCCTTCTTCATCGCCGAGCGCGGCGGCGACCCGCTGCTGTGGCAGCACCTGTTCTGGTTCTTCGGCCACCCCGAGGTCTACATCATCTTCCTGCCGGCGGCCGGCATGGTGTCGACCATGATCCCGACCATCGCGCAAACAGGGCTGGTCGGACGGCGCGCCGTCATTGCCGCCCTGGTCGGCGTCAGCGTGTTCAGCTTCGGCCTGTGGGCGCACCACATGTTCACCGCCGGCCTGGGCGTGCTCGAGATGAGCTTCGTGTCCGCGGCCAGCATGGCGGTGGCGGTGCCGACCGCGATCCAGGTGTTTTCCTGGATCTGCACGCTGTGGAAGGGCACCGTGCAGCGCGGCGCGCCCACGCTGTTCCTGCTCGGCTTCATGTTCATCTTCGTGCTGGGTGGCCTGACCGGCGTGATGGTGGCGGTGATCCCGTTCGACTGGCAAGTGCACGACACCTACTTCATCGTCGCCCACTTCCACTACGTGCTGATCGGCGGGATGGTGTTCCCGGTGTTCGCCGCCATGTATTACTGGATTCCGCTCATCAACGGAAATCGTTTATCCGAAACCTGGGCCAAATGGGTGTTCTGGCTGATGTTCGGCGGTTTCAATCTTGCCTTCTTCCCGATGCACATCACGGGCCTGCTGGGCATGCCGCGCCGCGTCTACACCTACCCTGGGGACCTCGGCTGGAACGGCCTGAACCTGCTGTCCACCGTCGGCGCCTTCGTGTTCGCGGCCGGCGTGGTGCTGTTCGCGGTCGACGCCGTGCGCACGCTGCGCCGGCCCGAGCGCCCGGTCGGCAACCCGTGGAACGCGTCCACGCTGGAGTGGCTGACGTCCGAGGACTACGGCAACCGCAGCATCCCGCGCATAGCTTCCGCCAACCCGCTGTGGGACCACCCGGGCCTGGCGCAAGAGGTGGAAGAAGGGCGGCACTACCTGCCGCAGACCGCCACCGGCCGCCGCGAGACCATCGCCACCAGTGCGGTCGGCGGGGAACCGCGCTACCTGCTGGTGCTGCCCGGCGACAGCTGGCTGCCGATGCTGGCCGCCTTCGGCACCGCCGCCTTCTTCCTGCTGCTGACGGTCAAGCTTTATACGCTGGCCTGGATCCTCGGCATCGTGGCGATCGGCTCGACCATCGCCTGGATGTGGCAGTCCGACCGCCAGCCGGCCCAGACCGGGATCGAGGCGGGCGCGGGCTGCACGCTGCCGGTCGGCGCGACCGGGCGCGCTTCGCACTCGTGGTGGGCCACCATCATCATGCTGGTGGTCGACGCCAGCATCTTCGCTTCCTTCGCCTTTACTTACCTGCACATCTCGATGCGCATGCAGGTGTGTCCGCCGCCGGGCAGCGCGCTGCCCCCAAGCGAGCAGGCCTGGCTGTCGGGCGGGCTGCTGGTGGCTGGTTCCTTGCTGGTCTGGCTGGCCACGCGCGCGGTCGGGCGCCGCCGCCTGCCCTGGCTGGTGCTGGCGGCGCTGGTGTGCGCGCTGGCGTCCTTCGGCGTCGACCTGCACGGCCTGGACCAGGCGCGCCTGGCGCCGACGGCGAGCGGCTGGGATGCCGCGGTGGCGGCGCTGGCCGCCTACCAGGGCCTGCACATCGCGATCCTGGCACTGCTCGCGCCCTACCTGGCGCTGCGCGCCTGGCGCGGCCTGCTGGACCTGCGCAGCCGCGCGACGCTCGACAACATCGCCTTGATCTGGCACTACACCACGCTGCAGGGCATTACCTGGATGGCGGCGGTGCGCATGGTGCCGCTGCTGATGGAGGCGGCGTGAACGCGCGGCGCAACGAACATTTTTTTGCGCGCATGGGGCGCGGCATCCTGCCGATGCTGGTGTGGATCCTGCACTTCGCCTTCTGCTACGGGCTGGCGGCGGCGCAGTGCACGCCGGCCGGCTTGCGTCCGGGCGGGCCGGACCTGCGGCTGCTGGCCATCGCGACCGTGATTGCGCTTCTCGTCTGCGCCTGGCTGGCCTGGCGCGGGCGCGGCGTGCTGGTGCGGCAGGGCAGACGGGAACATGGCCTGCTCGACTGGATCGCCTTCATCGGCGCCTTGCTGGCGCTGGTGGCGGTGGCCTGGAATGGTGTGCCCTTGTTTCTGGTGGACGGCTGCGCCTGAGGTCAAGCCTCGCTGGTAACTGACGGCAGCAGCGTTTCGGATACGGCGGGCGCCGGCGGACGCGCCAGCAGCCTGCCCAGGCAGCCCAGGCACAGCAGCGAGAACAGCGCGGCGCAGCCCAGCGTCAGCCGGTAGTCGTGGCCGGACAGGTCGAGCAGCGGCCCGAGGCAGGTGCCGACCAGGATGTTGGCCAGCGCGACCATGATGTCCTTGCTCGAGTTGTAGCGCACGAATTCGGCGCGCGGGAACAGGTCCATCGGCATCGCCGCGGCGGCCGTGAAATAGGCGCCGGAAACGATCACGTGCGCGAGATAAAAGCAGCGAAACGAGGCGGCGCCGTGCACCAGCAGGCAGCCGCCCAGCGCGATCGCGCAATAAAGTCCCATCGTCGCGGCGGACACCCGCACCGGGCCGACGCGGTCGGACAGCCAGCCGATGCCGAAGGCGGCCACGATCGACACCGCGTAGGCCGAGGCGGTCAGCGTGCCCAGTTCCGCCTTGGACAGGCCCAGCGCCAGCGCGTAGTTCTGCGAAAAGGTGTTGAAGGGACCGAAGGTGACCGCCGCCAGCATGAAGGCGACGAAAGCCCACACGTGGCGGCGCTGGGCGCAGCATTGCGCCAGCTGGCTGCGTGCCTGCCACAGGTGACCGTGCGCCGCGGGCGGTACCGCATCCGGCGCCGGATAGCGCCCCTCGCGCACCATCAGGCACATCAGCGGCACGGACAGCCCGAACACGAGGGCGATCGCCACCAGCAGTTCGACCAGCCAGGCATCGGCCAGCGCGAACAAGGACATGTTGAAGAAGATCGCCACGCTCAGCCCGACGATGCGGAAGGCGGCATAGAAGCGGCCCAGCATCCCGCGTGGCATGACATCGTTCACCAGGCCGCTGAACAGGGCGACGGTGGTCATGGCCGCCGCCTCGAACACGGTCCAGAACAGGCAGAAGTAGCCCATGTCGAGCGCCTTGCGGCCAGGGGACCAGGCGCCGAGCAGGTTATCAGTGGCAGCGGCCAATGCCGGCGCCGCGGCCACGCACAGCATGGCGATGGCGCCCAGCGGCGCGCTCGCCAGCAGGAAAGGACGGCGCCGGCCCCAGGGGCTGCGGCAGCGGTCCGAGCGCAGGCCGATGGCCGGCACCAATAACAGGCTGATCAGGGCCGGGACGGTCGACAGCAGCATGGCCACGCCCGTATCCGAGGCGCCCACGTTGCGCAGCACGACCAGACCGATCGGCTGGGCCCAGCGCTCGCGCACGGCGATCCCGAGTTCGCCCACCAGCAGCCAGCCCACGACGGCCAGCAGGCCCCACGCCGTGTAGCGCAGGGTGCCGGCCTGGAAGCGCGCGCTGGCGGGCGTTGGCATGTCGGCTCAGCTCAGTTCAAGGCTGTCGCACCGGCCCGGTCGAATCCCGCACCACCAGCTCGGTCGGGAAGGGGATGCGCGCGGCGGCCGGCGGGCGGCCCTCGATCATGTCGACCACTTCGCGTACGGCGCGCGCGGCCAGCGCCTCGTAGGGCGGGCGCATCGAGGTCAGGCGCGGGAACACATAGCTCGAGGTCGGGATGTCGTCGAAGCCGACCACCGACACGTCGCCCGGCACGCCGAGGCCGCGGCTGGCGATGGCGTCGATGGCGCCGAAGGCCATCTCGTCGTTGGCGGCGAAGATGGCGCTCGGCGGGTGTTCGAGCGCGAGCAGGCGCTCGGTGGCGGCGAAACCGCCCGGCTGGTTGAAGGCGCCGTCGACGACCAGCGCCGGGTCGGGATCGATGCCGGCCGCCCGCAGCGCGTCCAGGTAGCCGTGCTCGCGCTCCAGGCTCTGCCCGGTGCGGGAGGAGCCGGCGATGAAGGCGATGCGGCGGTGGCCCAGCTTGATCAGGTGTTCGACGGCGGTGCAGGCGCCGGCGCGGTTTTCCAGAACCACGGTCGGCAGCGCCAGCTGGCGCGCGTCGAAGCAGACCAGCGCGCAGCACAGTTGCTGGCGCACGGCGGCGTCGAGGAAGCCGTCGTCGGCGGTCGGCATCACCAAGAGCAGGCCGTCGCACAGTTTGCTGAGGGTGCCGCAGGTCGGCATGCGCGCCGGGCTGTCGAAGCGGTCGGCATTGAACAGCAGCAGGTCGTAATCGAGCTTCCTCGCCTGTTCGCCGATGGCGCGCACCAGTTCGTGCAGCACCACCGGACCGTAGTTGTTGAGGAAGACGCCGATCAGTTTGCTCTTGTCGCCGCGCATGCGGCGCGCCAGCATGTCCGGCGTGTAGTTCAGCTGCTCGGCGGCGGCCATGATGCGTTCGCGCGCCTCGCTCGACACGTAGCCGGTGCCGCGAATCGCGCGCGAGGCCGTGATCGGCGAGACGCCGGCGAGCCGGGCGACTTCGCTCAGTTTGCTGGCTTTGGGCATGGTCCTTCCCAATTGATCATCATGTTGAGTGTTTGCGGCCCCCGGGGCCGGTCATGATCGCTGTCGCGACGATTTCCGTGCGTAATGTGGTTACGATACCACAGCAATTTACCGTAAAAGCAAGATTTTTTCATACAAATCAGTGGCTTAGCCATCTGCACGCTTGCCGCGCTGATGTTGTTGAGTCAATACAAGGCACATGGTAACGTAACCATACGGCTGACATGCAAGTATCTTCGCAAGGGCAGACAGCCTGGATTCACGTGCTTCATCTTCCTACAACAAGCAGTCCAACGAGGCTCGCAGAGGAGACAACATGAGAAAGAAGATACTGGCCACGGTGCTGCCGCTGGCCCTGGCCGCCGCATACGGGTCCGGCGCGCTGGCCCAGGAAACCACCGCCCCCGCCACCCCTGAATCCGCACCGCAGGATGCCACGCCACCGGCCGGCGACAACCCCGGCAACAGCGGCTCGAACACCGTGGTCGTCACCGGCTTCCGCTCCAGCCTGCAAAAGGCGCTGAACTTGAAGCAGCAGGCGATCGGCGTACGCGATTCCATCGTCGCCGAAGACATCGGCAAGTTCCCGGAAGCGAACGTGGCGGAATCGCTGCAGCGCGTGCCGGGCGTGATCCTGAACCGCGACGAGAGCTCGGCCGAGGGCCAGCGCATCTCGATCCGCGGCCTGCCGACCGAATATTCCGTCACCACGCTGAACGGCGCCCCGGTCAACACCACGTCCACCAGCACCATCGGCAGCGCGGCGCGCGGCTTCAACTACGACGTGTTCGCCTCCGAGCTGTTCGGCCGCGTCGACTTCTATAAAACCCCGCTGGCCGAACTGAGCGAGGGCGGCATGGGCGGCGTGGTCGATTTGCAGACCCCGCGTCCCTTCGACAACCCCAAGCGCACCATCCGCTACGCGATCACCGGTTCGTACAACACGATGTCCGAGAAGGCCGACCCGATGGGTTTTGCCCTGTACTCGAACACCTGGGGCAAGTGGGGCTTCCTGGCTGGCGCCGCCCACTCCAAGGCCGTCAACAACCGCTCCGGCTTCGAAGCCACCGGCGGCTACAACAGCTCGCGCAACGGCAGCATGAGTCCAGTGATGGGCAACTTCGCCTATACCCTCGACTACGACGACCCGCGCGCCAACCTGTCCGGCTACACGCGCAGCCAGGTCGACAATGCCTTCCTGCCGCGCATCTACCGCTTCTACGGCTCGCAGAACCGGCGCGAGCGAGACGGCCTGGTGAGCTCCCTGCAGTTCAAGGACGGGGACCTGAACATCAGCCTGGACGGCCTCTACTCCAAGCTGCAGAACAGCCGCGACGAGTTGTACTACGGCCTCCTGATCCGCAACAGCAAGACCACCAACCGCAACGCGCCGGCCGGGCAAGCGGGCCACAACGGCTTCGTGCCGCTGAACGTGCGGATCGACCCGTCTTCGAACCTGCTGACCGGCACCTTCGGCAATACCTCGTACAGCAGCGGCGTGACCTATGGCGAGGACCAGACCAAGTTCGGCTACCTGGCCTTGAACGGCCGCTGGGCCGCGCGTCCCGGCCTGGTGGTAACAAGCCAGCTGAGCGCCAACAACAGCGATGCGATGAGCTATTCGGACACCATGTCCGGCCAGATCTTCGGCGTCGACTCCACCATCGACTACGGGTCCGACCACGTGTACCCGTCGATGTCCTCGCCGGTCGACTACACGAACCCGGCCAACTTCACCGGTTTCGACATCACCACCGGCTGGACCCGCGAGACCGATAAAGGCCGGCAGGCGCGCCTGGTGCTGGACTACGACTACGACTTGTTCGCCGGCTGGAGCGGGCACCTGAAGGGCGGCCTGGTCTATGTCCAGACCAGCAAGGGCGTCGAAAAGCGCAACGGCACCGCCGGCATGAAGGCCAAGCTGGTCGGCATCGGCGACGCCGGTATCCGCAGCAACATGGTGGCCGACCTGCCGATCCAGAACCTGGACATGGGCGCCGGCTGGCCGCACCGCTTCGGCACCTTTACACGCGATTACGTGTTCTCGACCTACGATCCGCTGGCCTACAACACCGGGGCCGCCTTCACGCCGGCGCAGAGCTTCTCGGCCACCGAAAAGGTGTCGACCGGCTTCGTGCAGTCCGACTTCAAGGGCCAGGTGCTGGCGCGCGAATTGCGCATCAACGCCGGCGTGCGCTGGTCGCAGACCAAACTCGGCATCGACAACTTCCAGAAGAACGGCAACGTCTACGAGCCGAACCAGGAAAGCGGCAAGTACACCAACGTGCTGCCGGCCGTCAGTGCCGCGTACGACCTGACCGATGCGCTGATCTGGCGCGCTTCCTACGGCAAGACCATCAGCCGCGCCTCGCTGTCGATCATCGCGGCCCAGACCGTGATCCCGAACATGTTCGACAACACGGCCACCTCCGGCAACCCGAGCCTCAAGCCCCAGCAGTCGAAGAACATGGACACGGCGCTGGAATGGTACTTCCAGCGCGGCAGCCTGCTGTCGGCCGCCTACTTCAGGAAGGAGCTGACCGACGCCACCGTGTCGACCACGACCCAGACCACCTTCGGCGCGCTCGGCCTGCCGGATACCTCGCTGGGCGCCATCTTCCAGGATGCCAACGGCCGCGTCGACCCGAACCTGCCGATGACGCTGCGCACCTACACCAACGCCGGCAAGCAGGTACTGAAAGGCTACGAACTGGCTTACCAGCAGGACTTCAGCTTCCTGCCCGAACCCTTCAAGGGCCTGGGCGCGCTGGCCAGCTACACCCACATCGATCCCTTCAACAGCATGAAGTGGATCACCAACGCGGGCAAGGAAATCGAAGTCAACTCGGTGCCGAAGTACGCCTACAGCTTCACGACCTATTACGAGAAGGGACCGTGGGCCACGCGCCTGTCCTACAACTACAAGGGCCGTTCGCTACACGGGGACAACCCGAAGAACAACGGCGACGACCTGATCCGCTGGCGCGCCGCGCGCGGCTACCTGGACGGCACGATCAGCTACAAGATCAGCGAGAACCTGGAGCTGCGCCTGGACGCGCTGAACCTGACCAACACCTTGAGCTACGATTACTTCGAGGATGCGAGCGGCCAGTACGGCAGCGGAAAAAGGACCAGGATGGACTACGCGAAGTACGACGGCCGCACGATCAAGATCGGCCTGCGCGGCAAGCTGTGATGCGGGGACTCTGCATCCTGGCGGCGGGTATGCTGGTGGCTGGCTGCGCGGCGCCGCAAGCATCCGCGCCCGCCGTCAGCTTCAGCGAAGTGGGACAGGGCTGGGCCGGCAATTCCGTCAATGTCGCCGTGTTCCGCAAGAACGCGCTGGTCAGCGACGGCACGACCCAGTACATCGCGTACTACGACGCTAGAGGCCACGTCGTGCTGGGCAAGAGAAGGCTGGGCAGCGATGCCTGGCTGCTGCAGCGCACGGCCTACACGGGCTCGCTGAAGGATGCCCACAACGCGATCAGCATCATGGTCGACGGCGCCGGCATCCTGCACATGGCCTGGGACCACCACAACAACGGCCTGCATTATGCGCGCGCCACGGCGCCGGGCAGCCTGGACCTGGTCGAGGCGCCGATGCTCGGGCGCGACGAGCGCTCGGTGTCCTACCCGGAGTTCTTCCGCATGCCGGACGGCGGCCTGCTCTTCCTGTACCGCGACGGCGGCTCGGGGCGCGGCAACCTGGTGCTGAACCGCTACGACGCGGCCGGCGGCTGGCGCCGCGTGGCCGATAATCTCATCAGCGGGGAAGGGCGCAGGAACGCCTACTGGCAGGCCTGCGTCGATGCTCAAGGTACGATCCACGTGTCCTGGGTCTGGCGCGAGACGCCTGACGTGGCCAGCAACCACGACATGGCTTATGCACGCTCGCGCGACGGCGGCGCAAGTTGGGAAGACAGCAGCGGCAAACCCTATGTACTGCCGATCACGGCCGCCAGCGCCGAGTATGCGGCGCGCATCCCGAAGGGCAGCGAATTGATCAACCAGACCTCGATGTCCTTCGACGGCGCGGGGCACCCCTACATCGCCACCTACTGGCGTGAAGCGGGAGAAAAGCGTGGAAGCACGGTGCCGCAATACCGGGTGCTGTACCACACGGACAGCGAATGGCGCCGGCTCGACCTGGACTTCCGGCGCACGCCTTTCTCCCTGAGCGGCATGGGCACCAAGGCGATCCCGATCGCGCGGCCGCAGATCCTGGTCGACCAGACCGGCGGCGACCCGGGTGGCCTGCTGGTATTTCGCGATGCCGAGCGTGGTGAACGGGTGTCGGTGGCGCGCATCGCCAGTTTTGCGTCGAAGCGCTGGCGGGTGGACGACCTGGACGGCGCGCCGGTCGGTGCCTGGGAACCGACTTACGACAGCGAATTGTGGCGGCGCCAGGGCGTGCTGCACCTGTTCCACCAGGGCGTGCGCCAGGTGGATGGCGAGGGCGTGGCCAGCGTGCCGCCGTCGCCGGTCCGGGTGCTGCAGTGGACGCCGCAGACTCAATAAGGAATGTACATGACGAGACGACTGGTTTTGAAGCTTGCCCTGGCCGCGGCCCCTGCGATCGCCATCGGCCGCCTGCCGGCCCTTGCGGCCGAGGCGCCCATCACACGTGCGCAGGTGCTGGCCGCCTTGGCGCGCGCCAACGCCTACTGGCAGCGCAACAACAAGCCCGAGCAATGGCCATTCTGGGACGTGGCGGCCTACCACACGGGGAACATGGCGGCCTACGCCCTGACCCGCAACGAGGCTTGGCGCGCCTACTCGACCGCGTGGGCGGAGCACAACCAATGGCGCGGCGCCGCCTCCGACGACAAGCCGGCGTGGAAGTACAGCTACGGCGAAACGCCCGAGCACGTGATGTTCGGCGACTGGCAGGTCTGCTTCCAGACCTACATCGATCTGTACCAGCTGGACCGGCGCAAGGACCCGCGCCGCATCGCCCGCGCACGCGAGGTGATCGACTACGAAATGAGCACCTCCAACAGCGATTACTGGTGGTGGGCCGATGGCCTGTACATGGTGATGCCGGTGATGACCAAGCTGTACAAGGTCACCGGCGACCGGCGCTACCTCGACAAGCTGCAGGAATATTTCACCTACGCCGACAAGCTGATGTACGACCAGGAGGCAGGTCTCTACTACCGCGACGCCAAGTACGTCTACCCGAAGCACACCAGCGCCAACGGCGGCAAGGACTTCTGGGCACGCGGCGACGGCTGGGTGTTCGCCGCCTTCGCCAAGGTATTGTCCGACCTGCCGCTGGAGCACCCGGTGCGGCCACTGATCGTCGAACGCTACAAGCGCATGGCCGCGGCCCTGAAACCTGTACAGCAACCGGACGGTTACTGGACCCGCAGCCTGCTTGATCCGGCCCAGGCCCCGGGGCCGGAAAGCAGTGGCACCGCTTTTTTCACGTATGCCTATGCCTGGGGCATCAACAACGGTTACCTGGACCGCACCGAGTACGGCCCGACCCTGCTGCGCGGCTGGCGCTTCCTGAGCCAGGTGGCGCTGCAGCCCGACGGCAAGTTCGGCTACGTGCAGCCGATCGGCGAACGCGCGATTCCCGGCCAGGTCGTGAACCAGGATTCGACCGCGCCCTTCGGCGTCGGCGCCTTCTTGCTGGCGGCGAGCGAGATGGCCCACTTCCTCGAACGATGAACAGATATATATGACGACAGACTTTTCTCGCAGGCGCCTGCTGCAAGGTGCGGCCGCGGCAGCGCTGCTGCCGATGACAGGCATCGTGCACGCCGCCGCTTCCCACCGCTTCACCATCGGCCCGAAGGATTTTCTACTGGACGGCAAGCCGCTGCAGATCCGCTGCGGCGAGATGCATTTCGCCCGCGTCCCGCGCGAGTACTGGAGCCACCGCCTGAAGCTGATCAAGGCGATGGGCCTGAACACCGTCTGCGCCTACCTGTTCTGGAATTACCACGAGTGGCGCGAGGGGAAATATGACTGGGCAGGGCAGCGCGATGCGTTTGACTTCTGCCGCCTGGCCCAGCAGGAAGGTTTGTGGGTGATCCTGCGCCCCGGCCCGTATGCCTGCGCTGAGTGGGAAATGGGCGGCTTGCCCTGGTGGCTGCTGAAGCAGCCGGGCGACGCCTTCCTGCGCACGCGCAGCGAGGCTTACCTGAAGCCCGCCACGCGCTGGCTGCGCGAAGTCGGCCGCGCGCTGGCGCCGATGCAGGTCACCCACGGCGGCCCGATCCTGATGGTGCAGGTCGAGAACGAATACGGCTTCTTCGGCAGCGACCTCGATTACATGCGCGCGCTGCGCCAGGCAACCCTGGATGCCGGCTTCGACGTGCCGCTATTCCAGTGCAATCCGACGAATGCGGTGGCCAAGACGCATATCCCGGAACTGTTCTCGGTGGCGAACTTCGGTACCGACCCGCAAGCCGGCTTCAAGGCGCTCGCGGCGGTGCAGCAGGGTCCGCTGATGTGCGGCGAATACTACTCGGGCTGGTTCGACACCTGGGGCGCGCCGCACCGCCGCGGCGGGGTCGAGGGCGCGGTGGCCGACATCGCCGCCATGCTGGGGGCGAACGGCTCGTTCAGCCTCTACATGGCGCACGGTGGCACCACCTTCGGCCTGTGGGGCGGCTGCGACCGTCCGTTCCGGCCCGACACCACCAGCTACGACTACGACGCGCCGATCGGCGAAGCCGGCTGGATCGGCGACAAGTTCACGGCCTACCGCCAGGCGATGACGCCTTTCCTGGCCGCCGGCGAGACCTTGCCCGAGCCGCCGCCGCAACAGCCGGTGATGGCGATTCCGGCGTTCGCCTTCACGGAGTCGGTACCGGTGCTGGCCAGCCTGCCGGCGCGCGCGATCAAGGACAGGTCGCCGCGTCCGATCGAGCAGTACGACATCAGCCGCGGCTTGGTCGCCTACCGCGTTACGCTGCCGGCCGGCCCGGCCGGCACGCTGGAAGCGGCCAGGGTGCGCGACCTGGCCTGGGTCAGCGTCGACGGCAAGCCGGTGGGCACCATGGACACGAGATATCGCCGCTTCAAGGCCGAGATCCCGGCGCGCAGTAAGCCGGCGGCCGTCGATATCCTGCTGTACACGATCGCGCGCGTGAACTTCGGCGTCGAGATCCACGACCGCAAGGGTTTGCACGGGCCAGTGGTATTCCGCACGGCGGATGGCGCGGCACAGCCGGTGGAGAACTGGGAAATCCGCGCCATCGACTTCGATGCCGACGGCGTGCTGCCGAAACTGGCTTTCAAGCGCGGCCGCAGGAATGTCGATAAAGCCGGCGCGGCGTTCTGGCGCAGCAGCTTCGAGACCACGCGCACGGCGGACACCTTCCTCGACATGTCCGGCTGGGGCCAAGGCATCGTCTGGGTGAACGGCCGCTGCCTGGGACGCTACTGGAGCATCGGCCCGACCCAGACCATGTACTTGCCGGGGCCGTGGATCCGGCGCGGCCGCAACGAGGTCGTGGTGCTGGATTTGACAGGGCCCAGGGAGGCGCGCATCGCCGGCCTGGAGCAGCCCATCCTCGACCAGCTGCAGCGCGAACGCGACCTGCCGCGGCCGGCCAGCACGGCCGTGCTGCAACTGGACGGCGTACAGCCCGTGCACGAGGGAGAATTCGCGCCCGGCTCCAGGACCCAGGACGTGCGCTTTGCCCAGCCGGTGCGCGGCCGCCAGTTCTGCCTGGAGTCGCTCGACGCTTTTGATGACAAGCCCTACGCGGCGGTGGCCGAACTGGCGCTGCTCGGGCCGGACGGCAAGACCATCGAGCAATCCGGCTGGACCATCGCCTACGTCAGCAGCGAAGAGGCCAACAAGGAGGATGGCGGCGCGCTGAACGCCATCAACGGCCAGAACAGCGACTACTGGCACACCGCCTACAGTGCAGGCAGCGCGGCCCACCCGCACCGCCTGGTGATCGACCTCGGCAAGACGGTCGAGGTGGCAGGCCTGCGCTACACGCCGCGCCAGGGCAAGGATGGCGTGACGGGGCGCATCCGCCACTACCGCGCCTACGTGGGCGAGCGGCTGGCAAGCGGTACCTGAACAAGGAGACTGAATGAAACGACGACACTTCATGGGTTCGCTGATGGCCGGCGGCGCCCTCGGCAGTCTGGCCACGACGGGCAGTGCCGCAGCAGCATCGAGCCCGACCCAGGCAGCCGGTAACGACCGCGCCTGGATGGTGGGCCTGTTACAGAAGATGGCCGACCCGGTGCTGTCCAACATGGCCCGCGGCGAACTGCACAAGAATTTCGCGCTCGAGCTGAGCCCGACCTGGGATGGCCGCGATCCGAAAGTCGCCTACCTGGAATGCTTCGGCCGCCTGGTCGCCGGCCTTGCGCCCTGGCTGGCGCTGCCGGACGACGACACGCCGGAAGGCCGCACCCGTTCTCGCCTGCGCCAGCAGGCCCTGCAAAGCTATATGAACTCGGTCGACCCGAAGAGCCCGGACTACCTGGCCTGGCGCGGCCACGGCCAGGCGCTGGTCGACTCGGCCTACTTCACCAACGCGCTGATGCGCGCGCCGAAAGCCTTGTGGGACCCGCTCGACGCCACCACCAAACAGCGCATCGTCGCCGAGATCAAGGGCTTGCGCCACATCGAGCCGCCTTACATCAACTGGATGCTGTTCGCGGCGATGAACGAAGCCTTCCTGCTGTCGGTGGGCGAGGAAGCGGACCCGATGCGCACCAACGTCGCGGTCCGCAAGATCAACGAGTGGTATGTGGGCGACGGCTGGATCAAGGATGGCGAAGCCTTCCACTTCGATTACTACAACGCTTACGTGATGCAGCCGATGCTGCTCGAGATCCTGGAAGTGCTGGAGCGCCACAAGGCGCCGTTCTGGAACGGCAAGCCGGCCGAGCTGCGCGCCCAGGCCCTGAAACGCATCCAGCGCTACTGCGAACACCTGGAGCGCTTCATTTCGCCCACCGGTTCCTACCCGCCGATCGGCCGCTCGCTGACCTACCGCACCGCCGCCTTCCAGCCGCTGGCCCTGCTGGCCTGGCGCAAGCAGCTGCCGGCCAGCCTGCCGGAAGGGCAGGTCAGGGCGGCACTGCAGGCCGTGCACAAGGCGGTGTGGAGCGAGCCTTCGAATTTCACGAAGGACGGCTATCTCACCATCGGCTTCGTCGGCCACCAACCCACGCTGGGCGACTGGTACTCGAACAACGGCAGCATGTACATCGCGTCCGGGAGCTTCCTGGCGCTGGGCTTGCCGGCCACCGATTCGTTCTGGACCAGCCCGGCGCAGGACTGGACCCAGAAGAAGGCGTTCGCGGGGCAGGTGTTCAAGAAGGATTATCCGGTCGATTATTGAGCCGGGCTTGTCCTTCTTGCACGTTCGGCCTTTTGTGCAGCTGCAAGACCTGCCTCGAATGTACCCGGGCCTGCCGTTTTGCCTTCGGCGGCGCCTTGACCGGCGTCGCTCGCGATACTTTCAGCGATACGGAAGCCTTCACCCATACTGCTGCGATTGTCCTTGCCTGCATGTCCGCGGTAAGTTGGACTGGCACCGACCGCTGCGCCGTTGTAGCTGCCGCCACGGTGGATGACCATGGTCGATCCGTGGAAAGCGGCGCAAGAATTTGTCCAGGTTGAGCCATCGTTTGGCGCGCCTTCATAATTCAGGTGCTGGCAGTCCTCGACGAATTCGCCCACGTTGCCCAGCATGTCATGCAGCCCGAATGCATTCGGCGCGTACATGCCGACGACCGTGGTCCATTCCGCGCCGTCATCGCAAGCGACTTCGTTCCTGGACTTGCCGGTCAGGCGCGTGATGGCCGCCTTGCCGGTACGGTCGAATACATTCGCATGCTTGCACAGGGTGGCGGGATCGTCGCCGAAAGGATAGCGGGCGTTGCTGCCTGCGCGCGCGGCATATTCCCATTCCGCTTCGCTCGGCAAGCGGTATTGCTTTCCGGTTTTCCGCGACAGCCACTCGAGATAAGCATGGGCATCATTCCAGCTGACACACATCACCGGGTGATAATCGGTTGGCGCGTTGACGGGGGAATTCCAAGCGACCTTGCCGACTTCCATGCCCCATTCGTTTGCGGCGAGTTTCCAGCAATCGCCGGTAACCTGGTAGCCGGTCGCGTCGACGAACTGGCGAAACTGCCCGACCGTGGTTTCGTATCTGGACAAGCGGAAAGCCTTTATTTTGACGGGGTGCACCGGCTCGGAAATGGGAAAGTTGGCGTCCTTCGGATTGGCAGTGCTTCCCATCAGGAATTCGCCGCCTTTGATTGTCACCATGGCGGGTGTAATGACCGCATCGTCAGCCGCCGCCAGTGGCCCGCTTGCGACCAGAATAAGCAAGGATAGAAATAAGAATATCTTTTTCATGAATGTGTCGTGGAATGGAGAACGTTGAAACGGCAGCCGCCAGTCTGGGCTGGTGTGCCGATAAAAACGCCCTAACCGATCGGCCCGGACGTGCGGGCGTACTGCTTACGCCAGGCGGACGGCGCTAAGCCACTGATTTTCTTGAAAGAAGTATTGAAGGTGGATTTGCTGTTGAAGCCGGCTGCAAACGCCAGGTCAAGCAGGGTACGCGCATCGTTGCCGGGATTGCGCATCATTTTCTGGATTTCCGCGACACGCAAAGCGTTGATGCAATCAAAAAAATTCATGCCGAGCACGTCATTCAGATACTGCGACAGCAACTGCGGCGAGGTGCCGATGCGCGCAGCGAGGTCGAGCAATTTGATATCCGGATCAAGATAACCGCGCTCATGTGCGACCCAGTGTTCCCAACGCTCGCCGATCAAGCGGCTTGCCGCTTCCGTCATGCCGGAGCGCGCATAGCGGTGGGTTGCCACCGGATTGGTTTCAACCGATGACGGCGCGTCAGCCGGCCCTGATGGATCGCTTGGCCGTGTGATCGGGGCTGCGTCAGCTTCGATGACAGCCGCAGGATTGACTTCATCGGTTATATGCATTCGTATCGGAGACGCATCTTCGCCAATCCGGGATACCAATACGGCAGTCTGGCGCAAGCCGTACCATCCGACAAAGTACAGGGTGGATAAACGACCGAAAATCAGGAGGATTCCCCAGAAACCACCGAGCAGGTTGGCCGGAAACCAGAGCATCAACAATGCAATAAAGCTCATGCTGAGCCAGGACAGCCAAACCAATTGGCGGTTCTCGATTGACGAATACTGCTCACGCAAGCGCCGCCGGTATTGCCTGAGCCGGTAGAGCGCGGCAAGTGCATAGCTGGCGGCAAGCAGCTGGAAACCCAATACCATCATGCCCAACAAGGGTTGTGATCCCCCCGACAGCAAGCCAAGCATCTCGATACCGGATAACCCGGCGCGTCCATAGACGAGGACGGCAAGGAACAGCAGCAGCGGCAGGAAGTGATAGCCCTGGCGGCGCGAATTGCCGAGCCCGGTCAGGCTGCGCACATAGCAGTAATAGAATGCACCGAGACTGGCAAGCGGCCAGTCGAACATGCCGAACAGTTGCGGAAGCCATGCATACACTGGAAAAGCCAGCGACAGCAGCGAGATCGACAGGATGAACAAGCCCAGCCATAAATTCGCGGGGCGGCTGCGCATCATGCCTATGAGCGGGAATGCAAGAAAGAGACCGAGAAATCCAGTCGCGAATTCCAGGCCGGTCAACATGAAAATCCCTTGTCGACAGCTTTTGATAAAGTCATTCCAGTAGCGCGGCTCAGAGTTTAATCGGAGCAGCAAGGATATCGCAGTTCTAGAATATTCAAAAAAACCTTGCTCGATCCCGCGACACCATTGAAATGGCTGAGAAAATCACCGGAATGACTGCTATAGGGCCGGCCGCATTCGCGTGATAATAAGGTGAGCGGCGATCCGGTCGAAACGCGACGTCACGCAAACGAAAGTGATCTTCCAGTGGATGACGAAAACAAAGAGCCTTCTTCGAATGCGATTCTCGAGCAACAGAGTTGGAGAGAGCGATATCGCTGGCTCGGCGTACTGGTGATGGCTGCGTTTGCAGGCTTCGCACCGGCACCGCCACCGCCGAAACCACCACGAGACATATCCGAATATTCGCAGATTGCCGAGGATCCGGATGGACTGACGCTGGATCCCGACCTTCATTTATCGCTATCCGCACCTTCAGGCCAACGATCCAACAAGTGCGACCCGGCTGACCTGGGACGCCGATCCCGCACAACTGCAAGTGGAGCTTCTCCGGATTGATGGAGGCTGACACACCGGATCGTCACGCACGGAGAACCTCCCCTGGCTACTGCGAAAACTGGTGGGTGGCATGAGTCACGACGAGGATACCCCCGAGGCGGCGTGGCGTTTCTTCGACAATAAGCGCGCTCAGGTCATTGAGCACCAGCGGTGCAGGTGTAAGGATCGAGGCTCCATGCCAAGCTTGATCAAATCCATGTCCATAAGTGGCGCACTTATCTCGGCAACCGCGCTGGCATCCTTGTCGGTGAATGTCGAGCGCAAGGTCCTGAATTGGTCGTGCACGGAAATATGTGTGGTCCAAACGGTTCCGGTTTCTGCTACAAGACGGTAATGGGGGGCAACTTCCAAGTTGCATACTTGTTCGACGCACCAGGCGTTTCCAGAGCCGGTAGATCGAACAGCCAGGCAAGCTGTACGCCGATCAAGCGCATCTTGGGTTGGCGACATCGCTTTCGCAGACTGCGCATTCGACCAGTTCAGTCGTTCGCGATGACGATCGTCGTGTACGGCGACAGCACGCGCCAGCCCAGCGTCTGGTACACGGCGCAACCTTCATCGGTGGCGACCAGCACGCGGCGCGAGGCGCTGGAGCGCTGCATCGAGACCAGCGCCGTGACCAGCGCGCGGCCCAGTCCGCGCCGGCGGTGCGCGGGATCGACGAGGATGCGGTCGAGGATGAAGACGCCCTCGTGCTCCGCCGCGTAGCCGCTGGCGGCCAGCAGGCCGTCATCGGCCAGGATGCGCACGGCGCTCACGGCGCCGTCCTGCACGCACTCGATGCGGTAGCCCGGCAGCGGCGCCGGCATGTCGCAGGGCGGGCCGTCCTGGGCCATCAGGTAGCCGGCCGGCTGCAGTTGCCAGCGCGGCGGCAGCAGCCGGCGGACGCCGCCGGCTGCGGCGCACACCTTGATGTAGACATTCGGGGTCTCGATCGCCGCGGCCAGCTCGAAGATGGCCGGCACCAGGCCGGCGAACACGTAGCGCCGTATTTCTGCAGGCGTACCGGTATCGACGCGCATGCCGCCATGGTCGGGGACCGGCAGCGGCAGGCCGCGCGCAATCGACCGCGCGGCGACCCAGCACCAGAGCAGTTCGGGTTCGAAGGATGCCACCTGTGGTTCACCGGCCATCAAGCTCTCCTGATTCATTGCTATTGCCTAATAAATTTATCACAGGTATTAAGTTGGAACCGATCGAGGCGTTACGCGGTCAAACGATGATATTGCATGGAGTGCATCAATGAAGGTCCTGTTCATCCTGTTTGCGGGCATGCTCACCGCCTGCCAGGCCTGGCCGCCGCGCGCGCCGGAATCAAACCGCCCGCCGCCGGTCAGGGGCGCCGGCGCCAGTGCCGGATCGAGCGGCAGCCTCGGCGCCACCGCATCGGGCGCCGGCGAAAAGGCGGGCGAGGGGAGCGTGTACGGCATCTGCGAAATGCAGCGGCGGATCGCCAGCGCGCCCACGGAAAAGGCGCGCCAGGCCATCATTCAGCAGATGATGCCGGACATGTCGGAAGGCGAACGCCAGCAGCACCTGCAGATGATGAAGGAGGAGTGTCACTGACGGCGCCGCAGGCGTATACTTGGGCGATGAACCCGACCCGCTGCACCTGGGCCAACATGGCCAACCCGCGCTACATCGCCTACCACGACAACGAGTGGGGCGTGCCTTGCCATGACGAGACCACGCTGTTCGAAATGCTGAACCTCGAAGGCGCGCAGGCCGGGCTGTCGTGGGAAACCATCCTCAACAAGCGCGACAACTACCGCGCCGCCTTCGAAGGCTGGGATGCAAACAAGATCGCCAACTACGGCGACGCCAAGGTGGCGGAGCTGCTGGCCAACCCCGGCATCGTGCGCAACCGCCTGAAGGTGGCGGCCGCCATCAACAATGCGAAAGCCTACCTGCGCTTGCGCGAGGAAGGCCTGAGCCTGGAAGGGTACCTGTGGTCCTTCGTCGGCCACACCCCGGTCGTGAACGACTGGCCGGACGGCGCGCGTCCCGCAAAAACCGGGCTGTCCGACCGCATTTCGAAAGACCTGGCGAAACGCGGCTTCAAATTCGTCGGCTCGACCATCGTCTATGCCTACATGCAGGGCATCGGCATGGTCGACGACCATGACCGCGCCTGCTTCTGCCGCCAGAAACGCTGACGGAGGGCCGCGATGGATTACCGCGATACCTGGGCCGACCGCGAACGCTGCACCGTCCTCGATGCCGCCCATGACGAAGAGCGCCTGCGCGTGCTGGTCGATGTCTGGCGCACCGACCCGCAACGCTCGCCGCACCTGCACGTGATCGCGCTGTGCCATCACATGCTGCCGGGTTTTCACCGCATCCCGCAGCCCGAGCCCGGCCTCACGGTCGACCTGGTCAATGCGCCGTTCGAGGATGCGCTGGCCCAGCTGTCGGCGCGCGTCGACCTGTTCCGCCTGCGCGGGCTCGAAGATGCCGGCACCGGCTTCGCGCCTTCGGTGGCGCGCCTGGCCACGCGCGACGCGCGCATCGTGGCGCAAGGCTTAAGCGCGACACAGGTCGCCGCGCTGCAGGACCAGGGCTTCGTGTTCGATGCCTGTCAAGGCGACGTGCAGCGCGCGCGCTTCGCCAGCCGCAAGCCGCGCCCGCCGCTGCCGCCTGTGCCGGAGCGGCGCGCGATCGTGCTCGGGGCCGGCATCGCGGGCGCGGCCGCCTGCGAGCGCCTGTGTGCGCGCGGCTGGGAAATCACGCTGGTCGAGCGCCACGAGCGCCCGGCGATGGAAGCGTCCGGCAACCGCGCCGGCATCTTCATGCCGCTGCTCTCGCGCGACGACAACATCCCGACGCGCCTGACCCGCGCCGCCTACCTGTTCGCGCTGCGCCACTGGACGCGCCTGGGCGGCATCGGCGGGGCGATCGAAGGCCAGGCCTGTGGCGTGCTGCAACTGGCGCGCGACGCCGGCCACGCCGAGGTCCAGCGCGCCATCGCGGCCGAACTGGCCTATCCGCCGGAGTTCGCCGAATGGCTGGAGCGCGAGCAGGCCGAGGCGCTGCTGGGCATTCCGGCTCCGGACGGCGGCTGGCTGTTCCGCCAGGGCGGCTGGGCGCGGCCGGGCAGCGTCATCGACGCCATGCTGGCGGCCTGCGGCAGGCGCGTCGAGCAGCGCTTCGGCGTCGGCAGCGTGTCGGTCGAGCGCACGGATGGGCAGTGGACGGTGCGCGACGCCCACGGGACCGTGGTGGCGCACGCGCCCAACCTGATCCTGGCCAACGGCGCCGGCGCGGCCGCCATCCCGCAGGCGGCGCCGCTGCCGCTGGCGAAGATGCGCGGCCAGGTCAGCCACGTGCCGGCCGGGCTGCTGCCGGCACTGCCTGTGGTGCTGTGCCGCGAAGCCTACCTGACGCCGCCGTCGGATGGCATCTGCAGCGCCGGCGCTACCTACGACCTGGACCCGGACCCGGCGCTGTCGCCGGCCAGCCATGCGGAAAACCTGGAGCGCCTGCGCGGCCTGCTGTCCGACCCGCACGCGGCCGAGGATGCGCCGCTGCAGGGGCGGGTGGGGTTCCGCAGCATCGCCCCGGACCGCCTGCCGCTGGTCGGGCGCCTGCCGGACTTCGACGCTGCCGGCAGCACCGAGCGCCTGCGCGACGTGCCGCGCCATCCGGGCCTGTACGCGCTGCTGGGCTATGCCTCGCGCGGCCTGATCTGGGCCGGCCTGGGCGCCGAACTGCTGGCGGCGCAGATCGAGGGCGAACCGCTGCCGCTGGAGATGCCGCTGGTCGATGCGCTCGACCCGGCGCGCTTCGTGTTGCGCGCACGCCGCAGTCCGCGGGGGCCGCAAACGTCTTGATCTTTGATTTCCAACGGGAAATTCTGCCAGCCGAAGGTATAATTGATGCTGGGCAACATTTCACGATTGGCTCCCATGGACGACACGCCGAATTCGCACGAGCTTTTCCTGTTCCTCGCATCGACCGCGCATGACATGAAGAACTCGATCAGCGTCCTGTCCGGGACGCTGGAACGGCTGCTGGTCGACGCCTCCCCGCAGACCGAATCCGCGTATCCGCAGATGGCGCACATGCTGTACCAGACCAAGCGCCTGAACGACAACCTGATGCAGCTGCTGGCCTTGTACAAACAGGTCGGCAAGCCGGAATACCCGTTCGACATGCAGCCGATCGAGCTGGGCCAGCTGGTCGACCAGGTGGCATCGATCGAACGCGTGCTGCTCAAGTCGCGGGCCGTAGAGCTCGAACTCGACGTCGACGCCGCCCTGATCTGGCACCTGGACGAAGACCTGGTCGTCGGCGTGCTGTCCCACGCCATCAACAACGCCATCCACTACACCTGCGACAAGGTGCGCCTGGCGATCCGCGAGCTTGATGGCTGGCTCGAGCTGCGCGTCGAGGACAACGGCCCGGGCTACCCGCCGGCGCTGCTCAAAGCCGGCGAGATCGCCACGCGCGAGACGGCCGGCGGCGTCAACTTCCTCACCAACAGCGCCGGCCTGGGCCTGTACTTTTCCAGCGAAGTCGCCAAGATGCACCGCCACCGCGGGCGCCACGGACGGCTGGCCCTGGAAAACGGCGGCAAATGGGGTGGCGGCTGCTTCATCCTGAGGTTGCCGTGAACGCGGCGGCCACGCCTTTGCTGTCGGTGGCGCCGGCGGCACCCGACCAGGTCGACTGGGCCGACAAGAACTACCTGGTGGTCGACGATTTCGTCGGCGTGCGCCAGCTGCTGCGCGAGAGCCTGCGCAGCCTGGGCGCGAAGAACATCGACCAGGCCTCGTCCGGCGGCGAGGCGATGGGCTTGCTGGCGCGCGTGCGCTACGACGTCGTCCTGTGCGACTACAACCTGGGCGACGGCAAGAACGGCCAGCAGGTGCTGGAAGAAGCGCGCGTGCGCAACCTGGTCAATCCGAGCACGGTGTGGCTGATGGTCTCGGCCGAGAAGAGCGTGGAATCGGTGATGGGCGCGGCCGAACACCAGCCGGACGCCTACCTGATCAAGCCGATCACCGAAGGCGTGCTGCTCACGCGCCTGAACCGGGTGTGGCACAAGAAGCAGGTATTCCGCCTGATCGACCAGGCCTATGCCGAGAAGGATTACCTGCGCGCGGCCAAGCTGTGCGATGCCCAGATCGAGACCAGCCGCCTGCACGAACTCGACCTGCTGCGCATGAAGGCGAAGCTGATGGAGAAAAGCGGGCAGCCGGCCAAGGCGCGCGAGGTCTACGAGCGCGTGCTCGAGCAGCGCGAATACCAGTGGGCGCGCGCCGGCCTGGCCAAGATCCGCATGGCCAACGGCGAATTCGAACAGGCGCGCCAAAGCTTCCAGGGCGTGATCGCGGAAAACCGCTACTACATCGACGCCTACGACCAGCTGGCCCTGGCCTACCAGCACATGGGCAAGCTGGAAGAGTCTTGCGCGATCCTGGAGCGGGCCGCCAAGCTGTCGCCGAACTCGGTCCCGCGCCAGCGCAACCTGGGCAATATCGCGCTCAAGCTGGGCAACGTGCCGATGGCCGAGAAGGCCTTCCGCAAATGCATCGAGATCGGCGAGTATTCGATCATGAAGACGCCGGACGCCTACTTCGGCCTGGCGCGCGTCTGCGGCCAGCGCAACGACACCAAGGAAGCGCTGCGCCTGCTGCTGGTGGCCCAGCGCGAATTCGGCCACGAGCAGCCCGACATCCAGCTGCGCGCCAAGATCACCGAAGGCCTGGTCTACCACGAGAGCGGCGACTACCGGCGCGCGCGCAAGGCCGGCGACGACCTCGAGGCCATGCTGGAGGCGACCGCCGAGCGGCCCGACGTGCCGACCTGCCTGGAACTGGCGACCCTGCTGTTCGCGGTGGGCGTGAAGGAAGCCCCGGTCGAGCTGCTGTGCTACGTCATCCGCAACAACCACGACAACCCGCTGCTGCTGGAAGACGTGGAAAAAATCTTCGACAAGGCGCGCATGAAGGAAGAGGGCCTGGCCATGATCCACGCCTCGAAGAAGGAAGCTTCAAACCTGATGAACCAGGGCGTGCTGCTGTGGAAGACCGGCAAGCTGGGCGAGGCGGTCGAGTGGATGCGCAATGCGAGAAAAGCCGTGCCGAACAACCAGCGCATCCTGTTCAACGCGGCCCAGATCCTGGTCTCGACCCTGCAGCAGCAGGGCTACGACGAGACGCTGTCGAACGAGGCGCACGACATCCTGCGCCATGTGGATCGTTTGCTGCCGGGGCAGCAGCGCTTTGCGCAGTTGATGGAGCAGTTGGCGCAGCTGCAGCCGGTGCCTGCAAGTGCCGAGGGCGCCGACCCGCGCCCCGGCTAAGACGCTGCATGCGGCCGCCGTATTGATGAGATACTGAGGGAAGGTCGATCGGACCGATCTCGTTGAAAGGCCGGGCAGCTTGAACAATCCCTCATCCGTCATCCGGTTCGTCTACGCCGTCTGCATGACAGGCGCAACCTGGAACCCTGCGCGCATCCTGTTCGACCACGGCCTCTGGTGGAACTACGGCGGCATCCATCCGTTCTACGCCGCTTTCTGGACCTCGCTGACCTTCTTCGATGCGCTGGCCGTGCTCCTGCTGCTGGCACGGCCAAGGGCCGGTCTCTTGCTGACGGCCCTGATCATTGTCTGCGACGTCCTGGTCAACGCCAGCGCCGGGATCATCTACGGCTTCGACCTGCCTTCGTTTGCCGCCCAGTGCATCTTCATGGTGTTTGTACTGGGTACGGTAGGGCGTGCCTGGCAAGGCCACGAACGGCTTTCGGCTCCCGCGCGGTAGCGCGATTGCAGGCAGCGCGCGGCAGCCGTTCCCGACCGTGCCGGGAACGACGTTCTTGCGCTGATGGAACCAGCTTACGGCTTGTCGGCCTTGTGGCGCGCAGTCCTGCCCTTGCCGTTCCCGCCTTCCGGCACCGGGCCATTCGCATCGGCTTGCGGCGCCGCCGGCTTGTCGCCGGCCTTGTCCTCAGGCGCGGAAGCCGGTGCAGTGGATGCCGCCGGCGCTGCGCCCCCGGACGCGGCCGCAGGCGTCATGGCGCTGGCCACAGCTTGCGTAAATTGTTCCTGCAACATATTCCACCATGCCAGGGCAGCCGGCATGCCCATCGCGGCGGCGGCGTCCGCGCCCGGCTGGCCGGCGCCCTGGGTATTTCCAAGCGGGATTTCCGTGCCCGGCTGTGCCGAGCTGTTGCTCCCGGCGCCTGGTTTGGCGCCGGTTCCCGCTGCCGGCTGGGCCGCCTGGCTGCCCGCACTGCCCTGCGCCGGCTGCCCGAAGAAAGGCGCGAACGGCATGCCGGCCATCTTTTCCGCGCTCACGCCCGACTGGCGCATCACGTCGGCCATCGATGCGCCCATCGACTTCAGGGTGGCCAGGGTACCGCGCTGCACTTCCATCGCCTGGATGGTTCCGCGCAGCATGGTGAGGTTCAGGTTGAGCCAGGATTCGACCGCCTTCATGTCGGCGATGCGCTTGTCGAGGTCGTCGATGGAGAGGGTCGGGGCGGTGAGGCCGGACATGCCGGGCAGGTTGGCGCCGGGGATGCTCATCGAGCCCCACAGGTTCTTGACGAAGTCCAGCGTGTCCGTGACCCCGGGGATCGCGGTGGATTGCGGTGGTGGTTTCAGCATGGTGGTCGTCTCCTTGTGGTTCGGGCTAGCGTAACAGATAACCAACAGCGCTCATAGATGTGAATAGAGTGCGCGGGTGGCCGGCGGAGGGCGGGCGCGTGGCGGACAAGTTACACTAGCCGCATGAGTCTCGCCCATGCCCTGGTCCGCCGCCGCCGTCAACTGGTCTTCGGCGCGCTCACGGTCTTGCTGCACCTGATCGCGTTCGACTGGTTCAGCGGCCAGCTCGGACGCGTGCGCGAGGCGCCGGCGTCCGCGCCGCGCGCACCGATGCAGGCGCAGATCATCGCGTCGACACCGGAAGCGCCGCCCGCGCCGGTGGCCGCGCCGCCGCCGCTGCTCAATTTCGCGCCGCCGCCGCTGCCGGAACTGCCGCCGGAACCGGTGGAGGTGGCGGACCAGCCCGCGCCCGAGGCGGCGCCCGATCGCACGCCCGGCCCCGGGACGGATGCCGTCGCGGATGCGGGTGCGCCGCAGGATACGCCGCCAGCCGGCGCCGCGGCCACGGGTGCGGCAAGTGCCGGACAGCCGGCCGCGGGATCGCCCGCCGCCGGATCGCCTGCCGCGGGGGCGCCGGCCGCGGCCCAGGCCAGCGCCGCCGCCGGCCCGCAAGCGCCGCCCGCGCCCGGTCCGGCCCAGCTGCTGCCCGACCCGCGCCGCTACAAGGTCGAGCTGCCGCCCCCGGCCGACATCACGCTCGACGTCGCGCGCGTCGACGCCGACGGCACGCGCTGGAATGGCGAAGCCCTGC
>Ga0265797_10000551_pt1 | contig 68123 bp, 63 predicted proteins | sample P2T30metagenome_FD_192433 | JGI IMG/M metagenome (GOLD analysis project Ga0265797, IMG submission 192433) | Plant litter microbial communities from East Loma Ridge, Irvine, California - P2 T30 | ecosystem: Environmental > Terrestrial > Plant litter > Unclassified | place: USA: California...
CGGCATCCTGGCGGCGGCGCAGTGGAACGTGGTCGAGTTCCATACCCAGAACGCCACCGGGCGCGCCTACGACAAGCCGAACCGGATGGTGTTCGACCTCGATCCGGGCGACGGTGTCGCGTGGCCGGAAATGCAGGAGGCGGCGCAACTGATGCATGCTTTCCTGGGCGAACTCGGGCTGGCGGCGTTCCTGAAGACCAGCGGCGGCAAGGGCCTTCACGTGGTGGTGCCGATCAAGGGCAGCCACGACTGGGATACCGTGAAGGCGTTTTCGCAGGCCATCGTGCACCACATGGCCAATACGCTGCCGGAACGCTTTGCCTTCAAGAGCGGGCCGAAAAACCGGGTCGGCAAGATTTTCATCGACTATCTGCGCAACGGGCAGGGCGCGACCACGGTGTGCGCCTGGTCGGCGCGGGTGCGTCCGGGACTGGGGATATCGGTGCCGCTGCGCTGGGATGAACTGGCGGCACTGAAGTCGAGCACGCAGTGGGATGTGACGAATGTGCATACCCGGCTCGATGAAGGCAATGCGCCATGGGACGGTTACGCCAAGGCGGCAAAAACCTTGACCAAGGCGATGAAAGTATTGGGATTCAAGCCCTGAGGCGCTGTCACCGTTTCGTATAGATGAGTTTGACTACGATGCTGAACAATTGTTCGACGGTAGCAATTCGGCCCATGTCGAGCGCCCAGCGCCAACCCAGATAATTCGGCAGATAGCGCGATGCCACGCCGCGAAATGGCGCCAGCCACTGGCGAAAGCGCTGATGGTAGGCATTCACGTTCTGCACGTGGATGGCGTCCGCCGCACTCAAACGTACTCGTTCACCGGCGCGCAAATTGACCCTCTGGTTGGCGATCCGGTGCCTGCTGGCGAACGCCCGGTAAGCCGCGTTGGCGTCACTCACCAGCAGCGCTTGCGGATCAAGCTTCGGCAGCAGGTGCTGCGTCAGTTGGGCCGCCGTCAGTGCGCCGCGGCCAGTGACGGCATCGATCGTCTGGCCGCTGCGGTCGCGCGCCACCAGAATGCAGTCGAGTTCTCGCGAAATGCCGCGCCGCCGTGCGCGTCCACCCCGCTTGCGCGGCGGTCGATCGAGCTTGCGCGACCCTTTCTGCGATTCGAGCAAGAACATTTCATCAGCCTCGACAATGCCGGTAAGGCACTGCGGCCGATCGAGCTTGACCCAGCGCAGGAAGCGGTGACGCCAACGAAATGCAGTGTTGCGATGCACGTCGAGGCGTTCGGCCGATTGGCGTATGGGGCTAGATGCCAGCAGCGCTGCGCAGTAGTCGAGCCACTTGCCTTTGAGGCGCAGCCGCGCCAGCGGGGTGCCGGTCAGGTCGTTGAAGGTGCGCCCGCAATTGCGGCAGCGATAGCGTGACCATGTCGGTAACACCGGGTGCAATCGCAGCGCGGACAGCGGCGTGCTTGCGTGCGCACTGTGTCGATGAGCGCAATCACCTGCTCAAGCCCGGCTGCGGGATGCAGCGCGTTCTGCACCCGCTTGCGCTGTGGCCGATTCAGTAACGTCAGGCCAGCAAACCATTTCTCGAACCGCGGCGCCTTCATGGTGGTTTCCTGTCGATGACGATCAGGTTTCGACCGCAACTCAGCTCAACAGTTCATTGCTCATCCATAGGTAACGGTGACAGCGCCATAAAAAAACCGCCACGCGGAACTGGCGGTCCGGGTGGCGGTAAAGGGAAATTGACTTTTTAGTCGACGTTGCGTCCCAGCGCCTTGAGCGCCGCACGCACGCCACGGCCGTATGCCGGGTCGGCCTTGTCGAAGTGACGCAGCTGGCGCTCCAGGATGTCGGCGTCGCACCCGCTCAGCGGGCCGGCCAGGTTGTCGAACAGGTTCTGTTGCGCCTGCCCATCCATCAGGCGGAACAGGTTGCCGGCCTGGGTGTAGTCGTCCTCGGCGCCGCGGAAGTCAAAGCGGCCGGCGTTGCCTTCGATCGCCAGTTCCGCTTCGCCGTGGCCCATGCCGGTGGCGCCGGCGCCGACCGGATTGAGCGTGTAGTAATTGCGCGCCGAGCCGCCGTTGGCGATCGCCATCGCGCCGTCACGCTGCTGGTTGTGGAACGGGCAGCGCGGGGCGTTCACCGGCAGGTGCTGGTGGTTGGTGCCGACCCGGTACAGCTGGGCGTCGTGGTAACCGAACAGGCGGCCTTGCAGCATCTTGTCCGGCGAGTAACCCATGCCCGGCACCACGTTCGACGGCGAGAACGCGGCCTGCTCGACTTCGGCGTGGTAGTTGTCCGGATTGCGGTTCAGTTCGAGCACGCCCACCGGCAGCTTCGGGAAGTCGCCGTGCGGCCACACCTTGGTCAGGTCGAACGGGTTCCAGCCGGTGCGCTGGCTCCAGTCGGCCAGCTGCGCTTCGGTCGCCACCTGGATCTGCACGTCCCACTGCGGGAAATCATTGGCGGCGATGGCGTTGAACAGGTCGCGCTGGGCATAATCCGGGTCGCTGCCGGCGATGCGGGTGGCGTCGGCCGAGCTCAGGTTCCTGACGCCCTGGCGCGTCTTGAAATGCCACTTCACGTAGGTGCGCTCGCCCTTGTCGTTGATCAGGCTATAGGTGTGGCTGCCGAAGCCGTCCATGTGGCGATAGCCGTCCGGCGTGCCGCGGTCCGAGAACAGGATCGTTACCTGGTGCAGGCTTTCCGGCGCATTGCTCCAGAAGTCGAACATCATGTTGGCCGACTTCAGGTTGGTCTGCGGATCGCGCTTCTGGGTGTGGATGAAGTCGGGGAAGTTGATCGGGTCCTTGATGAAGAATACCGGCGTGTTGTTGCCGACCAGGTCCCAATTGCCTTCTTCGGTGTAGAAGCGCAGGGCGAAACCGCGCGGATCGCGTTCGGTATCGGCCGAGCCTTTTTCGCCGCCGACGGTCGAGAAGCGCAGGAAGGTCGGGGTCTTCTTGCCGACTTCGCCGAACAGATTGGCCTTGGTAAAGGCGCGGATGTCGTGCGTCACGGTGAAGGTGCCGTAGGCGCCCGAACCCTTGGCATGGACCACGCGCTCAGGGATACGCTCGCGGTTGAAGTGCTGCAGCTTTTCGATCAGGTGGAAATCCTGCAGCAGCAGCGGGCCGCGCGGGCCGGCGCTGAGCGAATTCTGGTTGTCGGCGACCGGAATGCCGGAAGCGGTGGTCAGGCGAGGATTGGTCATCTGAATCTCCTTCATATGTGTGTAAAACTTCAATGAAGGTGATTCTACGGAGCAACGGAGAAAAGGAAAAGCTAATTGATTTTATGGGTCCGATAGATTTTGATAGTTATTTTAAATCAGTAAATAACGCAATGGTTCGATTTTACAATCGAAAAATTCGAAACATGTGGTAGAGGCCTCAGGATTCGTTCTTGAAGATGCCGCGAATATTCATCGCCATCAGCGCCAGCTGCAGGGTGATCAGTGCCCAGGCCTCATCGTGCCAGCCCCAGATAATCCATAGAATGTTGCTGAGGATGAACATCGAAAAGCCGAACACGCGCCGCTCGGCGCGTTTCGAGCCAATCAGGTATGCCGCGAACAGGGTGACCAGCATTGCCGGCCATTGCAGAAAATCAATCAATTGCCCCATCCTCAGGCTGCCTTCTTGCGGCTGGCCGGCGCCTTGGCGCTGACGGTTTTGGCGGCAGCCTTCTTCGCTGCCGGCTTGGCGGCGCTTTTTGACGCTGACGTGCGGCCCGAGCTGGCCGCCGTGGCGCTCACCCGGGCGGGCGAACGGGCGGCCGATTTGCGCGCGGCCGCGGGGTGGCTGTCGCCATCGTCGTCGTCGTCATCTTCGGCAGGTTTGCGCGACTTGCGTGGCGGCGGATCGTCATCATCGTCGTCGTCATCCAGCGCCGCCAGCGCGGCCCTGGCCGGCTTCTTGCCCAGGCTGGCCTGCAGCAACGCCACCAGGTCGATCACCTTGCCGCTGCTGCGTTCTTTCTTCTCTGGTTCTGGCTCGGTGATGGTCTTGGTCTGGCGCGCCTTGATCTTTTTCTTGACCATCGCCAGCACGTCTTCGCGATAGGTGTCGTGGTACCCCTTCGGATCCCAGTCTTCGCTCATGCCCTCGACGAGCGCCATCGCCATCTTGAGTTCCTTGACGGTGACGGCGGCGGTCTTCGAATTCGGCGACGGGATCTTGAGTTCGCCCGGATCGCGCATCTCGTCCGGGAAGCGCAGCGTGTTCAGGACGATGGTGTCGCCCACGCACACCAGCGCCGCCAGGTGCTGCTTGACCCGGATCACCACCCGCGCGATGCCGATCTTGCCCGCTTCGCGCAGCGTCTCGCGCAGCAGCGCGTAGACCTTGGCGCCGCCCTTGCCGGGGGCCAGGTAGTAAGGCTGGTCGTAGTAGATCAGCGGCACGTCCTCGGCCTCGACGAAGGCCTGGATATCGATGCTCTGGGTCGCTTCGGGGTTGGCGCGGCGCAGGTCTTCGTCGGACAGCACCACGTATTCGCCTTCTTCGTACTCATAGCCCTTGACGATGTCGTCCCACGACACTTCCTTGCCATTGCCCTTGTTGTAGCGTTTGAAACCGACGGGCGAGAAGTCGCGCCGGTCGAGCATGGTGAGGTCGAGCCCCTTGCTCTCGACCGCGGGATACATATCGACCGGAATATGCACCAGTCCGAAACTGATCGCCCCTTTCCACATGCTGCGCGCCATTGCCTTCTCCTCGTTCGTCGTTATCGTTGCAAACTTATTTGCACACTTATTTGCAAGCTTATTCGCCCACCACGCCCGTCACCGGCAGCACGATGCCGGTGATGTAGCTCGAGCACGCGGGCGAGGCCAGGAACACATAGGCCGGCGACAGTTCTTCGGGCTGCGCCGCGCGCTTGAAGTCGGTGCTGGCGCCGAACTCCTTGATCTGCTCGGGCGACTGGTCGGCCGGATTGAGCGGCGTCCACACCGGTCCCGGCGCCACCGCATTGACGCGGATGCCCTGGTCGATCAGGTTGGCGGCGAGCGACATGGTGAAGGCGTGGATCGCGCCCTTGGTGCTCGAATAGTCGAGCAGCTTTTTCGAACCCTTGAGACCGGTGACCGAACCGGTATTGATGATCGCCGCGCCGCGTTTCAGGTGCGGCAGGGCGGCGCGCGCCATGTGGAAGTAACCGTAGATATTGGTGCGGAAGGTTTCGTCCAGGCGTTCGTCGGTGATGTCGAGCAGTGATTCGGCGTGTTCCTGGAAGGCGGCATTATTCACCAGCACGTCGAGCTTGCCGAATTCGGCGACCACACTGGCGACGGCGTCGTTGCAGAACCCGGCGTCCTTGACGTCGCCGGGAATCGTGATGCAGCGCCGCCCTTCGGCCTCGATGCAGCGCCGGGTTTCGGCGGCGTCTTCGTGCTCGTTCAGGTACATCACGGCGACGTCGGCGCCTTCGCGCGCGAACAGCACCGCCACCGCGCGCCCGATGCCCGAATCGGCGCCGGTGACGATTGCGCTCATGCCTTCGAGCTTGCCGCTGCCCTTGTATTGCTCGGCCATGAATTTGGGCCTGAGCGGCATCTGCGCTTCGATGCCCGGCTTGGCCTGGTGCTGTTCGGGCATCGGCGGCACCGGTTGCTGGGCGCCGGTCTGCACCGCCTCGTCCTTCTGCTGATTGCCTTTTTGCGCGCTCGCATCGCGCTGATCCTGGCGGCTCTGGATCGCTTTCTGCTGGTTCGCCACGTCGTCCTGTTGTGTCATGCTGGTTCTCCTAGCGTTAAGGTGAAACGTCGATTCGATCTGGAGAGTATTGGTCGCGCACGCCACGCCGACGGTGCGCTTCCACACACAGCGGCGCGTTTCACGCCAGCCACCTGCGCCCGCAATTTATGGCACACTTCGCGGGACACCATGCCTTGCATGACTTCAAGAAACAGGAGACCAGGATGCACCAAGAGGACGGCTCACGCGAGCATTACACCGGCCTGTACGTCAATCCGGTGGGGCAGCGCCGCGCCGACTTCCAGCACGACTGCAGCGGCCTGTTCGCCCAGCTCCGGGTGGCGTCCGGCGCCGAGCAGGCGGGCGAGATGCTGGCGCAGGAAGCGCCCGATCTGTTGATCCTCGACCTCGAGCGCTGTGAGATCGGCCTCGACCTGGCATCGCTGGGCGCCCTGGTGACGGCGCGCGCACAAGCCGGCGCCCCGGTGCTGGTGCTGTGCCCGTTCACGAATGCCGGTTGGCTGCAGGCATTGATGGCCTACGGCGCGATCGATTACGCCATCGGTCCGCTGCGCCATCAGCAACTGCGTTCCCTGCTCGACGCGCGCCTGCGCGCCGGCTTCGTCGCGCCCGCGCCGTCGACGCCGGGTGAAGAAGCGCTGCGCGGCCTGATGGCGCTGCACGCCGCCGGCCAGGCGGCGCTGGCCGACGCCGACGACAGCGAGCGCTTTGCCGAGCGCCTGTGCGCCGTGCTCGGCGCCTGGCCGGGCGTGCTGCACGCGGCGCTGTTCCAGCAGCGCGACGGCGACCTGCACCTGGAAGCCGAGCATGGCTTGCCCGGGTTGCGCCTGAACGCGCTGCTGAAAACCGGCACGCGCCTGCTGGGCTCGCCTCTGCGGCATGCCTTTCCCGGCCTGGTGGCCGCCACCAGCGGCGAATTCACGCTCCTCGATTCACTCGATAAAGCGGGCGAGCCGGAACTGGCCGAGCGCCTCGACGGCTTCGGCGTGCGCACCGTGCTCGGCGTGCCGATCCCGGGCGCGGGGCCGGGCGGCCCGCGCGGGTCGCTGTGCCTGCTGTTCGATCATGTACGGCCGTTCTCGCATGCGCAGCTGAGCGCGCTGGAGCAATTGGCCGCGCTGGCCGGCTTCGGGCTGCGCATGGCCGAGGCAGGGCGCGAGAACGAGGCGCTGCTGGCGCGCGTGACGCATCTGGCCACGACCGACGCCCTGACCGATGTCGCCAACCGGCGTCACGGCGAAGCGCTGCTCGAAGGCGAGATCCGGCGCGCGCGGCGCTACCGCCTGCCGCTGGCGCTGATCGCGTTCGACATCGACCGCTTCAGCATCGTCAACGACACCTTCGGCCATCCGGTGGGCGACGTGGCGCTGCGCGCGGTGGCCGATACGGCGCGCGCGCTGCTGCGCTCGAGCGACGTGTTGATCCGCTCGGGCGGCGAAGAGTTCCAGATCATTGCGCCGCACACCAGTGCGATCGATGGCCTGGCAATGGCCGAGAAGCTGCGCGCGGCGATCGAGCAGGTCGAGATTCCCGGCTGCGACCATGTCACCATCAGCCTCGGCGTGGCCCAGCTGGGCGAGTCCGAGAGCGGCGATTCGCTGGCGGTGCGGGTGCATGCGGCGCTGGCGCGCGCCAAGCGCGCAGGCCGCAACTGCGTCGAACTGGCGATGCAGTAGGGCGCACGGCGGCACCGCAACGGTGCGCCGCCGTCTTGCACGGTGCACGCCGGTGCGCTTTCTACCCGCCATGACTGACTGAGGCAGGCACGCAGGCGCGCCGGCAGCTGCGCAAGACTGGCACATATCGTGCTAATTCTTCAGGCATGCGTGACAGCCTCCATTCCGATTCGTCCATCGCGGCGCCACCCTGGCAGGCCAGCCTGCGCCTGGGCTTCGCGCGCGACGCCGGCGTCACGCGGCTGATGCGCAACGCCCATCGCGGCCCGTTACGGGTGCAGAAGGCGCTGTATCCGGAAGGCCCCGGGGTGTGCCACGTACTCGTTATCCATCCGCCGGGCGGCGTGGTCGGCGGCGACCGGCTCGAAATCGAATTCGACGTGGCCGACCATTGCCGGGTGCTGGCAACCACCCCGGGCGCGGGCAAGTGGTACCGCGCCAACGGCCGCGTGTCGCAGCAGGCGGTGCGGCTGCGGGTCGGCGCCGGGGCGGCGCTCGAATGGCTGCCGCAAGAAACCATTTTCTACGACGCCGCCTGCGTCGAACTCGAGCACGAGGTTGAGCTGGCCGCCGATGCGACCTACCTTGGCAGCGAGATCCTGTGCTTCGGCCGGCGCGCCGCCGGCGAGACCTTCACCAGTGGCAGTGTGCAGCAGCGCACCCGGATTCGCCAGGGCGGACGGGTGCTCTGGTGGGAGCAGGGCCCGATCACGGCGCAGGGCCTGGCCAGCCCGCTCGGCCTGGACCGGCATTCGGTGTGCGCCACTTTCCTCGCGGTCGGGCGCGCGCTGCCGGCAGTGCTGCAACAGCGCCTGCGCGCGGCCGATCCCCTGATCCACGTCAGCCAGGTGAAATCGGTGTTCGTGGCGCGCCACATCGGCGACGACAGCGAAGCGGCGCGCGCGGCGATGCTGCGCGTGTGGCAGGCGCTGCGCCCGCACCTGCTGGGACGCCCGGCCTGCATCCCGCGCATCTGGCATACCTGAGAGAGCCGCCATGGACCTGACGCCGCGCGAAAAAGACAAGCGCCTGATCTTTACCGCCGCACTGCTGGCCGAGCGGCGCCGCGCGCGCGGGCTGAGGCTGAACTACCCGGAAAGCGTGGCCCTGATCAGCGCCGCGATCATGGAGGGCGCGCGCGACGGCCGCAGCGTTGCCGAGTTGATGAGCGAGGGCGCCGCGATCCTGACACGCGCCGACGTGATGGACGGCGTGCCCGAGATGATTCCCGAGATCCAGGTCGAAGCCACTTTCCCGGACGGCAGCAAGCTGGTGACCGTCCATCAACCGATTCCCTGACCCTTGACCCCTGACCCCCTGACCCCTCAACCGGAGCCGCGCATGATCCCAGGCGAATACTTCATCGACGACGGCGAGATCGTGTTGAACAGTGGCCGCCGCACATTGACCGTCATCGTCGCCAACAGCGGCGACCGACCGATCCAGGTCGGCTCGCACTACCATTTCCATGAGGTCAACGAGGCCCTGCAGTTCGAGCGCGCGGCCACGCTCGGCATGCGCCTGAACATCGCGGCCGGCAGCGCCGTGCGTTTTGAGCCGGGCCAGCGCCGCACCGTTGAGCTGGTGACGCTGGGCGGGGCGCGCATCGTGCACGGCTTCCAGGGCCGGGTGATGGGCGCATTGCCGCTAGAAGCGGATCAACTGCAGGCCCAGAGCTGATGGCCGCCATCACGCGCCAGGCGTATGCCGACATGTATGGCCCCACGCTCGGCGACCGGATCCGCCTGGCCGACACCGCGCTGGTAATCGAGATCGAACGCGACTTCGCGATCTACGGCGAAGAGGTCAAATTCGGCGGCGGCAAGGTGATCCGCGACGGCATGGGCCAGTCGCAGCTGGCGCGCGCCGGCGTGATGGACACCGTGGTCACCAACGCCGTCATCGTCGACCATTGGGGCATCGTCAAGGCCGACATCGGGATCAAGGATGGCCTGATCGCCGCCATCGGCAAGGCCGGCAACCCGGACATCCAGCCGGGCGTGACGATTGCCATTGGCGCGGCCACCGAGATCATCGCCGGCGAGGGCATGATCGTGACCGCCGGCGGCGTCGACAGCCACATCCACTTCATCTGCCCGCAGCAGATCGAAGAAGCCTTGATGTCGGGCGTGACGACCATGCTCGGGGGCGGAACCGGCCCGGCAGTGGGCAGCGCCGCCACCACCTGCACCCCGGGCGCGTGGCACATCCACGCCATGCTGCAGGCCGCCGACGCGTTCCCGATGAACCTGGGCTTCATGGGCAAGGGCAATGCCAGCGCCGCGCGCCCGCTCGAAGAACAGGTCGAAGCCGGCGCCATCGGCCTGAAACTGCATGAGGACTGGGGCAGCACCCCGAGCGCGATCGACTGCTGCCTGTCGGTGGCCGAGCGCATGGACGTGCAGGTGGCGCTGCACTCGGACACGCTCAACGAGGCCGGCTTCCTGGCGTCGACCGTGGCCGCCTTCAAGGGCCGCACCATCCACAGCTTCCATACCGAAGGCGCGGGCGGCGGCCATGCGCCCGACATCATCGCCGCCGTCGGCCTCGACAACGTGCTGCCGTCGTCGACCAATCCGACCCGTCCGTTCACCGTCAATACGCTCGACGAACACCTCGACATGCTGATGGTGTGCCACCACCTCGACCCGGCGATCGCCGAAGACGTGGCCTTTGCCGAATCGCGCATCCGGCGCGAGACCATCGCCGCCGAGGACATCCTGCACGATCTCGGCGCGATCTCGATGATGTCGTCCGATTCGCAGGCCATGGGCCGGGTCGGCGAAACCATCCTGCGCACCTGGCAGACGGCGCACAAGATGAAGCTGCAGCGCGGCGCGCTCGATGGCGACTCGAGCCGCAACGACAACACGCGCGTGAAACGCTACATCGCCAAGTACACCATCAACCCGGCCATCACGCATGGCGTCGCGCACGTGGTGGGTTCGATCGAGACCGACAAGATCGCCGACATCGTGCTGTGGCGGCCCGCCTTCTTTGGCGTCAAGCCGTCGATGATCCTGAAGGGCGGCATGATCGCGGCGAGCCTGATGGGCGACCCCAACGCGTCGATTCCGACCCCGCAGCCGGTGCACTACCGGCCCATGTTCGGCGCCTTTGGCGGCGGCCTGCGCAAGTCGTTCACGTTCGTCTCGCAGGCCGCCTTCGAGGCCGGCATCGGGCGCGAGCTCGGCCTGCGCAAGACCGTGATCCCGGTGCGCGCCACGCGACACCTGAGAAAGCGCGACATGATCCACAACGGCGCCACGCCGTACATGGAAGTCGATCCGGAAACCTACGAAGTGCGCGCCGACGGCCGCCTGCTGGTGTGCGAAGCGGCAAGCGTGCTGCCGCTGGCGCAGCGCTATTTCCTGTTCTGAAGGCACCGCATGCGCACACTGCATACCATCATCGAGGGGGCCGACACGGTCCACGACCGGCTACTGCTGACGTTCGACGCGCGCGAGCGCTGCCGCCAGCGGGTGCGGCTCGAATCAGGCGAAGAAGTGGCGCTGTTGCTGGTGCGCGGCAGCGTGCTGCGCGACGGCGACCTGCTGACCGGGGAGGGCGAGCGGGTGGCGCGGGTGGTGGCCGCGCTCGAGCCAGGCTACAGGGTGGCCTGCGCTGACCCGGTGCTGCTGGCGCGCTGCGCTTTCCACCTCGGCAATCGCCACACCCGCACCCAGGTCGGCGCCGGCTGGCTGCGCATCCGCGTCGATCCGGTGCTGAAGGAGATGCTCGAGCGGCTCGGCGCGGCCGTGGTCGAAGAGCTGGCGCCGTTCGAGCCGGAGGCGGGCGCGTATGGGGGCGGCCACGCGCACGGGCACGAGCACAGGCACGGCGGCGGCGGCCTGCTGGCGCCGCTGCCGCTGCGCCAGAAGATCCACCGGCCGTCCGACCCCGCATGAACGGCGCCGCCTTGCTGCACCTGCTGCAGTTGGCCAGCCCGGCGCTGCCGATCGGCGGCTACAGCTATTCGCAGGGGCTGGAAACGGCGTTGGAGGCAGGTCTGGTGACGGACGCCGCCAGCGCCCAGGTCTGGATCGCGCGCGCCCTGACCGAGGTGGTGGCGCGCTGGGAGGCGCCGCTGCTGTGGCGCTTGATGGCGGCGTTTGCGGCGCGCGATATGGCCACGGTGGCCGAAGTGGAGGAGTGCTACCTGGCCTCGCGCGACACGGCCGAACTGCGCGCCGAGACGGTGCAGATGGGGTATTCGCTGGCGCACCTGCTGGCCGAGCTGGGCCTGGCCGACTGCGCACCGTCCGGCGAAGAGGTGACGCTGCCGCTGGCCTATGCCTGCGCCGTCGATGCGCTGGCCATACCGCACGACGAAGCGCTGCTGGCGTCGATCTTCGCCTGGGCCGAGAACCAGGTGCTGGTGTGCGTCAAGTCGGTGCCGCTGGGGCAGGTGGCCGGGCAGCGCCTGCTGCTGGCGCTCAGCCCCGCGATCGAGCAAGCCGCCGGGATTGCGCGTGAATTGCCGGACCATGCGCTGTCGAACTGGGCACCGGGCCTGTCGATGCTGTCGATGCGGCACGAGGTGCAGCATGGCCGGCTGTACAGATCGTAACTAACCAACAGGAGCGCGCATGACACCCTCGAACCCCCTGCGAGTAGGCATTGGCGGTCCGGTCGGCTCGGGCAAGACCGCGCTGTGCGAGGCGCTGTGCCGGCGCATGCGCGATCACTACGACATGGCCGTGATCACCAACGACATCTACACGCGCGAAGACATGGACATCCTGCTGCGCGCCGGCGCCTTGGCGCCCGAACGATTGATGGGCGTCGAGACCGGCGGCTGCCCGCACACCGCGATCCGCGAGGATGCCTCGATCAACCTGGAAGCGATCGCGCGCCTGCAGGCCGAGTTCCCGGCGCTGCAACTGGTGCTGGTGGAGTCGGGCGGCGACAACCTGGCGGCCACCTTCAGCCCTGAACTGTCCGACCTGACGCTGTACGTGATCGACGTCGCCGGCGGCGAGAAGATCCCGCGCAAGGGCGGGCCGGGCATCACCCGCTCGGACCTGCTCATCATCAACAAGACCGACCTGGCGCCGCATGTCGGCGCCGATCTCGGCGTCATGGCCAACGACGCGCGGCGCCAGCGCGGCGAACGGCCCTTCGTGTTTACCAACCTGCGCAGCGGCGAAGGCGTCGACGCCATCGTGCGCTTCATCCGCGAGCAGGGACTGCTCGACCATTGAGAAAAGAGGAAACCACCATGCACACCAGGACGATCGGGCGCACGCTGATCTGGGCCTTGCTGGCGACGGCGCTGCCGGCAGCCGCGCATCCGGGCCACGCGCCCGACAGCAGTTTTGTGGCCGGCCTGCTGCATCCGGTGAGCGGCATCGACCATTTGCTGGCGCTGCTCGCCGTCGGCCTCTGGAGCCGCCAGCGGCGCCACGGCGTGGTGCTGGGGCCGACCTTCCTGATCCTGATGGCGCTCGGCGCCGCCAGCGCCAATGGCGTCGCCTGGCCCGCCCTCGAACTGTCGATCGCCGCCAGCGTGCTGTTGCTGGGCGCCCTGGCCGCCTGCGCGCCCGCGCTGCAGCGGCGCGTGCCGCCGTCGATCGCGGTGAGCACGGTTGGCGTGTGCGCCTTCCTGCATGGCCTCGCGCACGGCAACGAACTCAATGGCAGCGCCAGCGGCGCCGGCTTCGTGCTGGCCAGCGCGCTGGTGATGCTGGCTGCAGCGACCACCGGCGAGCGCCTGCGCCGCATGCTGGGAGCGATGATCGGCGCCGCCGGCTTGTGGCTGATGGCGCTGGCGGCTTGACCGCACCCGCCGGACCGGGCCCGGCGTGCGCTAACTATGCTACGCTTGCGCTCTTTTGATTCCGGCAATCCAGCCAGGTAACACCGATGCTTCAGTGGTTGCGGCAGTACCGCCGCGCCGCGCTGCCGGGCGACATCAGCGCCGGCATCGTGGTCGCGATGATGATGATCCCGCAGGGCATGGCCTATGCGTTGGTGGCCGGCCTGCCGCCGGTGGTCGGCATCTACGCCAGCATCTTCCCGCCGCTCTTGTACGCGCTGTTCGGCACCAGTTCGACCCAGTCGGTGGGGCCGATGGCGATCATCTCGCTGATGACCGCCTCCACGCTGGCGCCGCTGGCCGCAGCCGGCAGCACGCTGTACGGGGTGCTTGCGGCGCAGCTGGCGCTGATGTCGGGCCTGGTGCTGCTGGTCTGCGGCCTGCTGCGCATCGGTTTTCTCGCCAATTTCTTTTCGCGTCCGGTGATGAGCGGTTTTACCATCGGTTCTGCGCTGGTGATCGCCTGGGGCCAGCTGCGAGCGCTGCTGGGCGGCGCGCCGGCTGCGCCGCATTGGCCCAGCGCGCTGCTCGGACTCGGTTCGCTGGCGCTGCTGGTGGCCGCGCGCGAATACCTGGCGCCGCTGCTGCGCGCGCTGCGCGTGCCGCCGGTTGGCGCCGACATCGGCGCCAAGCTCGCGCCGATGTTGGTGGTGCTGGGCGCCACCGCACTGGTGCCCTTGCTGGGCCTGGCGCAGCAGGGGGTGGCGGTCACCGGCGCGGTGCCGGCCGGGCTGCCGGGCTTGAACATCTCGACCTCCGGCGTCCATTGGCAGGCGCTGCTGCAGCCGGCGCTGTTGATCGGCTTCATGGTGTTCTTGATCAGCATGTCGGGGGCGCAGGCGCTGGCGCTCAAGCGCGGCGGCGAAAAGCTGGTCAGCAACAGTGAACTGGTGGGCCTGGGCGCAGCCAATATCGGCAGCGCGCTGTCGGGCGGCTTTCCGGTCACCGGCAGCATTTCGCGCTCGGCGGTCAACTTCGCGGCCGGCGCCAACACGCAGTTGGCCAGCATCGTCACCGCCGGCCTGCTGGCGCTGGCGCTGGTGGCGCCGACCGGCTGGCTGGCCTGGTTGCCGCTGCCGACGCTGGCGGCCACCATCATCGTCGCCGTGCTCGGCATGCTCGATTTGTCGACGCTGCGCACGGCCTGGCATTACGATCGCGCCGACGCGGCGGCGCTGCTGGCCACCGCCGGCGGCGTGCTGGTGCTGGGCGTCGAGGCCGGGGTGGTGGTCGGCGTGGCGCTGTCGATGGGCGCGCTGATCTGGCGCGCCAGCCGGCCCCACATCGCGGTGCTGGGGCGCATCGCCGGTACCGAGCACTTTCGCAATATCGAGCGCTATTCGGCCGATACCACGCCCGGATTGTTGATGTTGCGGGTCGATGCCGGCCTGTTCTTCGGCAATGTGGAAGCGGTAAACGGACGCATCGACGAAGAGCTGGCGCAGCACGCCGGCACCCTGCACCTGGTGCTGGTGTTGTCGGCGGTGAATGCGATCGACACCTCGGCGCTGTTCGGCCTGGTCGAACTGAACGCTTCGCTGCGCCGGCGCGGCGTGGTGCTGCACCTGGCCGAAGTGAAAGGGCCGGTGATGGATCGGCTCAAGGACAGCGAGCTGCTGCAGGCGCTCAGCGGCCAGGTGTTCCTGAGCGCGGCCATGGCGTGGGATCGGCTGGCGGGCTCGGCGGCGGCGGGAACGCCTGCGGCGTAAAGCACCCTCGGGCGCCGATAAGCGCGCAGCATAAGCTTGCCTGAAAAGCCAGCTTTGTATTGACGGAAAGTTATAGTTCTCCTACGATCTTTCGGCACGGCATTGCGTTGACAATGCCGGCATCCGCACCGGGGGCCGATCGAACGAGGTAGACCATGACGCGCTATCGCCGCACCCGCCACAGCTGCTTGCGCCGTGCCGGCGTCGCCATGCTGTTCGCTGGTTCGGCCGGTTCGGCCGGGGCGGCGCCAGGGGCCGAGGTCAAATTCGGCGCACGCATCACCTACGGTGAAGTGATCCGCGTCCAGTCACGCGATCCGGCGCTGCTCACCGGCGTCAACGCCGCGGCGATCGGCCTGCGCGGCAGCGGCAGTGGCGGCAATGCCGACGACGCCAACACCAATTACGCGCGCGGGGAAGCCGCCTCGCGCGCGCTCAAGGGCTTGTTCGAACTGAGCGCGGCCGAAGGCCCGTGGTCGGCGGCGTTACGGGTCAAGGCCTGGCGCGACCAGGGCTTGCTGCACGACGCGCGGCCATGGGGCAACGTGATCAACGATTATGCGCCGGGCGCGCCGCTGGGCGACGCCGGTGCAGCGCGCCGGTCGCGCTTCGACGGCGTCGCGCTTGTCGACGCCTGGGTGCAGCGCAGCGGACGGGTCGGCAATATGGCGCTGCTGGCGCGGGTGGGCCAGCAGTCGCTCGACTGGGGTGGGCGCACCCTGCACCAGGGCGGGCTGGAAGCGCTCAATCCGCGTGATCTGCCGGCTCTGCGGCGTGCCGGCGCGGCGCCGCTCGAGACCCTGGTGCCGCGCCCGATGCTGTTCGGCCGCATCGAGCCGCTGCCGGGACTGGCGCTCGAAGCGTATTACCAGACCCGCTTTCGCCCGACCGCGCTCGACGTGTGCGGCACGCTGTGGTCGATGAGCGACTATCTGCTCGACGGTTGCGACAAGGTGATGAGCGGCGCGCCGCCGCTGAGCGACCGCGCCCGCGTCGAACGCGGCGCGTTCCAGAAGCGCTTGCCGACGCCGAAACCGCGGGCCCACGAATTCGGCGTCGGCGCCAGCTGGCGCCTGCCAGAGCTCGATCTCGAGCTGGGGCTGTACCACGCGCGCTACACAGCGCGCATGCCGCTGCCCGGGCTGCGGCGCAGTCTGCGCGCCGACGGGCCGGCGCTGATTCCCGGCGACCCTGACGGGCGCAATATGGCCTACTTCACCGAATACCCCGAGGGGCTGCGCATCACTGCACTGACGTTGTCGCGCAAGCGCGGCGCCACCACGCTGTATGGCGAACTGTCGTACCGGCCCGAGACGCCGCTGATGCTGGCGCCGGGCGACGTGTTGCCGCCGTTCCTGAATGCGGGCGTCCCGGCGCTGTTGCGCGCGCGCGCCAACGCGGTGGCGCCGGGCGGCGTGTTCCACGGCTACGACCTGTACGCGATGTGGCAGGCGCAGCTTGGGGCGCGGCACGAGTGGACGCTGGGCGGGGTGGCGCTGGCGGCCAGCGTCGAGGCGGTCGGCAAGCATGTACGCGCCTTGCCCGATCCGGCGCTGCTGCGCTACGGACGCGCCGATATCTTCGGCGTGGGGCCGGTGGCCGGCGCCTGCAACGTCACGACCGGTAACCCCGCGCGCCAGTGCAGCCTGGCCGGATACAACACGCCCGATGCTTGGGGATACCGGCTGCGGCTCGATGCGCGCCTGCCGCCGCCGCTGCCGCAGCTCAGCGCCAACGCCAGCCTGCTGTTTGCGCACGACGTCAAGGGCTGGTCGGGCGACTTTCTGCTCAATCAAGGACGCAAGTCAGCGGCGCTGGCGCTGCGCTTCGAATACCGCCAGCGCTATCTGGCCGAGATCGGGTACAACCCGTCGTGGGGCGGGCAATACCATCCGGCGGCGGATCGGGATACGGCGTCGCTGGCGCTGGGAGTGCGGTTTTAACGGCGCCCGTTTCCCTAACCCGTCACCCCCGCGCAGGCGGGGGCCCAAGTGCTGCGTGCGTTATCGCTATGCGTGCAACTGAGGTCCCCGCCTGCGCGGGGACGACGGTTTGAAGCGAACGATGAATGGCGCGATTTTAACCAGTTAAGCTTTTCAAGCGCGCTTGCGCCGTGGCGCTTCGCTCTCGCGCGGCGCCAGCGTGATCGGGGCGGCGTTTTCGGGGTGCAGGGCCTGGACGTCCTGGTAGACGGCACGGATCGCATCCATGTCGCGTTCGATGTCGCCAGTCGGCACCAGCGTCTCCACCAGACGCAACTCCTTCTTGCTGTAGTCGAAGCAGACCAGCAACAGCGGCACCTTTGCGGTTTGCGCAAGATGGTAGAAACCGCTTTTCCAGTTGGGGCGGTAGCCGCGCGTGCCTTCGGGCGTAATGGCGACCCAGCACCATTGTTCGGTCAGCATCTGCTGCGCGATCTGGCGGGTGGCGCCCATCGGCGCGCTGCGGTCGATGGCAATGCCGCCCCAGTAGCGCATCAGGCGCCCCATCAGGCCACGGAACAGCGAGTCCTTGGCCAGCCAGCGAAAGTCCAGCTTGAGCGCCCATTTGCACAGCAGCCCGATCGGGAAATCCCAGTTCGAGGTATGCGGGTAGACCACCACGATGCCGTGCGGGCCGGGCAGCGGTTTGTAGTGCAGTGTCCACCCGACCAGGTGCATGGCGCGCAGCGCGAGGCGCTGGCGCAGGGTGGGCAGGGCTGAAACTTGCACCAGATAATCGTTCATCAAGTCTCCGAGGCAGCGTCATGATGCTACGTCATGGACGCACTATGCTTGCTGGTTAGAAAGAAGCGGGCAATTCTAGCGGCAGCACACCGGCTGGACAAGCAAAATAACCGGCAGCAGAAAGGGGCTGTGGTTATCATGCCGCGCGGCTAACGATAATCTGGAGAGGCTGTCATGACAAGCGAGATCACGATCTGTCACAAGCCGCGCTGCACCACGTTGCGCAACACGCTGGCGGCGATCCGCTGGCGCGGCGCGCTGGCCACCCGTCAGCCGTAACAAACCCTAGCGCGCCGGGCGGGGCTGCGCGCCGATGTCGGTCTTGCTGGCCGAACGCGGCGCGTTGGCGCCAGCGCCACCGTTGTCGCCGCCCTTGCCAGCGGACTGATTCGCTGCTGGCGCCAGGCCCTGTCCGAGCGCCGGCGAACCGGGGCGCAGCCGGAAGTCGGGCGTGCCGTTCGCGCTGTACTCGACGAACATCGGCGCGGCGTTGATGCTGCCGCTGTGCGCGCGGCCGGCGGCCAGCCTCCAGTCGCCGTCATCGTTGTCGTAGACCAGGTTGTTGCGGAAGCTGTTGTGGCGACCCGTGGCGCCTTGTTCCAGGATGCCGTAGCCGTTGTCGTAGACAATATTGTTGCTGACGTGGGTATGGTCGTTGGGACCCTTGCTGTGATAAAAGTCGCCGCCCCCGACCACGATGCCGCTGCCCGAGGCGGCCACGGTATTGCCCTGGATTGTCACGTTGCTGGCGTCGTGCCACAGGTGGATGGCGGCGCCGGCGATGCGGTACACGATGTTGTTGCGCACGCTGGCGGTGGTGCTGACGTAGATGCCGTGCATGAAACGGCAACCGGGCGGGCCGATGTCGTGCACCTGGTTGCCGCTGACGGCGGCGTCGCTGCCCTTGTAGTAGCTGTCGACGCCGATCCCGGCGCCGCCTTTCGGTTCGCACGGCACGTCGGTGCCGATGTGGTGCACGTGGTTGTCGTGGACCCCATTGTGCGAGCCGCCGTTGTAGATGCCACTGAGCCATTTCATGCCGCTTTGGTACTGGGATCCATCGATCTCGAAGCCGACGATGTCGACGTAGTCGCCGCGGTTGTCCCAGGCCGCGCTCTGGCGCGCGTCGAGCTGGGGCACGATGCGCGCACCCCAGCGCTCGGTGCTCTGGAACACGATGCGGGCCTCGGCGCTGCCGTCGGCGACGGTGCGCACGCCGCCGGAATAGATGCCGGGCGCGACGTGCACGGTGGTGCCGGGCGTGATGACCTGGGCCGCGCGCATCAGCGTGCGCAAGGGTTCTCTGCGGGTGCCGGGATTGCTGTCCGAGCCGGTCGGGGCCACGTACAGATGGGTGCGCACCAGCTCGGCCACCACCAGCCGCTCGTGGCCGCCGTCGCGCAGGCGACAGCCGGCCAGGGCCGCACCGGCCAGCATCCAGAGCAGCAACAAGCGTGCAAGAGGCAGAACACAGACCATCGCTTCCTCGTCGTGTGTGGCGGTGACGGGTCAGTGTGGCTGGCTGCAAGCGGGTCGCACCCCGGCTGCCTCAATGTCGTTCTTGAGCACGCGCAAGGTGACCGTGTCGATCTTGACGGCAAGCGAGCACAGCAGGCGAAGTGCCGGGCCCGGGCACTACCTCAGCCCGGCGTCACCAGCGCCGGCATATAGGCCTCCAGAAACTCGGCCGGCATGCGGCGTGGGCGGCCGCTGCTGATCTCGATGCAGACCAGCTCCCAGCGTCCGCGCAGGACGGTGGCGCCGTCGCTGTCGCGCACCAGCTGGAAGTGGCGCGCCATCGACAGCTTGCCGTCGCCGCCCACCAGCCAGGTGGCCAGGCTGAGCGCTTCAGCGCGGAACGTCGGCAGCAGGTAATCGTATTCGCCGCGCCGGATCGCCATCGCCCGGTCGAGGCGGCGGTAGTCGTCGAGCGCCAGGCCGAGCTGGTGCGAATGCGCCCAGCCGGCCTGTTCGCACCAGCGCACGTAGACCGCGTTGTTGGTGTGATCCAGGCCATCGATGTCGGCCGCGGCGGGCGTCACGGGCAGGATGAACGGTTGTGGATGGTCCCAGTCCAAGGCAGTTCCTCGAAGAGCGGCGCGGCCGCGAACCGGGGCATTGTACGGCAGCCAGGCGACCATCGCAGCGCCGCCTCTCAAGCCGTATCTCAAGCCGCCGGCCAGTCGAGTTCGACCAGCAGCGCCTGATGCGTCGACCCCTGTTCGCTGGCGTCGACCCGCATGCGCCGCACGCGCGCGCCCAGGTCGGCGCCGGCAAAGACGTAATCGAGGGTGAACGGCGCCGGGGTGTCGGCACAGAGCTCGTGCAGGCCGACCGTCGGCGCATGGCGCCGCCCCGGCTGCACCAGGTGCCAGCAATCGCGCCAGGGTGGGGTGTCGTCGCCGAAAGGCGCCAGCATGCGGCTGTGCTCCGGCGAGCCGGGCAGCATGCTGAAGTCGCCGGCCAGCAGCGCCGGCGCGGCGCGCGGCGCCGTCATCAGCGGTGCGGCGCGGCCCGCACTGGCACATGGCCTGGTAGCGTGGCTCCAGCCTTCGCGCTGCAGTTCGCGCAGGCGCTCGATCTGGGCCAGCCGTTGCTGGCGCGAGGCGTGTTCGAGCTGGGTCGTGATGATGCGCAGCGCGCCGCCGGGCGTGGCCAGCGTTGCCTCGAGCGCCAGGCGCGGCGTGCCTGGCGCGGCCGCATCGTGCGGCCACGGCAGCGAATGGCGCAATACCTGCAGCAAGGGGTGACGCGACAGGATCATGCTGCCAGTGCAGCGCCGTGGACCATCGAGACTGCCATCGGCTGCCTCGACATCGCAGGCGTACGCACTGGCCGAGGCATAGCCCGGCATGCGCGCCAGCAGCGCCGCGAACTGATCTTCGCGGTCCGGGTCGAACCCGGAGGCGACTTCTTGCAGGCACACCACGTCGAACCGGGTGAAACGGTCGAGGCAGGCAACCACGCGGGCCAGATCGGGCTTGCCGTCCGGACTGCGCCCGGACTGGATATTCCAGGTGATGAGCTTGAACATGACCTTCCTTTCCGATGACCCGCAAGGCTAGCGCCGCCGGGTTGGATCGGCGCTGATCCACCGCAGGCGAGCGTCACCCAAGAGCCGATTTAACGTCGAGCAAAAGGAGAGGGGAAATTGTTCACGATGATCCTGCTGCTTTACCTGCAACAGAACCTCGCAGTGACCCTCGAAAGCAGCAGCCTGCGCGGCGAATTCGCCAGCAGCAAGGCATGCGAAGCAGCAGCAGCCAGGCTGCGCGGACCGTTGCCAACGCCGGACGGCTACGCCGCCGCCTGGCACGACGTGCTGTGCGTGCCAATCGCGCGCGGCGTGGCCGTCAACCCGGGCAAGCCGCTGGACCTGGGCAAGTTGCTGGAAGGGCGGCCGCCGACGGTGTGCGAGGCCAGCGGCGCCTGGCGCAGAATCGTTCAATTGTGTGGCGCGCCCAAGCCGGCCACGCCAGGCGCTGACGAGGCTGCGCTGGGCCTGGAACAATGACCAAGCCAGTATCAGTCACGCTTGAACGTCGCTTGCTTCGGGCAATCGATCAGCCCGGCCTTGCCGCCGCCGCCGGCCCTGTCGAACATGGCCGCACCGCCGCCCTCGGCCAGGTTGCCGAGGTTTGGGCCGACATGTCCTGAAGTGCGGCAAACTACCCGGCTTCCCTGGCGGAACCGGTAGATGATGACGCCATCCGGCGCCGTATAGGTTTCCGTGACCAGTGTGCGCGAGGTGTCGTTGTGCGCCTCCTCAACTGCATTGGTAAAACGGTTCCACGGCGTATCGGCGCTCTGCAGCGTCGCCGGTTTGCCGCCGCGTGTGCTGTGATCGATGGCGCCGGCTTCGCGTCTGGCACGCGCGGCAATGCCCTCGCCGGGAAGCGCCGGCGCAGACGAGGGCAATGGATTGACGTCAGCCTGGGTCGGTGCAGGGGCGAGCTCGATGGCGTCAGGCACAAGCGCAGCCGCCCGCTGTTCGCTGGCGGCCGGCTTGGGGCGCAGCCGGGGCGCGACCATTCGCGCCGGTTGCGCGGGCGCTGCGGCAGGCGTGGCAGGGGTGGCAGGCGTGGCAGGCGTGGCAGGAGCGGCTGGCGCCGGCAACAGTGGCAGCACGAAGAATTCGCGCAGCACTGGCAGCGCCTCGGGTGGCGACGGCTTGGCCTGCAGCCAGCACCACGCCATCAGAACGTGTGCGCCCAGCGTCAGCGCAAGCGGCCAGCCGGGCGTACGGCGCGGCATGAACCTGTCAGCCGCGCCCATTCGATCAGCCTTTCGGCGCCGTCATCGCTCCCTTGATCGCCACGCAGCGCTGGTCTTCCTGCAGCGTGTCGAGCAGCGTGCGGCGCGTAAAGGCCGACAGCGTCGTCATCTCGCCCGCCGCTTTCGTCAAGCGCGCCACGCTCTGCGGCGTGCAGGTGGCCGGGATCATCGTCACCGCATACGCGCGCATGAACACCGGGCCGGCCGCCTTGTCGATCGCCGGCAGCCGCGCCAGGCGCTCATTGGCGCTCGCTTCATTGAGCGCCTTCTGCTCGGCCGGATAGATACTGCCCATCGCGGTGCGCAGGCGCGAGAACGGTAGCTTGGTCTGCTGGTCTTCGATCTTGCCCAGCCATTCGGTCTTGGCGGCGCTGTCCGGACGGCCGGCGGCGGCGGCCACCGCCGCCATCTGGCCGGCATCCGACTTGTCGCGCGCCAGCTCGGCCTCGACCAGGGCTGCGGCGCCGGCGTGGTTGTAGCGGTTCAGGCGCGCGATGATGCTCCAGCGCAGCTCCTGGTTGATCGCCAGGCCCTCGGCCTTGTCCTTGCCATCCAATACCGCGGCCAGGCGCGCCAGCGCTTCCGGGCTGCTCGCCAGATTCACGTACAGGCCGAACCAGCGCCGCTGGAAGTCGGCATTGCCCTTGTTGGCGGCCACGCCGTTCCAGGCCATCTGTTCCAGGTCCTGGCCGGTCTGGCGGGTGTAGGCGTCGTTCAGGTTCATCGCGTCCAGATAACGCTTGGCGCCGGCGACCTTGCCCAGGGTGTCGCCCAGCAGCGTGTAATCCTTCTCGAGCGGCGCGTTGTTCAGGGCCACCTTGATGAAATCGTTGAGTGGCAGCTTGGCGTCGCGCACGCCATCCCACAGGCTTTGCCACAACATCGCGCGCAGCAGTGGATCCTCGACCTTCGCCAGGCTGGTCTGCGCGGTGGCGAACGAACGCTTGTCGAGCTGCACCTTGGCGTAGCCCCAGTCTTCGTAGTTCGGATAGACCAGGTCAGGGCAGGCGGCGCCGTTCATGCCAGGCACGGCGGTGCTGGCTCCCTTGTAGGTGACCGGCACGTTCTTGACCAGGGTCAGCTTGTCGCCGTCGACCTTGAACGCGGCCACCTGCACGCGTTGTTCGCGCAGGGTTGGCAATTCTTTGCTTGGCGCGCTCTGGTCCAGCTTGAAGCCGGCGATCTTGCCGTTGCTGCAGCTGTAGCTGGCGGCGATGGTGTTCACGCCCGCGTTGTACAGCCACTCTTTGGTCCAGCCGTTCATGTCGCGCCCGGCGGCCTGGCCGAGGGTGCCGATGAAGTCCTGCAGCGTGGCGTTCTGCCACGAGTACTTGGTCAGGTAGTTGTGCACGCCCTTGCGGAAGGTTTCCTCGCCCAGCAGGTGGCGCAACTGCTTGAGCGTCGAGCCGCCCTTGGAATAGGTGATGGCGTCGATATTGTCGAACGCGTTCGCGGTCGACGGCACCGGCACCTCGATCGGGTGGGTGCTGGCCTTCTGGTCCTGGATGTAGGCCGCCTGCTTGCCACCGCCGTAGAAGTTCTGCCAGGCGTCCTTGAACTCGGTCGATTCGGCAGTCGCCAGCACGCCCATGAACGAGGCGAAGCTTTCATTGAGCCACAGGCCGTTCCACCACTTCATGGTGACCAGGTTGCCGAACCACTGGTGCGCCATCTCGTGCATGATCACTTCGGCCAGGCGCTGCTTGTCGGCGGCGGTCATCGACTCGCCCAGGAAGCGTCCTTCGGCGAAGGTGATGGCGCCGGCGTTTTCCATGGCGCCGTACAAGAAGTCAGGCACGATCAACTGGTCGTATTTCTCGAACGGATACGGAACGCCGAAATAGGATTCGAAGAACGTGATGCCGCTCTTGGTGTAGCGGAACCAGTCGGCCGCCACCACCTGCTTGGCCACCGACTGGCGCGCGAACAGGCGCATCGGGTACTTGCCGCTGCTGTCTTCCCATACATGGTAGGGACCGGCGTGCAGCGAGAAGTTGTACGGGCTCAGGCGCTTGGTGGTCTTGAAGCTCCAGCGCCGGTTGGCGCCGGCGTCCTGGATAGCCGTCTCGCGCGTGGTGGTCACCACATGCCAGTCTTTCGGCGCGGTGACGCTGACGGTGTAGCTGGCCTTCAGGTCGGGCTGGTCGAACACGGCGAACATCTGCTGCGCGGCGGCCGGCTCGAAGTGTGAATACGTGTACACGCGGCCGTCGGCCGGGTCGACCATGCGGTGCAGGCCTTCGCCGTTGGTGCTGTGCAGCCGCTCATAGGCCACCACCACGGTGTTGCGGCCCTTGGCCAGGTCGGCAGCGGCGAGCGTGATGAAGGCCTTGTTGTAGCTGGTCTTGACCGGCTTGCCGTTGACCGTCACCGATTTGACGGTCGCCTTGTTCAGGTCGAGCGTGAGGTCCGATGTGGTGTCCTTGAGGTCGAACGTGACGCTGGTGGTGCCGGCAAAGGTTTCCTTGCCGGTCAGCGTAAAGTCCAGCACGTAGTCCACGTTCGACACCCGCGCCGAGCGGGCAAAGGCGTCTTCCTGCGACAGGAAGGCGGTATCGGCGCGCGCCGTTGCGGATTGGGCCGGGGCCGCCTGGGCGACGCCGCCAAAGGCGAGGGCGGAAGCGATGGCAACGGCCATCACGCGGTGTGCTGGAAAGTTCACTGAAAAGACTCCTCTTGGTGGGCGCATCTGGGTGCGCGAGCGATGAATTCGCGCAAGAATAGCACGCACACAAGGGCGTTGACACGTGGATAGTGTGTTCTCCGCTGGACGGATGCACGGCATATGCATGCTGCACAACGGCGGTAAATACGAATGGGGGGGCTGGGTGCGCGGGACCGGTCGGCCCCGCGCGGGAGGGGCGCCGTCGCTTCGCCGGCGGGTACGGGCGAAGCGTTGGCGAAACTTGCGCTATGTTGCTGCGGTTGCTGGCGTTGATTGCGCCGGCGTCCAGGCTTACGCCGGCAGCGCCGGGTAGTCGGTGTAGCCGATCGTGCCTTCGGCGTAGAAGGTTTCCGGCACTGGCGTATTGAGCGCAGCGCCGATCTGCAGGCGCTTCGGCAGGTCAGGGTTGGCGATGAACAGCTGGCCCCACGACACCGCATCGGCCTGGCCGCTCGAGACCAGTTGCTCGGCGCGTTCACGGCTCAGCTGCTGGTTGGCGATCCAGACGCCGCCGAATTCCTTCTTGATCATCGGGCCCAGCGCGTCCGGGGTATCGGCTTCGCGGGTGAAGATGAAGGCGATCTTGCGCTTGCCCAGCTCGCGCGCCACGTAGCCGAAGGTCTCGCCCGGATTGGCGTCGCCGACGTCGTGCGAATCGCAGCCCGGCGCCAGGTGCATGCCGACCCGGTCGGCGCCCCAGACGTCGATGCAGGCATCGGCCACTTCGAGCATCAGGCGGGCGCGGTTTTCAACCGAACCGCCGTAGGCGTCCTGGCGCGTGTTGCTCGAGCTTTGCAGGAACTGGTCGAGCAGGTAGCCGTTGGCGCCATGCACCTCGACGCCGTCGAAACCGGCCTTCTTGGCGTTCTCGGCGCCCTTGCGGTAGGCGGCGACGATGCCCGGGATTTCCTCGATATCGAGTGCGCGCGGGGTGACGTATTCACGCTTCGGGCGCAGCAGGCTGACGTGGCCGTCGGGCTTGATCGCCGATGGCGCAACCGGCGTGTCGCCGTTCAGGAAGCTCGGGTCCGAGATGCGGCCCACGTGCCACAGTTGCAGGAAGATGCGGCCACCGGCCTGGTGCACGGCTTCGGTAACGATCTTCCAGCCTTCGACTTGTTCATCCGACCAGATGCCCGGGGTGTCGGCATAGCCCACGCCCATTGGCGTGACCGAGGTCGCTTCGGACAGGATCAGCCCGGCGCTGGCGCGCTGCACGTAATACTCGGCCATCAGCGCGTTCGGAACGCGCGCGCCGCCAGTGGCGCGCGAGCGGGTCAGCGGCGCCATGACGATGCGGTTTGGCCATTCGAGGGCGCCGACCTTGATCGGATCAAACAATGTAGTCATCTGGTTTTCCTAGAGTCCGTCATTCAGTTGTGCAAGAAAGGCCGCGATGACCTCTTCGTTGCGATGGTAGAAGACCCATTGGCCGACGCGGCGCGTGCTCACCAGCCCGGCGCGCTGCATGGTCGCAAGGTGCGCCGATACCGTCGATTGCGACAGTCCGGCCTGCTTGTCGATCAGCTTGCAGCACACACCGAAGTCGAGTGGATGCTCCTGGTCCGCAAAGAACTGCTGCGGATCCTTCAGCCACTGCAGGATCTGGCGCCGTACCGGGTTGGCCAGCGCCTTGTGAATCGCGTCGATGTCCATGGGTCTCGTCTTATATCGGAATTTGTCGATCCGAATATCGTCATCTTACGATATTCGCGCAAAGTCTGCTGGGAGCGGCCCGATTTTGCGCTTCGGGCGATCCCTGCGCTGAATCTCAGCCGTGCTCGCGGCCGAATTGCGGGTTGGGGCGGGTCAGGTAATACCACTCGGTGTTCGGCGCCGCGTTCACGGCCGGGAACAGGATCCGCCCGCCGAATTCGGCCAGCACCGGGGTGCCGTCGGCGCGGGTGCCGATGCGTTCGCCTTCATGCACCGGGTCGAAGCTCTTCCACGGCTGGCTGAAACTGTCGTCGGCGTGCAGGCGGTCGTGCACCACCACCATCGACAGCGCTTCCATCTCGTCGAACGGCACCGGCTCGGGGTCGGGCGCGTTGGTCAAGCCAAGGTGCGCCAGCGTGTTCATGATCGCGCGGTAGGCCACGTCGGGCGCGCCCGGGTCGTCGTGCTGGCCGCATTCGAGCGTCAGCGCGAAGCCGCCGGTGCTGCGCATGTATTCGGTGGTGCCGACACCGTAGCGCAGCACGGTTTCGAGTTCCTCGGCGTTGCGGCTGCGGCGCTGCACGCCGTCGCCATAGGTCGCCAGCCAGCCGTCGACGAAGCGGCGCACGCCCAGGCGCCGGGCCCAGGCGCGTTCTTTGGCCGCATGCCTGAACGGCTGCAACGCGCCCTCGTTGTCGAGCGGGCCGACCATCACGAACGGCTCGCCATGGGCATTGAACGAGTGCAGGTCGAGCAGCACGTCATGCTGGCCGAGCAGGGGGCAGAGCCAGTTGGCGATGTGGTCTTCGAAGTCGTGCGGCTGGGCTTTGGGGAACAGGTCGCGGTTCAGGTTGCGGTCGCCATTGCGGGTCACTTGCTGGTAGGCCAGCGGGTTGACGATCGGCACGAAGGTGACGCTGCCGGCCGCGATGTGCAGCGCGCCGCTGTCGATCTCGTCCATCACGCGCCGGATCCCGAGCGTGCCGCACACTTCGTTGCCGTGGGTCGCGCCCATGATGATCACGCGCGGGCCGGCTTGCAGGGCGCTGTAGTTGATGGATTTGAACTGGAACTGGCGGGAAGTGGTCATGGATCGGCGATCAAGGATAGGTGGCGGTATTTTATCGGGAAATCGCGCGCCGCCGAAACTTTGGCCGGGGCTGGCCCACGCGGTAAAATCGGGGCGGGCGGATCGCGTCGATTCGCCGTTCACGAACGCGTACAAGGAAACAGCATGGCCAAGAAAGAAGAACTCGACGAAGAAACGATGGCGATCATCAACTGGTGCATCGAAGTCGAAGGCTTCCTGGTCGCCGGCGGCGCCACCGTCAAGCAGGCGCAGGACCATATCGAAGAAGAGATCGAATGGTTCACCGACCAGTTCTATGACGGCCTGTCGCCGGAAGAAGCGGCCAAGGAGGCGCTGGCTTAACTGCGGTCGACGATCCGGCTGATCTTGCCGTCGGCAAAGCCGAATTCGCTGACGCCGGCCAGTTCCAGCACGGTGCCGGCAGGCGGGCCGCCCGGGATATCCCGCGCCAGCTTGCCGCGGTAGGCGATGTCGACGTTCACGCCGCTGCCGACGGATTCCCAGCGGGTGACCGACTGCTCACGCTCGGCGAACACGTCGCTGGCCTGCTCGGCCAGCGCGCGGAACGCGGCGATCCCCTGCGCCTGCGCCGTCAGTTCGCCGCCCGCGTAGTTTTCGAAGCTGACGCCGGGCGACAACACAGCGAGCATGCGCTCGAGGTCAAACGCGTTGTAGGCGGCGATGTATTCGATGATCAGCGCTCTGGCATCGAGCTTGTCCATGGCGTGCTCCTGGTGAGGGTGCCCGGTTTGACCGGCGTCGGATCAGCATAGCCGAAGCACCGGCCTTGCAAACTCACTTATTTCCACCTGTGCGGCCATCAGCTTGGCCAGCGGCCAGCGGCTAGCTGCGCGCTTCGATCACCCCGAACCCGGCCGGCGCATCGCCCAGGAAGGCCAGCACCGCATGCGCCTGGATATTCGCGTCGTACCCGGCATTGGCCGCGATCTGCTCGCGCAGGCCCGGCACGATGTCGGGCGTGTGCGGATGGCGGTAGGCGCGGATCAGCAGATGCACCAGGTCGGCCGGCGCATCGGCGCGGCGCAGGCGCGATTCGATCACGGCCAGCAGCGCGCGCTGCATGCGCGGCGTGGGATTGCGGATCTCGCCGAACACGTGCGGCGTGTTGGCGATGGCGGCGCAGACGATGCTTTCCATCTGCTCGGCCTTGAGATCGGACGGGATGTCGAAATAGGCCTTGTTCCAGCGCGTGTGCAGGTTGGCGTGGCCGCGCGGAAAGCGGTCGGCGTTTTCCAGGCCCAGCGCGTGGCTGGCGCGCGAGAGCAGCTCGCCCAGGGTGTCTAGCAGGGCCATGTCGGGAGGTATTGCGTTTGTGTCATCCCGCGAGTGTAGCGCATGGCGTGCCGGCCCGCACAGGGGCAGTCCCCCGGCGGCGCCGCACGACAAACGGGTTGCGCTTCAGCCGAAGCGCCCGCTACGAAAATCCTCGACCGCCTGCACCAGCTCGGCCTGGGTATTCATCACGAACGGACCGTACTGCGCAATCGGCTCATTCAGCGGCCGCCCGGCCAGCACCAGCATGCGGGTAGCGGCCAGCGCCTTGATCCGCACGCCATCGGCGCCAGGTGCGTTGTCCAGGATCGCCATGCGCGTCGACGGCACGCCCTTGCCCTCGATCACAACCTCGCCGCGGAACACATACACGAACGCATTGTGCCCGGCCGGCAGCGGCTGCTCGAAGATGACGCCGGCCGGGATCTCCAAATCCAGGTACAGCGGCTCGGTGTGGGCACGCTGCACGGCGCCCGCCACGCCATGGCTGCTGCCGGCGATCACCTGCACCGTGACGCCGCCTGGCGTGGTAAAGCGCGGCACCTCGTCAGCCGGGATGTCGCGGTACCACGGCGCCATCAGCTTGTCCGTAGAGGGCAGGTTGAGCCACAACTGGAAACCTTCCATCAGGCCTTCGGTCTGCTCCGGCATTTCGGAGTGCGCCACGCCGCGTCCGGCCGTCATCCACTGCACGCCGCCGTCCGTCACCAGGCCTTCGTTGCCGGCGCTGTCGCGGTGGCGCATGCGCCCGGCCAGCATATAGGTGATGGTCTCGAAGCCGCGGTGCGGGTGTTCCGGGAAGCCGGCGATATAGTCGCCCGGCTTGTCGCTGCCGAAGGCGTCGAGCATCAAAAACGGGTCCAGGCGGCGCTGCAGGGGACCGGTGAGCACGCGGTTGATCTTGACGCCTGCGCCGTCCATCACGAACTGGCCGTTGATGATGCGTTCGACGCCGCGCGTTTTCGCGATGCGGGTGTCAAATGCGCTGTCGGGTGCTGGGTCGATTTCGCTCGTGCTCATGCTGCTCTCCTGTTGAAACGCGCCGCCTGGCGGGCGGCGGTGAATTACGCCAGTGCTGCTTCGATCGCGGCGTTGGCGGCGGCCTGGCCATTGGCCACGGCATCCGGTCCCATCGCCATGCCCGACGAATAGATGAAGGTCTGGTCGGTCAGGCCCAGGAAGCCCAGCAGTGCGCGCATCTGCGGCACTTGCGGGTCATTCGCTTCTTCGTAGACGCCGCCACGGGCGGCCGCCACGTACACTTTTTTATTCTTGAGCAGGCCTTCAGGGCCGGTCTCGGTGTAGCGGAACGTGACGCCGGCGCGGGCAATCGCATCGAACCAGCTTTTCAGTTGCACCGGCATCGCGAAGTTGTACATCGGCGCGCCGAGCACGATCACGTCGGCGCCTTGCGCTTCCAGGATCAGGGCGTCGTCCTGCTGCACGCGCGCCAGCTGCTCCGGGCTGCGCTGCTCGGCCGGGGTGAACAGGGCGCCGAGGGCGGCGCCGTCCAGCAGTGGATGCGGCTGTGCGCCCAGGTCGCGCCGGATGACGGTCGCGCCGGGATTGGCGGCGACCAGCCTGGCCACGATCTGGTCCGTGACGCGGGTCGATTCCGATGCGTCGCCGCGTACGCTGGTGGTGATCTGCAGAATGTTCATGATGTGTCCTTGGTGGTCGGTTGAGATTCGATGGGGACACTTTAGCAATTCCAAAAACGATTCGGAAGCCAGTAGAATGGATAACATTATTCCGCTGGTGAGACAATTATGGATGTAGAACCGAATGACCTGCTGCTCTTCGCGCGCATTGTCGAGGCGGGCAGCTTCAGCCGCGCCGCAGAGCGCGTCAAGCAACCGAAGTCGACCGTCTCGCGCCGGCTGGCGCTGCTGGAAACGACACTGGGCGAGCGCTTGCTGCAGCGAACCACGCGCAAGCTGGTGGTGACCGAGTTCGGCGCCAGCCTGTATGAGCACGCGCGGCGGGTGGCCGAAGAAGCCGATGCCGCCGGCGCGCTGGCCCAGCACCGCCAGGGCACGCCCAGCGGCAAGCTGCGCATCTCGGCACCGGGCGACTTCGCCAACAGCCTTAACGACGTCATGGCGCGCTTCCTGGCGCGCTATCCGCAGGTGGCGCTCGAACTCGACCTGTCGCCGCGCCGGGTCGACCTGGTGGCCGAGAATTTCGACATCGCGATCCGGATGGGCGATCTGCCGGACGACGCCACCCTGAGTGCGCGCCCGATCACGCTCGAGCAGCCGGGCCTGTACGCGGCGCCAGGCTACCTGGCACTGCACGGCATCCCGGAACACCCGGACGACCTGGCGGCGCATGACCTGCTGTGCATACTCAGTCGCAGCGGCGGCGCTGTGCCCTGGGTTCTGGCGCGCGGCAAGGTGCGCTGGGAACGGGCGCTGCCAGCGCGGCTCACCGCCAATTCGCCCGACCTGCTGGCGCGGGTGGCCGCGCGCGGCGCCGGCATTGCGCTGAGCTCGACACAGTTCGCCCAGCCCTACCTGCAGACCGGGGAGCTGGTGCGGGTGTTGCCGGAGTGGGAGATGCCGAGCGCGAACGGCTGGGCGGTGTTCCCGAGCCGCAAGCTGATGCCGGCCAAGACCCGGGTGTTCCTGGACATGATGCACGACGCCTGCCGCGAACATGGGCATGCGCCGGCGGTGGCTGGCAATGCCGCGGCGGCGGCTGGGCTCTAACGCTGCGGCGGGCGGTTGCCCATCATTTCGCCCAGGCGCACGCCGCGTTCCGGCGCCCAGTCGGGGTTGAACGAAATCGCATCTTTCTGGAACAGCATCACGATGGTGGAGCCGAGCAGGAAGCGGCCCATCTCGTCGCCTTTTTTCAGCGTCACCTGGCCCGGCTCGTAGTGCCAGTCGCAGATGCGCGTCATGCGCGGCGGATTGACCACGCCGTGCCACACGGTGGCCATGCTGCCGACGATGGTGGCGCCCACCAGGGTCATCACGAAGGGCCCGAATTCATCGTTCTCGAACACGCACACCACGCGCTCGTTGCGCGCGAACAGCCCCGGCACCCCGCGCGCCGTGGTCGGATTGACCGAAAACAGCTTGCCCGGCACATAGATCATGCGCGTCAGGCGGCCGTCGCACGGCATGTGCAGGCGGTGGTAGTCCTTCGGGCTCAGGTACAGGTTGGCGAAGTGGCCGTGCTGGAAGTGCGCCGCCAGGGTCGCGTCGCCGCCGACCAGTTCGGCCGTGGTGAACTTGTGGCCCTTGGCCTGGAAAATATGGTGGTCGTCGATGTCGCCGAACTGGCTGATCGCGCCGTCGACCGGGCACACGTAATCGGCCTGGGCCAGCGGGCGCACGCCGTCGCGCAGGGCGCGGGTGAAGAATTCATTGAAGCTCGGGTAGCTGGCGATGTCCGGATTGACGGCTTCTTCCATGTTGACGCCGTACTTGCCCACGAACCAGCGGATCAGGCGGGTCGTCATGGCGCCGCCCTTGGCGCCCGCGACGCGGCCGGCGAAATTGGTCATCGCCTGCTTCGGCATCACGTATTGGGGCAAGACTTTTATGCGGGACACGGGCGATCGCCTTTCACGGAAAAGTGCGCATTATAACTGGGTGAATCAATCAAATGCTTGTTGGAAATACCATTTTCCAGATCGGCACCGCTTGAGTTTACTCCAGGTCGCAGGGCAGTGGCGGACGGTGCCGCATGCGCTGCGCATGAGAAGTTAATGATACTACTGACAGTAATTTATTGATGCTAGAAGATAGCAATCTAAACTTCCATAAATAAGTTTACATTGTGCCATTGGTTGGCATACATTCTCTCCACAACTGTTCAATAACCATGGAGAGAAACCGCGATGAAGCACAGCTCGTCTTGCCGTTGCATCCCCTTGTTGCTGGTTGCGCTCTGCGCCGACCCGGCGCGTGCCCAGCAGGACCTGGCCGACGCCAGCGCCACGCCCCAGGTCGAAATCAAGGGCGCCGCGTACGACGCCCGGCGTGACGACACCGCCAGCCGCATCGTCATCAAGCGCGACGAGATCACGCGCTACGGCGAGCGTTCACTGCTGGACGTGCTCAAGCGCTTGCCCGGCGTGACGATCGACACAAGCGGTGGCCGCGGCGGGACGATTCAACTGCGCGGGCTGGGCGCCTACACCCAGGTCCTGGTCAACGGCGAACGGGTGCCGAGCGGCTTCAGCTTCGATTCGCTGTCGCCCGACGTCATCGAGCGGATCGAAGTGCTGCGCGCGGCCAGCGCCGACCTGCCGACCCAGGGCGTGGCCGGCACCATCAACATCATCCTGCGCCGCGCGTCGGGCAAGGCCGAGCGCCAGTTCAAGCTCGGCATGCTGCAGTCGTCGCTGTTTCGCGGCCCCAGCGCATCCTTCCGGGTCAGCGACCAGGCCGGCGCGCTGGCGTATTCGCTGGCGGCCGACCTGCAACTGGAGCGTTTCAGCCGGGTCTGGGACGGGGTCGAAGAAAATACCGGTCTTGACGGCGTGCTCGACCGCCGACGCCTGACCATCACGCCCGAACGCGGCCGCATGCGGCGCCTGAACCTGACGCCGCGCGTCGAGTGGACGTCTGGCGCTGGCGACAAGCTGAGCCTGGAAACCCTGGTCAACCTGAATCGCTTCCGCAACGACGCGCCGTCGACCGTCACCACCCTGGTCGGCGCGCCGCCGCCGGTGCCGGTCGTGGGCAATGCGATGCGCGCCGATGCCGAAGACCTTGCCGCCAACCTCGGCTGGACGCGCGAGCTGGCCTCCGGCGCCAGCATGGAAGCCAAGCTCGGCTTCAAAGGGGAGAACAGCGATAACCTCATCCGGCGCCGGGGGCTGGATCCGCTCGGCCAGATCGCCACCGATGGCACTGTCGACACCCGTACCCGCGAGCGCGAACTCAATTCGACCGGCAAGTACCTGCGCAAGCTCGAGGCCGGCCACGTGATGGCGTTCGGCTGGGACGGCGGCTCGGCCTGGCGCGACGACGCGCGCCTCGAGCAGGACGCGGTGCGCGTGTTTCCAGCCGGCCTGGCGCTCGACGAACACTTCGACGGCCGCGTGACGCGGCTGGCGCTGTACGCCCAAGACGAGTGGAACATCACGCCGGCGTGGTCGATGTACCTGGGCGCGCGCTGGGAGGGCATCCGCACCCGGGTCAGCGGCAGCGTGCTCGCCGACGTCGACAACCGTTCCAGCGTATGGAGCCCGATCATGCAGACGCTGTACAAGATCCCCGGCCGCAAGGGCGACCAGCTGCGCCTGGCCTTGACCCGCACCTACAAGGCGCCGACCGTGCAGGACCTGATCCCGCGCCGCAATACCTGGGAAAACAACAGCGCCACCGAAGCCGATTACCAGGGCAATCCTGACTTGCAGCCCGAGCTGGCGCTGGGCGTCGACGCCGGTTACGAGCACTACTGGGCCGAGGGCGCCATGGTCTCGATCGGCGGCTCGCTGCGCCGCCTCAGCAACATCATCAGCAACCAGATTTATTTCGACGGCTACCGCTGGGTGTTCACGCCGGTCAACGACGGCCGCGCCCAAAGCCGCTCGCTCGAACTGGAGACCAAGTTCCCGCTCAAGTCCTTGTATGCGGGTGCGCCGGCGATCGACCTGCGCGTCGCCGTCAGCCGCCACTGGTCGCGGGTCGACGCGGTACCCGGCCCCGACAACCGCCTCGAGCGCCAGACGCCGTTGTCGGCCAACGCCGGCATCGACTGGCGCGCGGGCGCGATCAGCGCCGGCGCCAGCGTTACTTATGTACGCAATGGCCTGGTGCGGGTAAGCGCCAACCGCACATTCTGGTCCGGGCCGCGCACCGATCTGGGCGCCTACGCCGCCTGGAAGTTCACGCCGAAGCAGGAGCTGCGCCTGGCACTGTCGAACCTGCGCGCCCAGGACAACGGTTTCGATGTCTCGTACGCCGACCCGGCGAGCGGCACCGAGACCCGCCGCTGGCGCTATCCGGGCACGGTGCGCACCCAGCTCACCTACGAGATGAACTTCTGATCGTTCAGGCCAGCCGCATCGTCACTGACCCCATGAAGGCGGTCGGCGTCATGCCGCCCGGCCGTGATTGCGGAAGTAGCGGCGCGCCACGATCAGCGCCAGCAGCTGGAACCCGGCGCAGACGAAGAAGCTGCTGCCGATGCGCCAGTCGTTCGGCGGCAGGTGGCTCACGGCGCTCAGGATGCCGGTGCCGATCAGCGGCGTGATGATCACGGCCAGGCTGCCGATCGACTGCAGGGATCCCATCAATTCGCCCTGCTGGTCGGCCTGCGACGATTTCGACACGATGCCCTGCAGCGCCGGCGCGGCGGCAAATGCCAGCACGTTACACAGGATGAACAGGTACATCATCCAGCCTTCGGTGGCCAGGCCATAGGCGGCGTAGGTGAGGGCGCCCGATCCGAGTCCCAGCAGCGACAGGCGCACGTCGCCGAAGCGCCGGATCAGCCAACCCAGCAGCCCGGCCTGCACCACCACCGAGGCCAGGCCGACACAGAACATGGCGATGCCGTTGTCGCGCGGACTCCAGCCAAAGCGGAAGGTGGTGTACAGCACCCAGGTTGAATTCATCATCATCTGGGCGAAGGTGGTGAGCGCGATCACGGTCACCAGGCCGCGGATGTCCTGCCGCCGCACCAGGCGCAGCACGGCGGTGAATGGATTCAGGCGCGCCAGTTGCAGCGGTTTGCGCATGCCGGCGGGGAGCGACTCGGGCACCAGAAAGTAGCCATACACCAGGTTGGCCGCCGACAGCGCGGCCGCCACGTAGAACGGCAGGCGCACGTCGCCTTCGCCCAGCAGGCCGCCCAGCATCGGGCCGCAGATGAAGCCCAGGCCAAAGGCGGCGCCGATCTTGCCGAAGCTCTTGGCACGGTCGTCGTGGGTCGAGATGTCGGACGCGTAGGCCGACGCCACCGACATGCTGCTTGATGCCATCCCGCCGATCACGCGTCCGACGAAGATCCAGGCCAGGCTGGGCGCCCACGCCGTCACCAGGAAGTTCAGGCACATGCCGGCCATCGAATAGAGCAGCACCGGACGCCGCCCGATGCGGTCGCTGAGCGCGCCCAGCGCCGGCATGCACAGGAACTGCAGCAGGCCGAACACGGTGGCCATCACGCCGTACCACAGCGCCTGTTCGTCGGGAGCGGCCACGAAGCGGCCCACGATCAGGGGAAACACCGGAATCAACAGGCCGATGCCGAGCATGTCGATGAAGACGCAGACCAGGACGAAATTGAGCTTGCCGGTGGTGGCAGGTGGCGCGAGCGAACTCGGACTGGTCATGAAGATCCCGGACGACGTGAATTTTTTATCTTAGCATTGGCGCCCGCGCGTCACAGGCCGTCGCTGGCGCGACTATTCATCCCGCATGGCGGGCGCTGCGCCGCACCACTCGGCGGCGAAGTCCTCGCGAAACGCCAGCAACTGCGCCAGCCGTTCGCGCCCCAGCGCGCGGCCGGTCTCCAGCCCCATCATGTCCGGCAGCTGCGCCAGCTTGACCATGATGTGGTCGAGCGCATACAGCCGATCGTCCAGCGCGCGCTGCTTCCCCAGCGGATCGTCGGGATGGGCCAGGCTGCTGCCCATGCGCCCGGCAATGTAGAACAGGCGCGCCAGTCCCACCAGGCCCAGGCCGTCGAGGCGGTCGGCGTCCTGCACGATCCTGGCCTCGATCGTCTCGGCGGCAATCGCGGCCGAAAAGCTGTGCGCCTCGATCGCGTGCGCCACCGCATCGAGTTTCTCGGGCGGGAAGCCGATCCCGGTCAGCTGCGTCCGCGCCAGCAGCGCCGAGCGGCGCGAGGCCTGGTCGCGCTCCGGATCGTTCTTCGGCAGGTTGACCAGGTCGTGCAGGTAGCTCGCGGCCAGCACCACAAGGCGGTCGGCTTCGGGATGGTGCGCCAGCAACGACTGCGCATTGCGCCAGACGCGGTCAAGATGGGCGCCGTCGTGGGCGCCGTCGTGGGCGCCGTCGTGGGCGCCGTCGTTGCCGCCGGCGCTGGCGGCCAGTGCGACAAGTTTGTTGCGCCAGGCGGCCAGGTCATTCATCAGACCATCTCATTTGCTTGGTTCCGGTACGTGAAGCGGCGCGGCGCGTTGCGACAGTGCGTCCGCTTCCAGGTTCTTGTGGCGCGGGATCCAGCGCAGCGTGGCGCCGGGCAGGCGCGCGAGCAGGGCGCGCGCCTCATCGCGGTAACTGCGCAGCGATGGCGCGGCGGCGCAATCGGGCGCGTTGACGTCGTCGATCACGCCCTGGCTGTCGCCCATCACGGCCAGGTCGTGCGCGCCATGTTCGAGCGCGGCGCGCAAGACGGCGATCAGGGCCCGATATTCGGCTTCGCTGCTGTTGCCATAGCCGCCGTCGAGCGCGAGTTCGATGCGCTGCTGGCCCGGCCCGGCCAGCACGCCGCCCAGGGCGCAGCGCCCCGGATTCGGGCGCGCCGAGCCATCGAACCAGGCGCGCCATGCGCTCTTGCCCGGCGCCGCACTGCGCAGCCGTGCTGCCGCCGCATCGGCCTGGCGCCGCGCCGCCTGCAGTGCGGCATGCTGACGCTGCGCCGCGCGCTCGCTCAGTAAATGGTCGAGGCCAGCGACGCCGGCGGCCAGGCGCAAGGTGCGCCGCAGCGCTTCGCATTCGTCGATGCCGGCGCGTTCGGCCAGGCGCCGGCTGGCGGCGATGTCGGTTTTAAAAGCGGCGGCGCGCAGGGCGGCGAGGTCGGTCATGGCGTGAGCATAACCGATTCCAGATTGTTGACATAAGTTAAGACTTTTGAAACACTCGGGTCGTCGTCCCACCTTCGTGTCCGCCACCAGGAGAATCCATGCGTCCGTATCGCCACGCTGTCCGCCTGTCCCTGTTCGCCCTGCTCGCCGGCGCCGTCCTCGCGCCCGGCATCGCGGCAAGCCAGGCCGCCAGAGCGCAGAACGCCGCGCCGCCCAAGCCGGCGGCCAAGGCCGTCAAGCGCTACACCATCGAACAGTTCATGGCGACGACCTCGCTCACCGGCGCCTCGTTCAGCAAGGACGAACGACAGATCCTCTTCAACAGCAACGAATCGGGCATCTTCAACGCCTACACGGTGGCGGTCGGCGGCGGCGCCCCGCGCGCGCTCACCGCCTCCAGCACCGACAGCACCTACGCAGTCGACTATTTCTACAACGACGACCGGGTGCTGTTGACGCGCGACGCCGGCGGCGACGAGCAGAACCACCTGTACGTGCGCGAGCTCGATGGCCGTGAGCGCGACCTGACCCCGGGCGCCAGGCTCAAGGCCTCGTTCGCCGGCTGGAAGCCGGACGGCAGCGGCTTCTACGTGGTGACCAATGAGCGCGATCCGAAGTTCTTCGACCTGTACTTGTACAACGCCGCCGACTACGGGCGCACGCTGGTGTACCAGAACGACAGCGGCATGAACGTCTCGACCATCAGCCGCGACGGCAACTGGCTCGCCTTCAACAAGCCCAATACCACGTCCGACAGCGACATCTATCTGTACGATGTGCGCACGCGCAAGATGAAGCACATCACGCCGCACACCGACCCGGCCAGCTACAGCGCCGCCAGCTTCGACCCGGACTCGAAGCGCCTGCTCTACACCAGCAATGCCGACGGCGAGTTCGCGCGCATCGTCGCCTATGACCTGGCCAGCGGCGCCACGAGCGAGGTCGAAAAAGCCGACTGGGACCTGCTCGGCACCGGCTACTCGCGCAACGGTCGCCACCGCATCAGCCTGGTCAACCGCGACGGCAGCATCGACGTGCGCGTGTACGACAGCGGCGGCAAGCCGGTCGCACTGCCCAAGCTGCCGGGCGGCGAGATGCGCCAGGTGACGTTCTCGGCCAGCGGCAAGCGGATGGCCTTCTACCTCAATGGCGACCGTTCGCCCAACAACCTGTACGTGCACGATTTCGGCAGCGGCAAGACCACGCAGCTCACGCGCAGCCTCAATCCCGCGATCGATCCGGATCACCTGGTCGAGGCCGAGGTGGTGCGCTTTCGCTCGTTCGACGGAACCGTGATCCCGTCGATCTACTACAAGCCGAAAGGCGCGGCGCCGAATGCGAAAGTGCCGGCGCTGGTGTACGTGCACGGCGGCCCGGGCGGGCAGACCATGCGCGGCTACAACGCCCAGATCCAGTACCTGGTCAACCATGATTACGCGGTGCTGGGCATCAACAACCGCGGCAGCTCGGGCTATGGCAAGACCTTCTTCCGCGCCGACGACCGCAAGCACGGCATGGAGCCGCTGTGGGACTGCGTCGAAGCCAAGACCTGGCTGGCCAGCCAGGGCTACATCGATGGTGAGCGGATCGGCATCATGGGCGGCAGCTACGGCGGCTACATGACGCTGGCGGCGCTGGCGTTCCGGCCCGAGGCGTTCAAGGTCGGCATCGATATCTTCGGGGTCAGCAACTGGGTGCGCACGCTCGAGAGCATTCCGCCGTACTGGGAAGCGCAGCGCAAGGCGCTGTACGACGAGATCGGCGACCCGGTCAAGGACAAGGCGTTACTGGTCGCGACCTCGCCGCTGTTCCACGCGCACCAGATCCGCAAGCCCCTGATGGTGATCCAGGGCGCCAACGATCCGCGCGTGATCAAGCCGGAAAGCGACGAGATCGTGGCGGCGGTGCGCAAGAAAGGCGTCGAGGTCGAGTACATCGTGTTCGACGACGAAGGTCACGGCTTCTCGAAGAAGAAGAATCAGGCGCAGGCCAGCGCGAAGATACTCGCGTTCCTGGACCAGCACCTGAAGCCTTGATCAGCGGCGGTAAGGATTGTCCGGGCGGCGGTCGTGGCGGTTGCGCACGCCGTCGCCATCGCGGTCGCGGTCATGGCGGTTGCTGATGCCGTCGTTGTCGCGGTCACGATCGCGGTGGTTCGGGATGCCATCGCGGTCGGTGTCGCGCCAGCGGCCGTCACGGCCACCGTGCTGGTAGCCATGGCCGTAACCGTGTCCGCGGCGCTCATGGCGGTCGTAGCGGTCATGGTCGCGGTAGCCGCCCGCAACCACATGGGCCGGGCCGTGATGGCGGCTCCAGCGTGACGGCTCCATATACCAGCGGCCCCCGCGCTGGCGCCAGCTCGGCGCCGCGTACACATAGCCGGGGCGGGCCGCGATGTAGTGGCCCGGCACCCAGGCGTGGCGCTGGCTGCGCCATTGCCAGTAGCCCGGCGCCCAGACGTAGCCGCGGCGCGGGCCGGGAATGCGCTCATAGATCGGCGCCGGCGGTGCGCTGCTGATGATGACGGATACGTGCGGCTGGGCGTTCGACGGCAGCGGCGCGTAGGCAGCGGCGCCAATCAGGCCGAGGGCTGCGAAGGTGAGGGCGGTTTTCATGTTTGTCTCCAGGTCCGGATAGCCGATGACGCAAATATAGCAATCCGGATTCCTGCAAAGACAGTTTGAAGCAAGTTCTTACAACTGAAACAGATCAGCGCGCAGCGATCATCATGACGCGTTTTTCGCTGGCATCGGGACGCCTGGCGCTGACCACGACGGTCGCCATCTTGCCGCTCGTCGCCACCGCCGCGCCGTAGGCAAGGGTTGTGTGCTGGTCGGCGTGCGCATCGGCTTCGGCGATCCCGCCGCCGAGGTAGCTGGCCGGCACTGCCACCAGCGCGGCGACGATGAAGGTGGCTTCCATGTGCTTGAGGATGTTCATGATGTTTCTCCTGCGGTGGGGTGGTCGATGTGCTTACTCTAGGCGCGCCTTGCAGCCACTTCCAGCGGCGTGCGACGGGCGGTCAGAAATGCGGGACGGCCTGCGTAAATACCGGTTCGAAGGCGTGCGCGCGAGCGTTTCAGGCGCCCCCTGCTAGTGATCTGCGAAGGGCGCGCGGGCGCCCGCCGACTTTGCACCCGGACCAGCACATGCCAGGCACGTTCACCACGCTGTTCGATTTCCTGTGCGCCAGCCAGACGGCGCGCCGGCGTGCGCGCAATCTGCGCGCCGGCGGGCGTAGTCGCGCGGGCGCCCGGCTCGGGGTGCGCTTGCCCTGGTCGGCCTGGCTGACGGGCGGCTGGCTGTGGGCCTCGGTGATCCTGGCCAGTGGCGGCGCGCTGGCGCTGGCGCTGCATGCGCGCGCGCTGCCCGCGGGCGACGAGGGCGTGCCGGGCGCCGCCGCCATCGCTGCACTGCAGGCGATCGCGCCCGGCCTGCGGGTGGTGGTGCCGCGCGAACCCGGCGTCACGCTGAGCCAGCAGGCCGGGCTCGCGCTGCTGGTGGCCGCCGGCGCGAGTCCGGGCCCCGCAGTCCGCATCGATCTGTGCACCCAGATGCTCGATCCGGCCAATCCGGTGCTGCTGCCGCTACGCATCGGCTATCCGTTCGAAGACGCCGCCGCCATCGCGCGCGCGCAGGGCGCGCCCTCGCGCGCAGTGCTGCTGGCGCGGCCCGGGTCCGACATGCCACGGGTGCAGGTCAGCGGCAATGCGGCGCAGGGTTTGACACTGCACTGGGACGCGGGCGCCGGCACTGCCGGCTGGACCGGCGACGCGGCGGCAGGGCGCATCACGCGCGCGCGCCAGGGCCAGGCGGCGCTTGGCCGCAGCGGCTGGCTGGTGTGGAACGGCCAGGCGCTGCGCTTTGCGCGCCAGGCCAGCAGCGCCTGCCCGCAAGCGGGCGAACTGGTGCTGACCCAGTATCAGGCGGGGCCGAACAGCAGGCGCTTCGCGCCGGCGCCGGCGCTGGTGCAGGCGTTTCCGGCGAGCGCCGAGCCGGTCTCGCTGCGCCTGGCGCCGGGCAGCTATACGGTGCCGCTGGCGCCTGGCCCCGGCATGGAAGACCAGGCCCTGTTCGAGGCGTTGCGCGCGCGCGGCCTGCTGCGGCTGGGCGGCGATGGCCTGATCGAACTGGCGCCGCGCGACCTGCTGGCCTGGCACGCGGCGGCGCCGCAAGACCGCGCGCCGCTGCCCGGCTGGTCGCACCTGGCGCTGGGCGCCGGCGACCGGCGCCTGCTCGAGCGCCTGCACGGGCGCGCCGATGGCGCCTTCGTGCGCGAGCAGGTGCGCATCTTCAACAGCGAACGGCGGCTGGTGGCCTGGCGCGAGCGGCCCGGCAGCAGCGCCGGCTGGCATGCCAGCGTGGGCGGCGCGCCGGCGCCGCGCGAAGCCGGCCTGCCGCTGGCGGCGATGCGCCTGTTCGCGCGCCTGCCGCAAGGCTGGGAAGCCTGGAACCGGGTCGGCGGCTGGGGCGGCGGGCGTGACGCCCAGTTGGTGACGCTGAGCGCGGCGGTGACGCCGGGCCAGGCCCGCGTCGAATTGCTGGTGGCGGGACGGGTGCGCAGCGCTTCCGGCGCCAGCGCGCAGGTGGCCGGCGCCTGCGACGGGCGCGCCTGTCCCGACGCCGACGCGGTGCGCCGCGTAGTCTTGACGCCGCTGGCCGGCGCCAGCACGATGTCGCTGCAGGTCGCGCCGCTCGACCTGGCGAAACTGTCGGGCGAGGCCGATGCGGCCTATCGCCACCTGCGCCTGGTCGACGGCCGCCTGGCCTGGCAAGTGGTGCCGACGTCGGTCAAGGCTGGGCGTCCGGCGCCAGTGCCGGTGCGCCTGCTCGATCGCGACGGCGGCGTGCTGTGGGCCGATGGGGCGCCGTCGGACGCCGCGATGCAAGCCGGCCTGGCGCCGCTGCTGGGCGTGCACCGCGCCCAGGATGGCAGCGTGGCCGGCATACTGGCGCGCCTGGGGGGCGCCCAACACCAGGCGCGCCTCAGCCTCGACCTGGACCTGCAGGCGCAGGCGCAGCAGGCGCTCGACTGCATCGGCCTGCACGCCGGAAAGCTCGACAAGGGCGGTTGCCAGGGCGGCGCGGCGCCAGTGGCCGAACGGCGCGCCGGTCTGGTGCTGCTCGACGCCGGCAGCGGCGACATCCTGGCCGCCGCCTCGAGCGGCGCCGGCCAGGTCGACCCGGCGCAGTGGAATGAAGTGCGCGACTTCGACCGCGCCGATCCGGCGCGCAGCCCGCTGCGCGTGGCCGCCTTCCAGCACGACGGCGGCGCCCACCGCGCACCCGGTTCGACCTTCAAGGTGATCACCGCGCTCGGCCTGGAACTGGCCGCGCAGGGCGACCCGCGGCTCGACGCGCTGCTGGGCGGCTTGCCGTTGCCGGCGCTCGAGCGCATCGCGCGCGAGGGCGGCTATGGTTTCCGCACCGGCGCCTCGAGCTATCCGTACGACACCGGCCGCGCCCACATCACCAACTTCCGCGACCAGATCACCGGCGCGCGCCTCGACGCCGGGCGGCTGGGCGTGGCGCAGGCGCTGGCGCACAGCGTCAATACCTGGTTTGCCTGGAGCGCGGAGCTGAGCGACCGCACGCTGCTCGGCCAGCCCGACGGCGGCATGCCCGGCGCGCGCGAACTCGAACCCGGCGCGCTCGACAGCGCGCGGCCGGTGGCGGCGATGGCGCGCCGGCTCGGCTTCGGCGCGCCGCTGCGGCTCGACGGCGGCCTGCTGCCGCCCGAACTGCGCCTGTCGCCATGGGACGCGCTGCAGGCCAGCGCCTCGAGCCTGGACCCGGTGCACAGCCGCCACGAGCTGCGCCAGATGGCGATCGGCCTGCGCATGCAGACTACGCCGCTGCAGATGGCGCTGGTGGCGGCAGCGGTGGGCGAGGGCCGCAGCGTGACCCCGCGCCTGCTGCTCGCGCTCGACGCTCGCCAGGCCCGGGCCAGCAGCGGCGCAAAGCTCGGCGTGCGGCTCGATCGCATCCGCGCCGGCCTGAAAGGCGTGATCGATGGCGGCACCGCGGCCGGCGCCTTCCGGGACCCGGCCTTGAATGGCCTGCGCCCCGGCCTGTATGGCAAGACCGGCACCGCGCCGGTAGGCGAGGATGGGCTGGCGACCGTCTGGTTCATGGGCTGGCTCGAGCCGGGCAGCCTGCCGGGCCAGACCCGGCGCCTGGCCTTTGCCGCGTTTGTCAGCCACTCGCCGGCCACCGGCGGTGGGCATGCGGCGCCGGTCGTCGCGGCGCTACTGCGCTCGATGGCCGAGCGGTCGAGTGAATTGAAGGGTAAATAGCCCGCTTCTGCGCGCCTCAGCGCCGTGTTTGTATGGCATCATCTGTTTCAATCCGCCACGAAGCGGAACAGCGATACAGCGTGATGAGGGCGAGAAGTATGCGTTTGCCGGGAACCCGGTACCAGGAGCACGGTTGGGAGCAGGTCCGCAAGTTGCTGGGTCAGTGCTCCCTGCAGGCGTTCGGCCATCTGGATGCGGCGCTGCTGCTCGGTGCGGAATGCGAACAGTCATTGGCGGCGTATGTCGAGGGCGTGGCGCCACTGCTGCAGGCGGCCGGCGCGCGCGGCCAGGAAGCCGGCAACAGCTACGGCGACAGTGTGGCCGAACTGGCGCTGACGCTGGTGTTCGAATTGCAGGCGCGTCCCGCCGACTGGCGCGCCCTGTGCGCCGCCGTCGCCACCGAACATGCGCGGGTTGGCGCCTTCTGGTCCCGCCCCGGTGGCGAAGCCCAGCTGCGCAAGAAATTCAACGACCTGTACGCCGTACTGCGCGACAAGGTCGATAGCGACAACTACCAAGTCGCCTGTGGCCGCGCGTGCAGCCCGAACCGCATCTACGCCTATCGCATGCTCGACACGGCCTACCATGAGCTGGCGCGCCTGTTCGCAGCCTGGCACCAGCACCTCGAAGAGGTCGGCGCGGTGCTGGGGCGCAGCATCCTTGCGCTGCCGATCGAAGCGCGCCAGTTGCGCTCGATCGCCGACTGCCGCCCTGAATGGATCCTGCGCTGGAGCGAAAGCCAGGCGCGCTTCGCCGGCGCACCCGGGCCACTGCATACCAGATCCAAGCGCTTCGCCGCACTCAAGGACAATCCCGCCAGGATCGGCGCCATGCTGCGCGAAATCGGCGACTACGAACAACTCTCGGCCAACGCCGACCGTGACTGGCTGCAGGATCGTGAAGACGCCGGCGCCTGGCTGGACGACTACTGGCGCGTGCTGGGCGAGTCCGAGTCTGGCGTCACGCCCGGTCCCGACCAGATCCTGGAAGCGCAGCAGGACCAGCTGGCGGCAGGCGAGCCTGCGCCGCCGGTCGCGCCCGAAGCGGCTGCAGCCGACGCCGCTGAAGCGACGCAGCTGCTGCTCGCGCCGCAACAACTTTCTGTCGCCCCCGACTATCTGTCTGCAGCAGCGGCAGCCGAGGACCGCGCCAGCTGGGCGGCGCAGCAGATGGCGGACCATTCGCTGCCCGTGCGGCTGGCGGTCTACCTCAAGCTGCTGGGACCATTCGACGACAGTTATCCGTCCGAATGGCTGGGCGGCGCCAGCGGCGAGCTGCCGACGATGCAGCAATTGGCCGTGCTGGATGGGGTATCGCTGCCGACCCTGCGCAAGCGGCGCGACGCCGCGATCGCGCATTTGAACGCGGCGCCCGCGCCTGGCGCGGCAACCGAGGAGAAACGACAATGGGCATGACGCAACTGGACCGAAAACTGCACGCCAGGCTGCTGCTGGGCGGGCGCATCGAGGGCGACCGCCTGCTGCTGGGCGACGCGATTCTGGCAGCGGCGCTCGACGGCAGCCGCGCCTTGACGGCGGGTGAACGCGCGGCGCTGCAGGCGTCGCCGCTGACGCTGCGCCGTTTCAGGCAGCTGGCCGCCGCGCGCCGCCAGAACGCGGCGCCGGCGTGGTCGGGCAGCCACGGACTGCTGCGCGCAGCCGACAGTGGCGGCGGATTCGCGCTGCTCGAGACCGACGACGGCATGTGGCGCTTGCATGTAGTCGACAGTGGCGGCAAGCTGGGCGTAATCCTGCAGCTCGACCCGCAAGCGCCGGGTGCGGCGCAGATTCTGGATCGTCGAGTCGACGTGGTGGTGCGCGACGGCGCCGGCGCCATCGTATTGAAGGGGTGTCTGGATGCCGACGGCGAATGCGAAGGGCCATGGCCTTTCGCGGCCGCGCCGGCGGCGCATTTTCAGCAGCATGGAGCACGTTTCGACGTCACGCCCATCGCGTGACGGCGTCGGAAGGAAAGAGATGTTTGGTTCGCTGCTCAAGAATTGCCTGCAATTTTCCCTGCACCGCAGCCTCAGTCCGCGGCAATCGGAGAGCGCTGACGGGCGCCTGGGTGTGAGCGCGCTGGCGCTGCAGGCGCCGGCCGGTGCATCGGTGCCAGGCGCCTGCGCCGCAGTGCTGGTCGACGCCAATGGCCGCAGCCGGCGCTTGGCTGCGGGCGGCCGCATCGCGCTGCACGAAGGCGAAATCGCCTGGTGCGTGCATCCGGGCCCGTACAGCTGCGAGCTGGCGCCTTTCGCCGCTGCGCCCGAGATCGGCCTGCGCGTGAACTTCGCCATCGATGCCAGCGACCCGCGCGCCACCTATCAGCGATTCGACCTGTTCCTGGCCAGCGAAGGCGGGGCGGCGGTCGAACTGGACGGATTCACGGCAGCCATGGAAAACACGCTGCAGCGCGAACTGGCACAGGGCAATCTCGATCTGCCGCCATGCACCACGCTCGAAGAATGGAATGTCTTCCGAGCCGGTTTCAACCAACTGATGTACACCCGCTTCGGCGTGATCGTGGACGATTGCGTGCCGGTCGACCTGGGCGCCGCGCGTGACTATGCGCAGCTGCTCGAGACCCGAATGACGCAGCAACCGCTGGCGCCGCAGCAGCGCGACAGCGCCGCGCCGCTCGGTGCGCAGCAAGTCTTCGTGCCAGCCTGCGAAGATGCGCGCGCCTTGCGCCGCCTGTTCCTCGAGTTGCCGTGCCTGATGTGCGCAATCCGCCTGGCCGCGCTGCCGCAAGAGCAGGAACAGTTTCGCCAGCAGCAGGAACTGATGCGCCGGCTCGACCTGGTCAGCCTCGCGGTCGGCACCATGCCGGCGCTCGAACTGCGCGCCCCGAACCAGCCGCTGGCGCACGAAGAACAACTGCGCCGCGCGCGCCACAGCCGGCGCGCGGCCAGCGCGCTCGACGAAGCCTGGGCCATGCTGGCGCGCCTCAAGACCGGCGGCGACGCGGTGCTGGGGGTGTCGTTCGACGAAGCCGACCGCATCGTTGCCAACCTCGAATATGAAACCGCGGGCCGGCGCAGCGTCGCCGTGCCTGAAGAAGAGGTGGCGGCATGAGCGCGCCGCAGGAAGCCGTGTGCCGCAGCATCGCCGCCGATGGCGCGCTGCTGACCATCACCGCCACGCGCCGCCCGCGCGCCGGCCGTGCTGACGTCAAGTGCAGCGTGCCGGGCGACGCCGCGCTGGCCGAACGGATGCAGCAGGTGGTGCGCCTGGCGCGCCACACCGAGGCCCGGTTCGACAGCCGCGACCAGGTGCTGCTGAGCCTCGACCGCGCGCCGCCGGGCGACTGGCGTGATTGGGAGCTGGCCGCCGTGCTGGCCGACCGCATGGTGCGCGGCGTGCTGGTGGCGCGCGCTGGCCTCACCGCCAACGGCTGGTCAGATGCCTGGCACCTGGGGCACATCGATGGCCGCGCGCTGGCCAATGTGCCCGCCGGCGTGCTCGCCGGCGGCGCCGGCGGCCTGCCGCACCTGGGCGCGCTGAACGGCCAACCCGATCCCGCGGCCGCCGTATCGAGCGCGCGCGCCTGGTTCCCGATGCACAGCGGCGGCGCCGGGGACAGCCTGGGCTGGGTCGAGGTCAGCGTGCGTCCCGCGGCCGGGCAGGACGAAGATGCGGTCACGGCGCCAGGGTTTGACCCGGTGCGCCAGGCCGCCATCGCCGCCACCCTGACCGCGGCGCGTCACTTCGATGGGCGCGGCCAGAGCCAGTGGCGCACCACGGTGCGTTTTGGCGAGCCGCGTTTCCAGGGCGAGTCGTACCAGTTCGCGCTGGTGATGGCCGACCGCATCGCGCGCGGCCGCGAATTCCTGGCGCGCGGGCGCGTCATCGCCAGCGGCAGTTCGAGCGCCTGGCATGCGGGCAAGGTCGAAGCGGTCGAGGCGCTCGAGGCCAAATGCGCGCTGATCGCGCGCGAAGCGGCGCCGGGCGACCGGGTGCTGCTGCCGAAAGAATGGGAAACCGGCCTGCCGCCGGGCCTGCGCGAAACCTTGCGCGCACGCGGCGCCAGCCTGGCCTGCGTCGAGCGGATCGGCATTATCTGATCGTCCAGACCCGCGCACGATAGCGGGCCGGGTAGGGCTGCACAGTACAGCGCCCTGCTAAAATCCACGGGTTCCGCTGCATGCAGGTCGGAACGACAGACACGTAAACGGAGTCGCTTATGTTGCAGATGTTCGGCGTCAAGGGCGCCAGTTGTCCGCGCTGCGAGCGCAAGAATGGCGGGCAAGCCAGCTACTGCGCCGGCTGCGGCATGATCCTGGGCGCGCCGCGCAGCAAACCGGTGCTGGTCGAGAACCGCTGGGTTGCCGGGGCCGATGAACTGGCCGTGTTCTTCGGCGTGCGCGAACTATCGGGCCTGTTCGTCAAGACCCTGCGCGTGCCGGCCACGGCGCGCGGCTTCATCCTGCAGGGCGACAAGGCCACCGAGGTGCCGCAGGGCGAATACGAAATCGAAGGCTTCTTTACCCGCCTGAACCACCTGCTGCGCGACGGGCATGCCGAGATTTTGATTACCCGTAGCGGCGCTCTCGCGGTGCCGTTCGACTATGACGACGTCGCCACGTCCGAGCAGCTCGACATCAAGGTGCGCTTCGCGCTGCAGGTCAATATCGAGAACGTGCCGGCCTTTGCGCGCCACTTCATGACTGCGCCCGGCACCGTCAGCGTGGCCGAACTGCGCGAACTCCTGGATCACCCGGTGCGCCAGCTGGTCGGCGAATTCACCGCGGCGCGCTCGATCCGCGAGATGGCGGGCAACCGCGAACTGCGCGAACAGTTCGACCAGCGCCTGCAGGGCGGCCTGCGCACGCTGCTGGCGCAGTATGGCCTGGCCGTGAGCGCGGTCGAGACACTCGAACTGCGGCACGACAAATACGACGCCAACCGGGCCCGCGTGGGCAGCCTGTGGCTGGCGGCCGACGAACAGCATGTGGGGCTGGCGCACGCGCGCCACCTGGACGAGTTGTACAGCGCCGAAGAATGGCAGCGCATCAAGCGCAGCGAAGAAGATGCGCGCCTGCGCTACCGGCGCGCCGAACTGAAGCAGGACGATGCGATTGCACGCGCCGAACTGTCGCTGCAGGGCGCCGACCGCGCCCACGGCGTGCGTGCGCGCCAGATCGAACTGTATGGGCGCATCGTCGAAGCGCAGTCGCGCAAGCAGGCGCTCGACCAGGGCGCGGCCGAGCTGCTGGCCGAACTCGAACACGACCTGGCCAGGAAAGGCGCCCATCGCGCCGACGAAGCGCTCGAGTGGCGCCACCTGCGCGCACTGGCCCAGCTGCGCATGCGCGCCGAACTGGCCGGGGCCCAGCAGGAGGCCGCCCAGAATCGCCAGTTCGCGCAGCAGCGCTTTTCGCAGCAGCTGCTGCAGCAGCAGATCCGCCACAAGATCGAGGCCGCTGGCCAGATCGAGGACGCGGCGCGCCGGCGCGACGAAGTGCAGCGCCTGCGCCAGGGGGAACAGGATGGCGCGCGGCGCCTGCGCGAACTCGATGAACTCGAACACGTGGCGCGGCGCCAGGCGCTCGAGGCGGCCAATGCGGCGCACCGGCGCGAAGCCGAGCGCTGGCAGGAATGGGAAGACGAACAGGCGCGCCAGCGCATCGGCGACGTGCGCCGTGAAGCCGGCGCGCGCGACGCCAGGGCCCAGCACGAAAAGCTGCAGCGCACCATCGAGCTCGACGCCGAACACGCGCGCCGCGCGCAAGAAGCGGCGCAGATCCCGCTGGCGGCCGAGCGCGCGCACGAGCTGCAACGCGCCGAGATGATGGGCATGCTCGACGACACCGCCAAGCTGGCGATCGCCGGCACGGCCAACGCCGCCATCCTCGCCGACTTCATGAAGACGCGGGTGCATGCGAGCATGGATGCCGGCCAGCTGGCCTCGCTCGCGGGGGTGGTCGGGGCCGGTAAATTGAGCGCCGAGCAGGCGGCCGGCCTGGTGCGCGAAGAACAGGCGCGGCGCGAGCGTGAAGTCGACAAGGACCGGCGCCACCAGCTCGACCTGATGGAGCGCCAGAACGACGTCAATCAGGCAGCGCTGACGTCACAGGCGGCAGCCAGCCAGGGCGCGCCGGCGCGCCAGTGCGTGCACGGCCACCGCGCCGCGCCGCAAGACCGCATCTGCGCCGCCTGCGGCTCGCCGCTGCAGCATTGATCGATCAATGCAGACTGCCATCGACAAGATCCGCGAACTGCGCGCGCTGCACGAAGACGGGCTGCTGAGCAGCCAGGAATTCGACCTGCGCAAGAACGCGATCCTCGATGCCGTGTATGCACCCGGCCAGCCGCGCCCGCGCACCGAGCTTGGCGACGACGGCGCCCAGGTAGTCCGCCCCGGCACCGAGATCGGCTTGATGACGGGCCAGGAAGTCGGTCCGCAAAACCGCCGCTACCGGCTCGAGCGCCTGATCGCGCACGGCGGCATGGGCCAGGTGTGGCAGGCCACCGACCTCGCCACCCATGCCGAACTGGGACACAGCGCCCAGGTCGCGCTCAAGATCCTGCCGCCGCAACTGACGCAGGCGGCCAGCCACGCCAAGCTCCTGATCCAGGAAGCCACGCGCGCGCGCCGACTGGCGCACGAACACATCGTGCGCGTCTACGAATGGGCGCAAGACCCGGCCACCGGCAGCTTCTTCCTGATCATGGAATACCTCGAGGGCGAGGACCTGGACGCGGTGCTGGCGCGCGAGTCGCGCCTGCCGCTCGAGCGGGTGCTGGCGCTGCTCGACCCGGTGGCCGAGGCGCTCGACTACGCGTGGGAGCGGCACCGCCTGGTACACCGCGACATCAAGCCGGGCAATGTGTTCGTCACCAGCAAGGGCGACGTCAAACTGCTCGACTTCGGCATCGCCGCGCGCGCGCGCGCCGCCGGCGGCCGCCACGCGGCGGCGCTGGAGGCGCCGGCGACGTCGGGCACCGCCGGCTACCGCGCGCCGGAAGTGGGTAGCGAAGGCAATGTGCCCGAGCCGCGCCTGGACGTGTATGCGGTGTCGGTGATGATCCACCAGTTGCTGACTTCGGTGCTGCCCGGCGCCGCCGGCGGCCAGGTGCCCGAAACACTCGGCGCGCGCCAGTGGGAAGTGCTGCGCGCCGGCTTTGCGCCCGACCCGGCGCGGCGCCCGCCGACGGTGCGCGCGCTGCTGGCGGCAATCCGCGCCGCCGCCGGCCCGGGGCCGGAAGTGCTCGCGGCGCAAGAGGCGGCCCAGCGCGCCGAGCAGGAGCGCGTCGAACGCGAACTGGCCGCCAGACGCCAGCGCGAAGCCGAAGCCGCGGCCGTACAGCAGGCGCGCCTGGATGAACAGCGCCGCGCGCAGCTGCGCGAACAGCAGCGCCGCGAACGCGTGGCGGCCGAAGAAGCGCGCCAGCTGCGCAAGGAGTCGCTGCGCCAGCAGTTGCTGGCCGCGCGCGACGAGGAAGCGGCCAAGGTGCGCGCCGCCAAGGAAGAAGCCGAGCGCAAGGCGGCCCAGAGCAAGGCCGCAGCGGCCTACCTGGTGCAGCAGAAACGCGCGCGCGAAGAAGATGCGGCCCGTGCTGCCCAGATGGCGCCCGCGGCTGTTGCGCCGAGCGAGCCGACACGCGCCTCAGTGCTCGAAGCGCCGCCGGCCGACGCCGAAGCGGCGCCGGCTGCGCCCTCGGCGCCGATCGGCAGCCTGCTGCGCGATCCTTTCCTCGACGGCAGCGGCAGCGGCCCCGTGATGGCGCCGATCCCGGCCGGGCGCTTCGAGATGGGTTCACCCGAGCATGAACGGCGCATTGCGATGGCGGCTGGCGCGCAGAAGACCTGGCTGGCGCGCGAGACGCCGCAGCATTGGGTCGGCATCGAGCGTGGGTTCGCGCTTGGCCGCTTTCCGGTGACGGTCGGCGAATGGCGCGTGTTCGTACTGGCGACCGGTTGGCAGCCGCAGGGGGAAGTCGACTGGGCTGCGCCCGGCTACCCGCAATCGGACGAGCATCCGGTGGTCGGCGTGACCTGGTTCGATGCCCAGAAATACATCGAGTGGCTGAGCCAGGCCACCGGCAAACGCTATCGCCTGCCGAGCGAAGCCGAGTGGGAATACGCCTGCCGCGCCGGCACCCGGACCACCTTCAACGTCGGCGAGACGATCAGTAGCGCGCAGGCCAATTTCGACGGCACCTTCACCTACAACGGCGGCCCGCGCGGCCTGTTCAGGCGCGGCACCACGCCGGCCGGCAGCTTCGCGCCGAACGCCTGGGGCCTGCACGACATGCACGGCAATGTATGGGAATGGGTGCAGGACGTGGTGCACGAGAATTACGAAGGCGCGCCGCACGACGGCAGCGCCTGGGAGCAGGGCGGCGACAACGCGCGCCGCGTGCTGCGCGGCGGCTCCTGGCTGTACAACCCGCGCTACCTGCGTTCGGCGCTGCGCAATGGCTTTTCGGCGGTGCTGTCGAACGATATCGTGGGCTTCAGGGTGGCGCGCGATCTGGGCTAGGTGCGCTGCGTTCGACTCGGGCAGCGCAGGATGCTTCGACTTCAGGGCGACTGTCAAACAGGTACGTTGGATCGGCACTGTGCCCGGGAATCGGCGCTCTTATTTGCCCGGCAATGGCCATCGGGTTTCGCGCGGATCACGTGATCCAGGATGTTGGATCGCGCTTCACCGGCGTAGTTTGGTTCAGGCGAACTGAAAGCCGGTTAAATGATTCTCGCCTCACCCAGAGAGTAAGCAATCCGATAAATCGCCAGCAGAAGAAATGCGCACGCCACCGACGCCGCAATCTGCATGTAAAAGACGCGGGAAAACAGCAGGCGCCCGCGGTTCTCCGGCGCCGCCGGGATTAAGTACGAGATAACGACCGGTATTATCGCGACCGCAATCAGCAGCAGCGGTGAGATCGTGATTTTTTGCCCTAGGATCAAGGGTAAAACAAGCACCGCTGTAGCGAGTACGGCTGCAAAAAGTGTGATTCCTGCAAGCTTCGGCTTTTGAGATAGTGGCGATGACATCGTTTTAGTATTTCAATGAAAGTTTGAACGGGCGCGCCGTAGTTTATGGCGTTCTACAGGCACTGCAACGACCAACAAGGCCAGCACTGCAACACTCAGCGATAGAAAAGCGCACGCCAGAGAAACCGTCTGATAGTGCAAATATTGTATTCCCAGGCTGGCTGTCACGATCGCCATGACCAAGGGCCAATGTCTACGCATGACGTTAGCAAGTGCAGTGTTCAGCATTGTTAATTTCGATGAATCGGCGTTGTTGGGTGGCATCGGACGGATTGGCGACATCGATGATCGGTTCCAGCTGCAGCACCCCAGTTGCCTGGCCGCCCAGTCAAGCATAACAGTTCGCCAGTGCCGAAATTTCACGGAATATCACGCCCGTTCAACGTCCAGGCATTTCAGCCAAAATTCGATCAACCAGTCCGCTTGGATCGCGTCCACCGCCCAAAACGGACGGCAACATTGCCTGCCGACTTTTCCAACACATCAGGCGCCAATGCTGATTTTCCACGCGGCTAGCTGGCGCGCGGCAATCGATTGCGGGAGTACGCTGCGATCAGCCGTGGATTCATGCCGCATGAATTCAGCGCTACTGTTAATGACGATGAAAGGAGGCGCGCCATGAAAGTTCCGGAGCATTTGCGCCCGCTGGCGGTTGTGTTCGCCCTGCAGGCGGTATTGCTGATCGGTTGTTCGCTGGTGTTCCTGGTGTTGCGGCCGTAAGCGGGCGCGCCAGGTTCAGGCGCCGAGCAAGGCGGCCGGCAAGCCGGCGCGGTGGCCGTCCGGCTGGCGCCGGCTGACGCGGGTCTCGGGATAGGCGTTGGGCGTGAAGCGCGCCCCCGGGCCGAAGCCCTGCACCGCCAGCCGGCCCAGGCCGGCGCCGGGCGCGAGTGGCTGTTCGGCGCCGCTGGCGCGGTCGCGTTGCCAGAAGCCGCCATCGCGATGGAACAGCAGCGGCAGCGTGGCGGCGCGCGGTGATTCGCTGGCGTGGGCCACGTCGCGCGCGTCAGGCATGGATTCGGGCGCCATCAGGTAGAAGCATTCGGCGCGTGCGCCGGCATCGAGCCGGTGCAGCACGATCGCGTGCGGCAGCAGGGCCGATACTTCGAGCGTGACGACGCCCTTGATGCTGGCCGTGAGTTCGATGCGCATGCCGGCGCGCAGCGCAATTGGCAGGTGCTTGCCCGGCCACACGCCGTCGAGCAGCACGCCGTAGCGCGACACGTCCTCGATCTCGAAGCCGGCGCGGCTGCGGCGGATGATCGCGTGGCGGCCCGACAGGCGGCGCGTCAGGCCGCCGTTGTCGGGGCCGGTTTCGGTGTGGTGCGCCAGCAGCAGGTCGGCTTCGGGTTCGATCGTCTCGAAGCGCCCCAGCACGCATTCGTCAAGCGCGAACATGCGCACGTGACGCTGGGTGGCCGAGTCGGCCTCGGCATGCACCAGGCAGGCGCTGCTTGCCGGGCATGGATGGGCGTCGGCCGTGTGCGGCAAATCGATCTCGATCAGGTCTTCGTCCCAGGCGATGGTGGCCATCGCCAGGTCGATCTTGCCGCCGTCGCTGCTGTCCAGGTTCAGGTGCGCAATCGAGGCGTTGCGCGCGGTGACGTCGATGTCGATGCGCCCGCCCCCCGGCGCATGCACGCGCGCGATGCCGGCGTCGTCGGCGGTGACGCGCACGTTCTTGTGCGTGGCCAGGAAGGTCTGGTGGATTTCGGCCAGGCCGGCGTCGGGACGCGGCACCAGGATCACCGGCGAGCAGACCCAGGTGCGGCTGGCGGCGGGCGTGTGCGGGTGGCGGCTGTGCAGTTCGATCTCGATCCGGTGCTGGCCATGCTCGACGCCGCGCGACGAAAACTCGAGGAACAGCGGACGCCATTCGCCGCGCGTGGTGCGCTGGAATGCATAGCTGGCGCCGCCTTGCAGCTTGAGCGAGGAGCGCACCAGCATGCGCACGTCGGCCGAGCAATCCATCGGCATGCCGCGCAGCTCGAGCCGGATCGCCTGGCGCCCGCCGGCGGCGCGCGGATCGAAACCGCTGATGTGCAGCTGCGGACGCTGCAGCCCGGCGCCGGGCTCGACCAGCGCGGGGCCGATGACGGTGTCGCGCCGGGCGCGCACGTTGCGGATTGCTTCGTAGCTGAGCGGCAAAGCGGCCGGGGCCGCGGCCGGAGCTGGAGCCGGGGCGGGATCCTGGTCTGCACTTGCCGCCTCTGGCTGCGCATGCCCGTGCTCGCACACGGCCTCGCCGGGCATGACCCAGACGGTGCAGTGCGGATGATCGGGATGGCGGCAGCGGTTCATGTCAGGCGGACAAGGAATGGAGAGTGAAAGGCAACACCAGAAGCTTAGCCTGTTTTACCCAACCGTGGCGCGCCGAGTTCGTTGATTAACAACATTATTTTTCCTAAATGCATCAATTCTTTGCATCAATTTTTTTTGCGTCAGCTTTCCGCCTCAACAGGCAAGGCGGTCTCGTCGGCATGGCGCGGTAACGGCCGAACCACCAGCGCGGTCAGGTTATCCGGCTGCAGGCCGGGCGGCGGGGCGGCGTCGAGTGCAGAAAACAGGCGCTCGACGAGCAGCGCCGCATCGGGTTCGGCGCCCAGCAATCCAGCCCATTCGCGGGTAACCCGATCCGGCTCGGCGCACGACCAGAACCCGTCGGTGGCCAGCAGATAGGCGGCATCGGCCTCGAGCGGCAGCGGGCGCCGGTCGGGCAGGTGCGCCAGCCACGGCGGCAGGTTCAGTGCGGTCAGGGCGAACAGCGGATCGGACAGGCGGGCCGGATCGGCGAAGGCGTTGCCCAGGATAAAAGCCTGGGCAATCTGCGGCGTATGGCGCCCATACACCTGCGCCTGCCACCCCGCCTGGTCCAGCCGACCGGCGAGCGCGGCGGCAGTGGCCGGCACGTGATCGATCGTCAGCGCGGCGGCGCCATCGCGCGCCAGGCGGTACAGGCGCGAGTCGCCCACGTGGTACAGCAAGGGGGCGCCGACAGGGCGCAGCTCGAGCAGGGTCAAGGTGGTGCCGGGCCGGGCCGCGCCCGAGGCGCCGCTCGCGAAGCGGCCCTGCAGATCGGCATGCACGGCGTCGAGCCGGCTCGCGAGTTCCTCGAGCGTGAGGCAGGGCGGCACCTCGAGCAGCGCCAATGCCACCGCTTCGGCCGCTTCGCGCCCATGGCCATGGCCGCCCATGCCGTCCAGCACCGCCAGCCGGCCGTGTCCGGCCGGCCAGTGCGGCAGCGTCAGGTGCTGCGGCTGCTGATCGCGCAGCAGGCAGGCGCGGCCTTCAAAATCGATGACCACGAAATTGTCCTGGTTTTCGGCGCGGGTGGCGCTGCCGGCGACGCCGATGCGGCTGGCGACGGCGACGTCGAAACAGGGGGCGAAGCAAAAACCGGTGAGGGTGGCGGGCATTGGCGGAAAGATCGGTAGGGTGGCGCTACTGTACACCGATCTTTCTGCATCCCGTCCGGACTGCGTCTCAGATCGGGTGTTTGCGGCTGCTGTTCAACAGCACCAGCGCATTGAGCACCACGCAGGCCCCGGCCGCCGCCAGCGCCGCGCGCACGCCCCAGGCATCGGCGACCTGGCCCCAGAACACGCTGCCGGCCACATACGCGCCGGACATCACGAACAGGTAGATCGACAGGGTCCGTGCCCGCACCTCGGCCGGGAACGACAGCTGCGCCGCCGCGTTCAGGGTCGACACTGTTGCTGACCAGGCCATGCCGCCGCACACGATCAGCGGCATCAAGAGCGCCAGCGAACGTGTCAGCGGCATCGCGATCAGCATGCAGCCATATACCAGCAGGGCGCCGGCCAGCACCCCGGTCTTGTCGACCCGGGCCCGCACCTGCGGCAAGAAGAACGCCGCCATCACGGCGCCGCCGCCCAGGCATCCCATCAGCGTGCCATACACGCCGGCGCGCAGGTGCAGCACGTCGCGCACGAACACCGGCAACAGGCTGGCAAACGCAATCGTGGCAAAGAACACCGAACAGACGTTGCGCAGGATGCGCCGGTAGCGCGGGCAGCCGAAGGCGCTGTGCACGCCCAGGCGGAAACGCTGCCCGAAGGCGGCGCGCGCCACCGGCTGCGGCGTACCCTCTTGCCACCAGCGCCAGTAGACCACCAGCAGCCCGGTGAACGACAGCGCATTGGCCAGGAACAGGGCGCCCGGACCGATCCAGCCGAACAGCAGGCCGCCCAGCGCCGGGCCCAGGATCGCGGACAGGTTGTACGACAGGTTGTTCAGCGTGGCGGCGGCCTCGACTTCGTCCGGCTCGACCAGGTTTGATAATGCCGCCTGCCAGGCCGGCCAGATGAAGGCGGTGCCGATGCCGAGGCAGAAGGTGATTGCCAGCACCGGGCCGCTGGACACCTTGCCGCTCCAGACCAGCAGCGCCATGGTGCCGGCGCATAGCGCGTTGAACAGGTTGCAGAAGAACAGAAATTTGGGCCGGTGCACGGCGTCGGCCAGCACGCCGGCGAACAGGGCGAACAGGAACACCGGGATATAGCTTGCGGTCTGCACCAGCGACGTGATCGAGGCCGAGCCCGACAACGACGCCACCAGCCAGGCGGCGGCGAAGGTCTGGGTCCAGGTGCCCAGGTTCGACACCATATTGGCCAGCCAGATACGCCGATAGCGCGCGTGGCGCAGCGGCTGGGTCAGCGGGATCTTGCGGCGCGCGGTGGTGGCGGGGGCGGCGGAGGCGCCAGCTATGGCGGCGGGGGCGGTAATCAAGCTGGCTTTGGGCATGGTCAAAGCATAGGGCGTGTCCCGACCCCCGGTCAAGGAAATTGCCTTGCAGAAACCGAGCGATGTGGTATGTTCACACTCTCCCGAAAAGCGTCAATACACCCCATGGATATCCGACCGCTCGTGAATGCCGATATCGCTGCCGTCACCGCACTGTTCCAGGTGCTGTCGCGCGCGTACATCACGCATGAGTCGACTGCCGAGGGCGCGGCCAATTTCCTGGCGGAGAACAACGAACTCGGTATCCGCGGCTTCGTGGCGCGCGGTCATGCCTATCATGTGGCGCTGGCCGATGGCGTGCTGGCCGGCTTTATCGCGGTGCGCGACAACAGCCATCTGTTCCACCTGTTCGTGGCCAGGGAGCACCAGCGCCAGGGCATCGCACGGCGCTTGTGGGACGTGGCGCGCGCGGATGCGGTCGCGCGCGGCGGCGACGGCGTCTTCACTGTCAATTCGTCGAACTATGCGGTGCCGGTCTACGAATCGTTCGGCTTCGTGCGGGTTGGCCCGACCCAGCTGGCCAAGGGCCTGTACTACAACCCGATGCGCCTCGCGCTCGACGACGCTTGAAGCGTCAAGGCGGTTGTCGTTCGTCGGCGCGGCGCAGCCACAGGCTGCTGGCCCAGCCCTCGACCGGCGCGCCGTCGAGCCTGGTGCGCACCTGCCACCAGTCGCCGTCGCGGCGGCCGGTGGCGGTCACCCGGCTGCCGGCCGGCACCACCAGCAGCCGTTCGCCATGGACCCCGCCCGCCGCCCGTAAATTGAGCGCATCGACCACCCGGTAGCGGGCGCCGGCGGTCGGCGCGTCGGCGGCGCTGGCGCTGGCCGTGCCGTTATCGGGGGCGCCGGTCGGCGCCAGTTGCGGCGGCCCGAACAGGGCCAACAGCGCTGCGCCGACGGCCACGCTGCCGCCGGCCAGCACGCCCAGCGCACGCGCATTCGGCCGGCGCCACCAGGCGCGCGGCGTCAGGCGCGCGCAGGCGCACAGCGTCAGCAACAGGCCGGCGCCATAGGCCGCGAAGTGCAGGGGCGATGGCATGCTGGCCTCAGGCGTCGAAACGCAGCACGTAGTGGCCGGCCACCAGGTGGTGGCCGGGTGGGATCAGATACGGTTCGTCGTCCGCCGCGCCGTCCAGCTGCGCCACCAGCGCCAGTGCCTCGTCGAGGTGGTACAGCGCCTGCGTGGCGGCGCCACGGCTCACGCGCAAGCCATCGGCGCCGGCTTCCCAGCTGAACGCGTTGCGCGACAGGCCGAGGCGGTCGGCGCTGGCCGCCGCGCCGCCGTCGCCCTGGCGCACGAAGGCCGGCGTGTCGAGCACGCGCAGCGCACTCAGGGCCGGCATGCCGCGCCCGAACACCAGGCGCGCACCGGGCAGGGCCGGTTCGGACGGTCCTTCGGGCAGTACCAGCAAGGCGCTGTAGCGTTCCCCCAGTTGGCCCGGCGCCGCCAGCAGGCGGATGCTGGCGTGTTCCAGCGGAGAAAACTGCGACGGCACCGCGATGCGCTGGCGGCCGGCCGCCGTGATCGCGTGCAGCTCGTCGGCATCGTCGACGGCGAAGCCGATCAGGTTGTCCTTGCCCGGCGCGGCCGGCAGCAGTGCGCGGTCGAGGCCCACTTCAAGCGTCTGGGCGCCGGTGTCGCGGTAGCGGCTCAGGCGCGGCAGGGCCAGCGCGGCCAGGGTCAGGCGGTGGCGCGCGACCGGGGCATAGGTGGCGTCGGCTTCGGTCGCCGGCACTGGGGCGGCGCTGGCCGCGGCGACCGGGGCCGGCGCGGCCAGCGGCATGGCGGTCAGATCCGGCGCCGGCGGGGTGCTGGTGCGCGCTTTCCAGACGGCCGGGCTGCGCTGCGGCGGCGCGCCGCGCGTGGCCGCAGCGCTGGCAACCGCCGCCGGGGCCTGCAACGCGTTCGAGCGTTCGATCCGGAGCAGCAGGCGCTGGGCGCTGGCGCCCTTGCCGCGCAAGACGTAATAACCGTTGGCGGCGTCGAGGCGGCATTCGAAGCTGTCTTTCGGGCGCACCTGCAGTTCGAGCGGCGCATCGAGGCCGTCGTTGACCAGCAGCAGGCCGCCGTCGGCGCCGAACGGCCAGCCGGGCACGGCGAAGGTGGCGCTGGCCGGGTCCATGCCGACCAGGGTCAGGCGCTGGTTCGGATAGATCGCGCACACCGGCTGCCAGATGGCGCTGTCGCGCGAGGCGGTAACCGTGTACTTGACTGCCTCGCCGGGCGCCGGCAGATAGACGGCATGGCCGAACTTGACCTTGACCTCGCCCGCTTGCATGGCGTCGTCGCCGACCACGTGGTAGCGCACTTCGTCGCCGCCGAGCAGGTCGCCGAAATCCTTCTGGTGCAGCGCCGCCAGCGATTGCGCCAGGTCGCGCACGCGCGCGCCGCGGCTCAGGTGGCGGTCGTCGTCGAGTTCGTCTTGCGGCAACACCAGGGTGACATGCGAGAAACAGCGGGTGGCGGCGCGTCCGCGCTGTTCGCGTGGCGAGCGTTCGAGCAGGTCGCGCAGCAGTGGACGGCGCGCAAACAACGACAGGCCGGGCGCCTGCCACAGCGCGTCGGCATTGAACACGTCCTGGACTTTGCCTAGGACTTCGTGTTGGACATAGACCGGCATGATTGGTTCTCCTCGTGGTATTGGGCGCTCGCCATGCCGAACGCTAGCAGGGGGCAGATGAAAAACACCAGGTGCGAGCCGCCCGACGACAGGAAACTCATCGGCTGGCCCATGATCGGGAACATCGACAGGTTGGTGCCCCAGGCCAGCAGCAGATGGCCGGCGACAAAGGCTGCGCCGCCGGTGAGCAGGAAGCACTGGAAGCGGCCCAGCCAGGCGCGCCGGAAGTCGCCGCCGGCGGCGGCCGCGCGCCAGGCCGTGCTGGCCACGCGCAGCAGCGCGATCAACAACAGCGCCTGCAGCGTCCACAGCACCAGGCCGGCGGCCAGGCCGTGGCGGTGCAGCAGGAACGACGGCGCAAAATCATCCTGGATCGCGGGAATCGCCAGCGCCGCCCCGGCCGGGCCGCCCAGCGCGGCGACCCCCAGCAGGCCATCGGCGCCGAGCCAGCCGCCCTGGCTGATGGCGCGGCTGCCGAGCAGCATCTGCTGGCCGGTGTGGGGATGCAGCTCGGGCTCGCTCCAGACCTGGAAGCGCTCGGGATAGAAGCCCAGGCTGCCGAGCACCTCGCCGCCAGTGCGGATGACGGCGCCGCCGGCCACCAGCAGGCACACGGCGCAGGCCAGCGCCGCCAGCGCCGCGCGCCGCCCGCCGCTGGCGCACCAGGCCAGCAGCATGGCGCCGCTCCACACCAGCAGCAGCACCAGCGGCGAATAATCGTCGACCCGCACCAGCGCCACGGCCAGCAGCAAGACAAACAGCAGCACCGGCGCCGCCATGCGCAGCCAGAAGCGCCAGTCGCGCCGTTCATGCGCGGCGCCGCCGGCGGCCAGCGCCATGCAATGGGCGCTGAGCGCGGCCAGCGCGAACTTGGCGAACTCGAACGGCTGGATGTCGAACACGCCGGTTTCGCCGCCGAAGCATACTTGCAGCAGCAGGCCGCACAGGGCGATCGTGGCCAGGATCAACAGCACGCGTTCGGTGGCGGGCCGCGATACCGCGCCGCGCACCACGCACGAGAGCATCAAGAGCGCCCCCGGCAAGGCCAGGCCGAGCAGGGCGGCGCTGTTCTGGAAGTGGCGCATCCAGCCGCTGTCGGCCGCGCCCAGGCCCATCTCGAGCTGCACCAGCAAGCCGGCGCCGAGCAGCAGCACCGCCACCGTCGGCAGCAGCGCCGCGCGGCGCGGCCACAGCAGCGCCAGCCAGAGCGTGGCCCAGGCCAGCAGCATCGAGACGCCGGCGCCGGGGGCGGCGCCGCTGCGCTGGGCTGCCAGCAGCAGCATGGCCGTGGCGCTGAGCAGGGCGGCGCCGCCGATCCGCAACAGCGCGCCGGGTTCGAGCCTGCGCCCGCCGCGGCGCAGCGACGGCAGTGCGGCCAGGCTCGCGAGCAGCAACACCGTCAGCGCCGCGACCCATGCCAGCGCCGGGGCGGCAGGGATGGTCCAGAAGGCGCGCTGGCGCCACGCGCGCTCCAGGCCGGGAGCGGCCGGCGCAAGCGGGCTGGCGGACAGGGCGACCTGGCCGGATGGCAGCAAACGCAGGGTGTCGCCGTGGGTCTCGATGCCGAATGTGGTGCGGCCCAGCGCCAGGCGCTCGCCCGCGCCAACCGGCACGGCGCGCCGCGCCGCGTCCTGCCAGCCGCCGTCGCTCGAGGCCAGCACCGGCTGCGCGCCGCGCGCCGACAGGGCGATGCGGCCATCGTCCAGGCGCAGCAGGGTGGCCGCGCCCGGCTCGATCGCGGCGGCGGCGATGCGATTGCCACACATCAGGTGGGCGCCGATGGCGAGCGGACGCGCCACCGTCATCGACTGCGGCGTCCAGCGATTCCAGAGCGCGAGCAGGCGCGCCGAGAGCGGCGTGTCGGGGCAGGCATCTTGCAAACGGCCATCGCGCAGCAGGGTCGCGCCGTCGTAGCGCCAGGCGTGGAGGCCGTCATGCAGCGTCACCCGGCCGGCGCCGGATTCGGTGACCGTCAGGGTGGCGGCGCCGGCGCGCAGTTGCTGGCCGGCGCGCAAGGGCAGCTCGCTGCTGCGCACGCGCGCTTCGCCCTGGCGCAGCACGAACGGCTGCGCCGGTTCGTTATTGCGCAGCATCCAGGCGCCAAGCGCATCGCGCTGCAGCAGCAACTGGCGCGCGGCGGCGCGCGGCGCCGCCAGTTCCCCACTACCCAGCAGCATCGATTCACCCGGGCGCAGGGTGATCGCGATCTGGGCCGGCAGCCAGGCCGGCGCGGCGCGCAACATGGCCACCAGCTGCAGCGCGCACAGCAGCGCCAGCAGCGACGTGGCGAGCAGGGCGCCGAATGACAGGCGCTTCATGCGGCGCTGCGCAGCTGGTGCGCGTGCGGCGCGCTGTCGAGCGCGCGCGTGGCGTCCTGCAGCATGCGGCTGATCTCGAGCGCGTGCCGGGGCCGATCGGCGGGCCGCTCGGCCAGCATGCGGCGCAGCAGCGTCAAGCCGGCGCCGCCGGCGGCGCCCAGGCGCTGCGCGAACAGCGCGGCTTCGTCGTGCTCGAGCACGGCGGGGCGGGCGCGACCGTCCAGCAGCAAGGCCGCCGGCGCCTCGCGCCCGTGCACCTGCCAGGCCTGGCCGCAGGCGGCGCTGTAGCGCAGCAGGCGGCCGCTGACCAGGTAATACAACAGGGCGCCGAGCGCGAAATAATCGGTACGCGCTTCGGTGGCGTAGCCGCCATCTTCAGGAAAGAACTGCTCCGGCGCCTGCCAGTTGGCGGTGCCGGCATAGGTGTGGGCGCGCAGGTCGTCGAGGCGGCGGTTGGTGCCGAAGTCGGCCAGTTTCAGGGTCATGCTGGCGCGCTCGAGCAGCAGGTTGCCCGGCTTCAGGTCGAGGTAGCGCCAGCCGCCGGCATGCACCTTGGCCAGCGCCTGGTTGACTTGTCCGGTCCACGCCAGCGCCTGGCCTGGTGCGAGCGTGCGTCCGGCGGCTTGCTCGGCGTTGAGGCAGGCGGCCAGGTCGCCGTCGAGCAGTTCGAGCGCCATGGCCGGCATGCCGAGGTGTTCACCGCTGTCGAGCAGGCGCACGATGTGGCGCCCGTCCCAGGGCGCCAGGCCGCGCAGGAAGGCGATTTCGTTGGCGGCGCTGCTCAGCCAGCGTTCGCGCAGCGCTTCGGGTGCGCGCCGCATGTGTTCCAGGTTGACCAGCTTGACGGCGACGCTGCCGTTGGCCTGCATCGCGTCAGCGCGCCACACCACGCCGTAGGCCGAACCGGCCAGCGCTTCACGCAGGCGGTACTGGCCCTTGCCGAGCGAAATGACGGTGCCTGCCTGGTACATGCTGTCCTCCGACGTGGCGCGTGGCGCCGATGCGGGGGACTAGCGGGGGGCGCACGAAAGCATTGTTCGCCCTGAAGCGAAAAACCGGGACCAAAAAAAGCCGCGCAGGCTGCGCGGCTTCGGTTGGTTGGCTACGATCAGCGGTGGCCGCGGCCCCAGCGGTCGTCACGATCCCAGCGCTCGCCGCGGCCGCGGCGGTCATCGCGATCCCAGCCGTTATGGCGGCCATAGCCGTGACCGTGGCCGCGGTCGACATAGATCGGACGCGATTCGACATACACCGGGCGTGGCTGCACGTACACCGGACGCGATTCGACATACACCGGACGCGGCTGCACATAGACCGGGCGCTGCTCAACGTACACCGGGCGCGGCTGTACGTACACCGGCGCCTGCTGGTAGTAGCCGCCACGGTTGCCGTAATGACGGCGGTCGTCGCGGCCCGAGATCGAGTTGCCGATCGCCGCGCCGATCACGCCGCCCGCAACGGCGCCACCGGTGCCGCCGGCGCTATGGCCGACGACGGCGCCGAGCACGGCGCCGATGGCGGTGTTTGCACCACGATCGTCGGCCATTGCCGCCGGCGAAACGGCAGCCGCCGCCAGCAGCACGGCGCCAAGGGTTTTCGAGTTCAACATGGCTTTTTCCTTTGCGCTCGGGGCAGATCGACATGATCTTGCGACACCGGGCATGAATTCACTATAGCCTCGGTTTTTTCTGGTGCCACTCGTTAATACAGATTTTTACAGTTGCATCGTGGATTGTAACAACCGGCGTGGTCAGATCCCTGGCGCCACTTGCAGGTCGCGCCATGCACCCCATCTGGATTCGATGACTGCTGTCCTTGTCTGATTTTCTGTCACAACCTACCTTCACTCCCTATGCGCGCCAGCCGAAGTTTCCTCGTCATCCTCTCCCTGCTGGTTCTGCTGCTGGTGTACATCGGCCTGCGGCTACTGCCCGATCTTGCCCTTGGCCTGGCGGGCAATCTGATCGGCGTCCTCGGCTTGACCCTGCTCGGCGCTCTGGTGCCGATCGGCCTGATGTCGGCGTCGCTGCGGCGGCGGCGGCGCTGGTCGCACCTGGTGGGCTGGTGCGGATTGCTGTCGATGGGCCTGTTCTCGTCGCTGCTGGTGACGACGCTGGCGCGCGACCTGGTGCTGCTGGCGCTGATGCCCGTCGGCCTGCTGGACGCGCGCATCATCTACATCAGCGCGCTGGTTGCGCCGCTGCTGGCACTGAGCGTGACCGTGATCGGCTTCGTCAATGCGCGCCGCGTGGCGCGGGTGGTCAGAATCAATGTCCCGATCCGCGACCTGGCGCCGGCGCTGCACGGCTATACGATCGCCCAGATCTCGGACATCCATGTCGGCCCGACCATCAAGGGCCCGTACCTGAGCGCGATCGTCGACAAGGTCAACGCGCTCGGCGCCGACGCCATCGCCATCACCGGCTATCTGGTCGACGGCAGCGTGCAGCGCCTGGGCAAGCATACCGAACCGCTGTCCCGGCTGCGGGCCAGCGACGGCGTGTTTTTTGTGACCGGCAACCATGAATATTATTCTGGCGCCGACGAGTGGGTCGCCGAAGTACGCCGGCTCGGCGTGACCGTGCTGCTGAACCAGCACGTTCTGCGCCGGCGCGGGGATGCGTGCCTGATGATCGCCGGCGTGACCGATTTCAGCGCCCACCAGTTCAATCCCGCCCAGCGCAGCGATCCGCAGCGCGCCGCGGCCGGGGCCGGCCACGAGGTCGATGTGCGGGTACTGCTGGCGCACCAGCCGCGAAGCGCGTCCGAGGCCGCCGCTGCCGGCTACGACTTGCAATTGTCGGGCCATACGCATGGCGGCCAGTTCTTCCCATGGAACCTGTTCGTGCCGCTGCAGCAGCCTTTTGTTGCCGGCCTTAACCGGGTGCGCGACATGTGGGTGTACACCAGCCGCGGCACCGGGTATTGGGGCCCGCCGAAGCGCTTCGGCGCGCCGTCTGAAATCACGCTGGTGCGGCTGGTGCCGGCCTGAATCCAGCGGCCCGCGCGCGAACGGCGCGGCGCGAAAACAGCAGCGCAACATTGGCAAATGCGCTATCGTCTGAATCCTTTCCAATCAGCAAAGGATTCTTCGCATGAACCGCCGTTTCCGCAGCCTTCCCGTATTGACCGCAATCGCCGCCGCGCTGGCCAGCGCCTTGCTGAGCGCACCGGCGTGGGCCGCCACCCCGGGCAACGACCCGGCGGCCCTGAACCAGATCCGCGACACGGCGATGGCGAGCGACTACGCCTGGCAGCGCACCGAAGACCTGACCGACCTGGTCGGCCCGCGCCTGTCCGGTTCGGCTGGCGCGGCGGCGGCGGTGACGCAGGTGGCCGACGCCATGCGCAAACTTGGCGCCAAGGTCACGCTGCAGCCGGTGAAGGTGCCGCACTGGGTGCGCGGCCTGGAAACGGGCGAGCTGGTCGACTACAGCGGCCGTCCGCAGGGCGTGACCCAGCGCGTGGTGCTCACTGCATTGGGCGGCTCGGGCGCGACGCCGGCATCGGGCCTGGTGGCGCCGGTGCTGGTGCTGAACAATTTCGACGAACTGCAGACCCGCAAGGCTGAGGTGAAAGGCAAGATCGTGCTGTTCGACGTCGGCTTTGATCAGCACATGGCCGAGCGCGGCCTGGCCGGCCACGCCTACGGGCAGGGTTCTGCCTACCGCCGCAACGGTCCGCGCATGGCGGCCGAACTGGGCGCCGTTGCGGCGCTGGTGCGCTCGGTCGGCGGCGCCGCTTACCGTTTGCCGCATACCGGCTCGTCGGGCATGGACGAGCGCACCCGGATCCCGGCCGCTGCCGTGACAGCCGAGGATTCGATGCTGATGGCGCGCCTGGCCAAGCGCGGCCCGCTGAGCATGAAGCTGGTGCTCACGCCCAAGAATTTACCGGACGCCGACAGCTTCAATGTGATTGCCGACCTGCCCGGTACCGACAAACCGGACGAGATCGTCATCGTGTCGGGTCACCTCGATTCATGGGACTTGTCGCCGGGCGCGCATGACGACGCCGGCGCCGTGGCCAGCGCCATGGCCGTGTTTGACACGCTCAGGAAGCTCGACTACCGCCCACGCCGCACCATTCGCTTCATCGCCTGGATGAACGAAGAGAACGGCATGCGCGGCGCGGCCGCCTACCTGGCCGCGCAACAGGCCAACGCCGGCAAGCACTTTGGCGCGATCGAAAGCGACAACGGTGTCGGCCGTCCGTTCGGCCTGCGCGCCAGCGTGGCGCCGGCGTCGGTCAAGCTGTTCGCGCCGCTGCAAAATGCGCTGCAGCCGATCGGCGCCAATGTGTTCCAGCGTCAGGACGTGCTGGCCACGGGCGATCTGGCCGGACTGGAACGCGCGGGCGTGCCGAGCTTCGCGCCGATTGTCGACACGTCGAGCTACTTCGACTACCACCACACCGCGGCCGATACGCTGGACAAGGTCGATCCGGACATTCTGCGCCGCAACGTGGCGCTGATGACCGCGACCGCCTGGTTCCTGGCCAATATGGAGCAGGAGATCGGGCGCTCGAGCGTGCCGCAACCCTGAGCCACGCTGTACGCGGTACGCCGCGCGTCAGACGCTGTTGATGCGGCGTACCGCGCGCGCGTGGCCGCGATACGGCCGCCCATAGATGGTCTGGATGCCGCTGGCGAAGTTCTGGCCCCAGACCAGCTGGGCGCGGGTTGCATGCGGCTCGCTTGACCAGTACCAGTTGCGCTCGAAACCGTCGCGCAGGTTAGCGAACAGCAGCGCCAGTTCACGCCGGGTCGGCAACGCGCCGTCGCGGCCGGCGGCCCAGTCGGCCGCCGCCGGCCAGCTGACGTCGGCGGCTTCGCCCGGCAACAGCACCAGATGATAGTCGGGTTCGTCCTTGCCCAGGATGAGGCCGGCATATTCTTCCCCTTCCTGCAGCAGTCCCCGGATTTGCATGTACTCGCCCATTGAAGTGTCCTCGCGTTGATTGGCAGGCGACGGCGACGACCATCTTGCGGATGGACGCTTGACGCGTCGGATATCTGTTGGTTAAGACATCCAGCCTCGGCATTGGTTGCGTAGGCAGTTCGATCCAGATCATGCTCGGGTGTGATTTCACCTTAGCAAATTTACTTAGGCATTTGTTACCCAAGAAAAAATTTCTTCAAGAAAGTTGAACTTAGGAAGTTTCTTCCGCTCAAAGGGTTACATTGAATAATTGAGGTGAGGAATCTTCTAGTGAAAACATTCGCATCATTGAATTCACAAGGCCGACTCTACGCAGTCCTGTTCAGCAGCGCCGTCCTGGCAAGCGGATGCGGCGGCAACGTCGACCAGCCGGGTGACGGAACATCGATGGCATCCGAGGTGCGCGCCGTGCCGGCACCAGCCGCTTTGAACGCCAGCGTCGCGGCCGGCGCTGCCGATCAGGCCGAATCGGGCGCCGCCGCCGCGCCCGACCCGCAAGCCGGGTTGCCGGCAGCTGCCGCCAACTTCGAGATGAGCGGCTACCAAAACAGCGCCGCCGGCGCCGCCAGTGCGGCTTTTGCGCCAGCACCGCAATAAGCAGCCGCATCTCACGCAGGCCCGCCATGCGCAGCTTCGGCGTCGATATCAGCGGCCGGCCAAGCCGGTCCGCACAACCCTGACCGCACCAGCCACGCAACACCACGCAACACCAGGCAACAGCGCACCGCAGTATGCGTATCGCGCGGGGCGCGTCCATCGGAACGCACCCGCTTCAACACACATCAGGCAACCACGTCCGTCGTGGACCGTTTCCTGGCTCACCCGGGCTCACCCGGGGTCGCCAGCAGCGGCGCCTGTT